>Ga0307517_10000867_pt1 | contig 51601 bp, 41 predicted proteins | sample 23_EM_MG_FD_194515 | JGI IMG/M metagenome (GOLD analysis project Ga0307517, IMG submission 194515) | Populus trichocarpa ectomycorrhiza microbial communities from riparian zone in the Pacific Northwest, United States - 23_EM | ecosystem: Host-associated > Plants > Roots > Unclassified | place... | reverse complement strand
AAATAGATTTACAGATTAATAGATGTAGCTTTGGTTGAGGTATTCCTATTTTAGTATGTGGGACACTGTAATTGCCAAGTGTCCCATATCTAGTGAGTGTCCCATTACTAGGTCAAATACGTTAGTTTGGAATAAAGTGAGTATACAAGAGGCATTATTTTTTATTATTAATTAAAACCTTCATATTCTGATTCTCGATATTTAAAAGTACTTTCTAAGAAATTTTCAATGTGATATTACTACTATTTATGCAGATACCAAAATATACATTTGATTTTCCAGTGGTTGCCATGGTGAGCCGCATCCCGGTGATGAGCCGTTAATAGGTGAATGACATTACCTACGCTTCAACTGCTAACTATTTATATTATACTTTTTTCCCTTGTATCGTCCCAGTCCCTATTTAAATGGATACATATGTCTCTTTAATCTTCACAACAAACATCTTCATTCAGACTGGCACGGTTGGCATGAACATTCCAGTTGCCATCTACCGTACTGAGTTTAAGGGCCGTGCACATTCCATCACTCGGTCTGTCTAGTCTGACCGCTCCCAGTCTAGTCAAGTCCTACAATTATGACTGTTTTCTCAGTCCAATCTCCACCATTTGACCAGACTTGACTTTCGACTGAACTGGCCAGTCTAGTCCAGTCTTCCTCTGACCATTCGGAACCTTGAATGTTGGATCATGGTTGCGTCCGGCCGTCTCCAAATAGGAGTCAGCTGTTTGGGTCCTGAGAAATGTCCACCACCTCGGCGTTGACGCTTCAGGCATGGTGGTATCAATATCCCCCGAGCTCCGGATTCCATACCACTGTATTTCGATCTGCCTCACAAATCCACCAATGTCATGTTCACCTACGATGAATTCTCTCAATTTGCACTCGAGATGTTTCATGTATTTCAGTGATTGGTGGGTAAGTCCTGCTCACATCATACAGCGGAAAATTAATCTAACCTATTAATAATCGCCGGAACTCGCTCAGTGGCAGGCCATCGAACATCACTCCCTCTGCCCTAATCTTATCGTACCAACCAAGATATGGTGGAGGGGTATGGGAGGATTCGCGGTAGAGTTAGGTGCTAGGTGAAAGGTGCTAGGTGGGGGGTTTAAGGTTCATCTAAACTGGTGGGGAGAGGGTAGGGAATGCGAGGAAAGGAAATGGAGCGAGAAGAGGGGGAAACGGGGTGAGAAGGTTAGGGGGACTCGGAAAAGAGGTGAAAATTAATTATTATACTTTAAGAACCCTATCTGTCCACAATTGTGGGGAGAGCAGGTCACAGAGTTACAAGCCCTCCTTCAATATACTTTGTTCCATCTTCGGGCCCGCTTCTTAGTCAACCATCGCATTCCCGCTCTTGATTTTGTCATAACCTAGCTATCCCGGGGTGTTAAATAGCAGTGGAGTCCGGATCAAAAGGGACGGTATAACTGAATGGCAGGGTGCCATAGCTTTTTGCTCTCTCTTGCATATTAATATTTAGTTTTTGTCTCCGGTTTGTCCTGGATCCAATTGCCGGAATGGAGTTTTCTGGCTAAATGTGTTAGCGGACGTAGAGGTGGAAAAGTCTCATGAAAGACTGGAGGATTGCCGGGGGGGAGGCCTTCCGTGCTCCTTATCACAATGTGCATTGGTCTAGGTGTGTACTGGTATATAAAGAAAGTCTCTAAATGTGTTCCGAATGTCCCAATCCTTGGGTCTTGAAGATAGCAGGGAGTGGATCATGGTCCGTAGTCGGCGTTGGCAGGCTCCCATGCCGGCCTACATGTAGCCGGCAGGATCCAGCCCGGCCGGCCCAGCCAAGGTGAAACAGACATAGGTTGAATGGGCCCAGCTATTGGAAAGTTTGCGGGTTTTATTGATTCCCTCGGATGCCAGCAGGCTTTCGGGATATGCCGCCAGCTCAGTAGGCATTTTGTCTGTGTAGGTAATATTGGAAGATGCTCGCCGATATATGAAGATCGTTGCGAATATTTTCCAGAACCACAACCATATCTTCGGATGTTTGCGGGTATTTATCCAGTATGTGAATTTATGTTCCCCTGACTGCATACCCAAATGGAGTAACAGCTTGGATATCATTTCAACAATGTGGATCCCCTCCAATTCCGGATGACTAATTAGACTTGTGCAAATAATTGAAATGAAATTACTCGGCCTTCCTCTCTTACTCTTCCACTATTGCGCCTTCCTCTTATCCCACTTTTTCATTGTTACGTCTTCCTCACGCCACGTGGTTCTCCCAGCTCTCTTCACCCATTTGATTCTGCCAGTGTTCGCAAGCGGCCAGGTCGGCCTGCAGATAACCGGCCGGCTTTCAGTCCGGCCAGGCCAGGCCAATGTGAGACAGACCTGGGCTTCGTAGGCCAGGCTTTGGGGAAGCCTGCAGGCTTCATGGGTGCTGGGCGGCGGCGGCAGGCTTTCGGTATATTCCATGTGACAAGTCAATATTTCGTTGATGTGTGGGTGATATCTGAAGATGCCGCAAATATCTGAAAATGCCCGCAGATATCTGTTAGGTTTTCAGGCTTGAGCCACACCATTTAAGCTTAATAATATTCTGATAGGTTTCAGACATCCGGGTAGACAGAGAGGAGGTAGTTGCTTGCTTTCTCTTATCACTCGATTTTTTGCTATAGCACGTTGACAAAATTAGGGCCTGTTTGGATGTATAACGGTTCTGTTCCGTTCCCCCATACAAATTGCCCTTTCCCTTCCATTTCAAAGCGGAGAGAAGGCCATTTTCACAGTAGAAACGGTCGCTAAACAGGCCCTTAACCATTCACGCATGATGGACGGCAACGGAACTCTCCTTATCACCCTGCCCTTCCAACACCACAGGGAAATTTCCCCAAGTCGGATATTAATTTCTACTAGGTATTCTACTATGTATTTACATTTTTAATTCATTTTTTGGTTTCCACACTAGTGGGGCTGGTGGGGGAGCGCTGTTCTCACGTTAGTTAGCCATAAGCACGATCATGAGAGCAAGGGTGAATAGAAAGAAAGTTTCCTCCTCGGTTGCGCGCTGATCCACTCTTTTGCGGCCGTAACTCTTGGCGTTTCATCTCCTTATCTTATCACAATCACATCCCACCACTCGAAAACCTGCAGATATCTGCAGTCCGGCCAGGCCCGGTCAGATAGGCCCTGAAAGCCGGACTGTAGCCCACAGTCCGGCCCGGCTGGCCGGAAAAAAAGCCCAGGCCGGCCGCCCTAAACCCAAGCATGACCGGACTGGCCGCTTGCGAACGCTGCCCCCATCCCAGATAGCATGCATGATAGATATTCGCGGCGGGGCTGAATATATTTGAGATCAAATTTCATTCTGATTACATTGGTATGATATTAGAGGCACTAAGGAGCGCAGACAACAGGAAGCTCATATAGTATGGAGGAACCCTGAAGTGCGGACGTGTGAGCACATTAGGGCATGAACGGATGTGTGGTGTTATATCATACTTGTATTATAGAAGTTTTCACTACTTAGATAGCCATTAGGTAGAAACCTCAATGGAGAGGAACAGTGTTCCCAACGGGCCAGGCCGATGGTAGGCCGGCCTATAGGCCGTAGGCCGGGCTAAGGCAGGCCGCTCCGGAAGACAGCCTAGGCCCATATAGGCCGAATTCGATCGGCCTACGAAAGCCTATCAGGCCTGATAGGCGCCTATAGGCCCGGAGATTAGCGTTGAGAACAGATTGTGTTAAAGGTATTCAACCACCCCACCCTCCCTCCCCTCTTCCGAGTTTATCGCCTGTGATTTTTTTTCCTCCTTTACCTTCAGCTATTATGATACTTCTTAATTAATCACAACACGAGTGATACTTAACCAACACTATAAAGCCTTAGAAATTTACCTCCAGGGCCACGAGCACAACCCTATCATACCATCATTCTCCCCTATTTTGTAAACTATTTACAGTCAACCTCTCTTATTGATGCCTTCGAAATAGTCACCGTCCAACTGCACACAGTTGATCCACCAACAGCAACTCTTTTTCTACAATTAATTCAACTAATTAATTCACTACCTCTAGTATTTTTTTTGTGTTTTTTTTGCTAATAAGCGAAACCGTTACTTTATTTTTAATCATACTAGTATTCCGTAATTGAGAAACATTTACCGTGAATTTTGCTGTTGACACAGAGCAGCCGCTCACTATGAGTGGGTCGGCCGAAGCCGTATAGGCCGGCCTAGGCTATATAGGCCAGGCCGGCCTATCAGGCAGCCGGGAAAAAGCCTATATGGCCTATAGGCGGGCCCGGCCAGGCCAGGCTCAGGCTTAACCAGGCCTGCAGGCTCGGGCCAGGCTAGATCCGAGAGAATTTGGACAGGCCGGGCCCGGCTTTACCGAAGCCTGGCCGGCCTGGCCCGTTGGGAACACTGGAGAGGAACATACATTGCGAGATCTGTTCTTGTGCACACGCTTATATGATCGTGCCGCCTCTACTACTGGCAAGGGAGAGAGAGAAAATTAGATCAGGAGCAACTAAAAATGGAAAAACTCTAGAATTTATATGCAGCAAATAGAGACAAATCTAAACCTAAGCGCCTTATTCCTATGCGGGGGGGATTAAAACTAAAACACAGACTGAAAATTCCCATTACGACCTCAAGAGTGGTGCACTCACATCCAATGACGAACTAGACTGGGGTGGGATCGGGATTTGGAGGCGAGGGGAGGGGAAGGAAGAATGGCGGCGTCCACGAGATTGCAATACTCTCCATGGGGGGAGGTGGAAGTCATCTAGAGGCATGAGAAGCTGCCAGCGGTGGATACCGGTGTGTGCACATAAGGATGCAGAGAGAGCTGCGGACGGCGGTGTTATAGAGGGATAGAAACTGTTTTGTATTTCAATAAATTAAGAAGAGTGGGAACGTGGAAAGATTCTGGCCTGGAGTAGCTTCACCACTTTGTCGTGCCCTTTCTTGAAAGCCAACGAGAGTGGAGTCAGACCGCCTCTATTGGACATGTCCGGGTTTATCCCTTCCCCCGCTATAAGTAGCTCTACAACCCCCCGATGCCCATTAATGGCGGCCAATGAAAGTGGTGTTTGGCCACGATTGTCTGGCGTATTGGGGTTGACGTCGTCTTGTCTCAAGAGTAGCTCCACTACTCCATCATGGCCATTTTCAGCAGCCCATAAGAGCGGCGTTCGGCCGCCATTATCTGCCCGGTTGGGGTTGACGTCCTCCCGTCCCAAGAGCAGCTTCACCACTCCGTCACGCCCCCATGCAGCAGCCCATGAGAGCGGAGTTCTTCCATTATTATCTCGCATATCGGGGTTGACCCCTTCCTTTCCTAACAGTAGCTTCACTACTCCATCACACCCATCCCAGGCAGCACGCGATAGAGGTGTTCGGCCCTCAATATCTGGCGTATCAGGGTTAACCTCTTCCCTTCCCAAAAGTAGCTTCACTGCTCCATCATGCCCGCACCAAGCAGCACGCGATAGCGGTGTTAGGCCGTAATTATCCGGCATATCGGGGTTGACCCCTTCCCTTCCCAAGAGTAGCCTCACTGCTCCATCACGCCCATACAAGGCAGCCTGCGAGAGCGGTGTTAGGCCACGATTGTCGGGCATATCGGGGTTGACCTCTTCACGTTCCAACAGTAGTTTCATTACCCCATCGCGTCCATTCCAGGCAGCCGCCGAGAGCGGTGTTAGGCCACGATCGTCGGGCATATCGGGGTTGACCTCTTCTAGTCCCAGTAGTAGCTTCACTACTCCATCATGCCCCCGTCCGGCAGCCAAAAAGAGCGCTGTTCGGCCATGATTGTCTGGAATATCGGGGTTGACGCCTTCTCGTGCCAGCAGTAGCTTCACTGCTCCGTCGCGCCCCCGCCAGGCAGCTAGCGCAAGCGGTGTCCGACCATCATTGTCTCGACTATCGGGGTTGGTGTCTTCCCGCCCGAACAGTAGCCTCACTATTCCATCATGTCCATTCTTGGCAGCCCACGAGAGCGGTGTTCGACCATCATGATCTGCTAACTGGAACTTGACGTCCTTTCTTCCAAATAGCAGCTTCACCACGCGTTCGTGTCCCTGTTTGGCAGCCAGGAGGGCAGGTGTTTGGCCGTATTTGTCAGGCCAGTCTGGGTTGACATACCTCCTTCCCCGGACCATGTTCACCACCCGAGGGGTCTTACCCCACCAACCGTCGGTACCATCAGGCTTGGCTGATGCCCGCTCAAGAAGCAGCCTCACAATCTCCTCATGCCCCATCACTGCGGCCCATGAGAGCGCCGTGCGACCAGGGTATGTGTCTGGCTTGTCGGGGTGGACAGTCTGCTGTTCCAACAGCAGCTTTAGAACCTCCTCTTGCCCACATATAGCAGCCCATATGAGTGGTGTTATACCCAGAAGATCCCTTTCATCGAGACTGCAATTCGGCTGATTCATCAGAGTGGTTACGATTTCAGCAAGGCCGAAAACTGATGCGCAATGCAGCCCGGTAAACCCAATCACCGGATCGTCGGTAGGGATGTGATGAAAATAATGATCGGTCCGCCTCTGGAGATCCTTCAGGAGTAACTTTGTGGATATATGGGTTTCAATTTGGCTGAAAAGCTGAAGGACAAGTGATACCACGCCCTGCGAGGCCTGTTTCCCAGCGTGAACGCCCCAATATAAGGAAGAATAATTGAGGAAGGGAGCCGACTGAGGCAGATTAAAGGGTAGGGACAATATTTCCTTAATGGCCCGAAAGTTGAGGTACGTCAGGCAGGTCTCGGCCATTATCGAGTGAGTAGAACCAAAAATGTCTGGGCAGGTATAAAGGTACTCCTGGAGAGTAAAGTGGATCAAGCGAATAGTCAAAGCATCCCGATCGACCACCACAAGCCCCAAGCAACAGCTCAATAATGTCTCAACCGAAGGGATATTTTCGGCATCGAGATCGGTAGATCCTATCTCCACAGCTAGGGCATGCAAAAGCTCATCGAGTTGTAATAACCGCTCCGAATGCGAGATCCACATCAGAGTTGCCATCCCCAGCCTCGCTCTCTCCCCACCCTGCTCCTTTATGCGTTCTAGAGTTGCGCCATAAACATCCTTCAAATCCAAACCCTCTGTTATTGCTTTCAGCTTTTGTCGCCTGCCATAGGCCGTGGTCTGCCCGAGGATAGCATCCATGGTTAAGGAAATTAGTAGAAACCTAGATGTCCCTATCAGCGACAGCCACGAAACCCATTTTTCCATCACTTACGATTCGGGGATATTCTCGGTAATGCTTTTGATGATTTCACCCTCCAGACCACCGTCTATCCTATCTTGAGATGTATCCTTACTCAATCTCATCTGGACATATCCCACGATATCATCCTGGTTGGGTTTGATCGATAGAACTATCATTTTTTCACAAAAACACTTGCCAACCTCACCCCGGATGTGTCGTCTTCCGGTTAGGAATATTTGCGTGTTTGGGGATTCTTCTAGGACTCGTCGCAACGAATCTAGAATCTCAGGTCGATGCCTTTCCACACATTCATCCAGCGCATCAACACATATGAATGTGGGCTTTAAAGATGCCACAGTCTGCAGCATCTTCACGATTTCTGCCACCCTCAACCCCCTTCCACCAATCACCTTTTTGTGGTCTTGAAACATCCGACTTATCTCATCCGGGATTCTCTCTAATCCACCGACAATCTGTTTTAGTAGCGAACCAAGTATGTTTGTCGGAGACTGTTCCTCCCGAGCCGCAAAATCCACGTAAAAACATGAAACAGAAACATTTCGCGCTCCGGCCATATCACACAACTTGTCCACCACTAGTGAGCTAATATCGCTGCATGTCAATACCACCATCCCTTAGTTTTCACGGTAGATTAGCTCTCACCTCAAATAGGTCTCCCCAACGCCTGGACCACCGCAGCAAAATAAAATCTGATGACCAGATCCCTCATGTTGAGCGCCGTCGCACCACCTTTCAAATTCGCCAGTTTGCAGCAGCCATTCCCCGACGTCGCCTGCCCGGCGGGTTTGAACATCTTGATGCCGGATGCGAGGTTCGAGTGGCGAGAGCCATTTCAGGATTTCGGACTGATCATCGGCAACGGTATTGTGAATCGACACATTCGACACATTCGACACATTGAAAGAGTTGATATTCTCTGCGACTGATATTGACATTTCCTTCCTTTTCGTATGTTGTAACACTGGGAGGGGAACTGATTCCTTAGTTCGGGGTGCCGACGGAATTCCTGGAAGCTGAGGAAAAGGGGGGGTGCACCCCTAAATGGAGCTCTTTTATCCCAGTGGTTGCACAGTGCTTACACACAACAGAGTGGCTCCGGTAAGTCTTTCTCCAATGGACGGATGAGACAGGCAGATTGTTGACCTTCCATATACCGTAATAACTCTTGAAACCCGCCATCTCAGGCAGCTCTCTGATCTTCGGATTCTGAGTCAAGACATCCGGAGGGGGATTAGTATTTTCCCAACACAATAGAAGATCGGCTCACTGGTCATCTTGGATCTTGCTAACCGGTATTCGCAATTCCATTAACCTATCGGGCTAAACCTATTCCGGGCTAACGCGCCGATCGTGGTTGACAATCTGATGGCGGATTCCAAGAGTTTTTACCGTACTAATGCATCTTTTCCGGTGAAAGCGTTCTTTGGTGGCCGTTTGGCAAGAGACCTTCCGTTGATCAAAGACAGTTCAGAAAACAAAAGATAGACACGAAGAAAAACCACACTCAAAGATCAAACTGTCCTCAAGAATTGCGGTTGCTCGTTTTCCCTGTGGTTGTGTTCTGTGACAAGCCCCTTTCTCCCACAAATCTCTGCTAAGTGCCAAGCCTTTTGTTTCCACCAAACCACGATAACATTATGTGGTGTTCCTCACCATTTTCCATATGGCCCATTTGCCCGTCCGACAGTACGGTAGCTCTGCGCTGTGGCTAGGCAAATTTCCACCAATAAAAGCTTTATAGTTCATACTTGTTTTTCGGGAAAAGTCACTGAGCCACAGTATAGAGCTACCAGATACGGAAGGTCAACAATCTGCGTGTCTCATATGTCCGTGGGCAGCCTGTCCACTGGCGGTAATCTTCCATATATGCAGGTATTACGGAGGCCTATAACGACCAAATCGCCACGAAACCGAAAAGACAAAAAACATTGCAACAGAAAATGAAAGTTATTTTACATTATGAGAACACATAACTACCGACTACAAAACCAAACCCAAAAATAAAAGCTGGAAAGCAAAACATTTTAGTAGTATGATAATAATATTATTATGATTGAAGGCAAAAATATTTAGTCGCCATTGTATTATTAGCCCCATACCCTGTTTTCACTCCACCAATTTTCCAAAGCCGAGTGAGCGTATGGTAGGAGACTAAAGATAACAGGAAAGGAAATACAAGAAGCCCTAAGAGAACAACGCTGGAAGGAAATACAGCCCATGCTTTCATCTCTCACCACCAATCATGCAGTTCCACCACTAGAGGTATTGGAAGGTTTCTCGCTGCCCTTGCCGGGGGAGATCGTTACCACCAATGTATCCTGTTGTGCCAATGAGGGCGCCTGGAGGTCAACGCAGGGTGGTGGGTGGGCAATCGAGAACGCGAGCTGTAGGAAGGATGATGATCTCGTGGGTGGGAGAGTAAGGAGAGGTGGTTCACATGGAGGTCCCGAGACCCAGCGTTCTTGAGCTATGACCCCGCACTATCCCAGCAACCGGCAATACCTTGATCCGCCCACCTCCGAGTCATTCCTAGTTGCATCCTTGCTGAATCCTGTGCGCTTTGCCTAATTCGCAATGGGTTGTGCCAACCCGCCCTGAACTCAAACGTTCTTCCTCCTCATCAGAGTCTTGCGAAGTATATACCGAGTCTGGTTCACCCAAGTGCTCATCAATTTCTAGATTGATCTCCAAAGGTGATTCTTGTTTTAGGTCAACAAAGGGTTCCCAGCAATAGGTACGGGTGGCTTTAATGGAGAGGGGAAGATTCTCTCTGTGAGTGATAAACACATTTCTAATGGTGTAATACAAATATTTTCTAGTTGTAGCTGACACCAGGCTTGGGAAGTAGCGTTCTCAAAGGGCAGTTCGTCTGTCCTGAGCCAGGACCAGGGCAGACGGCATTCAGTAGTCCCCGTTGTCCTCCGTCTTCCCCTTCAATTTCCCGCCGTCACCAGCCATCCCGGACCACCACTGGCCACCCTCTTCGTGAAATTGTCTTGCATGATAGAGCTCATCGTCCTTCGTAATGATGGCCATCCTGCGAGTTCACGGACTAGGACGGACTACCTTGTACTATCCCGTCTCGTCCAGGGCTCTTTGAAGTGGCCCAGGGAGGTTGCGAACCCTGTTGGGAAGCTTGAGGCAGGTACTTATCTGGATCTAAGAAAATGAAAGATACAAGTATTCGTTATTTTAAATGTAAGACTGGAGCCACACCCTCCCATTGTAGTCGTTCGTGATTCTCCACTATCTACACCGCTTAGAAGTCCTCCTTTACTCCCACCAGTCTCATCCCCCCCAGCGTTGTCCCCACTGCTTCTACAAGTCAGCCAAGATCCTATATCTAAATGTCCTAGAGCTCAGCTTACATAATTCTCTCCATCGCAACCTTACTCACACAGCTCGCCTGTGCTGAAGTAGGCCCGGCCCCGAGCAAGCGCTCCAGATCCTGGGTTTTGAATGTGTCCAAGTAGTTCTTTAATGGAAGTATACTCCTCTGCCAGGCTCTAGTGTCCTTATTTCTGCCTTTTTTCATCTCTTATTTTGCCTAATTGCTTGTATTTCTTTTCTTGGTTCTCCCTTCGGTATCGCGTTATATTTCTTTGCATTTTAATCTTTCTCAATTCTTAGTTGCTGAACTTTGTTGTTAATCCAAATTGGTTTTCGTGTTTTTAATGAATTGTCTTTTGTCTTTTCGGTTTCGTGGCGATTTGGTCGCTATCCCATGGACTGATGAGACATGCAGATTCCGGACCTTCCAACATGGGTTAGTAAATTTCGCTAGTCTGCTGTTTAGTCATCCAGTAAAATAACCTCACCTGTTCTCCGGGGAAGCAATTTGCATAAGTATTCCGACCAGCAAAAATGAGTTACAAGCGTCGCGCCATACTCAGTGAGCTTCCAGTTCACTCAAACCCTGTTCCTGGCCTGATCAAACCTCAGAAGCATTTGTTCTCAGATGAGCCTAGTAGCGCGCCACTAGTAAGTTTCTAGTATTAGATTAATAGAATATGTATAGACAGATTCTAATACACTCATAGAATAAAAAGAGAAGAGTATTACAAAAACCAGGAGAGCTAGAGTCAAAAAGGCTCACCAAAGACGAGGCCAAGATCCTGGACAGCCTTCCTGAGCCACCCGCCTTCGATGCCTATGAAAGTCCATTTCCTCCGCACTGCTCACATCCAATTCTTCCCTCGCCCCTAGTCGATAGTCCAAAACCATTAGACATCTTCAATCTCTTTTTCGGTGAAGATATATTAGCACCAATCGTAGAGAACACAAACTGGTATGCTGAAATAAAACGGCAAGGGGAGGAGGAAACCCTAGTAGGAGAGGAAGGAGATGGGCGGGAGGTTACACGTCGTCCTTGGAGTCCGGTTAGCCTTCCAGAAATACGAATATTCATCGGCCTTCAGATATGGATGGGAATAAATTGCTTACCAGCGATTGAAGACCATTGGCAAACGGAAACATCTCATCCGATTATGCGATATATGTCCTGCAATGGCTATCAGCAAATTAAGCGCTACTTCCATATTTCCCCACCAGAAGACACTTACAAACGGGAGGATTGGTGGCGGAAAATGGAGCCTTTGGCCTCCCATTTACGGCAGCGGTTCCAGCAGCATTTTTTGCCCTCGTCCAACCTTTCCTTTGACGAAATGATGGTACTCTGTAAAGGGAGGTCAGCACATACGATCAAGCTTCCTGGAAAGCCAATAGATCAAGGCTATAAGATCTATGCCCTTTGTGATCAGGGATATACATATCTGTTTCTTTTTTACTCTGGAATGACTGGAAATGAAGTCAGCGAGTTTACCCAAACGACATCCTCCTATACTCATATTAGTAAAGAGCGATCACTGGCACTCTACAATTACAATAATCGTAAACTTACCAAAAGCGAAATCCTTAGGCTCTCAACTGGTTTCTCCCCTACTGCTCAGGCAGTCTGTCATCTAGCCTTTTGCTTGCCTTTTCAGTCCTATCAGTTTAATATCTATATGGATAATTACTTCACAAGCATACCTTTATTCCGCCACCTGCGAGATTATGGCCTTGGCGCAGCAGGCACAACACGAGCAAACCGTCCTGATTTTCCTTCTACATTAACTATTAGTAAAGATATAACAAAAAGAATACTGGAATGGAATCACCTATTGGGAGTTGTAGTGAATGGGGTTTGTGCTGCTCTCTGGCAGGATAACAATACCGTTCTGTTCCTAACCACCATTCACAACCTTCGTCAGCTTGTACTCAGTAATCGACGGAAACCCAAAAAAACAAGCACCAATGCCTCCGCTGCCCGTAAGCCATTTGCCACCCACGAGCACAAAAAACCTCTACCTATTCCAGTATTAGTTGACGATTACAACCAGTATATGGGGGGGGTGGATATTGCAGATCAGTTGCGAAGCAATTATCCATGTCACCAGAAGAGTCGGAGGAATTGGCTTCCCTTATGGTTCTGGGCTCTTGATACAGCAATTACCAATACATACCTTATTGCTCGCTCCCTTGCCCCCAAGTGCGAACACAAGGCCTTTCGCTGTGAGCTCACTCTTGGACTTACAGAGAGTGGATGGTCTCAACTCCATCCTCTTCTCCATCCGCCTCAACCAGAATCCAAGTCCTATGTGACATTGAAAACGGCACTCCCTCCCTTCCATCTTCGCACTACTGGTGACCACCAGCCATACTCCTGATCGAACCAACGGCAGCTATGTTGGTACTGCCGCTATAAAAAGCTCCATGGCGATCCCAAAAACCCCCCTCCTGCTCGCCAACGAAAAGAGCATCTTGGAGCCATTGAAGTTAGCAAAACTGCAACTTGGTGCCCAACATGTCAATTACCTTTGTGCCTGAAGAACCGATGTTTTTTGGATTTTCATAGAGTCCACTCCCGTTTGTAGATTTCTCGTACCCTTGTATCTCAAGAACTCTACCTATTGGAATATTGGCGTGGGGTTGTCTTGTTCTGAATTTGATATCACGTGTATAATTAGTCACGATTTTCTTGCTAGGGTCTCCGGCTGCTATTTCCCATGTAGGAAGGTCCGGAATCTGCATGTCTCATCAGTCCATGGGATAGGCCTCCGTACAGGTATTGTCACATAATATTATCAAGGAGAGAAAGGGAACCTGAACGCGCCAAGGTAGCAACGGGAAAAACCTTTACGATCTTAACAGCCAGTGCTTGTTGCAAGTCGCTTATCTAATTCATATATTTACCCGGGGGTGTTCAGCTATTTTGATATGTAACAATACCTTGCAGTTCAACTTTGGAAAATCTTAACTACTTCTAAAAAGCGGTCACAAAGCCCATTTTATTCGAATTTCGTTTACTCAATTTGAGTTAAGGCCTCGAATAAACGCCGTAGCATTCAACAAGCTTTGTACTAGACTTTCTCGAGTACAGTACTGTTGAAAATGGATATGGGAAGATGGCGAAACTGTGGAAGGCAGCCATGAAACGAAACGCCAAGATCGAAACAACACTAAAGAGTTCAATCGCCAAAACAACTTACAGAGGAACTTCACTTCTATTCTAACTACTCTCACGCTCACGACCCACGATGCTCGATGCTCTAACTTACTAGCGACGATGACAGGAGTATATATCAATCACCATGATGAAGCCTTCTAGGCCATTCCTCCTAGCTTTCCATCAATCGTGACGTAGATCCATTCTCTTCCACGCATGCCCAGGCTCTTCTACGCATGTTCCCCTTTTCCTTCCGCAAAGCTATCATGCTAACAAGGAAAACAACAAACGTCACAAAGAAAACTTCTTCATGCTCCCTAGCCTCCACTCTACTCTCCCTTCCGGCGCTGCACAGATCCCTAGGGCATACCCGGGGTTTGTCGAACTGGACCGGCATAGGCTGCGCCTATGCTGAACCTGCCCGGCAGCATCAAAGAACTTGCTTCCGGCGCACTTATAAATGAGCGCATGTCCGAACTTCTTTGTCTTGACGATAGCGGGATACGCTATATGCGTCTCCGATAGGTCAAGTGCGTGCCCGATGGGTCAAGCATGCCGAGCAGCACCCCAGAATTCCAACATGCTGTGCTCGGCTAAGTTCTGCAACCCCCAAGGCAAAGTGTTGATGCAACTGTCTTTTTACACAAAAACTTGCCATGTTTAATCAACACCCATGCCCCGAACCGCTTCAAATAATTCTCAAAACTCAGCTAACTATTTCACCTTGACTGTGCCTTTTGCCTGATACCACTCAGTAGGTCAATTTATTCCATGGTGATAAGCCTCCAGTCTTCAACAAGGATGACCATTCACTTTGCAGTGCCAATTTTGTATGTATAATGACATTTTTCAGCATAGTCAAAACTTTCAGACTACATAACTTTTCCAATCTTTCACCAAATCTATTGAGGTTTATGTATAAGTAGGAGAAAAGCACTGTAAGTGTATACAAGGAGTTAGGTTGGAAAATTATGTTGCCCATAAACTAAGGGTAGCTATCGTAAAAATTGATGCTTTTAGAATAAAAAGCCGATTTCACCGAGACTTTTGCTGAGGTGCTTTTAGCACTGGCTTTGCCTCCCCAACCTGTTGCCGCACTGTCGAACGTGTAGGTGGTTTTAGTGATTTTCTATATTTTCACCGGGGATTGTGTATGCTCTTGTGTGGTATAAAAGGTTTGAGTACAAGTAGTATATTCAGGGCTTACTGCTGTTTTGAATCGCGGCAGTGCTAATACCCTGGAACAGGCCGATATGGTGTGCTAGTTATTGTGCAATTGGCCCTATGAGTGTTAGCCTAGTCGGGGAGGATTTATAAGTTTTGATGCTATGAAGGATCCAAAGGTGCCGTGGGGCGAAGGGGTATACCGCAAAAACCTGAACTATCTGACGAATACGATATAGCCTAAAATCCCCTCCTCAGGAGAGGGCAAAAAAACGCAGCAAAAACAGATCCCTTCTCCTCCTGGGAGAGGGGGAAATTTATTGACCTTGCTGATAGAGAAAAGCTCAACGGTATAGCACACCGCCGAATTATCCAAGTTTTTTTTATAGCAGTAGAGAAATGGTATGGAATATTCGGATCTTGGCACCCCAATGGCTAAATTGGACTAACTAAGAAATCCATATGTACTAACCGTCACCACCCTGGTTGTTCCGGTAAGGTAGCAACACGGAGCGCTGCAAGTGTTGACTTCGAATTTCAAGCAGATATTAATACCACGAGTGATAGTACATGATGCGCGTCTAGGAGCAGTAATGTGATGAAATACTCTACTCTATGATACTATACGGACCGAAATCAGGATCGGAGTGAAGGTCCGTGGGATACACTATGATACAATATCCGAGAAATCTGCAATAAAACATTTCTACTATCGACTTATCTACCCACCAACCGTGGGAGTCTCGGATAGATAGAGGTGTCACAACTACAGCACCCATCGGAGTAACACAACACAAAACCGAAACGAAGAAGATAGTGAAAGCAGCTGAGCTAAACGAAGCAAAAGTCTCCTCTCCTACCTACTAGGCACCTTCCCATTCGAAAAGATCATAATAGTCGTACTTTGCAATACCTCTCCCCCTCAGATGGTGACCCAGCCTCATTGCCATCCTCACACCTGGTAACCGGTAGTGCCTTAGTCCCCTTGGCAAAGTTCGAGTACCGGTATGCCCTTTTCCTTCCACTGAATAGTGCTTTTAGGTACTCACCAGTCTACTCTCCCCACACCCCCGGTTCATGTGGCCATTAGGGGGTGTCAGCTCACGCAAACCATCAGGAATTTGCCATCAACTGTTTGGGGGAATAGTGAACACGCGCATCCTATATAGTGTCAACTTTGTATGCCGGAGGAAAATTTGATAAACATGGCCTCTACAGTACACGTAAGCTAGCAGTGAGGTCCGCCGCTTATTTTGGTTATCTTAGGGCAAGGTTAGGGTTAGCGGAAATCCGGCCTTCATCCTGGATAGCACAGATTTTCTCGGCAGGGTCGAATTCCTTGGGATTTTCATTATTCTCTATTCTGATTACCCAGGGGGGGAACTTGTCCCAAACTTCTGTAGTTGCAGCCATAGGGTAAGGGTTCGTCAAGGCTAGGCGTGTAATCATTGAACCGGATAGAGAGATAGCAAGGGTTGAGAAGCATAGGGGCAGTAAATTCCGTCATCTCACTCTCGGTAAGTATCACGGACTTGTAGTTGAACGTCGTTTCCCCAATAATCGCCGGCAGCGTAAAATAATACTCACAGCGGTTTACTGTGCATGTATTATTCGTAAGGGAGAGCAAAGTAATTTAGTAAGAAAATAAAATAAAAAGGAAAGATGTCGGAATACACAAAAAGAAACAGAAGCCAGCCTAAATCTAAATCTAAACGCCATATTATTATGCAGGAGGAAAAATAAGGACTAAAACATAGCCCGAACATCAGCATTCCAACCACAACAGTGCACCCACACTGCAGCCAATGCCGAACTGTACTGGGATGGGATGGGAATCTGGGGGTGAGCAAAAGGAAAGAATAGTAGTTTCCGCGAGATTACTATACACTGTGGAGAGGGAGTTGGTGATATGGAGCAAGGAGAAGTAGCGGGCGGTATATATGGAAGTGTCTCTGGAGAGGCGGAAAAAGGGCGTATGGCGGTCATTCAAGGTGATAGGAAATATTTCGCATTAATGGGGTTAAGCAGGGTTGGGGTTCGCGGATTGGCGAGCTTGTAGCAGCTTCACCACTCCTTCGTGCCCCTTCTCGGAAGCCAACGAGAGTGGGGTTAGACCGGCTTTGCTGGCCACACCGGGGGTGACGTCTTCCCTCCCCAATAGTAGCTTCACAGCTTCATCATGCCCATGCCTAGCAGCCCACGACAGCGGTGTTCCGCTATCATTGTCTGGAATATTGGGGTTGACGTCTTCCCGCCCCAATAGTAGCTTCACAACTTCATCACGCCCATGTCTAGCAGCCCACAAGAGTGGTGTTTGGCCACCATTGTCTGGCATATTGAGGTTGACGTCTTCCCTGCCCGATAGTAGCTCCACCCCCCTATTATTCAAATTCATGGCAGCCCACGAGAGTGGCGTTCGGCCATTATTATCTACCATATTAGGGTTAACGTCTTCCCGCCCTAATAGTAGCTCTACTACTCTATCATACTCCCACTTGACAGCCCACGAGAGCGGTGTTTGTCCATCATTGTCTCGCATATTGGGGTTGATGTCTTCCCGTCCCAACAGTCGCTTCACTACTCCATCGTGCCCATGCTTGGCAGCCCACAAGAGCGGTGTTTGCCCGAGCTTGTCTGGCATACCAGGGTTGACCTCTTCCCGCTCCAGCAGTAGCTCCACTACCCCATCGTGCCCCTTCCCGGCAGCCCACGAGAGCGGCGTTCGGCGGTTCTTGTCTGGCATATCAGGGTTGACGCCTTCCCGCCCCAACAGGAGCCTCACCACCCCATCATGGCCCTTCGCGGCAGCTGACGAGAGGGGCGTTTGGCCAAAATCATCTGGCATATTGGGCTTGACATCATTTCTTCCTAATAATAGTTCCACCACCCCTTCATGCCCCTCTTCGGCAGCCAACTGGACTGCCGGTTGGCCGTATTTGTCGGGTCTGTTGGGGTTGACGTATCTCCTTCTCCAAACTCTCTTCACCGCTCGGGGGGTCCTACCCCACCAACCGTCTGTGCCATCTGGCTTAGCAGAGGCCCGCTCAAGAAGCAACCTCACAATTCCCTCATGCCCCATCGCAGCAGCCCATGAAAGTGCCGTTCGGCGAAGGTCTCTATCCGGTTTGTCGGGGCTGATAGTCTGCCGTTCTAACAGCATCTTTGCTATTTCTTCCTGCCCACCTATCGCAGCCCATATGAGCGGTGTAACACCCAGGGAGTCCCGTTTATTGATATCGTAATTTGGCTGGTTCATGAGAGAAGCCGCAATTTCAGCGATGCCGAAAACCGATGCGCAATGCAGTCCGGTAAACCCAACCAGGGGACCGTTGGGGATATTAGGATACCATCGAGTCCTCGATTTGAGATCCTCCAGGAGTAATCTAGTGGATATATGGCTTTCAATTTGACTGAAGAGCTGAAGTGCATAGGATACCACGTCCCTTGAAGCCGCTCGCCTAGCATGGACGCCCCAGTATAAGGAAGAATATTTGAGGAAGGGAGTTGAAATGTCCTTAGGCATCGACGAAATGTCCTTAACAGTCCGAGAGTTCAGGTATGTTAGGCATGTTTCCGCCATTAGCGAGTGAGTCAGGCCAAACAAGTCGGGGGAGGTATTGAAGTACTCCTGGAGAGTAAAGTGGATTAAGCGAACATTCGAAACCTTCCCATCGACCACCACAAGCCCTAAACAACAGCTCAATAATGTCTCCACAGAAGGAATATTTTCGGCATTGAGATCCGTGGATCCTATCTCCACAGATAGAGCGTGCAAGAGCTCATCGAGTTGTAATAACCGCTCCGAATGGGAGACCCACATCAGGGCTGCCATCCCCAGCCTTGTCTTCTCCCCACCCTGCTCTTTTATCCGTTCTAGAGTCGCACCATAAACATCCTTCAAATCCGAGCCCTGTGTCATTGCCCTCAGCTTTCGTCGCCTTCCATAGACCGTAGTTTGCCCAAGGATACCATCCATGGTTAAGGAAATCAGTAGAAACCTAGATGTTTCTATCAGCAACCAGCATAGAACTCATTTTTCCATCACATTGATCACTTACGTATCGGAAATATTTTCGGTAACGCTTTTGATGATTTCCTCTTCCAAACCACTATCCATCCTATCTAGAGATGAGTCCTTACTCAATCTCATCCGGACATATCCCACAATATCATCATGCTTAGGTTTTATGGACAGAACCGTCGTTCTCTCGCCAAGATGCCTGTTGATCTCACCCCGGATGTGCCGTCTTCCGGTTAGGAATATCCGCGTGCTTGGGGACTTCTCCGAGATCTGCCGCAACGAATCTAGAATCTCAGGTCGATGCCCTTCCACACATTCATCCAGTGCATCAATACATATAAACGTCGGGTGTAGGGATGTGACAGTCTGCAACATCTTCACAATTTCCGCCACCCGCAGTCCCCTTCCACCAATCACCTTTTTGTGGTCTTGAAACATCCGACTTATCTCATCTGGGATTCTCTCCAATCCACCGATAATCTGTTTCAGTAGTGAGCCGAGCATGTTTGTCGGGGACTGCTCCTCGCGCGCCGCAAAATCCACGTAAAAACAGGAAACCGCAACACCCCGCCCTCCAGCCATATCGCACAGCTTGTCCACCACCAGTGAGCTATCGCTGCGCGTCAGTAACCCCACCGCCATCCTTCAGTTTTTCATTGTAGATTATCTCTCACCTCAGATAGGTCTTCCCGACACCCGGATCGCCGCAGCAAAATAGAACCGCACCACCATGTCCCCCATGTTGAGCACCGTCGCGCCACCGTTGAAATTCACTAGTTTGTAGCAGCCATTCTCCGACGTTGTCAGCCCGGCGGGTTCGAACATCCTGATGCCGGAGGCGGGGCTCCAGTGGAGAGAGCCATGTTAGGATTTCAGACCGATCATCGGCAACAGTATTCTGAATCGACACATTCAACACATTCGACACGTTTGACACGTTGAAAGAGTTGATATTATCTGTGACAGATATCGACATTTTCCTCTTCTCGCTTCTCGTAATGCTGAGGGGGGCAGATTCCGTAGTTCGGGATGTTGATGAAATTTTTGGAAGTTGAATAGAAGCGGGGGCGCACTCTCCAAGTGCTTTTATCAGAGCGGCTGCGCATTTCTTACATACCACAAAGCGGCCCGAAGACCGGTAGTCCATATCAACCCCTGCAGTCGCTTTAACATTCTCCCTGTGTATGCGCGTACCCTGCAGGTCAACTTTGTTGCCTTGCGAATGAGAACAACTTTTAAGGCAGCGGTCGCAACGAGCATTTGCCTCGAATTTCGTCTACTTAATTTAAGTTGAGGCTAAAAATAGAGGACGTAGCATTCATTAAGTTTTACAAGGCATCCCCGAGTCCCCTACAACACTATGCTTGAGCGGCAATGACTTTAGCTCCCTAACCCCGTTGCCACACACATACCACGCCAAAATTCTTCCTGGGATTCCGCAATCTGCAGCCTGCTCTCAATCTCGCAGCACACGAAATCGGCTGTGTTCAACTTGGGTTTCAGGACTCGTATCAGCGTAGCACAGTGCAGTATGACCCTCTCCACTTGAGCCTCGCCCCACGTCATAATTTAGAATTGAGGAACCAAGCCCCACCGATAATCAAGGCACCAGAGTACTGTCCATGTCCCAGTCGGAACCACAACCGGCCCCGGCTTTTTTATTTGTTAAATCCACCGTTCATCTATCATATAATATTAAGTATGATACCATAAGTCACTTATATCACCGAAATTAGTCATATGTGACTTGAACTGTGGCTAGAGAAAATAAACTCTATCCAAAGTCCACGTGGCCTATGAACAATTCCGGCGACATGAGCGTAGGAAAATCCATGGCGAGTAGCGGTACTGTACTGTCGGGCATACTGATGGCTATGCGGTAGATTACGACTGAAGGATGTTATCTATATACTAGAGACATAGAGGCTCCGCGTCATGTATTTATACCACTTGCTTTCTTGTACCTCTTACGAAGAACAACACTCCCCTCCCCACCTTATACGAGCGACCTCCCGCAGCACAGTACTAGTACTCCTAAGGTATAGCCTATCAACCCCCCCTAACAAGAGAGACTCCAAGAGCACAACTCATAGACCCAATCTGGGTGCCAGCAAAACTCAAGATCCATAAACGAACCCTCGAGTAAAATGTGAAACCCCAACCTAATTGGAAAATCCACCCAATTTTAAATATTAAGGAAGGCTGGCCTCGGCCCCTCCCTGCTCGCTTTCCCAACCATATATTATATTATACCAGGCAATAGCATCGGTTCCATATTTACATCTGCACAGTACCTTGAACTTATGTGAGATCAAAGCAAGAAGTTTTTCTATAGTATGATATTATACCACATATCGTACATCGGGGACCCGTTTTTGCCGCCGGGCTTGTTCGGCCCTCTCATCATATGGTACGGACCCGACCGAGATAAATCCAAGTATCGATACAGGCCCCAGCAGCTAGCACGATAAATACCCAAACCTATTATATATCCACCTTCTTCCCCACATATTTCCCCATCACTTTATCTACCCCCGCGGTATTAATATAAAAAAAAAAACATTCTACATAAGCATTTAACAAAACAAATGTTTTACAAAAACACCTGCTTTTCTGCCCCTTTGGCCCAATGCCGGGCCCATGTTCTGCCTCGATCTCGAGAGCCCCGATGCCCCCCTTTGACTGTCCATACTTCTGCACATCCATCAAACGAAACATCTTTCCCGACCCTCGAACCCTCATGAAACAAGAGAAAACTAAAACCGGAGGTTGCTGAGCAGCATCTACTACTTCGCAGTATAATGCAATACAATCCGGTCGTACCCTTCCAAAAAGGTTTCCCGATTCTCTCACAATTGCCCCTAAATTAATTTCCCAATCTTGGAGCAGCAGAAGACGTTAATTATGAGTTGGCCTAAAGAGCAAGTAGAGGTTGTATTGTGAGTGGACAAAATTAAGCGATCAACGAACTCTCATAATTTCCGCAGTGATGTTGTCAACCCCCTCGATACAACCACCCCAACCCAGCCAAGAAAGACAAGTAAAAATAATTTAAACACATGAAAGTAATCAGCACTTAGTATACCATCCATCTGCCTGAATAAAAAAAAGAAAAGGTATTATGAGGTGCCTGTTAAGTGGTAATGATTTTTGGGTGTCCGGGAGTGACGGGTCGTCACGCTCACCCATGTGATCGGCTAATTTTGTTCCACGCACAATACCGATTGTGCGGTATTATTCAAATCAGAGAAATCACCTCAAATCCCCAGTTATCGTATCACACCGGTACAGCTCAGCAACTAATCTTATCCCTAGCAAATTTTCAAACACCAATTACAATCGTCCTTTTTTATCAGACCCTTCTCCTGAAGTGGCAACCTAACCCTACTGTTACGAGTATCACCGCACATCATAAGCAGTAGTGCCTCAGATCCCTTGGTTAATGTCTAATCACACCCCTTTTCCTTCCCGCTAAATTGTCTTTTTATGTGCGAGAGTATGTACCCGTAAGTTCTGGAATTGTTGGCTGCCGGTGATAGTAAATTCACACTCTTCATCAGTAACTAACCATCGGTCCGCTGCCGAAAAATTTAATACATGCATCCCATATAGGGCCATACTATGCAGAAAGATAAAAACATAATGGTCACCTCTGCAATGCACCTGTGAGCTCGCGGTAAGATTTGTCGCTAAATTACTTTAGTTAGCTTGCCGCAGGGTTAGGGTTAGCGCTAATCCAACTGCAGTGCTGAAAGCACAGATCTTCTCGGTAGGCCTAATACGTTAATACATAATCATTAACTTACCACATTGCTAGGTGCGCCTAACTTTGGAGTGCGCCTTATTTAGAATTGGACAGTACTGGTACCCCATGCTTTGTGAAACCCCCGACTGAGGTGAGATCAGGACAAGGAGTTCCTCCACCCGGCTAACCATGCATTTTTAGCCGCAGCCTATTCAATTCCCTCGTCAAACATCCACCAGCATAAGACTTGGTATTTTGTGCACCCGACCGAGACAAATCCAACCATTAATACACACAGTGAACGGATTGTGAGATCAATACCGAAATTTCTTATACAATACAATCCCCGCACTATCTTTCAAACCAGATGCCCAGCTCCCTTCCAATTGTGGACCAAGTAGGTTCCTAATCTTCAAGCCGAAGGCGCTGTTCATTATCGGTTAGATGTTAACGGGCATGTGCGATATCGTGCCCGCGCGGGCGATTGCGTTGCTCCGCTCATCTCGCCAAGTAGTTAACTACATTTGTAACTTACAGCCCCCCGCGCTCTGAGTATTGTAGTGCTCGCCACAACCCCGCCCTCCCCCCCCGCCCAATAGACCCTGAGTGACCTATCGCTACAGGTAACACAGCACGTCCGGACAAGCACGAGCACGGGCGGGTGTGGTGTGGACATCCCCGTGCTACCCATCATACCAGCATTGGTTCCGTCCGGAGGCCCGTAACCCTCGACTGGGGGGTTTAGGGGTGGCGGGCAATTGAAGGGGGATAATTGAACCTCGCTATTATTAGACCCTGCAAGGTACCGTATTTCCATCGCACACTCGCATACCTTCTCGCCCTTTAGGCAAAATACATACGTCCCCCGGAGCATACTCAGGTTGTGACGGAAGCCGGTATTGGCACTAATGTTAAGGACGTATAAAAGGAACAGTCATAGACATAAGTCTGAATGGAGGCTTAGTCAGCAAAGTCTAAGTGAGAACAGCACGGCACCCCCGAGCATGTGGATAGCCTTAGCAACCTTTCACATTTTCGTTAAGGACCGAACATGCTCTTGCGTAGTAGAGAGAGCGGGCAGTTTAAGTAATAGTATTCCTGTTATTTAGGAGAGGTGGAAAACTCCTTAGAGGAGAGAGGATTGTAGGATTTTTTTCGGTGATCAGAAACCGTTCTTTCAGTCTTCGCCTTTGATCAAGCCAATCAATTAAGGCCCTGTTTGGCACGCCACAAATACCATGGTATTTTCAGTTTTCCTAAGTATTTCCGGTTGGGTCAGGATAAATAAACTGAGGTATGTTTGGCATGCACATAAATACTACAGTATTTTTATACTGTAGTATATTTTTTTCCTGTATTTTTTTCTTGTGGAACCCCTCACAAGTCTGTTGGTATTCGGGTACAGCAATTATTATTCCACAAAAATGGGTTATAGAACATGAGAAGTTATGGCACAGTAGCTGGGAGAAGGAAAAGGCAGAAAAAAAGTTTTCCAGTAGGTGCAAATTGTTTTCCAATTACAGCACTGCTCAATCCTTACACTTTTCACTGCGGTTTTTTCTCTCATACTCTAAAACAAAAAAGTGCAGTCCACCCACTTACTCAAAAAACCGACAATTTTGGTCAGACCAAACACCAGTATTTTTATTCTAAAGAATCCTTTGTTTTGAAGAAAAACTGAGTTTATTTTTCCAGTGGCGTGCCAAACAGGGCCTAAGCTATCCGACAGCCATTCTTCAAAGTTCATAGCCGGCATTCACTTTCTTCTCTTTCCCCCCTGCAAGTTACCCTCACGAAAGCATTTACCATCAAGATTACTAATGTCCGCAAAAAACACCAGGCAATTAGGACCTACGAGAGTCCAATGCTCCCCCCCTATGAAGAAAAATCCCTTATGATACCGAGCACTAAATGTGCTCCCGTTTCTTTACCACCGGTACTAAAATAATATTTCATGTTCAACTTTTTTTCTTTCTACGATCGCAATACCTATACAATTATCCGCCTTTTGCTAAATACTGGTTGGGTGCACAGACGTGTCTCCGTATTCGGCTAGAAATCACCAAGGCTTAATCCTGATAACTGTAAGAACTTCTACCTGCACAATGTGGGCCACTGTCAAAATGTAAATAACCAAACACTGCGCTTCCTCATTAGCCGAGGGGCATCCCCTGGCGCCAGTAGTGCACTAGTACTCGGGGGTGGATGTTAGCCACGGGATAGACAGAGGTTTGAAGCCCCCCTGCGCATTACCGAAGGAGGTGAGAAATGTTTTTATCAAGGCATAATTCTAGGAAACGTAAAAAGTATTGACATCCCAAACCCCTGTCCATTCCATCACTAACTTCCACCTCTGAGCCCGTTCAAATAAGAAATTTATTCTAGCTTTGTCCCGAACTCGCAACATGCGCCATAGGTTAATGATATATGTCTAGAACTTAGCAGTTAATACGGTACGCGGCGCAAAATCCACTTCTCCGGAGAGGTGCAAAAAACACAGTAAAATGGTCAGTCCCTTCCCCCCTTCCTGCACCGAAGAGAAAGAAGAGAAATTTTTTGATCTTGCTGGAGTGGAAAGCCCAAAGGCCTGGCAAACTGTCCAGTTATTCAAGTTTCTGCCGCGGTAAGGACCAGTGTGAAATCTCGGAACCTTAATACCCCAGCGCCTGCATTGGACTAGCCAAGAGAGCCGTATTTATCCACTACTACTTTGCCGTTGCTCTTGTGGGGAATGTGACGTGGGGTGTTATAAGTGTTAACTTGGAATTTTAAGCAGAAATTCATGATCACGAGTGATATTACGTGATACATGCCCGAGAGCAAAATGGAACGAAATATCTTACTGAATGATACTATACGGACCCAAATCATGATAAAAATGAAGTTCCGTGGGATCCTCTACAATATACGAGTCATCCGGGATAAGTAATCTCCATTATTGACTTAGGTACAGTACCTACTATCATACCATCTATCCTAAACAGAGAACGCACACCGCAACAACGCCCCATCAGGGTATCACAACACAAAGCCAAAAAGAACAAGATAGTGAAACCGGCTGAGTCAAACCAAGCAGAGAGCCCCCTCCCATACCTACAGGTGCCTTCCAGCTTGGAAAGATCACAATGGTGCTTTCTTATGCTACCTCTTTTCTAAAACGGCGTCCCGGCCCCATTGTTGTCCTCGCACTCGGCAAATAATACCGACTTGGTCTCCTTAGAAAAAGCCCCAAAATACCCCCCCCCCACTATATTGTACCTTTTACGTACTAGTCTATGTTGTACGCCTGGTGCAGTTGGTCACCAACAATAGTCAATCTATGCTCACTATTACTAAGTTCTTATCGAGTGGTAGATGAGACAGTGAATATTATTATTTTTATGTCTATCTTGTCATCATTTCATATTGTCTTGATTCGAGGTATCTCATTACTTGGTTTTTTTTCGCTTGTCGCTAGTACGTTGAAATAAGAGTTTTCTTCATAATCTGTCTCAAATTCGCAATGTAACGCCTTCACCTAACCTTTTATGGCAAAAACTAGGCTCATTTTGGACTCTTCCTGACTGTGTTGAGTGTTTTCCTTTAGCCCCTACTTTATTTCAAAGTACTAGAGGCGGGCGAAAAAAACCAGGTATCATACTGTACTAGTACTCCTACATGCGTTGCAACACTGGGCACCTACCCTCGGTCGCGCAATCTCGACCCCCGTAGATACCCTACCCAAGAAGTGAACTTGGTATTCGAGAATGAGATCTTAAAACTACATTAATAACACGCGTAAGTATCACGAAGTTGTAATTGAACCTCATTTCCCCAACAGCCACCGACAACATAAAAGAATACTCTCGGTAGATTTCTGCACATTAATTGCTGGCAAGGGGAGGAAAAAGGTAGTTGAGGAACAAAGAAAATGGAAAAATGTTAGAATTTATGGGCTGAAAGAAGAGATCAATCTAACTTAAGCCTAAAAGCTATATTCTTATGCAGAAGAAAGAAATTAAAAATTAAAAATAGCCAAAACACCCCCATAGCAAGCACAGTAACAGTACACCCACGCCAAATGCCGGAGTATAATGGGATAGGAATCCGGAAGCGAGGAAGGGGAGGGGAAGGAAAGGAAGGAGAGCGGGTCCACAGGATTTCTGAGCACTCGGGGAAGGGAGGGGAAAGTGATACAGAGGAGGTTGAAGCAGCCTACGATATATACGGACATGAGTACGGAGGCGTGCAGAGGGGCACATAGTTGATTTTATTATTCGGGTAAAGCCGGGCTGGGGTATGCGGATTAGCGAGCCTGTAGTAGCCTCGCCACCCCCCTGCGCCACCCCCCGGAAGCCAAAGAGAGTCGGGTCAGGCCGTCTTTGTTGAGTATGCCGGGGTTAGCACCTTCTCGTTCTAATAGCAGCTTGGCTACTTCATCACGCTGCCCCCGCGCGGCCCACGAGACCGGTGTTCGGCCACGATTGTCTGCCACATAGGGGATGACACCTTCCCGTCCTAACAGCAGCCCCAATGGCCACTCTTGGCAGCCCACGAGAGCGGTGTTCGGCCACGCTTGTCTGGGATATTGGGGTTGATGTCTCCCCGTCCCAAGAGCAGTTTCGCCACACTCCCCTCTCCACCATACCAATTGACGACGGCCCACGAGAGAGGTGTTCGGCCATCATTGTCTGGCATATTGGGTTTAACGTCTTCCCGTTCCAACAGTAGCTTCACCGCTTGCTCCGCTTCACCATTCCAATTTGAGCCAGCCCACGAGAGCGGTGTTCGGCCATCATTGTCTAGCCTATCGAGGTTGACGCCCTCCCGTTCCAGTAGTAGCTTCACAGTATTCTCCGCTTGGCCATACCAATTCGAGGCTGCCCACGAGAGTGGTGTTCGGCCACCATTGTCTGGCATATCGGGGTTGACGTCTTCTCGTCCCAGAAGTGGCTTCATCACATCCTCCACTGCACTCCACAAATTCGAGGCAGCCCACGAGAGGGGTGTTCGGCCACTATTGTCTGTCATATCGGGGTTAACCTCTTCCCGCCCCAACAGTAGCTTCACCACGTTCCCTGCTTGACCACGCCAATTCGAGGCGGCCCACGAGAGCGGTGTCCGGCCACGCTTGTCTGACTTATCGGGGTTGACGCCTTCACGTTTTAACAGTAGCTTGACCGCTCCATCATCCCCCCCCTGGGCAGCCCATGAGAGCGGTGTTCGGCCACCGTTATCGGGCATATCTGGGTTGACGTCCTCCCGCCCGAACAGTAGCTCCACTGGGTATTCCGCTGCACTATGGGAATTCGAGGCGGCCCACGAGAGTGGTGTTCGGCCACACTTGTCTGGCATATCCGGGTTGACGTCTTCCCGTCCCAACAGTAGCTTCATTACCTTCTTTGCTCCAACAGTCCGGTTCGAGGCAGCCCACGAGAGCGGTGTTCGGCCACACTTGTCTGGTATATCGGGGCTAACGCCTTCCGATCCCAACAGTAGCTCCACTGTTTTGGGAGGCCCGCACTCGACCGCCCACGAGGGCGGTGTTCGGCCACGCTTGTCTGGAATATTGGGGTCAACACCCTCCCGTCCCAACAGGAGTTTCACTACACCATCATTCCCATTCCGGGCCGCCCAGGAAAACAGCGTTAGGCCATCATCATCTAGCATATGGAGCTTGATGTCCTTTCTTCCCAATAGTAGCTTCACCACCCTGTCGTGTCCCGTTTTTGCAGCCAAGTGGACTGCCGTTCGACCATATTTGTCTGGTCTGTTAGGGTTGACATATCTCTTTCCCAGAACTGTCTTCACTACTCGAGGGGTCCTACCCCACCAGCCATCTGTACCATCGGATTTGGCAGATGCCCACTCAAGAAGTAGCCTCACGATTCCCTCACGCCCCATCTTAGCAGCCCATGAGAGCGCCGTTTGACGAAAGTAACCATCCGGCTTGTCGGGATCCACAGTCTGCCGTTCTAACAACAACTTTACCACCTCTTCTTGCCCACAGATAGCGGCCCATATGAGAGGTGTTATGCCCAGAAAATCCATTTTATTAAGATCGCAATTTGGCTGGTCTATGAGAAAGGTTGTGATTTCAGCAATGCCAAAAATTGACGCGCAATGCAGTCCGGTAAACCCAATCAGGGGGCCGCTGGCGGGGATAGGATCATAACCATTGCCAGTCCATCGTTCGAGATCCTTCAGGAGTAGCCTTGTAGATATATGGGTTTCAATTTGACTGAAAAGTGCGAGCACAAGTGATACCACGCCCCTTGAAACGTCTCTCCTAGCATGAACACCCCAATATAAGGAAGAATATTTGAGGAAGGGCGCCGACTGAGGCAGATCAAAGAGGAGTGATGAAATATCTCTAATGGTCCGAAAGTTGAGGTACGTCAGGCAGGCCTCGGCCATTATGGAGTGAATCGGCGGTCCTAAAATTTCAGGGGAAGTGTAAAGGTACTCCTGGAGAGTAAAGTGGATCAAGCGGGCAGTCGAAGCCTCCCTATCGACAACGACAAGCCCCAAGCAACAGTTCAACAATGTCTCAACCGAAGGAATATTTTCGGCATTGAGATCCGTAGAGCCTATCTCCACCCCGAGGGCGTGCAAGAGCTCATCAAGTTGTAATAGCCGCTCCGAATGCGAGATCCACATCAGGGCTGCCATTCCCAGCCTTGCTCTCTCCCCACCCTGCTCCTTTATCCGTTCCAGAGTTGCACCATAAACGCCCCTCAAATCCAAGTCCTCTGTCATTGCCTTCAGCTTTTGTCGCCTATCATACGCCGTGATCTGCCCAAGGATAGCATCTATGGTTGAGGAAACTAGGAGAAACCTAGATGTCTCTATTAGCGAGGGGTATAAAACCTACTTCCTCATCATATTGCTCACTTACGTTTCAGGGACATCATTGGTAATGCTGCTGATGATTTCATTCTCCAGATCACTGTCCATCCTCTCTAGAGATGTATCCTTACTCAATCCCATCCGAACATATCCCACAATATCATCAGGATCGGGTTTTGTGGATAAAACTATCGCTCCCTCACCAAGATGCCTGCCAATCTCGCCCCAGATGTGCTGTCTTCCCGTTAGAAATATTTGCGTGTTTGGGGACTTCTCGAGGATCTGTCGCAACGAATCTAGAATTTCAGGTCGATGCCTTTCCACACATTCATCCAGTGCATCAACACATATGAACGTCTGCTGCATAGATGTGACAGTTTGCATCATCTTCACTATTTCCGCCACCTGCAGTCCCCTTCCACCGATCGTCTTTTTGTGGTCTCGAAACGCCTGCCTTATCTCGTCCGGGATCCTCTCTAGTCCACCAACAATCTGTTTCAGTAGTGAACCGAGTATGTTTGTCGGAGACTGCTCCTCGCGCGCCGCAAAATCCACGTAAAAGCAGGAAACTGCAATATTTCGCTCTCCAGCCATATCGTACAATTTGTCCACTACAAGTGAGCTAATATCGCTGTGCATCAGCACCATCACCCCCTAGCCTTCCACTACAGTTTATCTCTCACCTCAAATAGGTATCCCCGACACCCGGATCAACACAACAAAATAAAATCTTATGATCAGATCCCTCATGCTGAGCACCGTCGCACCACCTTCGAAATTCACCAGTTTGCAGTAGCCATTCCCCGACGTTGTCGGCCCGGCGGGTTCGAACATCCTGGTGCCGGATGCGGGGCTCAAGTGGAGACAACCACGCTAGAATCTCAGGCCTCTCGTCCGTCACACCAATGTTCACGTTGTATACAATGTCGTTGTTGAATGTATTGGTGTTGTTGAAAGCATTTTTGTTATTTGAGTACGATGTCAACGTGGTGTTGTGGGAGTTTGTAGTATAATTGATCAGTGAGTCCGACATTTTTTCTCTGGCCGCAACGCTGTGGGGGATGGATTGTTGAGCTGCTGGGTTCCGGGGATGGAAATTGAGCCGGGGGATTCGGGTCTTAAAAGACTGTCGCCTTGCGGCTGAACACTTCGCCTTATTAATCTATGACAATTGCACTTTTGTGTAACCAGTCTTGTGGGGTTCTCCTTGAATCAACCTATGGTGCCGGACATCTAAAACCGACCCTCCTGTTCACTTTTTGTGGATTTGAACAGAGTTGTTTCTGCAATAAAAAGATAATTCCTTGGCATTCCTTGGCATTCCAGACATGAAATATCACTCGTATTGCCTATCTAGGTAATTTCTTGGCTGTTCACTTTTTTTTCCTCTCATACAAAAATCATCACTACTGTTCATCTACTGTCTGCTCTCACCTTGCTCTTAATTAATAAAACAAATCCATAGCTCTATTCTCACCTTTTTTCTCCTCATTTCTATGCTCTTATTTTCTTCATTACATCAATCCTGTGTTGTTGTCGTTCAAGTCTTGTTCTCTTCATTTGTCGTTGCCTTGAGGGTAGGTTTCATGCGTCCGGCACTATACCGTAAGAACTCGAATAGAAGAAACATGTGCTAGGACGTTGGAGTTGCCTCTCCTAGTAAGGCGCGTCGTATATTCCTTTTATTTTGTCTCAACTGGGGGCTGAGTTTGCGGTGTTTTCCCCTCGCGTAGCTCAGAAAGGAAATTCCAAAGTCCTAGCACATGTTTCTTCTATTCGAGTTCTTACGGTACTAAGTTAATTACAGTGTCAACATTAAGTAGGGTTAAGGTTGGTGGGAATCAAATGTTCACCCCTTGTATTATACTCTATAATAACACAGATCTTCTCGAGGAGGTCGAAAACGTTTGTGATTGTTGTCACCACTAAGAGCTAGCGGCCACTAGTCTAACCGGTTGGATTCACAGTCGGTAGGTTTTCGGCAAGCAACATTTACAGCCCCTGATGGAGATTGCCTATCGGTATCGTTGCCATTCCGATAATTAGCAACCTTATTCACACTGCCGCTATGGTAGCCCAATTCAGCCATCGCTCTGCCACCAAGATGCCTGTCAATCTCACCCAGGGGGTAGATCTTCCGGTTAGGAATATTCGCGTGTTTGGGGATCTCTCGATGATTTGCTGCAACGAATCTAGAATCTCTGGTTCATGCCCTTCCACATATTGATCCTGAGCATCAAAACATATAAATGTCGGCTGTAAAGATGTGACAGTCTGCAGCATCTTCACAGTTTCCGCCGGCCGTAGTCCCTTTCCATCAATCACCTCTCTATAGTCTCGAAACGTCCCACCTGTCTCATCCGGGTCTTCCCCATCTACCGGCGATCCATTTCAGCGATAAACCGAGCATGTTTATTAAAGACTTCTCCTCCCGCACCACAAAATCAACGTACAATAAAACATGCAATATTTCACCCTCCTACCATAGAACACAACTTGCACACTACCGGGAAGTTGGTGCCGCTGCCCGTCAGTCCCACCATCCCTCATTTTTCACTGTAGATTATCTCTGAGCTCAAATAGGTCTTGCAGATACCCGGGTCACCCTAGCAGAATAAAATCGCATGATCGGATCCCTCATATTGAGCACCGCCGTGGCACATTATAAATTCATCAGTTTCCAACAACCGTCCCCCAACATGAACCCAGCAGGTTCGAACATTTTGATGTCGGATGCGGCGCTCAAGTGGTGAGAGCCATTTTAGGATTCCAGACTTACCATCGGCAAGGGTATAGTGATTAGACGCATTTGACGCATTGAAAGAGTTGATATTATCTACAAAAGATCTCGACATTCTCCTTCTTATCGTTTCTTATTATTCTAAGCCAGACAGGTTCCTTAGTTCAGGGTTGCTGAAATTCCTGGAAGCCGAAAAAAAGCGGAGGCGCATTGTCGAAATACCTGGTTGGTGCCCCTACCCTAGGTGCTCGGTGCTTACATACCACAATCCGGCTCGCTTGTTCATCCTTATCACTCGTCCAATCGCTTTAACCTTCACTCGGTGTGAGGTACAGTACTATAATCCAACGTTGGAGTGTCTTAAGAACAGCTCTTAAAAAGAGGTCGCGAGGGGCCTTTGCTTGGAATTTCTATTACCCAATTTAGGCCAAGGCTAAGAATAAACGTGCTAACATTCAGCAAGTTTTATACTCGTACATTATCATACCAGGTTCACCGGAGAATCCCGAATAATTGAAAAATGTGCCATATAGTCGAGAATTCTCCACCTCGGAAAAGGGGGGGAAATCGCGGCAAAAAAAAGGAGCTGTTCAGCCCCTCTGGGAGACATGAAAAAACAAAAACACACCAGACCTTAGAAGAGACAACTCCAACGACATAGCACATAATTCAACCATTTGAGATTATACGCTACTCCAGTCCCTACCCGAGTAACATTTTCTTCAGATTCCTAACCGATTACCACACATAAAATAGCAGTGCCAAGAATTCCCAGAAATATATAACCCCGGCCAGATCCTCCTCCCGCGGCACACGAACTCTTCTGTGCTCAACTTGATCTTAGGACGTATCAACACGGCACAGTACCCTACAGTATCGCCATCCATATTGGCGCTTCTCTCTGCTCCACAGGGTTATTCTGAATCAAGCCCTAGTCTGTTACCGCGATAAGTTAGTGCCCATGCTCTACCGTAGTCGCAACCTCAGCCTTGTCTTCTGTCCTCTGGCCAAACGCAACCAAGCAAGAGGGGGTCCCATCTGGAGAGTATCATATTATCTAACTTTTGCGACTTGTGCCAGGCGCAAAGGGAGGTACCGTATTTGCTCGCTAGATCCACCACCGGGGAACTCGATAGAAATCACTGTTTAAACCACAAAGGCTTAGAAGAACGGGTTAACAAAATTACGAATACAAGATAATGGGATCCAACGGCTCAGCTTAAACAAGCTACCCTACGCCCTAAAAAGACTACTCCCGCCGGCCGTGTTTTGTCTCGGGTTGCGAAGATGAGAGGTCTGACTGCCGATGGTGGATCAGGCGGGTAAATACCATACACCAGATTCGTTAGGCTAACTGGTCGCTATCCGCAATGGCAAGAGGTATGGTACCCGAAGGCTAAGGGAATACTCCCGGCAGATGACTACACACGCATTCCTAGTAAGGAAGAGGGAAGAAATTCAGAAACAATTAAAAATGGAAAAAAGTGGGAACCCATACGGGGGAAACAGTGACCAATATAAACCTAAACAATGTATACTTATACAGAAGGAAGAAAATAGGAACTCAAACGCAGACCTAATATTTCCACTATGATGCAACCACAAGAACAGAACACCCAGAGCCAAGGCAGTTCAGAACTATACTAGAATGAGATCCGAATCTGGAGGTGAGGAAAGAGAAGGTAAGGGAGGGTAGCGGTATCCGCGAGATTGCTGAACGTTTGAGGGAGGGAGGGAAAAGTGGCACGGAGGAGAGTGAAGCAGCCGACGGCAAACATAGCTTGTTTATAGAGATCCGGAGAATGGGTACAGGGCCGTTTTTTAGGATAATAGAAAAGATTCTATATTGTCGTGTTAAGCTGGTTGGAGTTTAGGAAGTTGCGAGCTTGTAGTAGTTTCACAACTGCTTGTGCTGCTTCTTGGAGGCCAACAAGAGTGGAGTTAGAGTGTCTTTATTGTGCATGCCGGGGTTGTGTCTTTCCGTTCCAACAATAGCTTCACCACTCCATCACGCCCCGACTCGGCTGCCCACGAGAGCGGTGTTCTGGAATCATTATCCGGCATATTGGCGTCGACCTCTTCTCGTTCCAGCAGCAATTTCACCACCCCATCACGCCCCGACTTGGCAGCCCACGAGAGCGGTGTTCGGGAATTAGAATCTGCTATATTGGGGTTGACATCTTCACGGGCCAATAGTAGCTCGACCACTGCGGGACCCCCGCGAAGGGCAGCACGCGAGAGCGGTGTTCGACCAGCATTATCTGGGATATTGGGATCGACGTCTCCCCGCTCCAACAGGAGTTTAACTGATCGATTTTGCGCCCACTCGGTAGCCCACAGGAGCAGTGTTAGGCCATCATCATCTGCTATATTAGGGTTGATGTCTTCCCGTGCCAACAGCAACTCGACTACTGGCCAGCTCCCCCACTTGGCAGCCCACGAGAGCGGTGTTCGGCCGCCATCGTCCGGTATATCAGGGTTGACGTCTTCACGTCCCATCAGTAGCTTCGCCGCCCCATCACGCCAATGCGAGGCCGCCCACGAGAGAGGGGTTCGGCCACCATTATCCGGCCTATCGGGGTTAACGTCTCCCCTTCCTAATAGTAGTGTCATGATTTTATCATGCCCACTCCCGACAGCCCACGAGAGCGGCGTTCGGCCGTAATTATCAGGCATATCTGGGTTAACGTCTTCCCGTCCCAACATCAGCTCTACCACCCCATCCCACCCCCGCCTGGAAGCCTGCGAGAGCGGCGTTCGGCCACATTCGTCCGCCATATTGGGGTTGACGTCTCCCCGTCCCAATAGCAACTTCACTACTCCATCATGCCCACCCTCGGCAGCCCACCAGAGCGGTGTTGGGCCACGGTTATCTGGCATATCGGGGTTGACTTCGTCTGTTGAAACGTGCGATTTCCTATGCTCCGGTCGCATGTGTCTCAGTTGTGTGACACACCTATGCGACGATCCATGACTCATAGATATTTCCTTAGATAGCTAGCGATGCTACTTGTATCGGCAGAGTACCATAATATTTATTAGTACGATCGTACTTGTACTGTACTACCTTGCTTTACTAAGAAAAAAAGATATATGTACTTGTATACAGGGCAATAAATAGGGAGAGGGGCAACAGCTCCCTTCCCCCGGTAAAAGAAGCATTTTTTATTTTATTTTCTATTCTTACTTTAAGCTTTTAAAAAAAAAATTACTTTTTTTTTTTTACTTTTTTTTTCATTTTTTTTTTTCATTTCATATTTCTTTCTACGCCAACACCCCCATTCGCTTCTGCTACCCGCCGATCGCCAACCTTTAAGGTCTAGAGTCGGATTCTACCACCTCGTAGCAGGATTGTTAAACCCCACAGCCCTATTGATGAGGGCTAAGTTCTTCAATCTCCCAGTTCCCATAGGCCAGGATTTTTTAATTCTCCTGCCCTACATGACGGATCGTTCAATAATAACTGATTGTCAGCATGGATTGAACTCCTGAGCTCCCGCTAATTGCGCAGGAGTGTTAACCACTGCGCCAGCTAGGTATTTCATGAAATGAAAACCTGGGAACTAATATTTATCCTACTGGAAGACCGATTTGGGTGGGCAGTGTGTCTCTTCCCGACTTGCTGGTAGATTTCAACGGAGGTGTTTCTTACTCATTAGGTGTTTAATGAGAGATTCCCCGCCGTTTAAAACTGAATCAGTTCTTTGTGAGCTTGCTACTCTCGTACGATACGATATAAACATAATCCATGGGCATAGAACCCCGAAATCAGGTGTGGTCAGGACAAGTTCCACCATCACACCCATCGGTAACCGATTCCAGCCCACAGACTTGTTCGATTTTCTCAACATACATCTACCTCACGGAGACACATCCAAGCTTTAATACAGGCGTTCAGCAAACCGCAAGATCAATACCCAAATTTATTAAATAATACAACACAACTCCCCTACACTCTCTTTCAAATCAATTTGCAATTCTCTTATTAATTCCTGATAAATTAAGTTCTTAATATTAAGGCCAGACAAGATGTTCATTACCGGTCAGATATTATCCCCTAAGCTGTCAACCGTTAATGCACTGAAACCCCCCCCCCCCAACAACAACACCAGAGAGCAAGAGTATAGTTTAAAATTCAAAAAAATCAGTAAAACTGAAAAGAAATAAAAGAAACGGCTTATTTAGAATGAAAACTAATAAAAAACTTCTCTCATGTAATTGTTGAGTCATGGAGAGCAGTATCATTCTCACAAGAATAATTTCTTCGTCCCGCTTATCTCATCGAGTAGTTAATTAACTTACAACATTCCCGAGCTCTACCACTGACCCACAACGCCACCCGATTGTACCGTCCGACAGGCTTAAAGTGACCTACAGGCAACACATCAAATACCAAACAGCATGGGCACTTGCGGATGTAGTGTGGTGGTATTTGGGTGATTTTAGTTGTAAGCATTGGTTGGTCCAGTTCAGGAGGCTTTCTAAGTCTTGACATCGGGGAGGGTCCGGAACCGTCGGGTGATCAAAGTGATACATTTGAGCCTTGCTATAATTCTACCCTACGTGGTACTCCTACCCTACACCCACCTATCTTCCCACACCTTGCCATGATATAGTACATGAATCCTCCAGACCGCCTCAGGGCTGCAACCGAAGCGGCCGGAATCGATGCAAATATTACGAATGTGTAAATGGTAGGAATCTCTAGAATGCGGACTACCGTAAACTCGAATAATCGGAACTCGCGCTATATAGTCCTAAATTCCCTTCTCCAGAGAAGTGGCAAAAAACACAGCCAAACACCGCCCATTTCCCCCCCGCGGGCAGAAAGAAAACGCTTATTTATTTGCCTTACTTGGAGAGGAAATTCCAATGGTGTATGTAGCACACTGTCCGAGTCCGATTATTCAAGTTTTCACCGTGGTATGGAAACTGTATGAAATTTTGGAAATCATTAAACCTCTGTGGTTACGCTACATCACCCAGCTCGGATATATTGATTGTCACTGTTGTTTTTCTGTCATTGCTCTGGTCAAGATAGTATCATAACACGGGATGCTATTAGCGTCGGCTTCAAATTTAAAGGACTTACCTATAGCGCGAGTGATAGTACATGATACACCACCGAGAGCAGTATGGGGACGAGATACTCTACTGTATAGTAGTACACGGACCGAAACAGCCATCAGAATGAAAGCCCAAGGGGTAAACTACAATACTCGAGTCATTCGGAGCAGGCAATTCCTACTATCGACCTAGAAAGTAACCAAACCATCCTAAATGGATCACAGATATCTCAACTGGAATATAGTAGTATTTACTGAAACAACTGAGGCTCGCGTCAGGACATTGAAGTTACCCTTGCCAGTAAGGGGGAGGTTTTTTACTCCCTTTTGCTCTAAGCTGGAGCTAGGGTGTCATTCTTCGCAGGGCTGCTTTTGCACTCGAATCCAAGTGAGTGAATTTTGGGCGTCTTAGGGGGTTGAACATAAGATAAAACCAAAATCAACTACTGAGTGAAGGCAGCTAAGCTAAGGAAAGTATAATAGAATGGCTACCCAAGGTAGTTATCCCTAGCTGCCAGTACTGACAGGTGAGGACCGCAGGAGCCGCAGGCTCCAGAACCTGCTGGATCCCTCCAGGTGATGGGCGGGCCCTGCAGGTAATTGGTGAGGACTGCGAGTGACGGACAGGGACTGCAGATATCGTCTGGGAGTTATCAATTGGTAGAGGACTACGATGACTTACCGTCATCCTCGGCAGGCCTTTCCAAAAGACGGACGCTCTAGCCCCACAGCCCGTGACACCTGCCATCAATTCTTAGGACTAGAGCCCTGCGGGTGCAAACAGAGTTGCTGGGATGCTTGGGATCACTGCTCCCAAGCCTACCAGGCGCCTTCCTAACGTATAGGCAGGTTGAGCTGGTGTACCTCGGGATTGTACTGCCGTAGGGTCCGTATCCCGTGATTGGCGGTGATACCTTTTACACAATAATAAAATATTATTGAATTCCCACTCAGTAATATCACAATAGTCATTTCTACTTATACATCTTCTCCTAAGGCAGCAATGTAGCCTCATTATTGTCCCCACACTCGGCAAACGATCTTGCCTGCCTCATCTTCTTTTGTAAATTTCTAATTGTACTCCTTGCCCTTCCCACTAAATTGTGCTTTTACGTACCAGTGTATGTCCTTGTACTGTAGGCCTGGTGCAAGTCATTAGCAATAGCTAATGTACACCGACGATTACCAGGTTGCCACCAATCAGGTGATAAGAAAATTAATACACGCATTCCATATAGGACCAACATACTGTACAGTACTGTGCAGAAAGATAAATTCATAAACATCCAACTTACAAAACATCTACAAGCCGGCAATAAGGTCTATAGTTTAATTATTTGAGTTTGCTTGTGGTAAGGTTAAGGTTAGCACGAATCTTACTTTCACCTCCCAGTGCACACATCTTCTTTGGAAGGAAATATAGATTGGGATTATCCTTAGTTTTTAATCTAATTATATTTGTGATACGGACCCCCTTTGTTCCTGAGTTCTGGTCTCCTGCAGCAGGAGGGATGGATTAGGGTATTTGTCAAGGTTTGGTGTCATTGTTGAATTCGGATAGATAGATGGACGGGGAGAGAGAGAGCAAGGGTTTGGAAACATAGCCGTGATAAATAGTAACCCAAAAATTATGCTAGTTAATTAGGCAACCTCGTATGATATCATACATAAGCGGTGTTTTGTGCCCGATTTACCTTGCACAAGGAGCGAACTTGGAACATAGTAAGGTATTTGAGAATGAGATCTTAAAGTACATTAATAACACCCGTAAGTCTCACGAAGTTGTAATGGAATCTCATTTCCCCAACAATCGCTTACAGCGTAAAAGGGTGCTCTCGGCAGGTCATTAATTGCTGGCAGGGGGAAGGGGGGGAGGGTAGTTGAGGAACATGGAAAATGGAAAAATGCCGGAATCCATAAGCTGGAAGCAGAAACAAATCTAAGCCTGAACGCCGTATTCTTATGCAGAAGGAAGAAAATAAAAACCGAGACATAGGCAGGGCACCCCCATTACAAGCACAAGAACAGTAACTTACACTCAGAACAAATACCGAACTATAATAGGTGGGGCAGGAATCCGGAAGCGAGGAAAGGGAAGGGAAGGAAGGGCAGCGGTGTCCACGGGATTGCTGTGCACTTGGGGAAGAGAGGCGAAAGTGATTTGGAGGAGGCTGAAGCAGCCCACGATATACGGTATATGAACGTGTGTACGGAGATGTGGAGAAAAGGGCGCATAGCAGATTGTATTACCTGAGTTAAGCTGGGCTGGGTGGACTTAGGCCGTCTTTGTTGGTATACCGGAGTCGACACCTTCCCGTCTTAACAACAGCTCCACTGCTCCATGACGCCCATCCTCGGCAGCCCACGAGAGCGGTGTTCGGCCATGTTTGTCTGGCACATCCGGGTTGACACCTTCCCGCCCTAACAGCAGCTCCACTGCTCCATGACGCTCATGACAGACAGCCCACGAGAGCGGTGTTCTGCCATCACTGTCTGGCATATTGGGGTTGACGTCCTCCCGCCCCAAAAGCAGCTTCGCGGCTTTCACCCCTCCACCTCCACCATGCCAACTCGTGACAGCCAACGAGAGCGGTGTTCGGCCACTGTTGTCTGGCACATCCGGGTTGACATCTTCCCGCCCTAACAGCAGCTCCACTGCTCCATGATGCCCACTCCCGGCAGCCCACGAGAGCGGTGTTCGGCCATCATTGTCTGGTATATTGGGGTTGACGTCCTCCCGTCCCAACAGTAGCTTCGCCGCTTTGACACCTCCACTATTCCAAGTTGAGGCAGCCCACGAAAGCGATGTTTTGCCATACTTGTCCGGCATATTGGGGTTGACGTCTTCCCGTTCTAACAGCAGCTTTACTGCTTCATGACGCCCGCTCCTGGCAGCCCACGAGAGAGGTGTTCGGCCATGCTTGTCGGGTATATTGGGGTTGACGTCTTCCCGTACCAACAGTAGCTCCACCGCCCCACTGCGCCCACCCCCGGCAGCCCACGAGAGCGGCGTTCGGTCATCATTGTCTGGAAAATTGGGGTTGATGTCTTCCCGTCCCAACAGCAGCTCCACCGCTCCATTTTGCCCCTTCCAGGCAGCCCTCGAGAGAGGTGTTCGGCCACCATTATCGAACATATTGGGCTTGACGTCCTTTCTTCCCAATAATAGCTTCACCACACCTTCGTGTCCCTCACTGGCAGCCAAATGGATTGGCGTTTGGCCGAGTTCGCCGGACCAATTGGGGTTGACATATCTCTTTCCCCGGGCCATCTTCACCAATCGAGGCGTCTTACCCCACCAGCCATCTGTGCCATCCGGATTGGCAGATGCCAGCTCAAGAAGGAGTCTCACAACTCCTTCATGCCCCATCTTAGCAGCCCATGAGAGCGCCGTTTGACGAAAGTAACCATCCGGCTTGTCGGGATCGACAGTCTGCCGTCCTAACAACAGCTTTGTTACCTCCTCTTGCCCACACATAGCAGCCCATATGAGCGGTGTTATGCCCAGAAAATCCTCTTTATTGAGATTGCAATTTGGCTGGCTTATGAGAAAAGTTGCGATTTCAGCAATGCCGAAAAATGACGCGCAATGCAGTCCGGTAAATCCAATCAGGGGGCCACTGACGGGGATACACCTACAGTACTGACCAAGCCACCGGTTAACATCCTCCAGAAGTAATTTCGTAGATACATGGGTTTCAGTTTGGCTGAATAGCTGGAGAGCAAGTGATACCACGCCTCCCGAAGCCTCTCGCTTAGCATGAACGCCCCAATATAAGGAAGAATATTTGAGGAAGGGAATTGGGTGAGACTGAAGAAGGGATGTAGAAGAAATATCTTCAATGGTCCGAAAGCTGAGGTACGTCAAGCAGGTTTCCGCCATTATCGAGTGAGTCGGTCCAAAGAGATCGAGGGAGGTGCTGAGGTACTCCTGAAGTGTAAAGTGGATCAGGCGAACAGTCGAAGCCTCCCCATCGACCACAACAAGTCCCAAGCAACAGCTCAATAATGTATCAACCGAAGGAATATTTTCGGCATTGAGATCCGCAGATCCTATCTCCACTGCTAGGGCGTGCAAAAGCTCATCGAGTTGTAATAACCGCTCCGAATGCGTGATCCACATTAGGGCTCCCATCCCTAGCCTTGCTCTCTCCCCACCCTGCTCCCTTATCCGCTCCATAGTGGCGCCGTAAATATCCTTCAAATCCAAGCCCTCTACCATGGTTCTCAGCTTTCGTCGCCTACCATAGGCCGTGGTTTGCCCAAGGATAGCATCCATGGTTAAGGAAACCAGTAGGAATCTAGATGCCTTCATCAGCGACCTATATAAAAGCCATCCCTCCATCACCTTGCTCACTTACGTTTCGGGAATATTCTCGGTAATGCTATTGATGATTTCATCCTCCAGACCACTGTCCATCCTATCTAGAGATGTGTCCTTACTCAATCTCATCCGGACATATCCCACAATATCATCGGGGTTGGGTTTTATCGATAAAACTGCCGCTCTCCCGCCAAAATACCTGTCAACCTCACCCTGAATGTGTCGTCTTCCCGTTAGGAATATTCGCGTGTTTGAGGACTTCTCGGTGATTTGTTGCAACGAATCTAGAACCTCAGGTCGATGCCTTTCAACACATTCATCCAGCGCATCAACACATATAAATGTCGGCTGCAAAGATGCCACAGCCTGTAAAAGCTTCACAATTTCCGGCACTCGTAGCCCCCTTCCGCCGATCATCTTTTTGTGGTCTTGAAACATCCGACTTATCTCCTCCGGTATCTTCTCCAATCCACCGACAATCTGTTTCAGTAGTGAACCAAGTACGTTTGTCGGAGACTGCTCCTCCCGCGCCGCAAAATCAACGTAAAAACATGAAACAGCAATATTCCCCCCCCCAATCGTATCGCACAACCTATCCACCACTAGTGAACTAGTACCGCCGCGCATCAGTGCCACAATCTTTCAGTTTTCCACTGCAGATTGTCTCTCACCTCAAATAGGTCTTCCCGACACCCGGACCACCGCAGCAAAATAAAATCGCATGATCAGATCCCTCATGCTGAGCACCGTCGCACCACCTTCGAAATTCACCAGTTTGAAGCAGCCATTCCCCGACGTTGTCGGCCCGGCGGGTTCGAACATCCTGGTGCCGGATGCGAGGCTCAAGTGGAGACAACCATGCTAGTATCTCAGACCTCTTGTCCATCGCACCAATGTTCACGTTGAATGTATTGGTGTTGAAAGCATTAGTATTATTTGAGTACTGCGTGTTGTGGGAGTTTGTAGTATAATTGATCGGTGAGTCCGACATTTTCTTTCTAGCCGCAACGCTGTGGGGGATGAATTGTTGAGCCGCTGGGTTCGGGGGGATGGAAATTGAGCGACCAAAGGGAAAGCGGGCGATCTGCTTGAGAGCCTTTGGTCTTATTAATCTGCTGGCAATTTGTGTAACCGAGAGGGTGGGTTTCGCCTTGAATCAACCTAAAGTTACTCCCGACAGAACAGCACCTATCACAGATAACAAAACCGAAGCCGGAGAATAAGGTAATAGGAGCAGGCCGTATAAAAAAAATAAGTTTCGGGAATCGGCGGCCGCCCGAGGAATATTACACATAGTTTACCCTTCCCGGACCGAATAATCTATCAAGACCCGGGTTCCCTACTGATAAATCAGGTTACCGTACGCCATTATACTAACCTTACTCGAGTACACTAACCTACCATTAGCAAGCAACGAAATGTGGCCATGGTCAAAGACCAGTGTTATCTTACCCTCAGCTATTTTACTCGAGACCAGTTTCACACAGATGATACACATAAATGTCGGCTGTAAAGATGTGACAGTCGGCAGCATCTTCACAATTTCCGCCACTCGCAGCCCCCTTCCATCAATCACCTTTTTCTTGTCCTGAAACATCCCACCTCTCTCATCCGAGATCTTCCCCATCTACGAGTACCGATAATCCCATTTCAGCGATAACCGAGCACGTTTATTAAAGACTTCTCCTATCGCACCACAAAATCAATATACTCGTACAGTAAAGCATGAAAAAGCAATATTTCACTCTCCTACCATAGAGCACAATTTGCGTACTACCAGGGAGTTGGTGCCGCTGCATGTCAGTCCCACCATCCCTCATTTTTTCATTGTAGATTATCTCTGACCTCAAATAGGTCTTGCAGACACCCGGGTCAACCAGCAGAATAAAATCGCATGATCGGATCCCTCATGTTGAGCACCGCCGCACTGCCTTTCAAATTTCCCAGTTTGCAACCACCGTTCCTCAACATGAGCCCGGTGGGTTCGAACATCTTGATGTCGGATGCGGTGCTCAAGCGGTGAGAGCTATTTTAGGATTCCAGACTTTTCACCGGCGAGGGTATAGTGATTCAACGCATTTGACGCATTAAAAGAGTTGACATTATCTGCGAAAGATCTCGACATTCTCCTTTCTTCTCGTTTTTTAATATTCTAAGCGAGTCAGGTTCCTTAGTTCGGAGTGTTGGTGAAATTCCTGGAAGCCGAAGAAAAGCGGAGGCGCACTGTCGAAATACCGGGTTGGCGCTTCCGCCCAAGCGGTCGCTCACTGCTTACATATCATAACTTACCACAATCCGGCTCGCTTTGTTACCGGTGTGGGCGAGTACGAGTACGTGGAATAGGGTAGTTTACAGGCTCAGCGCTTGCTCTTGCAGCGGCCAAATCTGTCACGATAGTGGGGCTTGGCAGAGCGGCCTACCACTTAAATAGCCCTTCTCATGTAACCTAGTAGACGAAGCAACGCACAACCCACAACCGGAAAGTCTATCACTCCATGCTTCACTCTTTCTATCTCAATTGGTTCTAGTGTTTCAGCCTTTATCCATACCTTGTCCAGTCAATTAGGAAATTTATCGCCAGGTCACCTTTAGAGCGATTTATCATCCGGAATAGCAATAGGTCACATAACCCGCAGGGGAACGGATTCGGCACGCGCGACACACCATCCACAATAAACGGGTACCGTAGTACGAAAGTAGCCCGACACCGGTAGTCCTTATCACCCGCCCAATCGCTTTAACCTTCGCTCTATGTAAGGTACCCTATAGTTCAACTTTGGAGAGTCTTAACAGCTCTTAAAAAGTGGTCGCAAAAGGCCTTTGCATGGAATTTCGATTTCCTAATTTAAGCTAGGGCTAAGAACAAACGTCCCGACATTCGGCAAGTTTTGTGCATTATCATACTAGGCTTACCGTAGAATCTCGAATAATTGAACAATGTGCTATGAACAGTGAAACCTCCGGTAATTCTAGCAGGTAGGGAGCAGCACGAGCCCGGAAATAGGGGGGGGGTGGAAAGAGGAGAGGGGTCCCGGCACCGGAGGGCGGCCAGTGTTGAAAGTAATGGCTCGTATGCTTCCGGATGACCTCTGAAATGGAATGTGGGGATTCGGAGTTGGGCAGAATGGTTTGGATGAACGAATTGTATGGAATGAAGCTGGAAGAATGGAATTGATCTGATGGAATGGAGTAAACTGGTCGAAATGGAATGGACAGGGCAGAACGTCGTGAGATGGCTGAAATGAGTAGATTGAGTAGTTGGAACGGATACTGATCAGGTCGGGAATACCTGATATAAAAGATAGTAGTCTACGTGTGATCTTAGGAAGATAAGCAGAAAAGCTACTACGAATACTTTCACTTTTTATACAGCTTGCAATTGAGAACTTTATTGGTTATTTATTTTATTATACTTTATTTACTTTTTACAGTACTATAGCCAGATAACCCTTAAATCGAGTGATGTCTAATGACGGCAAGAGAAAAGGAAAATTTGCGTAGGACTTAGATATGATGTACAAAGAACTGAGTAGAAAGTATAAATTCAAATAAGAGAGTGCGGTAAGGCTAGGCATTTTCCTCAGAGAGTTGGACGGTGGTGATCCTCACTCTGACTATCACGGATTTTCTGCACAGAAATACAACTAGAAACCCCTTCAGGCTTTCACGCAAATGGGGATTGGTTGTTTGATTCTCCTCTCCCTTTCCGTCTTTTTTTTTTCAAGTTAAGGCGCTGTTCGGCACTCATGAAAAATGGCATTTTTTTAAAACAGCGTTAAAGCCATTTTCCAGAAAAATAGCATTTCCTTAAATGGTGGGATGCCGAACAGGGCCTAAATTCTCCCCTTAATTTTTCCCGGACAGGTGTTTGCCGAAATTAAAGTCCACAGAATGTCGTGGAATTGGAAACTATAAGAGGCCTAGAATTTTTAGAGGGATTTCCCATACATTAAATGTCGTGACTGCAAACACTGGAATTACTAGAGGGTTGGGAGTCTTGGAGGTGGGAAATATCGGAGGTTTCACTGTAGTCGAGAACTCCCTACCTGGGAAAAGGGGGGAAATCGTGGCAAAAAAAGAGAGCTGTTCAGCCCCTCTGAGAAGCATGATTATTTGAGATTATACGGCACTCTGGTCTTTGCTCGAGTAACATTTTCTTCAGATTCCTAACCGATTAAAGTTACCACACATAATAGCAGTGCCAAGAATTCGCAGAACTATGTAACCCCCGGCCAGATCCCCTCTCGCAGCGCACGAACTCTTCTGTGTTCAACTTGGCCTTAAGAACTCGTATCAGCACGGTACAGTACGAGTACTCTACAGTATCGCTATCCGTATTGGAGCTTCGCTCCGCTCTACAGGGTTATGCTGAATCAAGCCCTGGTTTGTTACCGGGATAAGTTACTGCCATGCTCTAGTCTCAACCTCAGCCTTGTCTTCAGTCCTCGTGCAACCAAGCAAGAAAGAATCCCATCCGAAGGGTACCATAATATTATCTAACTTTCACTGCTCGTGCCAAGCACAAATAGAGATACAGTATTTACTCGCCAAATCGACCATCGGGGAACTCAATAGAAATCACTGTTTAAGCTACAGCAGGCTTAGAAGAACGGGTTAACAAAATTACGAATACCAGTTAATGGGATCCAACGGCTCAGCTTAAATAAGCTACCCTACACCCGGAAAAGACTACTCCCGCCGGTGGTATTTTGTCTCGGATTGCGAAGACGAGGGGCCCGACCGCCGATGGTGGATCTAGCGAGTAAATACCGTACGCGAGATTCGTTAGGCTAACTGGTCGGTATGTGCAACGGCAAGAAGTATGATTCCGGGGGGGCTAAAGGAATACTCCCGGCAGATGACTGCACATGCATTCCTAGTAAGGGAGAGGGAAGAAATTCAGAAACGGTTAAGAATGGAAAAAGTGGGAATTTATAAACAGGAAACAGAGACCAAGATAAACCTAAACAATGTATTCTTATACAGAAGGAATCAAATAGGAACTAAAACGTAGACCTAACATTTCCATCATGATACAACCACAAGAACAGCACACCCAGAGCAAGGCAGAACTATACTAGAATGAGATCCGAATCTTGAGGTGAGGGAAGGGATGGGAAGGGAGGGTAGCGGTATCCGTGCGATTGCTGAACGTTTGAGGGAGGGAGGGGGGGGTGACACGGAGGAGGGTGAAGCAGCCGACGGCAAACATAGCGTGTCTATAGAGATCCGGAGAATGGGTACAGGGGCGTTTTTTAGGATAATAGAAAATATTTTATGTTGTCGTGTTAAGGCGGTTGGGGTTTGGGGAGTTGCGAGCTTGTAGTAGTTTAACAACTGCTTTGCGCTGCTTCCTGGAAGCCAACGAGAGTGGAGTTAGACCGTCTTTGTTGCGCATGCCGGGGTTGCGTCTTTCCGTTCCAATAATAGCTTCACCACTCCATCACGCCCCGACTCGGCTGCCCACGAGAGCGGTGTTCTGGAGTCATTATCCGGCATATTGGCGTCGACCTCTTCTCGTTCCAGCAGCAATTTCACCACCCCATCACGCCCCGACTCGGCAGCCCACGAGAGCGGTGTTCGGGAATTATTATCTGGCATATTGGGGTTGACGTCTTCCCGTTCCAACAGCAGCTTCACCACTTGATCGTGGAAACCAATGGCTGCCCACGAGAGGGGTGTTCGGCCATTAGAATCTGCTATATTGGGGTTGACATCTTCACGGGCCAATAGTAGCTCGACCACTGCGGGACCCCCGCGGAGGGTAGCACGCGAGAGCGGTGTTCGACCAGCATTATCTGGGATATTGGGGTTGACATCTCCCCGCTCCAACAGGAGTTTAACTAATCGATTTTGCGCCCACTCGGTAGCCCACAGGAGCAGTGTTAGGCCATCATCATCTGCTATATTGGGGTTGATGTCTTCCCGTGCCAACAGCAACTCGACTACTGGCCAGCTCCCCCACTTGGCAGCCCACGAGAGCGGTGTTCGGCCGCCATCGTCCGGTATATCGGGGTTGACGTCTTCACGTCCCATCAGTAGCTTCGCCGCTCCATCACGCCAATGCGAGGCCGCCCACGAGAGAGGTGTTCGGCCACCATTATCCGGCCTATCGGGGTTAACGTCTGCCCTTCCCAATAGTAGTGTCATGATTTTATCATGTCCGCTCCCGGCAGCCCACGAGAGCGGCGTTCGGCCGTAATTATCAGGCATATCTGGGTTAACGTCTTCCCGTCCCAACAATAGCTCTACCACCCCATCCCGCCCCCGCCTGGCAGCCTGCGAGAGCGGTGTTCGGCCACATTCGTCCGCCATATTGGGGTTGACGTCTCCCCGTCCTAATAGTAGCTTCACTACTTCATCATGCCCACCCTCGGCAGCCCACCAGAGCGGTGTTGGGCCACGGTTATCTCGCATATCGGGGTTGACTTCGTCTGTTGAAAGGTGCGATTTCCTATTCCATGGTTGCATATGTGGGTTGGTTGTGCGACACACCTACGCGACCATGACTCATAGATATTTCCCTAGACAGTGCCGGAACCATATTTACATAATCCATTGCGCATATAACCCCGGACTCAGGTGCGGTTAGGACAAGAAGTTCCACCATCACACCCAGCGGCAACCAATTCCAGCCCGCCGACTTGTTCGATTTTCTCAGCATACATCTACCGGTATCATACCTCATACCTCACAGAGGCGGATCCGAATATTAATAAGGCCCCCGGCAAAAGGCAAGATCGATACCCAATTTTATTAAATAATACAACACAATTTCTTTACACTCTCTTTCAAATAAATTTGCCATTCTCTTATTAATTCCTGATAAATTAAGTTCTTAATATTAAGGCCAGAAAAGATGTTCATTACCGGTCAGATATTATCCCATACCAGCGGGCGCTCCGAATGGCCCTTCGCTACGCTTCGGGATTCGGAGGCTGGCTTTTTGCGATGCAATAAAGTAGGATATTTAGCCAGCTCTTCGAATGGCTCTAAACTTCGCTTTAGGATTTACAAACTTCTCTGTTGAAAATCAATCGAAAAATTTATTGAGACATGAAAACTCGAATCGAAACCAAGTAAAAGAGAAAAAGGACTAATGAATGTGGGGAAGGACTGTTCAGGGTATGAGTGTTGAGTGGCCTACAGTCACGTGAGCGTAAAAACTTTGTTGCCATGTGACCTTAGTCGGATTATGTATAGAGATAGAGATGCTGTCAACCGCTAATGAGCCTAAACGCTCTCTCTAAAAAAAACAGCAACACCAGAGAGCAAGAGTATAGTTTAAAATTCAAAGAAATCGGTAAAACGGAAAATAAATAAAAGAAAGGGTTTATTTAGAATGAAAACTAATAAAAAACTTCTCTCACGCCATTGTTGAGTCATGGAGAGCAGTATCATTCTCACAAGAATAATTGCTTCATCCCACCCCGACCGTGTAATTAATTAACTTACAACATTCCCGAGCTTTACCGCTCACCCACAACGCCGCCTGATTGTACCGTCTGACAGGCTTAAAGTGACCTACAGGCAACACATCAAATACCAAACAGCATGGGCACTTGCGGATGTAGTGTGGTGGTATTTGGGTGATATGAGTTGTAAGCATTGGTTGGTCTGGGTCGGGAGGCTCTCTAAGTCCTGACATTGGGAAGGGTCCAGAACCGTCGGGTGATCAAAGTGATATATTTGAGCCTTGCTATAATTCTACCCTACGGGGTACTCCTACCCTACACCCACCTATCTTCCCACACCTTGCCATGATATACCGTAGTACATGAATCCTCCAGACCGCCTCAGGGCCGCAACCGAAGCTGCCTGCATCGACGCAAATATTAGGAATGGGTAAATGGTAGGAATCTCTAGAATGCGGACTACCATAAACCCGAATGATCAGAACTCGGGCTATCCAGTCCCAAATTCCCTTCTCCAGAGCAGTGGCAAAAAAAAACACCGCTGAAACACCGCCTATTTCCCCCCTTACGGGTGTTGAGAACTATCGGGTGCAGAAGAGGGCAAGCGAGTAGTTCCTCAGGTTCAAAGGCAAAGTGGTCACCGGAGAAGGCAAAATACTTGTTTATACTTATTGAACAAGAAGACTGTTAAGAGAGAAGAAGAAAAAGAGAAAGAGAAAGAGAAAAGGGAAGCGAGGATTTAAGAGGGAACAGGGGGGGGGTGACGTAAGTGGTCACGAGGTGTCACTCGTAACTACAGCAACAGATGAGAGGAGAGCGCACCCATAACTACAGTTTCCAACAACGGGGCAGAAATAAAACGCCTATTTCTTTGCCTTACTGAGAGAGGAAAGTCCAATGGTGTACCATACCATCCGGTTATTCAAGCTTTTACCCTGGTATGGAAACAGTATGGAATTCCAGAAATCATTAAACCTCCGTGGCTATGCTACATCACTGGCTCGGATATATTGATTGTCACTGTTGTTTTTCTGTCGTTACTCAGGTGAAAGTATTATCATAACACAGGATGCTATTAGCCTCTGCTTCAAATTTAAAGGACCCATCCATTACACGAGTGATAGTACATGATACACCACCGGTAGCAGTATGGGACTAAATACTCTACCGTGTAGCATTACACGGACCCAAACAACCATCAGAATGAAAGCCCAAGGGATAAACTACAGTACTCGAGTCATCCGGAGCAGGCAATTTCCACTATGTGTCTAGAAAGTAATCAACCATCCTAAATGAATCACAGATATCAGAACTGGAATATAGTAGTATTTACTGAAACAATTGAGGCCCGGGTTAGGACGTTGGAGTGACATTTGCCGGTAGGGTGGGGAACCTTTTTACTCCCCTTTCGCCCTAAGATGGAGCTAGGGGGTCAGTCTTCGCAGCTCTGCTATTGCACTCGTATCCAAGTGGGGAATTTTGGGCGTCTTAGGAGGTTCAGCATAGGACAAAACCAAAATCAACTAGTGAGTGAAAGCTGCTAAGCTAAGGAAAGTATAATGGGGTGGCCGCTTATAGGTAGTTAGCCCTAGCTGCCAGTCTGTCTGGGAGTTACTAATTGGTAGAGGACTACAGTAACCTACCGCCGTTGACAGTCTTTTCCAAGGACGGAGCTCTAGCCCCACAGCCCGTGACGCATGCCATTGATGCTTGGAACTAGAGTTTAGTGGGTACCTACGGGGCTGTCGGTATACCGGGGTCACTGCTCCCAAGCTTACTAGGAATTTTCCTGCTCAGAAATATCACAATAGTCCTTTCTTAATACACCTCTTCTCCTAGAACAACAGCGTAGCCTACTTGTTGCCCTCACACTCGACGAAAAGTATTACTTTATACTTCTTGGTAAATTCCTTATTATGCTCCTTGTCCTTTGCACTAAAATTGTGCTTTCACGTACCAGTGTATGCCCTCGCACTCGGGGGTGCATGAAAGTGATTAACATTTCGAGGGGCAGTTTGGCGCAAAGTGATAGGGCCGGTCTGGTGTAGGCCATGCCTGATTGGTCCTGTCACTTTGTGCTAAGCTTGTCACAAAAAAATGTTAATCACTTTCATGCACCCCCGAGTACTGTGTGCCTGGTGGGAATCATTAGCAATAGCCAATGTACACCGACGGCCCCCAGGTTGCCGCCAATCCGGTGATAAGAAAATGGATTCATACATTCCATATAGGGCCAACTTACTGTACGTTACTGCACAGAAACATAAATCCGTAAACATCCAAGTCACTTACAACACACTTATAAGCCGGCAATATTGTCTGTTGCTTGAATCTTTTTTTTTTTTTTTTTTTGTAATCAAATCGTTATTATGTTTAAAGGTACAAAAGACTCATGCAGTGCTAGCTATGGAGATAAAAAACCTATAAGCAAACGTCATCCCGCCCGCTTCACCTCGTCATAGGAAAAATCAAACCCCCTGAGACCATAGAAGAAACCTCCCCCGCCTAGCACCTAAGACTCGCACCTCAGACACGTAGGGAAACAACTCATAGAAACGTACAGGAGAGAGACCCAAACCCTTCAGCAGGCCCCCAGGTAACACTAA
>Ga0307517_10000866_pt1 | contig 51613 bp, 52 predicted proteins | sample 23_EM_MG_FD_194515 | JGI IMG/M metagenome (GOLD analysis project Ga0307517, IMG submission 194515) | Populus trichocarpa ectomycorrhiza microbial communities from riparian zone in the Pacific Northwest, United States - 23_EM | ecosystem: Host-associated > Plants > Roots > Unclassified | place... | reverse complement strand
GAAAACAGCGAGTCGCAGTCACGACAGTCCAGATGGGAAAGGGCTGGTGAGTAGATCAGTTCGAATTCTCAGGCGGGTATCATGATGGAAATGCTGGACAACGGCGTAATTTCAGTCTGCTACTCATTTCCCGATAACACACACTGCTTTGAAATTGCATCCGCCTCCCTAAGCAGGAGACCCTCAACGTATAGAATTTGGGAAGCCTATCGGGTTAATTGTAGAGTCTAACTCGGTGGAAAATAAGTGCACAAGTCTACTTATGAGTGGAAATACAGGGTCTGATACAAGTTCAATGGAGTGGGTACAAGTAATCACGCATCGTGCCTTGCAAATATATATGAATAAATTTAAATGAAAATGATGAAAATAAAATAAAAATAGAGAGAGAGAGAGAAAATTTTGAAGCTGGACCGCGATGGACACTCGAATTAGCAACGGGGAAGGAATCAGTCAGAGCAACCAAGACCACTTTGACGGCATCTGGCCAGGAGTAGCAATACTCGTGCACTAGCATGCTACTCCTGGTCAGAATACCGAACATCATCACACACAGAGCGGCATTCGTCAGCGTCCCAACAGTGCCCCTCTGATGCGATAATGTGGAGAACGTTAACTCGTCAGCCAACGACCTCCCAAAGAACAAGGATACCCCAACCAATACCAAGTCGACTTGAACCCCATTTGCTACAACGAAGAACCGAGTTGCGAAAATCCTGATTCAGGCAAGCGCCCAGTTGGGAACGTCCGAGCTGACATCCCCCGACTCCCCCTCGTCGTATTCCTCTACAGATTGTTCGCCGCTAGGCCCCCGTCCACGGTTGCGTCCACGCGCTCGATGACGGCGACGTCTCCCTGGCGCCTGCTGAGTTTTCTCAGGGGTGCCAGCGATGACCCTGGCTTCGGGGGGTGGGATTGAAGATGGCCCTGGAGTACTGGCCCAGATCGAGGAGGAAAGGGAGTGTTGCTAATATGCAAAATGAGTTCGTTCATTCGACACCATCACAAACGCTTAGTAGTACTTACAGTCTGATTCCTCACTTGGAGTTGGGAATCGAAACGATCCGAACGAGGTTTGCTACTGCACGTCGATTCGACTCGTTTGATTTGAGCCTCGATGATAGCGTCTGAAGACGGGCCAGGTGTACTTGCCCAGATCGAGGAGGAAAGAGAGTGTTGCTATTGGGCGGAATGAGTTAAACATCATCATAAACATCAGAGGTACTCACAGCCTGATTCACTTGGAGCTGGGAATCGAAACGTTCTGAACGAGGTTTGTTATTGCACGTCGATTCGGCCCGTTTGATTTGAGCCTCAATGATAGCGTCTGAAGACGGGCCAGGTGTACTTGCCCAGATTGAGGAGGAAAGGGAGTGTTGCTATTGGGCGAAATGAGTCATTCTGTGTCGCCATAAAAATTAGTGGTACTCACAGTCACATTCCTCACTTGGAGGTGGGAATCAAAACGATCCAAACGAGGTTTGCTACTGTATGTCGATTCAGCTCGTTTGATTTGAGCCTCGATGATAGTGTCCAGGTTCTTTTTAGTTTTCTCCAATTCTTGGAGTGTATTTGCTGCGATGGTTGGAATATTGGTGGTAGTAGTTGCATTCGCAACATCGGAATCGGGAACCGGAATATCCACAGACTCTTCGGAGAATCCTCGACCGTAATCGAAACTGCCAGACTCAGACAAGGCCACAGGTCTCGTGAGCGGAGTACTGCATTTAAAGGAGCCATGACGATCCCAGTTGAAGCTGTCCTGTGAAACGATTTTAGAGAAGCTCTTCGTGGTAGGAAGTCCGTCGTCCATTTGAACGCATTCAGAGCTGAAGCTATCGCTGTCGCCGTTGTCATCATCAAAAGAGGAGTACTTCAGAGTGGGTACGACCATGCGAGGTGTGGCATCGTTGTCGAATTCGACATCGTAGTGATTATCAGGAACTGAGGAATATTCGTTAACGGACGACTCGTCCTCAAACGAATCGTTTTCAGATAAGGCGGTAGTATCGACATCAAAGTCTTCAACCGGAGCATTGTGTGCTTCTACGGGAGCCTGAGACCAAAACGAATCGTCTTCAGAGAAAGCGGTAGTCTCGACGTCAGAGTCTTCAACCGGAGCATCGAGTGCTTCTACGGGAGCCTGAAACTCGTTAGCTAACCAAGCGTCCTCAAAGACGACAGAGGAATCGACAGTAAAGTCTTCAACCAGAGCATCGAATGCTTCTAAGGGAGCCCGAGGGTCGGTGGGCCGAAGGATGGCAGTAGGCTCGATGTCAAAGTCTTCAACCGGAGCATCGAGTGCTTCTACGGGAGCCTGAAACTCGTTAGCTAACCAAGCACCCTCAAAGACGACAGTAAAGTCTTCAACCAAAGCAGGTGGTTCGGCGGTGTCCGCACGAACAGTATCATCGTCGGCCTCCGCTGAAGTATCGTTCGTATGTTCAGATGGATCATCCCGAACAACCAAAGTTGGTGCGTCATGAACAGTGGTCGTAGTCGAGTCGGAACGGAAAACACCCATTGCGGTAATGATTTTCCGCAAGACTGTGTATGCGACCAGGAGAAGGAGAATAGTGATCGCCTTTCCAGTTGCAGCAGAAAACGTGAGAAGTTGCTTCAAGAAAGCATCATGAGGAAGATTGCCAGCCAGACGTGACGAATGTCCAACGGGCTTTCTGTCGGTGTGATTGGAGATTATGTAGACCTCTTTATCCATCTGTAGGACTTCATCGACGAAGGGTAATGTGATAGCGTCGGAGTCCAATTCCAAATCTGTATCAGCGCCGGGCATATCAACTTTGTTCTTGGGAATATCCAGAGAGGGAATTGGTCGTGCCTGGCGAGAACCCTTTCTGGAAATTTGTTTTTTGTTTGGGAAGAATTTGTTTAGCAGATGAGCGACACAAGCCCCGAGCAGGATAGTCTTCCATGTGATATCCCAGTCAGAACTAGATCTGAATCCTGGTTCAGAGTCGCCATCGTCCGCATCAGAAGTACCTGGTGGAGGTGGTGGTGGAGGAGGAGGAGGCCCAAAGCGAACAAGCTTATGGCCATGTTGGGCAGATGGTTTACGCACAGTAGTCAAACCCGGGCGACCTGTAGGATTGCCACCAGAACCAGAACCAGAACCAGCACCTTGGTTGGGTCCACCATTTCTCGAGGGTCTTGGCCGATCGAGGAAAGGACTAGGAGAGGCATCACGACTCGTAGAACCAAAGCGACCGCTAACGATGTCGGTGGAAGTACCGCCATGAGACCCAGAACCAGTTGAGGATGTAACAAGGCGAATGCCAGAGTTTACAACGGAAGGGACACCGAGTTGCTTAAAGGCGTGTTGATATCGAAGGAGATCAAAGGATCTTTCCAAGTGCTCGGAATCGACTGGACAAAAAGGCGACGAAGAAAAACCGAGCGGGGCGGTGTCATCAGAGAAGATATCCATCCTTGGCGGGACATAGTCAGCAGGACAGTCTGGCGATACACCATCAGCAAAGGAAGCGTGTCAGTTGAGCGTTGAGCATACCCAGCCACTTGAATGACGCCGGGCGTAGATGGGGAAACGCCAGGAGGCAGCCTAGGTTGGCGTGTTAGGCTTTGGTAAAGGCGAGCAAATACAACTGTGTTGGACGCACCAAGCCACTTGAAAACGTTTGAGTGATGTCCATAGCAAAGGCGGGCCTGGTCAGGGATGCCCGCGAGATAAAGCGCAGTAAAAGTAAGACCTGAACCAATGGCAGCAGTTGAGACGGAAGCGCAACCCTCATCGATGCGACTGTGGAGAAGCGAACCAAGAGGTGACGATGACAGAAGCTTTGGCACTCCGAAGAAGGTTGGTTTGGTGTTGAGCGAGTAGCCACCCATGTTTATATATTTTTTCGCACAACGAGATGGTGGACGAAAGTGAAGAGGCAAACGAGAGGCAGACCAGTATTTATACCGTGACCGTCAAGCGATCATCCATCATTCATCAGCACACAAGAAGGCTAATGCTGACTCTGCCACAACGCTTTGGCTGTCGATAAACACGGCGGGTTCTTGTCTGCATTGTTTTCCATCTGCTTCGTTTGGCGATCTCAACTTGAAAGGTGCAAGATGAATACAATTTGTCTCTGTTTTGACAGATTTCCTTCTTGCCATGAAACAATGCACCAGATACCTGGTACAAACGTATGTCCCACCGTAACTTTCATGGACGATTTTACCCAGAAATTGTAATAGTTCAGACGTCCTTGAGGACTTTCGTGTTAATGTCTCCTTGGAAGGTTCTACCCAAGTAATTTGGCATAAGGTGGACTCTGTGTATACTGTTCAACCGCTTCCAACACATCCCTAACGGCAATTTGAAGGAGAGATTTCTCGATGAAAAGGAAATTGTCGAAAACGTTATCGTATGGGTTCATTCCTTTCAAACCTAGATATCAAACCCTTACATGGATGTGTACCAGCACGACGCTACCAACACAGTTTGCTGGACAATACACCGACCAATTCGTGGATGGTACATCCGCATTCGATCGCCGGTGTTTCCCCCAGGTGTATTCATACCCATCACTCCAGTACCCTCAAGCGCACCGTATCATACAGAAGCGGCGTTGTCCTTTAATTCTAGGACGAATATACCCGTAACTATCCCAATGCATTCTCCAAGAGAGTCGTACAACGGACCTGAACTCAGTCAGCCCCAAGACTCGGATGCAGCCCCCTCTTCATCACGCCTACACTCATATCCACCCCCACCCGCTACTGGGACGCCTTCACGTTCTCTTCCAGATCTGCTGAGACGTCCAGTATCCCTTGTCCCTGCATCTCAAATCACACAATTTATCCTCACACCGTCGTCTTCCCCCCCGGATGATGCAAATTACTCAAACCCTTCCTTCTTTTCCCGTGCTTTATCAGTGATCAAAAGCTACAGTTCTTCACACTCAAACTCATTTACACTCTCCCGGGTGCTCCACCCTCCAAAGCGAGATGGCGTATCAAGCCCTCCCCCACCATACCGGTCGAATGCATCCGTTTCCAGCGTCGAGCAAGTCCCCGTATCTCTTCCACCTTTTCCGGAAATCGCAACTGCCTTGGGACATTTCCAACAAAGTCAGCCAATTCTCAACACATCCCTTTTAGTCTTCCACGACCAAACGCCACTGCTGACTCTACGGTCTCTGACTGGGCTGATAGAATTGAATCAAGTTGAAGAACATACATTGGGTGTGGATACGAGCTTTTGGATTGCGATTGCTTTGACCTATCTTGAATTTCTGGAGGAGAGGGGAGTAAGTATCCTTTTACTATTCAGAAACTCATTACCAACTTCCCCGTTTTATTAGGGTTTCTTGGCCGCTGCCAGCTATTGACGGATACGCGGTATAAGAAAACGAAGGTAGACCATGTACCACTTTCTCCATAGTTGACGAGTGAGCTGGATTGCATAAATAAAGTATCTAACAAACGTGGAGAATTATCAGAATTACCAGCGTAGTGCTAAGAAATAACAATAAAACCGGTAAAGAACGTAATTTTTTTCTATACGACACCAAATACTCCGATCATTCGTCTTCCCCGAAACGATGAGTGATGACAATTTACTGCGTCCAAGACCGCGCGGTGTACTTCTCGCGTCTAGGGTTTCCCATACGCGGGTTTCTCGGCCTCTCATCTCTCATCCTGGGCGGCCTGGCGTAAGACAGAGCAAGGCTTTCACCACTTGGAGTCTGTGCGTTATTGAGTTCATTAAGAGCTTCAGTCGCCGCTCCAACACTCTTGAATTCGATGAAACCTCGCGCAAGTTGCTCTCCGGTATTTCCGTCCCTCACTAAATGAAAGAAAAAATAATAATTAGCGTTTACGAAGGAAGAGGAAAAGGTGTCCTCACAGTAATAAATGCTGACAATATTGTCAGTATGCCCAGAAAAGATTTCCTTTAATGCCGACTCTCCTTCGGCGCAGCCAAGGAAGTAGAGTTTGCTATTGGGCTCTTGATTCTGGGTAAGATCCTTGGCATAGTCAATGACGAGGTCGCGCCCAGCGAAGTAGAGGGGTTCCTCCAAAGCCGACGTGTGGCAAGAAATGGCTTGCTCTTTCGTGTTATACTCGACGTGTGCAAAACCCCGGGGTCTCCCATCACCATGGGTGTCTGTCGGGGGAAAATAATTGAACAAGAGGAAGCAATGCAAAAAGAATTACACACGAAGCCTAACATCCGCCACTTCTCCGTACTGTCCGAAGAGTTCCTCCACCTCCACCTTCGTTGCACTCCACGGCAAATTTCCAACGAACAAGATGTGACTTGGGGGATTGTTGTGGACAGGCCGACTAATATATGCCACGGCGGAACGAGAAAAAGACCGCGACACACCAGAAACACCCGAGAGCCTGGTCAAGGATGGCGCTGGCAAGGTCACTGCAGTCGCTTGACGTAGCAGAAAACTGCTGAAATTTCGCAAAGAAGAGACAGCGGGTGCACGACCGAGTCTCAGCGAAGACAAGGCGACCTGTGATTGTGAACGAATAGCTGTGGTGAACATTTTAGGTATGTGGTGGCAGCAAACAAGCCTAACTCCGAATTCGTGTTGAGAAAAACTTCAAAAAGTCACACGTGACAAGAATTATTGCCACGGTGTATCTTAAAATAGGCACTGTGTCGTCGTTGAATAGTAAAGCTATGATAAAAGTGCAATGGTCCAATCCTACAACAACACATAAATGAACCACCACTCTAGAGTCTTTTCAGAGCCTTCTTTCGCTTCTCAGCATTAGTAGGTGCTGGGCCAGTAGCCGCTCTCTTCACTGCCTTCGTACCCATAATCCCCCCCATTCCAGCAGTCGACGCCATTCCCATACCAACCCCCATACTGGGCTTCCCACTTCCGACGTTCGAATCGGCCGTCGCCAAAGGAGAAGGTGAAGTGTGTCTCTCCTTCTGCAGTCCTCCTTCCTTTTCGCCTGCAAGAGTTGTTTTCGGGGTCAGGGATGAAGCTTTACGCGTTACAGTAGGAACAGCAAGAGAGCTCGACAGTCTCAAAGGGATGGAAATTAATGCAGGTGGTGGAGGTAATGCAGAACTTGACGGCGGTGTAATGTCGACCTTCAGAGTTGCTGAGGTAGATTCGGACGCAGAACCACTAGACGATGGTTCTTTGCTGGTAGAAGACGATGCTATCGACTCGTTTGGTTTCGGAGTAGAGAGTGTATTAAATTCGACAGGTTTAACGCGGGGCGTGGCGTGGATGCTCGTGATGAGCTTTGCACGATCACAATAGCTCGCATATTCCTCCAATAGCAGTTTTCCGGCTTCCTCGTCCAGTGCAGACTCGGGATTCGGGTATATGAGGAGGCATTTAACGGTGACAAGGATATGGCCAATCCCATACTCTGGCTTCCAGTCCTTCTTCAGGGTGTTGACACAAATCTCACCGTCCGAGCCGACATTAGGATGGAAAATCTTCGTGGCAAACCAACCTAAGAACGATGCTCAGAGGTAAACCAATAGTTATAAACAGAATGTCAAGAGATACTCACATTTCGGAGGGGAAGCAGGAAACTCATTCGTAAAGCGGAATTTCACCTTGAAGTAGCCCCCAGCGTAAGGAGTACCTTCTGAAGGAGCGGACCGCAGGCCCGTTGAAGTCAGAACGATATCTTAAGTACAAGTAGATTTACCACTCACCAGGTCCCTCAATAATGCCTGTAACATCCAACATATCTTCATCGTTCGTTTGGACGCGAATTCCCTCAAGTGGATTCCTGTCCAGCTCTTTAAGTTCGCGCATGATGCGGCGTACAACAACAGGTACAACAGCCTGACAGATCGGAAAGATTTGAAAAAAAAACGATTATCCTTCCGTTGACACACACATAAACTGACTTACCATGTCGAATGTTAGATTTCGTCTTAGGAGAGGTTGCCAAAGATTCGTAAGCAGCAAGAGAGGGCAGACGGGAGTCGGAGTTTGAAATCTATCAACAACATAAGTCACATGCATGATTTCTTGAACAGCCACAGATCACTTTGCGACTCACTACCGACTATGTGTGATTCTGGACAATAGAATTCATGCACTACGGAGTACGAACTTGAATTGAGATCCTCTGGTATTAGCCTTGCCCACTTCCTCGACATTCCGCTTTCCACCCGTCCGAGATAGTTCTTACCAACTTGGCCGAATGCCAACTCAAGCACGACAAAATTTGTCCTGTCGCCGTCACTTGGTCTGGCATACCTCCGACGACTCGGATGATATTGGTACGAGACCCATTGCAGCCTCCCAAGAACTCCATGGCTATTGAATGCCTTTCGAAAAACAATGGCATACCTTTCTCTGGGTTAAATTTCGGATTCAGATTGCTTGTCGTGATTCGTGAAGGACACTTTGTCATCTGCGGCCAGAGGAATTTTAAAACTGCACAGCGTAACAATCTCATCTCCCGTTGCCTTGCAGAGGATATCAAAACTGTTGATGGTTTCGACCATCGGACGAGCCAGTGTTGGACGGACCCATGACATGGGAGTTGGGAAATATATTCACATCTCGATCGCCAAGTAGAGTTCTCCCGCTGTTCCTAAGTTGGGTCATTTTACAAAAACATAATCAAAATGCGGTTGACGTTGATTGTAGGGCAGAAACAGTGCGCCCACGATATATTAAAGATTCTCAACATTGGTTCACCACTTATGTCATCCAAGGCTAAAACTCTATGTCATTTCAGGCATCAGGCATCCGCATACGATTGATTTTTAGGACCAAATCCGCTTTCCGATCCCAGAACCCTCTTACTGCCTTGGCAGAAGGTATCTGTTGAGCAGTCGGGCCATATGGCCGGATTAAGCTCAAATTTTGTCTCGTTATTGCTTGGTCTACTAGAGCAGGTCCCGAAAAACATAACTCCTCTGTCGACTCCAAAATCCTTCATCCACTCTTTAATTCCCTTCTCTTCCCCCGGCCAGGGAGGTCCTATTCCACATCCTGGTGCCTCCGCTTCTGGGCTGGAGTGATTGCGAAAATATATCCTTCTCTTGGGTATCAGACTTGGACTACCTGTCGCGAAGGACTTGGTCATCTGCCGGCAGGAGTTCTTCTACAACGTAAATCCCGTCTCATGCAAACTTAGCGTTGCCTTGCAGGGGATATCAACATACAGTTGATGGTTCCAACTCGGTTTCAACCTTACGCCCGACTCATTCATCTGAACCCCATTTTTCAGATGAATCAGCATCGACCACAACTTTTGGAAATCGAGTTGGAGAATATATTCTCCAACTTGAAATTCTCCTGCTGCGTACGTTATCACGGATATCAATTCCCGGTACGCATTAGATGTGGCAGGTGACAACAGGAGTATCTGATTCCCATCTATGGTGCTTCTCTTGCACGGCTGTCGACAACCCAAACCGAGTCCTACTCCAACCCGGACGACAACATATTTCCCAGAAAACACCGCTAACTTTTTTGCCCCAGTTCCAAGTCCCATTCCGTCTCCTGGTGCCTCCTCTTCTTGGCCGGAGGTCATGTCGTATTTCCTTCCCGTGGAAATCGTTTGGACTGATTTGCCTGAGAGTTGGTCATCTGCAGCCGGGGTTTTCTTCATGATCTGAACATAGTACATAAAGAGTAACACCGCTGCGTTGCGGACCTCATTGACTCACTACCAAACGAAATGTTTAACGTCAAACGTGAGGAGAAACGCACGCACCCACGTCCAGTGGATATCGAATGACATTGCCAGGGTAATCTTTTTCTCGACATTGCTTCAGTACTGTTACCGTTGAGCCAAGAGTTGCCATACCAACGAGGGGTATAATTCCCATCTCAGATGTCGTTCAAGCTTCAAATTGTTTGGTGGAGGATCGTTAGACGAAAACAAATAAGGAAATGTAGTTAAGAAAATGTTTGAACAAGGTTTTGCCTACCAATCGAATACTCGACAAACGATATACTTGCAGATGAATTAGATATGATACAAAGTCACACACCTGATTGTTCTTCAGTTCAGTTGACGAGTTTCAGAGTTTGGGATTTAAGAGTGCCCGGCCCATGATCACTACCGTGACAGCAATCGTTTCTGCTCCTCTCCCCCAGGTTTCCCCACCTGCTCCCATTCAGTATTACTCCTAGCTTGCTCCTAGCCCACAATGACCGATCTTAAAGATAATGCGACATACATTATCATGAACTCCAATACTTCGAGGGTCATAGAAACGTTATCATACGGGGGCGAGACTTCAAGTGCGTATTAAAAGACGCATGCCTTTTACTTATCTCAGGGCAAAGGATTCAGTCCATACCTACAGACTTAACAACGGTTCAAACCAAAAGGTACACAACAACGATATCCGAATGATGATTATCTTATTGCTATTGCCACCTTAGTGGACCGCGACTCGGATGGGTAATAGTGGCTGGGCGTTCAAGAACAACTATTACGATGGGACCTATCTGGGATACAGTGACAGTCAAGGCGGTAATGTAATTACCGTCCCGAATGCGGTACCATGGTTTATCATATCGCCAGCATTTGGGTAAGTTGTCTCATTCTCGTTATATGTTTGTTGCAATCCGAATAATCCTAATTCCTGGCAGCATTTTGAGTGATGGTAATTACCTGAAAGTCGTAGAACTCCCAAGCCCAGAGTCTGCGTTTCCGAGTCTGGGTTCGGCTGCCATTAAAGGATCTTCCAGTACCGCTGGCGATCAATCATGGGTTTTTTCTGAAGGTACTTCTGATTATTCATCGTATTAAGATCCTCTGAACTTCTCGAACCCTCTAGTACTACCATCGTGACAATGCGCAAGTTCAAGTCCAAGTTTTTGTACTACTTATATTGATCCTATCTTTTCCATTTATGTATTCGATTTTCCTAAGGCTGGGTTGACACTCGCCTTATATCACCTAAATTTCTCCGACCCCTAACTTGAAGTTTACACTGTGTATTTATTCCGAACTTGATTGCAAACGGACTCTCAGAGTTCTCGAGATCACGGAATTAACAGTCATGTCATGGTTTACCGGATATCTCCACAGAAATGCTTTCCCTAGGTTCATCCTTAGGAGAAAGAGAATAATAACCCACAAACCTACTTTTCTTCGAGTTTATACCTCTGCTATGTAATTGCAACATTTCCAAATTTGATTGTCCAAAAAAAGCGCGACTTACAACCCTGGAATCCAGTCTCTTTTGACGATATCGTCAATAACCTAGTATCATCATTGCACGCATCGTTGAAGTTGCACGGTTGCACATAATCTTGCTGCTGCGTTTGCAGGGATTCTCAGGAAGCATATGACTTTCAATCAGGACATTTCGCTTGCCACTACTATTCCGAAATGTCAATCTTGGACCTTGACGAACGTCGAAGTCCCTGATGGTGAATTTGAAACTACGTATGCCAGCGGCTTCGAATACCGTCAAAAACGAAGCTCCATTGGGACAGAGGAAGGAATAATTTTCAGCGTCGACAATTTCGGGTGAGCTCAAGCGGGCGTATCCTGGAGGAATGAGGACGAGTACCTGGCCCAGCCATGCTCGCAATCAAGTGAAATCTGGAGATGGGGCTTTGGGGCATTCAACTGAAACGAGGGAGTTGACAATTAGTACCAAAGTCGTCGCCTCTTTCTACTCTGCACGATCCTGATCCTGAGCGGCCGACAGTTCTGTAGTAGTTCAACCCCCTCTTCGTCGGCGACTTCATCACATTGGTTCCCTGCCCGAGTTTCCTCCCAAATCTTCATAATATCAGTCTCGAATTCGTCCACCAGAAGTCCCCTCGAGGCTCGATTATAGAAATCATCTGGCAAAGACCCGGGCCGGAAGAAATCGTCTGTGAGCAAACCTGGAGCAAACACAGGCTCCAGTTCCCCGCGCTGATCTAGTAATTCGTCGGTGCAACGAGTTTGGATCCGACTACGATGAGGGGGTTGCCACAGAGGTTGACACCTTTTATCAAATTACGCATCTTGTAAGGGAATTGCAAAGTGAACACCATTCTGACGTCGCCAAGACGATAGCATTTTTCAACATCTTTCGAGTCTCCACACATAAGAAATGTGTCATGCATGTCATGCTGTTGTAGTTACTGGCAGTCTCTTGCACAACTGGACGGCCTAGAATGACTATCCCTGGTTTGCATCGGCCCAGGGAAAGGTGGTAACGATGCGACCACCCATCTCCGTTATATATACCTAGAAAAAATTAAGGTGCTTGCAAACACTTCCTGCCCACTTCTTCAACTTGTTTTTTTTTTAATTCCACAGATAATTAGGAATTCTACTTAGGGAGACGGAGAAGAAAAAATCCTTAGAGCGAAGATGCGGACTCTGTTTGCACTGAACGGAAACCAAGACTTCAACTTCACCCCAATGGATTCAGCCTATTCTTTATTGTTTGGCGATGCTCTCGTTTCAACCCAAGAACAAGCCATTCTCGATTCTCGTGTCGTACACGCCAACTGTCCTCAACACCGTTCCAACCAAGGCGAGAGAAGATGACGATGAAGCATCGGATCCAGAAATTATCACAAACGACAGGCCTGCAACCCAGGAAGATGGACTGCTCACGTTGCTTGGTTTTCAAACCTCCCAAGACTCAGAAGCGCATACTCTGAATGCCTATCGTGACCATTCCTGTCCGCTGGGAGAAGTCCCGTAGGTTTTTAATTCGATGCCAGTATCCTTTGTGCGGCGTGCCTTTTACTGGAAATCTGTTTTATGTGAGTCGCTTTCCCAAATGATAATCCCTGGCCACTTGATTATTTACTTTTTTTTTGGGACATTTACCGTGACAGGACTCGCAATACCGCCTCAGGCTGGCGTATGCGACCTCGAATCAGGCGATTACATGGCAGCTCGGCAGCTAGATGGGGTTTCTCGTTTCGGATAGCTGGTAGTTGTGGCGAGGGTCAAAATCTTGCTCTTGGTTCAAGCGATGGACAATGACACTATAGTCCGATAATCTGATTCATACCGTAATTCTCAAGAATAATCCAGGGAAACACGCATTGCAATGGTACAATCTTGAAGTAAAATAGGTATAAAAATCATTTGGTTCTAGCGAAAGCTTCTGTTGGAATTCATAGAGGAAGGAAAACACCGGATGCATCTGGTTGTACTTAGACTCGGACTAAGGCATTGATCAGTCCATAAGGTCTTTCTTATATGAAGAAAATCTGAAAGGAACCTTTTTCAAAATTCCAAAGTTGGCTGTTTCTACTTTCATCCAAGCTATTAAGTGCAATTACAGTTCCTGGCTCGTTGGGTTTGCCTTTCAGTGGCGAAGGGACTCTTTCAGCATAGTAATAGTGCTGGTCAGGGGCAGGAAAATAAATTCTGACACGGAATAGAGTTATTTGGATTGCAACAGGCATATGACGAGAACGAGGCAACATACCTGACGTCGTAGTAGGAGACGGATTGAATATTGCATTGTACTTCACTCATGATGGAAGCAAGAGAAGCACCAGCGGTGGGAATTGGTTTCTTTTGATCTGAAGCCTCAAATCCCAGATATAAATTATTGAAGAAGTTCCTGAATGTCGCAAGGCCTAATGTTGGTTCCCAAAAATCTAGGGTCCACTACGTCGGCAATAGCATTGAGACACTGTTAGATAACCCCTCTACATCATTGTTGTGTACCTTTTGATTTATTCCGTTGTTAGGAGGGAAGGCAGAGACTAAGTCCTGTGCCGTGAGTTATGTAAAAAGGCTGTAGGTCTTTAATACGCACTTCTGTTGTCATCTGGAGCCGCATCTATGACTTTAGTAGAATCGATGCTCTTGATAAAGTACGTCGAGCCTGGTTCAAGTAGGAAGGCCATTGTGAGCCTAGAGTAATACTGAATGGGAGCAGAAACGATTTCAGTGATGGGTCGGGCGGATTATCATTTTATGTTGGCTGGAAACTGGGAGGGCCGGCTCATCAGGTCTGCAATGAAACTGGAGTACAATCAGATGCGTGATGACTGAAACTACAGAGCCTCTTACATCACCGTTGGTATGGACACACAACCTGGATATACTTAGAGTAAGATATCGTGGGTACGCTATATTCACCTATTTCCTTACAATTGGCTCACCTTCAAGTTAACCGCTTTTTTGGTTTGTTAGTAAGACATTGGGCGTAACTTAGTAGGAGAGGCCCAGGCGAAGGGAACTATCAGATTCAAAGTCACTTTTTGGCAATGCGACATGTCCCCAAGGAAGGATACATTCATGGCAAAGAACTGATTCCGACCTAAATCTTCAGAGTCAAAACACTAAAGCGAGCTCAAGAAAAAATATTACATAACAATTGTGATCTATTTTATATAGTCTCAATCAGCCTGTTCATGCTCTTGATCTAGCTGCCATGCAATCTCTGCAATCAAGGCGGTGTGGTCGCTTCCTGAAACACCATGTTTCGGTATGCCCGGTTCAAGGTCGTGTACACTAGGTGGTTTTGCGAGTCCTGTCACGATAACGGTCTCCTTGGCGTCCAAAAAGAAAATGTAATCTGAATAAATAATCATGTCGCTTGGAATTATCATTTGGCTAAAAAATGATAAGCGACTCACCTAAAACAGACTTCCAGTAAAAGGTGTAACTTGTATATTCTGGTTCATTATAACCATTCTGGTCCGCTGGGAGAAGCTCTCGTGTTCCATGTGTTTCTAATTCAATGCCAGTATCTTTTGCGCGGCGTAGGCCTTCAGAGTATGCGCTTCTGAGTCTTGGGAGGTTTGAAAACCAAGCAACGATGTCTGGGATGGTGAGCAGTCCATCTTCCGGGATTGCAGGCCTAGCGTTTGTGATAATCCGATCTGGATCCGATGCTTCGTCGTCGTCTTCTCTCGCCTTGCTCGGAACGGTGTTGAGGACAGTTGGGTCAATTGTCGCGTGTACGACACGAGAATCGAGAATGGCTTGTTCTTGGGTTGAAACGAGAGCATCGCCAAACAATAAAGAATAGGCTGAATCCATTGGGGTGAAGTTGAAGTCTTGGTTTCCGTTCAGCCTAAATAGATATACGTAAATAGATCAGAGCCCGCACCTCCAGCTATGATGCAAGGCCATCGCTCGAGAGATTGATTCTTTCTAAATGCATCTGTCTCCCTAAGTAGAATCCCTAGTTGTCTGTAGAAAAATAAGTAACAAGTTGAGGAAGTGTTTTAAGTTGCTCACACCTTATTCTTTCATAGGTATAACGGGGATGCCAAAAGAGATGGGTGGTCGCTACGACTATGCCCTGGGCAGAGTCATCATTCAGGCGTAACGCAACAAGAGACGCTATGTTTTTAGTCCTGAAAGAGCTACCCCTGCACTGCGGTGATTCGGAACTGGTGAGGGGTACGTCTTGGTCATCGTAGAAAATAACTTTATGTGTCTCTAATGTGTATAGATTGGTCTTGAACGCGATAAGACAGCCGTGCAATTTGGACGGTCCAGATGCGTATACATGTGAGTAGCCAGCTTGGTCGAGCATAGGTAGTAACCGCTCGGTCCTATCGACCTCCTAAAGAAAGGAAAAGCAACGGAAGTTAACGATTACTGGAAAGCACTTCAAATCAGAGTGGCATACTTGAAGGCAGAGGATATCTGCATCTTGCCTCTTGATCTCTTCGTGTATCATCGGCTCTCTCTGGATGGCTTTGAGACAGCTACTGAAAGGGAAAAGCTCTCTTCCTGTGAATAAACTAGATTAGTGTCAATAACCGGACATTTTTGAACCAAATTTCTTACGAACTAAGCATTGTGCAAGAAGCTATATTTATGAGAGGTTCAGTTCTTTCCATGAATAAAGGGTGGGTTATGTTCGGACAGACATTCCAGGAGAGTACTTTCACTCGATGGGACGGAATATTGGCATTGTGGTCTGCAGCTGGAGTAGAGAGCCACTGTCTTGGATGTAGGATAGGAGAAGTCTTAGGCTGCGGTGTTTTTCTTGATAGCTTTAGTGCCTTACGAGACTGCGATATAGCAAGTTGTTCGGCAGGTTGGCGTAGAGAGGACATGATGTGCCTTACGTAATTCACTCGTCTCGTGGTGAAATGAGTTCGTAACAAAAAGAATGTAATGCGTAAAAAGTTCAAGAAATTGAAAAAGTATGTAAAACGCGTTAGTAGTAAGTCTCTATCAGGTGAACAAGAAAGCAAAAAAAAATGTCTCCGAAAGCAAGATAATCTATCCATCCACTCCTTAAATTTTCAATCCTCAAACAGGAACGACCCCAGTCAACCGATTATCCCTACTACTCGCACCGACCGTCACCCCAATCTGACCAGTCGGCTTCCTCCATCCCTGCTTTACCACATCCCAAATTGACAAATCATACCTCGACAACGTGATCGTCACCCATTTCCCTTGACCAGCTTCTATCTCCGTATTCGTAAACCCACGAAGGACCGAAGGAGGTTCTCCAGACGAGCTGGGGAAGTTGACGTATAGTTGTGGGATCTAAAAATCAAATGTAAATGAAATGGCTTTTTATATCAACGGAATCAACAAGCTCACATCACCACCAAAAACTTTACCAGCGTTCTGCACCCAGAAACCGATTTTATACGCAGGTTTGTGTAGCCAAAAAGCCCTAGAGATCCCCACAGCAATAGGAGTCGCCTCGCCTCGCTCCCAGGCCTTCACAAGCTCTACATCTCCCCCAGTCTCTTCGTCAGCAAACGCGATCTTCTCGGCTTGCAATCCGCTGTACTCAAACTTGGTATAAGAAAGCCCAAAACCGAATTCAAATCGGGGAGCAATGTTTTTCTGTAATTACCAGAATAACCGTTATTCAGAACCCCAGATTACGAAGAAGAGAAAAAGACTCACAGCGTCGAAATGTCTATAATCAATGAACAAGCCCTCGGTATAGGGTATACTAATCACGTCGTTTGGGCCTCCACCCAGGGATCGCTGGGCAGAGTAGTCACTGATTTTCTTTGCGATCGTGTACGGCAAGCGCCCAGACGGGTTCCAATCGCCGTACAATATATCCACGAGGGAGTTGCCAGATTCCTGGCCTGGCAGACCAGCCCAAACGACCTGGGACAATATAATTAGAAGTGGAGAAGAAAAACAGAAGAAAAAAACCCACTGCAGTGACGTTCGGATGGTCGATCCATGGTTCTACAATAAGTGGTCCGACACTGTGTACAACCACAATCGTATTATTGTTCTGAGCCGCCACCGCCAGCACGAGGTCGTCTCCTCCCGCCCACGCCGTCAGATTTTTCCTGTAATATGAAGCGGCGTTTCAGGTTCATTCATCAAGAACCATTAAAATAACTCTTTTTTTTACCTATCACCGTCATTCCCGTCCACATGGATATACTCTTCTCCACTATCCGACTTTAGGAAGACCAACGCAGCCGACTTTTTTCGTGCGATGTTACCCGCGCGTGGGAGATCATAGTCATCCAACAACCACGAAACACTCGTCCTGTCCTTCCTTGCCCTAAGTTGGATCGCTTCGAGGGGCTATACAACAAGGTCAGCTATAGTTTTAAAAAAAGCATAGGATGATAAGAAACCGGCAAACTGACACTGATCAGATAAGTAAAATTGACCGTTCCACTTCCCCACCCCATCGCCAAAGTACCAGTAATTACACCACCTTGATCGGAGAACTCATTTGGACCCATCCTACCTGGCCCCGCATCGCTGCCGATTAACACCAAGTTTCTCTCAGCCGATTTATCCTCGTGTTCGCCCAATGGAAGCGCACCGTTCTTATTTTTGAGGAGAACAGTAGAGGCCGCACCCATTTCGCGGACGAGCTCGAAATGCGAGTTTTGTACATCCACATGGGTGTTGTATTGGTCTGAATCGGGCTCGAAGAAACTGAAGGATACAGGTGGGTATGAGGGAGAATCCTGGTGGAGGAAGTACCATGAGGCGAGGATCCGAGTTGCTGTGGAATTGAGGGTCAGGAGAATTTTAATAACGGAAGTTTGAGGGGGGACCATTACCCATATCGTCGACTCGGCTTTCTGGAATGGTACCGTTTCGAACATAGGCCGTAAGATTGGGACCAAAGTATGAAGAATGTGATTCATCGAAGCTAATATCCCCCGGCATGCTCATCTGAAAAATTAAATGTTAGAAGCACCCCTTCGAGGTTTAAAAGCCGGCTTACGTCCAACCCGGCCATCGCCGATATTGTGTCCATTTGTCTACATAGCAAACTTCAGACACAAATGTTGCAAAGAAGCTGGAGTAAGACTCACGCCCACCAATCGGACATTACAACTTGGGGTTTAGTGGTTAATCAGAGCCCGAAGGTTACGGTCCAATGGACAACTTACAGCCTTGGAATCCGTACTCTCTTTTGACAATATCGTTCATAACCTTATTGTTACCGCACGCATATGTCCCGTTAAGGAGATCTTTGTGCTTCCCATTAGGTTTAATTCAAAGAAAAATGAAAAGAACTTACTGTAAGAACACATCATGCTTCCAACGCCGGCCATGATGCTTCTCAGGAAAGGATGCGTATAAATTTCGTGCATTGTTCGATCGTCCAAGTTAGAGGATGACTTGGTACGCTTATATTCCTGTTCGCTGCAAGTCCACGTCAACCACGCTACAAATCATTTTTTTAAAATGGGGCTTAAACTTACTTCGCGACGAGATGCTTCGCACATGCAACAACACCCCCTTGCTGCATGCCCAGAATAGTCTCATAGGCCGCTTCTCCTGCTAGAAATGGATCAGCACCGAAACCTTCCCAGTTCCTTCCACCTTCGGCAACACGACCCATGTTCATCATGGGTCCGAGGGCAATATTTACGCCTTTGCCGACTTGTTCACGTCCCATATAGAGACCCCGCAAACGGATGAGGCGGCGGTTGAACGAGGCGGCGGCGTTGATGCCCGCGGGGAATGCTGTGGCAAAGTCGACAGCGCGAACGCCAAGAGGAGAATCCTGGACGCGAGGTGAGATACGAACATTGAAGAAATATATAAACAGACCTGGAGACAGAGGCCAGGCCATCCACGACCACGTATAGGCTCAATAGGAGGGATATTTCCCTGAATGATTTTTTCTCAGTTACAATCGACGTTGACATCTGAGTACGCACGACGCATGGACCTCCGGACCATCCAACACCTGTGGTTACGCTGACCTTTTCTTCGAGAGAAAATTGTGCAATCTGTACGATCGGAAAGTCAGTTCAACATGAATTAATTCGTTAAGCGTCCGCCAAAAAAAGTCAAGGGAACGTGTTTCTTTCGCGTTATCATCGTCGAATAGTGCTGTGATCATGCTGTAGTTTCTTACCTTGCTTTTTGCCTTCTGCCATGCTTTGGTCCATGCAGGACCAAAATCAGGAAGAATACCAGAATCAACCTAGATGATCAGAAATCGTGGGTACGATCTGGATAGTAAAAAAAGGAAAGCTTACGCCAGGGGGATTACTTGGATCTGTGGCAGGATAGCCTGTCTCTGAAACATCCGCAGGGACGGGAACTGGAGTGAAGACGCTGCTGAACGAGGGTGTGACCACGGGCTGGGTTGATGCGCTCGTAGAAACCACTGTTGAGGAGCTCAGGGATGAAGAGACAAGACTTGAGGTAGTCGTGGACAAAACCGAGGAGACATTTTGAGGGACGGCCCAGGGGAGAAAAGCGAGAGCGTAGAGTAACTGAGTCTTCGTCATACTCGACGTAAGACAAAGACTGACCGAACGAAGGCGTTCAGGAGGGAAACGCTGACAAGCATTCTTCGAAGTTCGGGTTAAAAAGCACCACCCACTATTTTTGGACCACCAAGCCTTGGCTGCCGATCTATTAATTGAAAGATCTCGGAAGCCTTGGGCAATATTTGATTCACACAGGTCTGGACTGGGGTACTGTGGTCCATAGACATAATAAAATTTAAAAGCAGTTATCTTCGAATTTATGACGGAGAAGGGAGTCCATGATCTTTTATAATTACAAAACAACAGCCCCGACTACACCCGCTGCCACTCCCCATGCGACTTGCATTCCTACAACTGCGGTCGGTGCAGCCAAGCCAGACGACGACATGAATGCAGGTGTCAGTGGCATGACATCGGAAGGCGTCGTCACAGCAGGGGTGGGAGGCGAGTCAAAGGACGTGCTAGTGCTAATGGGACTGGGAGTGGTGGTGGTGGTCGGGATGACCGAGTCTAAGGGCGTGCTAGTGCTAGTGAAGCTGGACGATGACCCGGATCTGTGTTCACCCCTTAGTAAGGTACATACTCATAACCAGGAGATGGCACTTACGCTCCAGCAGATACACTGGATACCAATGAATCGGATTCGGTCTGGGCATTGACGCTGCCGACGAGCAAGGCGAACAAGGTCGAGATAACAATCGAGAATTTCATTTTTGTTGAGGGATTAGAAAAACGTTTTAGGCCTTGAGGATGTCCGTTTTATAACCAGCGTCTCGCAACGAAATAACCGACCGCCCTAGCAACTGGAGAGTTTGCGCAGCCCAGGTGTAACATCAGTCAACTGAACATTCCCCCACATGTTTGAGCCATTGTTGGTATGCCTAAAATCAGAATGTGCTGCCAGTGAAAGACTCAGAATGTGCTGAAAGACCGAGAGACGACATACATACTGTATGAATGGATCTGAACGAATGTAGAGTGAACGACATTCGTTAACCTCATCAACGTCTTCGCCTTGACAATACACTATTCCAGCGGCTTGACCTTGCTCAAGTTCATCATCGATATCAGGTTTAACCAAAACGGCTACTGAATTACGTAAGCACCGTGTCTTCATGTTTGAACTTTTTTGGTCGTTTCATGATCTCGATTCCCGAACTTAAACGAGCAGAAGAACGTTGTGAGGAACTAAGACAAACATAAAAAAAATTGTGTATATAAAAAAGGGCAAAAAAAGGGTCTGTTGAAGCTGTATAACTTTATCTTCAATAATTTATGGAAGATAATACAAGTTGTTGAAAAACCAGACAAAGAATAGTAGCTTCTTCAGTGTCAATGTCCTTGTGAATTCGAAGGGATTATATCATAATTTCAACGGGAAAAAGTCGATGATATTGTCTTTTATTTGCCACACCTTCCTTGATTCACAACTCTTGCAATTTCTTTTTATAAAACAGCAGCCCCGATCAGAGCCACTCCCAATGCGATTTGCTGCATTCCTGCAAGTGAGGTCGGTACAGCACCACCAGACGACGACAATGACTGTATTGAAACGGTAGACGCCGGTGGCATTATCATGGACGGCATTATTCCAGTGGTGGTGGGAGTCGAGGGCAAGGGCAAAGGCACCGAGAGAGAGGGCGAGGGTGTGCTACTGGGCTTAGATGATGTCCCGCTTCGCCTATACTCATCCGTTAGGGTCACCGATTGAGGAAAAGGAGAGCACACTTACGGCTTAGAAGACACACTGGTCATCGAGGGATCCGATTCGCCCTGAGCGTTGACGCTGCCGACGAGCAAGGCGAATAAGGTCGGGATAACAATCGAGAATTTCATTTTTGCTCGTTGTGGGTGGAGGAATTAAAAAAACGTTTAGGCCTTGAGGATGGGGCTAACTCGATGGATTAAACCAGTTAGATGATATACGAGTCTTTTATACCCAGCGTCTCGCAACGAAATAACCGACATACCTAGCAACTGGGGTGTACAGCCTAGGTGAGGTCATCACCAACAATGCATGGCAGCCAACTTACATTTACAATCTGTCCGACTCGAAGACATCAAACCTGTTTCCAATTTCACCGAAATAGAAGACGAATTTCAAGAACCACAAAGTTAAGCAACTTGAATAAATGTATTCTCCAATAGACTCCATGTCCTACTTTCCATTGCTTTCAGAAGGTATCCAAACGGTCTTCTTGACTACCAGATGTAGTAGGAATCCAGACAATCCTGTATTGAAACCTATTCGTAACCGGTGACTCAAGTTAGCACTGTTTCAAGTCTCCGCTTCTTGATTGACAAGTACCAGGTCCTTGGCTTCTAACGTACGCTGATAATACGGTACACAACCACCGTCGGTTTGTTTGAAGCTATGCTCGATAAGAGTCAAAATTCGAAACACGGGCGCCTATAGACTATGCGGCTGTTGAATTGGCTGTACTGAAGCAACCAGCCAATCATCGATTATCAAGTTTTGCCGCGGATGCTGGTGCGATAACAAGTAATTAAAATTCCTTCTGCTTTCCACTTTAAGGAGTGTGTCACAAGAGTGACAGGAAATTTCCGTTCCTAATTTCTAAATATGGTAATTTGGGCAATTAATGGCATTGTCAGTCACTCCCGTTTGTTTATAATCAAAGGCAATCTGGTTTTTCATAAATGAGTTGGTCCAACAGCATATTAGTCACGGTGTATTAACTACTTGGAACCCTAGTTGTGGTGCCGACCGTGCTGTTCGCTGTCGTCTAGCAATCCGTCGCATCAAGGTTTCTTGCAGCAACTAACTGAGCCATTCATCACTATTTTACTCGCCACTACACAGGAGTCAGTTGTATCTAAGGGCAACTATTTTTTGATCTCTCGATTGGACGTCGTTAGTAGTAACAACTTGTTAGAGACGGCGAAATTTGAAACGAAACGACCAATGACGTATGTGGCTAGGTTGAAGTTGAAAATTTTATATGTAAGAACATAAATAGGCACCGGCGTCAGTAATGCGGTTGAATACAAGCATGATATCTGGAACAGCTTGGTTCAGCATGGCAGTGGTATACTTTGAAACGCTACAGATAATCGTCTCAGGCACTAGTGACGTCATAAATGTTAGGCTCGTGACCAGAGCCTTGAGACAATTGAGAACTCAGAATTCAGAGGCTTTGCTGTGGTTTTCTTCCTTGCAAGCATGCCAACCACCGCCAGCAAAGGAGGTCCTGAAAGTAGTAGCAGCTCACGACGCGGATCTATGTTCTTCAGCCGACGATTCAGCAATGCATCATTACTGACGATTGAGTCAACCGAAACGGTCCTTCCTCAGTACAGTGCAGTTGGCAACCCTCAGAACCAAAGTGATGGTGCAGACGGCGTACTACGAACCGGAGAACTATATTATGCCTCTCTTCCACCTTCTGGTGGTATACCTTGTTCTCAACTAGGGACACCATCGCTTTTTTCTGTGGTGAACCCTCGTCATTCAACCTTGCTGGCTTGGACGACAAGCAATTCTACCGCAGGCGCTAATGGTCCTACACGGATGGATTCTTGCTTCCAGTATTCATTTCCAATAGAGTCAAACAAGCGTTGGGCCACGCTGCATCTGACCACACCTACTGCAATTGCAGGAGATCCAAGGACATCATACAAACAGCCCAAGGTGCCTACGTTTTGGGGTTGTGATCCAATTACCGGCGTGGTCCACCTAGATCTTGGTAATCCATTGACGATACAAGAGATCAACGTGGCGGTATGTGGAACGTTATAAAGGCTGGGCTTACTGAACTTGTGCAATGACAGTTAAGAGGAAAGCTTATGACTTCCTCTCTTGAAGGAGAATCTTTGCAATTTATGACCCATCAGGTCACGCTTTGGAAAAAACCTTTTGGGAACTCCCCTCAGCCTGACATGAACGCAGACTCTCTAACTCAGAAAGATGGTAGATTTACTGGCAAATCTTCCTTCTCATTTTCTTTTCCATTTCCTACCCATTTCGATCCGACAACAAAGTCGGCCGTCCTTCCACCGGCTAATGGCACCAGTTCACCTGAGCCGACGACGCCGACAACGACGATGTCAACCCCGTGGTCTCCTACAGAGAAAGAGAAAAGGTTTTCTTTGCCCGGCAACTTTGGTTCCTCAGTTGGTCCATCCTCGGGCTTTGATGGAACTAGGAAACCTCCTCGGATAGAGGTTCCCAGCATCGTCTCTCCACTGCCACAAACTTTTACCGAAAAGGGCATTTCCGTAGTAATCACCTACGAAATACTGGTCACCTTCGTCCATGGTAGGTTTAAACCCGATAGCAGGTGATTTTGTACAACTTGAATGAGACCTGAAAATGAACGGACATGCATAGGATAAAGAGTCAAATCACTTACACACCTGCATCCCAATCATTCCCTGCTTCGCAGAAGAGACGACAGGCATATGAAGCTGGTGCGTTGATTCCTGGGCCGATTTTCGACGCAGATGGATGGTTCGAATTGCCGACGGCCTCGATACGTGGTATCATTGACGTCGATAAAGAGCGACGGTTGGCGGTCATCGATTGCACAGTAAGTGGTCAAGTCCCATTCATGGTTATATTCACTGAAGCCGGGGGACACATCAGGTACATCTCGCCCAACCAGTTAGTGACTCCATCCTCTTTTACTTGAAGCCTTGAGTCCTGATATTCTCAAGTTATCCTACACGCGCGGCGGCGTGATACCATGCTTCATTACACTTTCCAGTGATGATGTGGAGGCGCTCAGCTGTCTCGCTTCTCCAAAAGCACCGGTCGTGCGACTGATGCGTTGCCTTCGTCACTTTGTTCCTAACGTTTATGGGGGACACATTTCTGATTTGAAGACGGTAATCCACGAAATGGCGACAGCTACCTGGTGGATATCCTCAAAAGATGTCCCGCAACAGGAGAACCTCAGACACTTGGAAGGGGAGATACATCTTGAAGTTGATTTGCAGCCGAGTTGTGCCAGCAAGATCTTCAATGTTGAGGTGAGTTCCTGTCGCTGATTGGATTCAAGTTGAACCAAGGGATATCGCAGTACACTGTCGAGCTGTACACCCTGCAGTCGGCGTACTTCGAAGTCGAATCAGATATAGGGAAAGGAAAAGGAAAAGGCACTGAAATTGCGGTTGCTTCTATCCCAGTGGAAATCACTACCCTCTATCGACAGGATGAACCTGTGCCGATCCCTCACACCGAGCCTCCAATGGCAAGCGTTAGACGCGTTCCTTCCCATGATACAGTTTGGGAGCAAGCTGAAAATGTATGAGAACAGTTTTCTTCGAGAAGCATCTCAATTGAATATTTTTAGAATACTTATGCATCGCCTTATCCAGCGTCTTCGAGACTATTGAATAGGATCTAAACATCAGACCGAACAGTAGTTTACACTTGTTTTGGCCCACCATCAACATGTGTTCCGACGTACATACCTCTTGTGTCGTTAACATTGACGCGCGTTTATCGCGTCTTTCTTCTCCTTTCAAGATTTCCTAATGTCCTTTAAGGGCAACCTGAGTCTTCTCGACGCGTTAGATCAATCTATTGCACCTGAGACAGTCCGAAATGCAAATGACACAGCTTCCGCCTACCAAGCCTTAGGCCACCTCAATGGCAGTGAATCATCAAGGATGGCGAATACTTTGGACAAGCTACAGGAAATTCAGAGGTTAAATGCGGGTATGTGTCGAGTTCTCCATCACCGCACTGGCATCACGTAACGAAAATATGCGTCTATAGTTAACGCGGTGATTCTAGGAAAACCTGGTAGTGGGGGAGGTGCAAGCGGTTTCAATCTTAATTACGATGCAGTTACGCCACTTAGGTCTGTCGATGTGGGGGGTCCAGACCAAGAACAGAGGTATGCCCCCACGCATTCCATAAGTGCATATATATTCTTCCCTTATAAAAAAGGCTGGCGGATTTCATCACAAAGTCCATCGAAAATACAGGCAACGATTTGACTGTCCAAGATGCGATGAAAAAGCTTGGTCTGCAAAGGTAGCTATAAACATCAATATCTGTACAAGGCTTCTGCTGACCTTCTTTTCAGCAAACGCGATATTATCCCAGGCCTTGAAGTACGACTTCTGAATCACCAGTGCATCGGGGTCGCATGGTAATATCCTTTTTATAGAATGATTTATTTTGTTGCTTAATATAAGACAAGGATGCTTGAGAAAGAAAGAAGCAGAGACAAAGGAGGAATATTAGCGTCAGTTCATATAGATTTTGGTCATTTTTTAAATATAATCTGACGTGCTTCTAGGGACGATATGGGTCTTGGTACAAATAACATACCTCAATATTACCGTTGTTGTGACTAATGTCCAACAGGGAAAACAGTTCAAATGATAGCAACGATGGCGATGAACATGCCAAAGCACGGAGAGGCATGCAAGACAACTATCATCGTCGTTCCGGCTGCCCTTCTGCAGCAGGTTGAACATCTCTCCCCTGCCTGAAACTCTACTAATATTCATCCAAGTGGAAGGATGAAATCGACACGAAGAGTAACGGCCTCTTTGATGCGCACATTCACCATGGCAAAGACAAACTTAAGGTTAGCTGGCTTTGCGCATGAGAGAAGATTGCATTCCCACTGATTTACTTCGCAGACTATTTCCCAAGTCAAATCGAAAGATGTAACACATTTCATTTCGCTGCTGCTCAATTCCATCTGTTTACGTCTTTCCAAGGTAATTATCACCTCGTACCAGACTTTTTGCCAAGATTTTGGCATACCCCCAGGTGTCGGACATGAGGACGAGCAAGAATGGTTGAGTGAAAATGGGTGCGTCGTCTTGGGAATCCTTAAATTTACAATCAGGTTGATGGATTGAGCAGTGGCATTTTCTCAAAGATCAAGTTTTATCGAGTGATTGCCGACGAGGCTCATTTTATACGAAATCGGTATATCGAATAATATTCGACACCATGTATTGCTAACATCCTCGATAGATCTACCCGCGCTAGTCTCAGTCTTTCGTACGTCAAAGCAACATACAGATGGATGTTAACAGGGACTCCTGTGACTAACACTTTGTAAGTTACGTCCAGTCGATTTTCTTTGGTGTTGAAATTGTCCCAATTGTAGGGCGGATATTTATGGCCTTCTCCGTTTCGGCCGTTTTCAGCCTTGGAATGACTGGGCCAGCTTCAATGAGCACGTTGTAAGTGGGCAATGTTGTTTCTCACAGTACAAAAGAATCCGGTCAGCTAATCGTTATCAGGCCAAAGTCCAGTTCTTGGATGCTCCGTTGGCTGGTTCTCGTGCACAGGCCATCCTTCAACCGATCCTTCTCCGTCGCACAAAAAACTCGACTCTGGATGGTGAACCTCTGCTACAACTTCCGCCGAAGGAAATTGAGATAGTAAAACTGCAGTTCACTAAGGAAGAAAAGGACGTAAGTGATCCTTTATCTGCTCTCAGGAAATTTTCTGAATGGTATCAATCCAGATCTACGATTTTTTTGAGAGGAAAACAAAACTGAGGGTCAACAAATTTATCAAAGAGAACACTGTTGTCAAGAAGTGCGTGCCAATTCCTGAAGTACCGAGACTTATCGCTCATTTAGGCCTTAGCCACGTTTTCATATTGGTTTTGATTCTTCGCCTTCGCCAGCTTTGTTGTCACCCGTATCTGACATTGGTAACGCATCCGTTCATTTTGCATAATTATTTTAATATTTATGAACCATTTCTACAGTCTTTAACTGAAGCCTTTGATGATCCTGGGATGCTCGTAGCAAGTGGTGCTGAAAAGGAGCTGAGTCGTGCCAAGAAGATTATGGGAGTGTCGTGGGTGAATCAGGTGAATGATTCTGTGCTCCTCTTATTCTCTAGTGAACTGAACACCTGAGTGAACATAGGTGAAGGATCGCTTCTTGCGACGCGGCCTGAATAGGGATACTGCATCCTTTTCAGATGAACTCGCGGAAGGCGAATCTACATGCCCAAACTGCCAGGATCGTAAGACGTTCGGGACTCTAATCCTTTTGGGATGAGTTTGACAAATTTCTTTATTTACAGTGCTTATGAATGATTCTGGTCGAATCCTCGTGTGCGGCCATGAGATTTGTTTCGACTGTACGCTCGACCTGATGAGTTCCCCAATTGTACATGATGGCGTTTTGTGCGGTTTGCATTGTCAATCGTTGTCCTAGTATTGACCATAGTCTTTAGTGGTACTGGGAACGAGAAGGAGAACATGGCCACGGAGAAGGAATACGAGAATGCCGTTGCCAAAGGGTGGCGCCCATGTGAGTGTTGTCTAGAATACAGAGCCATTCTAATAGAATAATTTAGGTCCAACTTGCAAGAAGATGATGGATCTCAAAGCGTCAGATAAAGTATTCAAGGCCTCCGCTTTTGAACCTACTGAAGAGGACATTCGAAATTACAAACGTAATCAAAGAAGCCCGAGAAAGGGTGGTGTTAGATCCAAAGAATCAGGAAGATTTGCTACGGAAGTTCCAGATGAACTAGCCTCTGATTCGGATGACGATCTGCCGGATGTAGCACATATGCTTGATAAGAAGAGCAAGGTTCGACGAAAAGCCGAAGTCCTAATGAGTGATGACGACGACGTATGTGTGTTCTGAGGACTCCGTTGAGATATGCTGACAATAGTCCAAGATTTCATTTGTATCCAGCGATGAATCGCTGGGCAAGTTGAAGAAGCGTAAAAAATACGAAGACAACTCGGACATCGAATTTCAAACGGACAATATATCTCATGGAAAGCGTCAACGACGGGGCACGACATCCGCTCCATCAGCCAACGAGAACGCTCTGGAAGGGGCTCTTGCTACTTGGGGGCGCGGAGATGACGACCTGGAGCCAAGCACTAAAATGTTGCAGATGCTCGAATTGTTAAAGGAGTGGGAAACTGCTGGCGACAAGACGATCGTCTATTCACAGTGTATGATATATTCTCAATGTAAAGCTTCCCTCGTTGACCTACAATGTTTCCAGGGACATCGATGCTTGATCTAATCGAGAGGGTCTTTTCCCGTTATGGCATCAGGAACCTACGTTTTGACGGTTCGATGGATAGAGCTGCGAGAGACCAAACATTGGCCACTTTTAAACAAAATGGCGGCCCAAGGGTCATATTGATAAGGTCAAACTCGAACAATATTTTGCTTTATTCATGCTGACTTCAAAATAGTACTAAGTGCGGCAGTGTCGGTCTCAATCTCGTCGCAGCTAACCGCATAATCAAGTGCGTTTCAGACTTATTACCTAGGAATAACACTAATTCTACTCCCAAGTATGGATTTGTCTTGGAATTATGCTGCGGAGTCGCAGGCGTACGATAGATGCCATCGAATAGGACAAGAAAAACACGTTTATGTAAAGCGTTTGGTTGTGGAGGACACTATTGAAGAGCGGTCAGTTTATTTGTTGCCCACGGTCGGACAACCTTACACTCTAACAGGTTGTTGAAACTTCAAGACGTGAAAACTGGTACGTGTTTTAGCAAATTTTTTTTGTCTGATGATAACCTTGATTCTAGGTCTCGCTGAGGCCGCTCTTGGTGAGGGCACAGGCGCTAAACTTCAAAAGCTCAGCGTCAAGGACATCAAATATGTAGGAGTTCCCTTTGGGCTTGACGCCGATAGGCCAATACTCACTGCATTCCCCTATTAGCTCTTTGGTATGGGTCCGAAAGAAGGGAATGCTGCAGGGCAGGGAAATTCTCGATCTTAAATTATGTATGGCACTCAATCACGGTGGGCGAGTATGATGCTCATCTTCTAAGATACCAACTTTGTGTCATCGTTGTAACGAAGCTCGAAAATAATTCAGCGAATTGTAGATGATCCTTTAATAAACTTTAAAAACAGGTTCTTCAACTTCTATTGATAATTATAAATGTATGGTAGATGCAGGTGTGTATAGATCGATGATTGTAATGCAAGAAGATTAGTACGATGTGTAGTCCGAACGACGTTTGGGCAAGACCTGTTCAACATTTACCACCATTTCGAAGCCGATTTTTTGGCCATGGTTGCCCGGTATGCTCCCAGGTGGATAAGTTAAAATTTGTATAAGCAGGTTTGTAGCTAAAAGTGGTCTCAAGGCATAATCCGCTTCTTATGAAAACAACACTCACGTTTCAATGTAAGCTGCAGTCGGGAAGTCCTTGGGGTCGCAACCTATATTGATGGCACTTTTACGCTGGTAGACACGAATGTAATCAATGCTCATCGTAGTGGGGAATGTCAATTTATCCAATTCAATCCTGGCAAAGTTATGAGAGAAACCCAAATTGGCGATGAGATACTGTTGCAAACTTGAGTATGATAGCAAATGGAACGGTCATTGACATAACATACCATTGGCTCCATCGCTACATGCCTCGCTGAGATCTCCGTCTGTGGATCTCCCTTCATACCAGAACCACGAAGAGACCATGAACGTTTGCCGTCATTGATCCACGTAATGTAACCTTCCTCCATACCTGGCCTATATTCGAAGCCATAGACAGAGTAGCATTTGTTGCCAAGTTCGTAACAATTTTGATTGGTAGGAGCAAGACCGCTAGTAGTTTGCTGGTAAACGCCTGAACAGAGGTCGATTTTAATAAACTCGAATGAATTTAAATATTCTCATAACGTACCGCCCTTGTAGGCATTTAAAACTGTGTTCGGGTCGTAATACTCGACATTGCCACTTGTATTAGCCCAATTATAGCCGGCCTAGAGTTTGGACCTTCAGTGCCCCAAATCATCCGAGGGTCGAGGTGCTCACATTGTAGGGAGCCCATTGAGCAGAAAGAGATACTTTCCCTCCATCGTCATCAACTAAGGCTTCGAAGACGTCGATTTCTGGGGCAGCCCGCCCAACATAGCTACCATCCGGTCTCACTGGTCCTGGATGCGACTCTCCAGGACAAGTACATGCTGAAAGCCGCTGTCCAGGAAGGTACGACTGGAAGTTCGATCATCGACAAAGCTCGAAGGAGGTAATGAGTTGAACAAACCAGGGCACCGTCGTAGCCAGGATCACCGCCTTGAGTGGCTGCTAATGGTTCGGTACGACCTGGATAGGTCTGGTTTGGGAGAGTTCCGACGTCGCAACTATCGTAACTGTATGGCCACTAGAGATGAAATGAGAGTGTTCAATGACTCGATGCCCGATGAATAATTGACCAACCATGCCATCTAGAGTGCTGCCGTAACCAGCTCGCCCTTTGTAACAAGAAGGATCAGCATATCATGATAAGGCAGAAATCGAAAAGACGATGATCACCGAGATTGCCCATCGACCAGCTATGGATCCCATGTCATTTGTGTCTTATCCACGAAATGGAGATAAATTACTCACATAGCTGGCCAGAGGCCCCGAACATTATTCGCACCAGGCAAAGTAACAGCGGCTGCAAAATAATCAAGTTAAGGAGTTAAGGACGGAGAACTCGTGAAGAAATTTCTAACTTTCAACCAAACCACCTGTAAAACAAAACTTGTTCCTAAAGTTCAAATCAACGCTTAAACGAAGCTTGAAATAGTAATCTACTATACCATGACTGAATCTGCAAGTGCCGTTCAGCATGATTCGGACTCGGAGGAGTTGAATGGTATACACAAGGTATACACCGCATAAGTACCACTCACCATGCCCGATATATAGCTAAGATTATGGTTGTTGATGGGATCAACCTTCTCCATAGTCAAACGCAACGCCCCGCCTTGTGTTATAGCTTTACAGGAGCCTCATATTGTGTGTCAATTGTTTAGGTGGAAAACACGTACGCTGGGTGGGATCATACCACTCGAGATCGTTCTACCAGTGAGCCGAGAGATGAGACACCAGTCTGATGTGGAAAAAACCTGGAATTTTACCCACCGTACCCCAATAATGAAGGTCTACCGCTTCCCAGAACGGATCATCGCCTGGATAGAATGTCCTGCCATCCTCGTTAAACTCATCTGAGAAAACAAGAATCAGTTCTTCATCGGTAACGTAGCTCTTCTTCTTGAATGCCTCTTGCGGAGTGTCCTTGTCGATGAGTCCGAAATTGTTGGGGAAGATGGGGACTTGGCCAGTGGCATTGATGCCACCAAGGTTGAACCCGCCATTGAAGGATGGCTTCTTCTTCAAGAAATGGGTTAGGATTGGAAAGCCTGTTAGAGGTGACAATCCGTTCAGATATCCCTCCAAAAATAGGGCTATGCATACCAACACTGAAATAGTGATATGAGATGAGACGTCGATACAAGAAGGACCACGTACAATAGCATCACTAAAGCGCAAAATAAAAAGAACAAACAGCCGAGGTTTACTATACCTCTCGCTGTGAAAATAGCCCCACCACGATCAGACTTGTAGTCTCTCCGAGGGTCGGGGTTGTGAAGGTCGTCATCAGGTTCACGGGAGTTGACATCAAGGGGCATGCCCCAGTCTCTAGGCGATGGAGAGAGTGAATACTAAAGGTGGTATTGAGAAATGCTTGTCTAAAGGATAAGTAACCCGAAAGAGACAAACCTTCTCTGCGACTGATCCCTGGGTGTCGTTCCGCGTTGAGTTTAAATGTATTGTGTTGAATTTCTGGCTGCTCTGTCCCCCGAAATCTGCAAGAAGACTTGTAGCAGACGCTGATGTCTGGAGTGAAGCCATTATTCGTTCCCTCTTTCCAACGGTTGTTCGATTCAAGTTGGTGGGGAATAATTCGAAAGGAAAGTTTCCACAACAAAGTAAAGGGGTGTGAGGCGTCTAGCTGACGAAAATGAATGATTAGATGAATCCCGAATACCAGAAACCAAGAATGTTAAATTTGGTGGAGAAAGTTGAAGAAAAGTTCCAGTCCACTATATACGTGGCCCCAGCCAACCGGCCCTGGACTCCACGAAAACATCTGTCATCGAACACAGATGCTGCGGTTGTGATTGGCGCTCGGATTGATGCCGATCTACCTTTATGGGGAAGGTGGCACCCACTGCTGACTTCTCAGTGCTGTAAGACGAGTGACCTTGAGGCTTGGAGGCCAAGCTTCACCATTGTAGAGTCATTGTTTGAACAGCCCTATTGATCAGGGAGTTTTCGGTCAGCGACATCTTCAAGTTGAATTTGGAAACGCCGACATACGGTGATACAAAATGCCACAACATTATCCCCATTTATAACTGGTGCAGGTCATGCTGGGATGGAGAAGCAGCGTTGTCATAACCCTTCATAACCCTGCAGATCATGATCGATCGGTCAAGTTTGTGATCAATTTCTATACTTGGGATGTCCCGCACCAAGATCCCGGCCAGCCCACTTCAGTAGGGTCATTTTCACTCTGAACAAGACTATTTTATTTCTACATTACAAAAAGTAACTAGTGTATACCCAAAAACATAAAAGTTTTCTTTACATCAAAGGGAGTCGACGTTCTAGGTCGGTCGAACGTTAATAGAAGTAGGGATTACCACGGGTATAGGAAACCCGCGGGTAACTCCGCTCGAAAACGTTGCATCAACGTGTCTCAATGCTGCCAGCTGGCACCTCTAACCCGCTCGGAAATGGGCCTTCATACCCGATTTCGAGTGTTTTTATCTTCGTTGTCCAAATTGGATATTCACACCGGAACTGGGAGAAGGAGTGTGCTTCACCCATTCTCCCAATAAGGTAAGTATTTCTTCCATACTGACCATGCCACACCAACTAATTATTCTTTTTAGTATCTATACACACCTAGGTTACCCCACCACCTTTGAAAACGAGCCAAAAGTGCTCGTTTTCGATGGTGTGTTTGTTTTTCATCACCACCCAACCACCATCGAAAACGAGCAAATGCGCTCGCTTTCGATGGTGGTTACTTGTTTCTCATCACCACTACCCAACCACCCTCGAAAATGAGCATACGTGCTCGTTTTTGACTTTGGTTAGCTTGATAACCAATTTCGGCATGACGAGGAGGTGTCCGCACCTCCCTGCCATGTCGATATTCCATTTCTGCGTGATGAGGATGTTCCTACACCTCCCTACCACGTCGAGAGCCCATTTCGGCGTGACAAGGAGGTGTCTGCACCTCCCTACCGCGTCGAAATTGTGCTTTACGGTATTATTTTATTTTTAATGTATTTAAAAATATCTTAATACAGTTCTTTGATGTCGTTGGGGAACACTATACGACTCTATGTAGTGAGTCCATCAGGCTCCACAGTACAGTGTCCCCATGCCACATGGAGTACTATACCCGGAAAGTTGAAAACGGACATACTATGGTATGCTGCGATCAAAAATCTGGTTTTGCTGATGAATAGGTAGAATCAGAATGAAAATGAACAGGAAATGACTGGAATTAGCCCTGGAGGATATGACAGAAGGAAAGGTGATGAGGTGGCATGAATAGCATGCCAGGGATGATGAATCAGAGGGTATGGGCCCGGGGGGATGAAAAGGATATGGAGGCAAACTTACACTGTATATGCTCAACAGGTGAAGCCAGCCAAACCCCTGTTTGGCCATGTCCGGTCGTTTCCTCTTATTGGGATGGACAGTGCTAGTGCATGAGTACTGTTTATCCTTCCAATGTACACCGTTGGGATGTCAAATTCTTACCCTTTTCCTTCTCTGGGCCTTTTCAGATTTTTATTTGGATTTGGAATCGAGCTGATTTATGTCAAACAATATTCTTTTTGTTCGAATCGGAAGTTGGATTACATATATTCATTAAATTCACCCATCATACATACAGATAAATCGTGTACATCCATAAAGAAAACTCAAAAACATGTTGAACATATAACCTAGGAGGAAAAGAAATTATATTGAACGAAAAGCAAATCTTAAGAGAAAGAACCGTGTATTAAAGCGTCCCAAGCACTCTTTCCCTGCAGTGCCTCTAAAAACTTTGCCCGTGGCGTTCCTCGTCCAGAAGCGTGACCATTCGACGTAGCGTCAGAGCAGTGATCGTTGGAAGTGGGTTGCTCAGGCAAAGAGGGTACGGCCATCATCGAATTACTATCGCCGGAGTGAGGAATAGTTGGTGATGGGTCGTGGCTGCTTGGGTGAAGGAATGTGATTTGTTCGGATGAGTTTATTGTGGAGGGCGTGGGTGGGTGTGGGTCGATACCGTTGTTGTTGTGGGAGTGGTGGTGGTGGTGGTGATGGGCGTGGGTGTAGTGGGTGTGGACGTGATGAGGATGAGAGACGATTATGGGCGGGGGCATTGAAAGGGGTTCGATATCTGAAGGGGCAGGGGTCATGATCATGTTTGAATTGACGGATGGGGATGGATGGGTTGAATTTGGTGCTGAAGATGTGGGTGAGTTCGTTGACGACTGGAGGAATAAGTTAGAAGTGGTACGGGCATGAAGTGTCAAGGACTGACCGATCGACCTGGTCCTAGCCTGGAGGGAGGTAATGGGGTGTGAGTATGACTGTGTCCGTGTCCGTGTGGACGGGAATGGTTGGTGTGGACATATGCGTAAGGGTGGAGATGTTCTGACGAGTTTGGACCATGTGCGAGGGGGTAATATGAGACGGCTCCTCCTCCGGAAGCGGTGGGGTGAGAGGGAGGACTGCCTACTGGTGTGTGAGACCCAGACGAGGAGTGTGCACCGGTGTAGAACGCGGCAGGGCTTGCCGCGCCTGACGAGGGACGAGAGGTGGTCGTATTGCTCTGAGTATGATGGACTGGAGGACGTTTCTGAGGAGTGTTGTTAATTTAAGATCGAAAGGTTGGATAAAACAAACTCAACAGGTGTTAATATGCTTCCCAAAGCTAGCCTCAGAGCTTGATGTTGCTGCATGGACTTCTGTGTGATAGGGATGGGTTCAGATTGTCGACGCTGTACTTGAGTTGGCTATATATGAAAATCAGATGAGCCAACACGAATTACACTTGGGAAGCTCGGAGAAAGGAGGAAGACAGAAATGGGGTATCTTCTGTCCCGCAAATAGCCTCCAAAGATAAGTAGGATGTTTCAAAAGGCCCTCTCTCCCCAAGCACGCAGGACGGGATAAAAGGGTAGGCGTGGGTGAGTGGCGCTCATGGGACTGACCATTTGAATTGATCATGTAAAAGGTGTGCACAAATGCTGTTCCAAATACTGGAAACGAAGGGGTAAATGAGATCGAATGTAGTAGTAGATAGGGTAAACTAGAACCGTAGAACGCACAAAGGTTATCCAGAAAGACTTGTTCTTGGTTTCGCCGTATTCCGCCGTCGTGTTTTCGAACTCCACGGAACAGAGTGATTCGGAAACTTTTGTGGGTGGAAACGTTTGTGGTAGGAAAGTAGAGATGGCAGTCAATCAGGTCTGGTTTTCCTTTTTCCTTGAAATCAGAGTTCAAAACATGGAATGCATGGAAGTGGGTGACTGAGTCTCGGGGCGGGCACCCTCGTGACTGTGGTCTTCTGAGAAGGAAACTGATAAGATTCCATCGATTACACATTTAATTTTTCAGCGACTACTAATTATGTTTCTGTGCTCTAGTCTGTGCCCTGGGACTTGCAGGCTGCTTGACGGTCGCTGCTTTTCCTAATCACTGTGGTGTGTAACTCGTAATCCTGACATCATTTGATAACCGTCCATGGTTGCAGTTAACATTTTGATCTACGACCATCATGATGCCAGTCATGGATAAGAATATACCTGCGTAAAAACCTCCTATTGTTCAACCTGGGAATCAAGTTGTCCAAGCAAAGTGGGAGCCTACTTGGCAATGAAGTCAAAACTTTTCGATCGCTTATCGTGCTTTACAGTGACAACTAACAGATATCACAAAAACCTTTAGTCTTGGACACCTCGGGCAGAGACTCTGATCGACGTTGTATCCCGTAATCCCGTCACCTATTAACGGTGAACGTTGAACGTTGAACCCCAAATCGTGGCTTTCAATCGAGTAGTCCAAACCGAAAGAGTCAGGCGAGAATCAACGTTCGATATTCATCCTCTGTCGAATCTGCCCGTCCCCATTTCACAAACCATTGGCTATCGTACCCTCCCATCTTGCGCAGGTCGCCAGTCCACTGCAATTTCTTTACTCTGCACACACACCTGATAGGGAAGACGAGGACGAGTCCTATACCCCCTGTCCCCCTACGGACCAGTCCTTCGTATCACAAATGGCAGTGGGCCAGGCATCACCCTGAAGCTATTCCCCAAGCTTGCCCGAGCCTTTCTGGCGATGTAGTACCTGGAACAAATGTGGGGCCCGCACACCCGACGATGTCGATTCAGAGACGGCCCTCAATACAAGGATTAACCCTGCTACTGGCAACCAGGTATTTCCCCTGGTCAACACTTTGATCCTGCAAACCAGTCGTTTTCTTCCTGTACACATCCGCGACGCGAACTCTAGAAATTGTGCTAATATTGACTGAGAGTAGAAATATGTGTAGATGCAATATGGCACAATGTAGCAGAACTCCGACATCCTAAGCACGGTACAATTCAATCAACAATATTTTTATCCTCTGGCACGTTAAATAATACAATTGTACAACCGCGACGACCTGTGATTAAACTGGATTGAACTGTCTGCAACTTGGCTTTGATCCTTGAGGTCCATTGGTGCTAAATAAGTAATTCGGATGTATTCATACTAGTAAATGCAACGAATCGTTTTGTAGACGGTAGTCTCTGCCCCGGCTGTGTCATATTAGTATCGATCCGATTCGGAAGAAGAGTACATATCACAAAGGACGCAGACTCTAGACGTCAAAATGCCGTCATATTTTGTACGTTGCCCTCGACCTTGATCTCAAGCCAGAGCAACTCTTGATCAGGAAATTTAAAGGTACTCAGAGTTCATCGTGGCGGAGCTTTTATGATGCATTTTGTCATCTTTGCGACCCGAGTCCAAGTACTTGGGTCATTCTGCTCGTCCAACACGCTTTCGTCCTAAATTGGCAAGCTAGGGGCTACAAGACTTTGAACTACACGGCAAGTTACCGTAAGTACCATTTGTGAATGATGTAAAAAAATTTAATCGTAAAGATCCAAGACTGTGCGATATACAAAGATTTGGAGGACGGACTTCAGTGTAAGTGTAATTGCAAAGCACCCACCGCCAACTGGGGACTCGGAATTGTCTAATCTTGGCAACACCGAAAACACTTGAATTGCCCCCGGCTTGGTTTCGTTCGGGTCTGAAGGGCACACCGTCGGGTTAAGCTCAAAGCTCGTTTGTGCGAACGTGCGTCGTCGCCTTTCTCGACTCCTTTATAATTTACTTGTTAATTTAAACGAGTCGGATTGTATACCAATGCCTAGCTACGGTATATTTGTTGTTGAAATCAGTCCTCACCTTGGTTGCCCCACGAGTATGCCAGGGCCCAAGTCCAAACGCGATTTATGTAATGTTTTCCGAGGTAAGTACCAACGCGTAAGGAGCGCGGGAACATTTGAACGAGTTCTACGTTTCTATTCACTCCAAGACAATCAGCTTGAAAATCTGGTCATATTTTCCCAGCACTGAACGTGTATTTCCAATACCAGCGTGAACATTCAGAGGAATATTTTGGGTGCAGAATTTACTCTCTTCTCTTTGGGTTCCAAGACTTACACAGTATCAGCCCCAAATGACATCCTCTTCTGAAACCCATTATCTGCGTTCAATAATGTCTTCAATCCCTAAAGAAATAGCATTTAAAATCCGCCAGTTATGCATACAACCAACAAACGAGATACTGCTCGAGAACCTCGTCAGATTCTTGGCTGGGGCACCCCACACAGCAGATGCATCAGACGACCTTCGTGTCCAATGGGTGGAAAAGCAAACAGCGACTCGAGACGTTCTTTCTTCTTTGACACCGTCCAACTCGGATAGGAAACGGACGCGCTCGGACGACGAGATGGATGTTGTGACAGATCACCAACTTTCCAAACGACAACGTTTGGTACCCTCGAGCCAAGGAAGTGCGACACCAAAGGATTTTGGCAATCCCATCTTTTCCCTAATCTCCATATCTGCCACGTCTCCGGTTCGCAAGAAGGTTGATATCACGATTCACGAAAATGCTGTTGTCTTCACAAACTCATTAACAAAAGTTGTTGAAGGGTCTGTTCCAGTCTCCAGTATAAAGCGCGCATTTATCGTCCCGACGAGGGGCAAGTCGAAGCCTCATTGGACAGTCATCCTTCTTTCTGGTGATATCCCTGACAATCCAAAAGCAAAACCTGCTGTAGGGTCGGGAACATCAGAGAATCAACAAGTAATATTCGGCCTTGATGCCAATACCGCTGCTACTTTTACTACGACGACTTTCGCCAATAATGACAGTGTTTTCCAGAGCTACGCGAAGAACTCGCCCACTCTCCCACATATCCAAACGTTCCTTTCGCACCTCGACATTCCGGTCATCTTTCCATCCGCGTCCACGTTCAAAAGTGCATGCGGAGGAGTGCTGGCTGGTTCCAGTGCCTCCACTGACGGCATTCCTGGCGTTGGAGCTTATCGTGCCGCTAAGGCAGGTAATTTGTGGTTCTCAGAAGAAGGTATTCTATGGGGTGAGAGCAAGCCATGCGAGTTCTGGGCTGTGAAGGATTTGATTGGAAAGGAAGATGGGGTCAGGATTGTTGGGTCTGGGAGAACATGTTCGGTTGTGTTGACGAGGCGTTTGGCTGGTGGAGAAAATGAGGATGAGGATGTTGCTGAAGAGACAGAGTTTGGGTTGGTAGATGGTCTGGAGAGGGAACCCATTAATTCGTGGGTTAGGAATCACCGACATATGTTTGGGTCGGATGGTGCACCGCTAGATAAAAAGGGTAAAGGAAAAGAGAAGGAAGTGATCAAGTCCAAGTCGATCCCTTCAGGTCCTTTGACTATTCAAAGTCTTCCAGACGAATCGGACGATGATGATGATGAGTTTAGGGATGACGGTGTCTCTGATTTGGATGGGTCCGATGGGAGTTCCTCTGAGGAGTCTGAGGAAGGCAGTGTTAACGGAGAAGACGACGATGGAGATGCTGACAGTGATCTTGACGAAGATGAGGGAGAGTTGGACCCTGCTCATCATCCTCTGCTTAGGGCTGGAGCTGTTCCTCGCATGTCGAAAAGTGCGCGCGATATGGTGGTTGGGATCGTTGAAGAGGCATTCATGGGTTCAGGTGGACGGGAAGAAGATGGGTTAGATGAAGAAGACGAATTAGAAGATTGATCTCGGTGTGGCCCAATGGCGGCGTTGAGCAATAAGTAATTTAACGGTAACTTGAAAGTGTCACCCAAGAAATGGTCATCTCTATAGATATCACGAAAGTAACTTGGATTGTTGGGATACATCTTGGGAGTAATTGCTTGTTGTCCAGTCCAGGTCAAGAGTATGTGTAAAAAATTTAAATTTTTCCGATCACCCTGATGATATTCTCATACACAGTGAAGACAATCCCACCACTCAGCTGTAAATAGAAATCGTTCTTAGATGGGACAACAAAGCAAAGAAGAAATGAAAACGCACCACCAACCGGACAAGTCTAGGAGTAGCGCCAGTCCAAAACCGCAAGATCCCTTCTTCATTGAAAATTCGATAGGCACAATGGAATGAATTATGATACTGTTTTCTAGCTCCCAGAGTTTGCATACGGGTCTTGATGACACTAAGAATTAATGGGGGTGAATGAAAGATAACGTGGAACCGAAAATGGCACATACTCCAGTGGCATCGTGGTATACACCGTTACCAATCCTGCAATCCCACCGATTCCAAAGGTTATCGCGCTGGGTAAGGGTTGGCCTGGTCTTGTGGTGCCTTGGACAAATTGCTTGAGAGTAGCGTAAGTTGTAAAACGAACAGCAGAGTTTGCGCCTTGTCGCATCATCTAGGGTAATGCGGTTGAGCACCTAACTAAGGGCGACTAGGACCAGAAAGCATACCACAGGGAAAAGTCCTCGATAGATTCCAAAAAACCCTTCTTGTTTGACAATGGACACGGTTCCATGGATGAGACCACGATATTGAGGTTGAGGACGCTTCGCATCGTCAATTAGCTTGGTTCTGGAAAGGAATGGATGTTAGTTTCACTGTTGAATGCCAGACATCTTTCGCTCACTTGATGGTTTCTGACGGTGTGACGGCGAAAATGGCCTCCGTCACTCCTGCGCCTAAACCGGCTAAATTACATTGAGGACGTCAGACTTTCAGCCTGGAGCGAATGGGATCCGAAACACACCAACAAGGCTTCTGGGTGCGCTGACATTGCCCTAGGTTAAGCATTATTTTGAGAGAAGCTAAAAAGGGTACAAGAGGAACATACATTCCGATCCGCCAACTTTTGCTTGAAAAAATCATACGTGACAAACCGCACACCTGCCTTGACAGAGTTGCCTACGGCGAGTGCAGTACACCCAGAGTACAGCCCTGTAAAACCTTTATTTTTGATGGTGTCTCGTAAAATCGTGAATGGGGATTGCTTCTGCAATTTGGAGTCGATGAGATGAACTCATACAAACGAAACAAAACGTGCATACCCTGCCGTCAAACTGGGACATTGTTTTAACATACTCAGTCGGATACGTCACGAACCTAACATTCTATAATTTTTGAACGAACATGGGACGGAGTAGCGATAAAAGAACGTACGCCTCGACTGCCCCTGCTGTTGCACCAGCAAACCTGGAGAGAGAAATGTAAGATCCTTATTAAAAATACACTAAGAAGACACATACAGCGAGTGAATAGACTTCTCATTCTTCGCCATGGGTTGCAAAGAATATAGAAAGAGTCTATGTGGCTATGCTGGATGATGAGCGGTGAGACGGGCCGCCTCTGTTCGCTTTGCAATGGTCAATGTTTTATTACTTCGTCAACCTTCTGAGGATGTGGCCGACAGCTACAAGGACCACTTTTGCAAGGCAGGATATCATCCATTCTCTCTACCTGCTTTAGAGACCGTACACATTAATCTCGGCATTCTGAGCAATATCATTCGTGATGGGTTGAAAGCGAAAGGCTTTATCGGACTAATAATTACGAGCCAAAGATCTTGTGAGGCCTTGGGAAACGCGTTCAAACTACTGAAAGATGAAGAGGCAGGCATCTGTGGGGCAGGATGCATGATTGGTGAGATGAAGACACCTTTCCAAAGTCTTGGTTGACACTAATCTCAGACTTCTAGGTTGGGATGGTGTTGCGGTATACGTCGTAGGTGAAAAGACGTCGTCATCTCTCCGAAATATTTTCGCTCAATATAACGACATTGACCCTGGATCGATCGACATTAGAGGTCAAGAGTCTGGGAGTGCCGCCAATCTTGCGGATTTTATCTTGTCGGACCTACACGGCAGGACTGGGACGAAACTGCTGTATCTCACAGGAGATAAGAATCGAGATACTATCTCTAGGATGCTCTCGGGGGAAAATATGAGGTTAGAACCACTGCAGGTTTACAGGACGCAAGAGTCTCCTGCAATTGAAAGTAGACTAACTTCGGTTCTCGAGATAGCACCAAAAGGCCAGTGCTTTCTATCTGTCCCGGTCTGTCGTCTAACGACCTCCATTCGTTAAGATGCCACACATTGGTGGATTGTCTACTTCGCACCATCAACAGCGAGTTTCGTAACTCCGATACTCAAGAACTATTTTCACCTCCAGGAAGTTGGTGACGACGCCACAGAAAGCTCGAAAGTTCTCCTTCCTACGAAAATAGCTGTAATAGGGCTAACGACACATGCATTTCTTATCGAGCAACTCCGTTTACGGGTTGATACCATGGCTCAAAAACCTGCACCCAACGATCTAGTTTCTGCAGTAGTGGATTTTGACAGTCTTTAGATGAATTTTTTGCTGTTATATAATGTTTTCGGAGCATAAAAGCTTGGCATTACATATGTAAAATGTTTTTTTAAACGGATCACAACTCTATCACTGAACCGAGCTGAACCAGCGGACCTGGTTCCATGCCACTTCCACATTGCACCACTAATACTTTCGAACAATCTTTTCTTTCTCAACGATACCCATCCTTCCCTGTTTAAGACTGATTTTTTAGAGATCAGAGACACTGATTGTACTACCATTACATACCCATGCCAGCATGGTTAACTGGGAAGGAACCACCGACGACTCCAGGATTCAGAAGCCACTACTTTCACGAATATACCGCTTCGTTGTCGATTCCTCGACATTCTACAGGGTGCACCTAACTGCCTTCACCTTCATTCCCCTGATCTTTTCTGCCATATTCTATGAATTGAATGGTCCGTCCGCGGTTGGTTTCGTGGACTCTATGTTTCTGTGCTACTCGGCGATGACAGTGACGGGACTTACGACAGTAAATCTATCGACATTAACGGTGTTACAGCAGTTGATTCTCTATTTCTTGATGTCCATTGTGAGTACATTAAGTTTCTTCTGGGATGAATGTTCATATATAAACCAGGGCCATTTAACGATCGTTTCCTGGATTGTGGTCCTCATGCGAAGGTGCTTCATCATTAAGATTTACTATCAGGTTTAATAAAACCTTCCTATTGACAGGCGCTTCTTTCGCACTAAGTGCACGTACATTGTCAGGAATTCACGGCGGCGTAATCCACTTCGCTCCAAAGCCTCCTTCATATACAATATATCGCCTCCGATTTCAGTTTTCAAGCAAAGAAAACCTGTTCCACAGGCAGAAGCTGACATTCTTGGTAGAAGCCCAACTGTTGCTCACGAAACTGCCACACCAGGAATTCCACGGCCAAATACTGTAGCGGTTGATAACGACGCGGATATGGAGCCAGCATGGGCAGCTGACTTACCGGCCAGATCGGAGACAATGCCGTTTTCCTCCTCTCCTACATCCAGGAACGAACCTCTTCCTAAGCAGGAGTTGAATGGAAACGCGCATCACGAAGTGCCTTCCTTGGGTATTTCTTCACCACACTCCATGTTCTTTTCGGATGTACCGAAGAATCCAGGCGATATCCGCTCCCCCACCATCGAGTTTGTTGTGCGGCCCAACGCGATTCCGAGGGGCAACAGAAGTATGCTCGTTCCTTTTTGTCCTGTTTTATTTAAAGCTACATTGAGAACCATAGACAGGCAAGGGGGTCCGCACATGAAACGCACATCTACTCTGATCTCGAGGCACTCGGTCACATCTCCCCACTTTCCTCCGCAACCCGATCTTTCTCCAGGCTCGAAATATGAAGGCATGGGAGGTTTTCCTGGCCCAAGTCGTATATGTTTCTCCTTTCTCCGCTTGGTAACTCCAAAAGCTGCAAAAAAGATCATGAAACTGCAGAATAGCTTGACGATGATGCCATCAGTGCAAACTATAGAGTCTCGCAATGTGCCATGGTTGGAACGGATAGATAAATTGGTTATTTGGAGAAATTCTGATTTTCGGACTGAAACCCTGAGCGACGAACAGCTAGAGGAGCTCGGTGGCGCGGAGTACAAGGCATTATCAATTTTGAGTTACGTAGTCCCTGTTGTAAGTTTTATTCTGTATTTCCAAAACCCCAGTCTAATGCTGCCGATCCTAGTATTTTATCTTCTGGCAACTAATCACTATTGTTGTAATTCTGCCTTTCTTGGTGGCCACCAAAGAATATGATTCCGTTTTCACCGCACAACCTGTCTTGGTCGGAAAGCCTTGGTTTTCCTTCTTCCAGGTCATGGCTGCTTATACGGGAGGTGGCATGTCTTTGGTTGATCTGTGCGTTCGCATCCATTTCTGCTGTTTATTCTTTACCAAAGTCACCCAGGAACATGATACCTTTTCAGGATGCGTATCTGATGATTGGTGGGGCGTCTCAACCCCTAGGCCGGGGCTACTACTAATCCACGTTTAACAGTTTCTCTTGGATTTGTTATTCTGGCTGGGAATCATGCGATGGTGCGGTATCTTCTTTGTCCTCTACAATTTGTCCTTAGACCGTATTGCTTAGCCCATTTTGTGCGTTTGTCATAACCCAAAAATGTACTGAAAAGTCTAACTCATACCATTCAAGTCTCCGACTCGCCATGTACGCTCAGAACTCTGTGTTCCAGGATTTGACCTAATGCGTCCTAGTTGGGTGGCATCGAAGGTTCTTCCAAGTGATTCTGAAAAACAAGTAGGGCTCTCGTTTTTACTCGATCATCCACGAAGGTAACAGTTTGTTGTTTATGGAATGCAGTTTGGAAAAATTGAAGGCTTTCATTACAGATGTTATCTATACATGTTCCCAAGCCACCAGACTTGGTTCCTTTTCATCTTTCTGCTTCTACTTAGGTTCGTCGTTTCTTTTTTTTTACATGTTGGTTTTGTGTCTGACCGATTGTCGGTCAGTGTGATTGAGTGGGTTGGCTTCCTGGTCCTCAGTGAGTCGAATGCCTGCTGCACCTCTCCATCAGAACTTTAATTCCGAAGGTATCGGCCTTCCCGCATATGACAGCCTTCCCATTGGCGCCCGAGTCGTCGATGCTCTTTTTCAAGGGTTGGCCGCAAGAGCGTCTGGGTTTGCCATTGTCTCCGTTGCGAACATGGCACCGGCACTGCAATTCCTTTATATTATTATGATGTACATAGCTATATATCCTGTCAGTGATTCTTCTTCTCTGCGTGCCGTCGTTGATGGATATCTTGCATAGGTGGCGCTCAGTATCCGCTCTACAAATGTGTACGTCGCCACATTGTCCTAGATATTATAGGGGAGAGTGCTAATTCATTCTACAGCTACGAGGAACGCTCACTAGGGGTGTTTGAATCCCCTGAGGAAGACGAGGAGCCCGCCGATCTTACGAAGGTGAGGAGTCACAAGGAAAGAGTTGGAAAATACTTCATGTGGCATATGAGAAGGCAAATGTCGATAGGTCGGTTCAATCATTTCCTCATTTCCCTTGTCGCTTCACCTGACTTCTAGATATATGGTGGCTTGTGTGGGGTGTATTTCTCGTGTCTGTGATAGAGCGGAAGAACCTACTCGATGAGTCGAAGAAATGGTTCGATCCCTTCCGGGTGGTCTTTGAGCTTGTGTCTGCTTTTGGTGGCATTGGACTGAGTCTCGGGTTTCCCAGTGTGAGTTCTCATGAAACTTCCGTCTGAGAGGCAGGCACTGAGTATGAGAACAGGACAACTATTCGTTTGCGGGTACTTGCCGTCCTCTGTCAAAATTGGTCATTATTGTCATTATGTATGCAGCCTCTTGTTTTTAGTTTTGGATGTGCTAACCTTCCTGCAGGTTACGAGGACGCCACAGAGGGCTGCCTGTTGCGGTGGATAGAGCCGTGCTCCTTCCTAATGAATTGGTAACTAATTCTGAGACTAAGTAATTAAAACTCATACTGTAGAAGCTTCAAGATACTTACGCAATGTAAATAACAACGGACCAAGTCAACATAAAAATGGCGCATCAATGATGTCAATCCTCGTTCGCTTCCTCGCATCATATTGAGCATGAGCGATTTGTGCATAAGAGATGACTTTAATGTGTAGGTGTAGTATTGGTACGGCCGTTTTTTGCACTATCATCATATCTGATCTTGGAAGTTAACGTTGACTCCTTGCCTCTGTTCGTTTTGTGGTAATATATATGGATGTAGTTTGCCAGGACAGCAGCAGAGGTTGAACCTAGGTAAGCATTCGATTCGAGGTCTATCCGGCAAGGGTTGGTCCCACTGACATCATTGCGCGTGCATCAAAGAATGGAAAGGACTCCTTTCAGAATAATAAGTTAAAGGGTATCAATTCCGCCCAGAAGTTGCATCGGTCGACAGCGGGCGGAAGCAGCCGTGGTCCTCTGCAACTCTACTCCGTTTTCATTTCTTCGCGGAGACCAAATCCTTTATCTCCACTGTTCAACTTTCCAAGCCTGAATCGGAGTTCCGTTGAATCATTTTCGTTCCAGGCAACCATGTTCAGGGTTGGGTTTCGTGTGATGTTGACAGTGTCGGAAAATGAGGCAGTGAGGTTTTCTGGGTTGTGTTTAAAGAAGACCGTGATGCCGAGAAGGAGACTTAGCAAAACGATAAGCAGAGCAGCCTGTGAATACCAACAAGATGAGACTCGGTAAACCGAACGACACTGTGTGCTTACTCCGTAAGGCAACCACAGATTCAACTGGTTATACTCATATATATTGTCCTGCCTTGAGACAGTGCACGTACTGTCCTTCACACCCAAGTTCATGGTCAGGATGGTCGCTGATACATTATGCGAGAGTTGTTCGATTCCACGTGGGACATCTCCCCATGTAAATTCAGTGCCACCATTCAAAGAATTGTCAAAGAACGCGGCTGAAATGACGGGTGAGTCGAATCTGGGCCCATGAGCGACCATGGTGTGAAGAATCGAAACGCTACCAAGGAGTAAGGACTGGGTAGCCGAGACTACAGATGATAGTTGCATTGCATATTGATACGCATTTGGATCCTGTTGAGCCAATGTTGCCAATGTTGCTGTGTCGCCCACGGTATCAAACAGATCTCCGGTGGGCGTTACGTTGTAGCGGACGGATTGTCCCCCGTTCAGAGTTTGTATCTGTAGAAGGATCGTTAGGAGGTGAAGAACGATAAATAAATGCTCACTATAAAATCATATTTTGCTGTTCCGACAGTGCATAAGGCAGTCCCGTTGGTGCCAGATTGGGTGCTGGATTTCCAGTAAACGTAGAACGACGCTGGTGGCCTACTGGCTATGACCGCGGTGGCATTCCAGAAAACTTGGTCCCAATCCCTGCCTGGAACAGGAGTAGCTGGCGTCATCGCAGCCGGAAGCTCAACACCTTCCTTGCATCGGAAAGCGATCGAAGGGACAGAGACAGAGTACGTGCAGTTCGAGCCGCAAGGTTGAGGAAGTGGTGGGATTTTCTGCGCTATGAAAGCCGAATATGCGAGCTTTTGAGCCACTGGTGTAACGCCGGTCCAATAACCAAATCCGCCTGTTTGGAATAGTCTGCTTCCTGGTAAACCATTCGTGAGATTGCCTGTAGGGATTTGGCACGAACGTGACAGAAGCTGAGGAGGGCCGGGTACTACCTGTAGAGAGGATGGTGCAAAGACTGTCGGAATCAGCAACAAAAAAGACACTGCTACAGCCAAGACAAGGAGAGGGCTTTTGAGAATACTTGATGAGAGAAACGTCGCCATCACATCTCGATTCGCAGTCAAGTACACCGTGTCGATTTCTGAATTGAGTGGTACCAAATGGAACATTCTTCAGTTGGTGTACGAAATTTAAGAGATAGGAGACGAACCTGACAATGTCAAGAATTTCCTCCGCAAAGTCAACCACATAAGTTGAGAGAGAACAAAAGTAAGAGATGTAGAGAGTGCTGCTTTGAAACCAAATGCGAAAGCGGTTCCAATTCGATTCATCCAAACTTGAGAAGGAGCGTGGGGGAAGTTACTTGGTCATGGATATCTGGTCAGAGTCAGGACGGGCAAGGGGAGGGGGATGAATTTACAGAGGTTTGTTATCGGCATATGAATTGAAGATATGGTGACCAAGAGCGAGGAGCCCTCCAGCGAAAAATACTGCCATGGGTTTCAAAATCGGTTTGATGACCCCTTCGTCTTTGTTGGACTGCCACTTGTATAGTTTAATATATCAGCGAAAAATCAGGGAAAGTCGCGAACAGCCCTACTTTTCTGGGGGCAGCAACACCAGAGTAACGAATGTGGGTCGACATGGTATTCACCTGGCATTGAAATCCCCGTTCGACGATATATGTATGCAGCGGTTACTAGGGGAAATGAAATTTTTGACATGGGGAACAGGTGGCACGTCTAGCCAGAAAAGGTACCTGGCGGCTGTTTTTTTTTCGATTGTGACATTCGATGTATATAACCCATGGAGTGCGCTCAGCACCAGAGAGCTGCTGAGCGAGACAATGTGATTTCTGAAAGCGACTCGCTTGTGGCAAGTGAATCCACCAACCATGCAACAGCCATGATAGTAGGAGAACTTTGGAACTCTTGGCATGCCGAATTTAGTAGTTACGTAACATATATTTGACTGCATCGAATTCGCAACCTACTGTTAAGTACCTACATGATGACATCCGATAATTCAGGGGGGTTGTGGACGTTGCGTATGTATCCTCTCCTATATCACGAGTCGATCGCCACCGTATTCACTGACATGGTGATAAGCAATGCCAACTTTGGCCAACTCTTCTCCATGCGATCTTGGTCTCTCTTCTATCACTATCAGGATCTTATGCCACCGTCACGGAATCGCAACCAAAGTGGTAGAAGCACTCTGGTCCAACAACGTGGTCATAGTTTCTTGGACAATATCCGATGGTTTCAGAAGTCGAGTCAGCAACTAAAGGAATCCCACGTCGCAGTAGAATAATGTAGGTGCGTGAAGAATCTAGGCAGAAGGGTACGGCCGAACAGATGTCGCGAAGCTGGATGCCCAGGGCATGAGGATTGAGAAATATTGAGACGATCCTCGGGACGTACGGAACTCAATGAGAAATCCATATACACTCGGATATGAAGCACTGGCGACTCCCTCATTCCTCTCGAATTAAGCCGCGAGGCGAGGGTACGTGCAGAACGGTGATCAACGTATATTTGTCGATAGAAGAAATCGTGGCCACCAGGCGGCATACCCTCTCCTGCAATTCCACGATGTTCTGGTTGGCTGCTGTCCTGTTGTTATTACTCCTCCTCACCTACCAACTCGTCGGACAGGCACAATTTGCGCCTAACATTATTACTCGACAAGAAGGTCCCTCGAGTTGTGTCGATTGTCGGCTCCAACGGACGTTGTTTAATATTGTCTGGGGTTGCATCTCAACCACCATCATATGTGCTTGGGCTGCCATACACCCGAACATCCCGCCTCGAGAAGGTCCATTCAAGAGAACACTGCGACGCTTGGAGTTGATGTTTTGGACAATTATGGCCCCAGAGATGCTCCCTTGCTGGGCGTTGAATCAGCTGTTGGCGGCTATGACAGTAAGAGATGTTTATAATAAGCGGAAAGGTATGTTGTGGACCTATTTCGATAAATCCTTTCATGAAAGAGGGTCAGATTACGAGAAGAAGAGATGTGGGATTTGGGAGACCGTGGAGGGATGGTTTTCATTGTACCAGATCAAGGAGGCAGCAAGTCGAGGTGGGTTACGCAGCATTTAATGGGTAGAAATTGCTAAAGGACCTACCAGAGTGGACAAGAACGCATGGACACTTCCTCATCATGGGAGGGTTTCATGTTGTCGAGCCGCCTGAGGATGAAAGTACCCGAATAAAGGAAGTAAGCACTAGCACGCAACGAGCAACGTCTGATGCAGTGGATGTTCCATCAACTAGTGCACTCTTGGTTGAGGAAATCAACTCGGACACGGAAAAAGGACATGGGACTTCTGAGAACAAGCCTGAGCCTGAACTGGAACAGGGTAGGGTGACGATCCTTACCTTGGAAATGCTCGAGGAACTTGTCAAGGATCCGGGGTTCAAGATTCAAATAACAGAAGAAGAGATAATCAACCGATCGAAGGGAGATGCTCTTTCCAAGATCATCCTCATCATGCAGTCAACGTGGTTTATCTTGCAATGCTTCGGGCGTCGCATTCAAGGGCTGGACTTGACGTTGATTGAGCTGACTACGCTAGGACTGGCTAGTTTGAATGGAGTCACCTTCGCTCTGTGGTGGGACAAGCCGCTCGGTGTGCAAGCTATTGTGCGCGTGTATCTGAAGCGGAAACTGACGGACTTGGAACGAGTGAGTATAGTTTCTCCCACTTATCACTTCTGACCTGTGATTCTAGCAAGTCCCGCGAGCCGGGAATCCAATGCGGTCGACGGTGATACCCAAGATCCAAGAAACCTTTGAAAGCTGTGTGACTACGATTCGTGATGCTTTCGTATGTCAGTCAGAACGAAATGTTTTCGTTGCTTGGTTGATTCAAGTCCCTTTTGCCATTCTTTTACTTCTCCTTTCGCCGCTCATTGCGTTTGCGTTCGCCTCCTATCCCACTTTTAATGACCTGCTGAGAAGAACAAATTCCTTCCCCACTACCGACATGTACGTCCCTACGTTCTACGTTCCAATCCACCGACATCGCAAGCGGTACCACATCTTGCTCCTGATTTCCCTCGGCGCCATCTTCGGTGGCATTCACTGTTCTGGGTGGAACTTTGTTTTCCCCACTTACGCAGAGCAGAAACTCTGGCGTGTGGCATCTCTTGCTGTCACTATAATCCCAATTGCCACATTCCCCTTTACTCTCATCGTCAACTCCATCGTTAGACGCCACCCCCCATCACTTGAAAACATGTTCTACCATACCCCAGCTTTCTTTCTCTGCTCCGCCACGTTTGTGTCTGCCAGGCTTGTACTCCTTGTGCTGGCACTGACACAGCTGAGACACTTGCCACCGACCGCGTTGATCACCGTTGACTGGACAAAGTTCTATCCCCATTTCTTTTGATCGATGCGGCCAGAGCCTCCGATTTGATATCTCAGTCATCGACCATTAACACTCCTGGTTCTCCAGCCATACCGCACATATGCTGACAAATGAATGAATCAGCGTTCACTCTCTGACCATCGAAACTATAAGAAGTGCTAGTTCAGTATGTCCCACTCCTCACCAACCAGCTCTCAGATATGTCTTCTGCTCTCTTCGCTCCTCTCCAAGTCGGCGGACTCACCCTCTCACACCGCATCGGTTTGGCCCCTCTCACTCGCTCTCGAGCTACGAAAGACCACGTTCACACAAATCTCGGTATCGAATACTATGGACAGCGTTCTGCTTTCCCGGGTCCGCTTTTAATAACAGAGGGTACCGCTATCCACCCCGCTGCTGGCACTTGGAAACACGCTCCATATATTTACACCGATGCCCAGGTCGAGGCCTGGAAGAAGGTATGCTTGGTTCTCTTTTGTTCATAATCCTCCCTGAATGACCTTTTGTGCGCTACAGGTCGTAGACAGTGTGCATGCCAACGGCATACATTTTCCTCCAACTCTGGGCCCCTGATCAACTCAAGGCAGAGAATCCGAGTTTCGATCTCGTTGGACCATCCGAAATTCCTATCTCTTCCCAACAGCCGACACCTCGTGCTCTGACCGAGGATGAAATCAAGACCTGCGTGCAGTGGTATGCCGACGCAGCTGATAGAGCCATCGAC
>Ga0307517_10000865_pt1 | contig 51655 bp, 61 predicted proteins | sample 23_EM_MG_FD_194515 | JGI IMG/M metagenome (GOLD analysis project Ga0307517, IMG submission 194515) | Populus trichocarpa ectomycorrhiza microbial communities from riparian zone in the Pacific Northwest, United States - 23_EM | ecosystem: Host-associated > Plants > Roots > Unclassified | place... | reverse complement strand
ACCAGACGCAAGAAATGAAAGGCAAAGAAGGCACGGGAGATCCGGGAGGACCGGACGCAAAGAGCGGACGCTATTCGTCCGGAAGCGGGCTCTGTCCGTCCGGAGAAAAAGGTTTTTTTGCTGATGTACGAGGTTGTGCCTCTCCCTGATTGTGTTTCGGAAGTATCAGTTGATACTCTGGTTGTTTGAAGGTTTGTTTCAAGGAATCGTTTGATACCTTGAATGTTTTATGTATTGTTTGATAGTATCGATTTGATACCATAGTTGTTTTAGAATACGAGCTGTGCTCGTAGGAGTAAGGCGTTAGGAAAAGCCGGCCATGTATTTAAAGGCTGCATCTTTCGGACTTAGGGAAGGGCAGACTGCGACAGACAGACTTTTCAATATACTTGGTTGGATAGTTACCTCTTCAGTTCGCGACGATAGTGAGAAGCCGCCAAACACTTCAAGACCTTAGCGATATAGTAAAACTTGAAGGTTTTATCTAACAACCTTTCGGAGCCTCCGCTCAATCAATCCACCTAGGCCACTCTTTGGCTAGGATTTCAGGTGTACATCCCGGGACGGTTTCTTAAAGGTTCTGAGTGTACCGAGATCCGATAAGGAAACGTCACAGTTTGGTTAACCGTTGAGGGCTTGGGGTTAACTAGGAATGCTGCAAGGCTTCCAGGACAACCACCCCAATGCTAGTCTCCGGCCACCCTGTCAACTGTAGCATTACCCTGGGTTATCAGGGAACTGTAGAGGTGTGAGTCTTGTCAAGATTTAAGAGCCTCCGGCAGGGTTGGCTGTAGGTAGTGCCTATGCAGTCAAGCAGCTGGAGCCTTCTTATCCTGCCAGCATGCATTCACTGGCAGGTTTAAACGCTGAGTATAGCCAAGTTGATTTGCTCATAGACTGGGTAGCTTGTATAGACGAAACCACAACTAGAGCAGTGAGTCCCAATGGATATTATCTCTATGGTGGGCATGTTAGTCAGCCACTAACATGCTACCAATAGGAAAGAGTTTTCGCTAGTGTTCGTTACGGGGCCCCGTTTCTGACAGACGGGGCGCCAAGAGCGGGTTATTAACTGCATATTAAAAGAGGAATCGTCCAAATCGGACCAAAACTGAGTGAGATAGAGCTCTGTGAAGTTGTCTAACTTCAAAGAGCTCTATCTCAGTCAGTTCTTGTCCGATTTGGATGATTCTTTCGACCAGTTAATCAGAATAACCTATGTTATTTTGTCTCGGCTCCTCGGAAACGGGGCCGTGTAAGGAAGCCTAGTTTTCGCTCATGCAGATAGAGCTGGAGAGACATCACCAGAAGCATTTTCTATTTGTGAAGATAGTTAATATGCGAGGAGTCTGATTGCTTGTTAGCCTACTTTAGGGAGGTATGTTGGAGAACCCTGAGCTGAGCAGTGTGCTCTCAAAAGGGCAGAATGGTTGATGTGACATTTTCTTATCGGTTCTCGGTACACTGAGAACCTTTAAGAAACTGTCCCGGGTTGTGTACCTGAAATCCTAGCCGAAGAGTGGCCTAGGTGGATTGATTGAGCGGAGGCTCCGAAAGGTTGTTAGATAAAACCTTCAAGTTTTACTATATCGCTAAGGTCTTGAAGTGTTTGGCGGCTTCTCACTATCGTCGCGAACTGAAGAGGTAACTATCCAACCAAGTATATTGAAAAGTCTGTCTGTCGCAGTCTGCCCTTCCCTAAGTCCGAAAGATGCAGCCTTTAAATACATGGCCGGCTTTTCCTAACGCCTTACTCCTACGAGCACAGCTCGTATTCTAAAACAACTATGGTATCAAATCGATATCATCAAACAATACATAAAACATTCAAGGTATCAAACGATCCCTTGAAACAAACCTTCAAACAACCAGAGTATCAACTGATACTTCCAAAACACAATCAGGGAGAGGCACAACCTCGTATCCCAAAACCAAACATAAAACAAACTAGGTATCAAACGATACCTCCTGCATAACATAACAAGGCTACAGCCACAAGGCTCGTATCCTGAAACCAAACTAATCCTCAAGGAAATCCATCAGTAACCATAGTACCTGTACCGGTTACACCCCCAAAACAAAACATCTGTTTCCATCAATCAAACTAAACCTAAATCCAACTCGTAATAACTTCACAATCCTCAGATCCAGAGTCGTCATACTCGCTTTGGAAATAGGGCTCGAAAAAGTCTCTATCAACTGGCCCTTCGTCCTCAAATTGGGTCCAGCTAGGCGTTGTCGGGGTATAGGACATAGTAATAAATCCTGTTTCGACAGGAAACTCGTCTCCAGGCATGATGTCAGTCCACCAGGCCTGAACAAGATCCATCGCATTCTTGAGACATTCCAAAGGTTCCCAACTATTGTCGCTGTTGGGGTATCCTTTTCATTTGACAAGAAACTGGGCCTTGCCATAGCGTTCACGGTGGTCCAGCACCTCCTCAACCTCCCATTCGGGCATCTCCTCAACCAGGATGGGTGCGGGTTTGGCATGAGTCCGTCCAGGGAATCTGCTGTTATCGTTGGGGAAGAACTTCTTAACCATTGAACCGTGAAAAGCTGCCTCCTTCCTGCAGTAGATTTTCGAATCCATCTTGACCGTATAGTTCTGCGTTTGTTCATCGTAATCAAGGACCTGGAAAGGCCCTTGCCATCGTGGCTCGAGTTTCTTACTCATTCCAGATTCTGTCGCAAATCTGTCGCCATACACTATCAGGAATTCCCCAATGCTGATGGGTTTGTGGGTCGTCCTCCTCTTTGCTGCAACTCTGGTGCTGCGGATCCTAGCTAGCTTGAGCGCTTGATATGCGTCATTTCTCATCTCCTAGTGTCGATTAAGATAATACTCAGATGCTGGGACAACCGTGCCTTCGATCCTATAGGTCACCAATAAGGGGTAGTCTCGTCCATACACCGCTTTGTATGGTGACATGTTAATGGTACCAGAATGTCCAGCATTCATATATGCAGCCATATCCAGCAATGAATTCACCCAATTATTCTGCCGCTTGTTGGTGATGTTTCTCAACTTGAAGGTGGTCTTGAGTTCCCTAATCTTACGTTCCACTTGCCCATTTGTTTCATGATGTCCAGGCACTGCCTTAATATGTTCGATTCCCATCGACTTCATACTCTGTTGCCAAAAACGTGAAGTGAACTTGGGATCTGCATGGCTAACGATCGAAGTAGGTGTGCCATGGGGTGTGAATACGTGGTGACCAAGATAGGATAGGGTGGTTTCCGAATTCGCATCTGAAGTAGTGGGTATGAACCAGGTGAATCCAACAGCTTGGTCCACTACTACCAAGACCATATCATAGGTCTTTGTTGGTCCTTACTCTTGTTGAAAGGTCCTGCGAAATCGATAGCATAAGATGTAAAAATCTCCCGAGGAATCGGCATCATCTGGGCATTGCCTTCGGGCAACACATTGCGTTCCTTATTCCTCTGACAGTGCTCGCACTGCCAAATATAATCTCTCCAATCCTTCCTCATCTCCGGCAAGTAAAGGTACTCAGTAGCGTATCTGAGGTTCCTCTCCACACTGTGGTGTCCTTTGTCGTGGACTTCCGATATGACGAGTTCGCGAAGGGTTTAACCATTTGCTGCATGGCCTTTCGGTATGTAAAGGGCTTGAAGTCCTTTGCGTGTGGTAGCGAATATTAGTCCGTCACCAATGCGATAGTGTTCTCTCCTTCCTCCCTTAACTGTCTTTCCAGAGTCGAGAGCTAACTTGTATAACTCATCCTTCCTATAGGCCTCGACTAGTTGTTCTCTCCACATGCTCTGCATCTCAGTGGTAACTTGAATGGTGTCGCGTTTATCAAGTACCTGTTCGAGGCGCGAGGTGTCTCCTTCATCCTCGAAGACATCATACAGAATCCGGTCATCCTGCGATAGGGTGGGTGGTATGATTGTAGGAACGGTTCTGTTGTAGTGGGATAAGCCTCCTCCATAGAGGGGTTTCTGTCGCTTTGCCATATAGGCATTATGGGCTTTCTGATCATGACCGTCGCATTCTCTGCATGCTGCAAGAGGCTCGTCATGTTCTAGTGCCGTGGCTAGTCATTTTCTGACTCCGTCGAGGTCAATTCTGGGTCTGGAACTCTCATTGCCTTCCGCTAGGTACCTCGCTCTCATTGTTGCCACCTCAGGAGATTCAGGTGTAATGACTTGTCCCGCAAGCCTGTTCTCGTTATGGAATTTGCACACTGCTTTGTGGCATGCTGTCCAATGAATCGCTGAGTGGTTCAATTCTTCTTCGCTGAGATGTCCAGAGGAGACCATATCTCCCCAGTCGTTCCCTTCTCTTATACTACAATCAGAGTCACATTCAGAGTGATCTCCAAGAGTGCGTAGGGGTTCAAAGCGTGACATGGTGTCAGAAAAGAATGAAGGAGCAAATAAGGTATGGGGTGAGTTCTCGTGGGTATTGGTAGCTTCGAGGTCTTCTGTTTCATCAGTTGCGTCTTGGGCGTATTCTGCTGGTCCAGTATCATGTCAATAAAGGCGAGAAAGTGCGTCAGCTAAATAGTTTGTTGCCCCAGGCTTGTAAACTATCTTTGCCATATACTTTGCTAGGTGTGTACGCCACCTCATTTGCTTCCTAGTCGGTCTTCGAAGCGTACTTAGATACATCAGGGGTTGATGATCTGTAACAATCGTAAACTCATGTCCTGCAAGAAGGTGATCAAATGCTACCAAGGCATCCATGATCCCCAGTGCCTCCTTGTCTGTTGTCCCATAGTTTATTTGCGTGTTAGTGAATGTCCTGCTGTGTAAGGATGCTGGTCGTGCAGTTTCAGGTGTTTCGCCTTGTCCAACCCAGGCTCCAACTCCTGTATCTGATGCATCCGTTATTAACCATATGGGTACTCCAGATTCGTGGTTAATAGGTCTGATGACCTCGTTATCATCTGCAAGCCTCTTCCTATTCTGAAATGCTCTATCATGAGTTGGTGTCCAGACAAACCCCGCATTTCCTGTGAGGTCGGTAAGGGGTGCAGTGATCATTGCTATGTGTGGTAGGAATTGGCTAATGTAATTGACCAATCCTAAGAACTCTCGCAGTTCTTTCCTATCTTTAGGTGTGGTCCATTCTCCTATTCTCGTGATCTTCTCAGGCAAGGCGTGAAGTCCGTCATCGTCCACCACATGTCCTAGCACATTCATCTTAGGTGAGAAGAACTCTGACTTCTTTCTGCTAGCGAAGAAATGTGCTTCCTTCAGCTTCCTGCAGACCTTCTTAATGTGTTCCATGTGCTCGTCTTCCTTGTTTGAGAATATGAGTATGTCGTCAATGTAGACCCACACAAACTCTCCAAGATAATCCCTCATTAGATGTGACATGATTCGTATGAATATTCCAGATGCGTTCATATCACCCTGGAGCATCACCTTGCTGACGAATCCTCCAAAGAGTGTCTTGAAACAGTTTAGGTATTCGTATTCTGGTTCCACTCTTGTCTGGAAGTACGCGTCACTCAAGTCGATCTTGCTGTGATATCTTGATCGTCCTAGTGCATTCAGGATCGTCCTTGGGTTTGGGATTTGTGTGTCATCTTTTCTTCTGTTGTCATTTCGTGCAGTTAGATTCACCAGGGGTCTGATCCTGCCATCGGTTTTTCCTTGGACAAACAGTGGAGCTGCGCCAGGAACTTCCTTCCGATATATGACTCCTTCTCGTTTTTTCTGAGCAAGCCATTCCTTAAGCTTGAGCTCATATTTTTCAGGAACTCCGAATGTTGGTTGCGTCTTAAGGTTCTCCTTATCCTTCAACTGGATTCGATGATTGTACTCTCGCAATGGTGGTAATCTTTCGGGAATTGGGTCTAGGAAGACCTCAGGAAACATTTCCATGACCTCCTCTGTGGTTGCTATCGCTGCTGCCCTTACTAGTCCACTAGTTGGCATGCAGTTTACCTTAACCTTGTGCTTAGGAAAAAGTATCGTCGAGTTCCCACACTCAATCGTTGCCTGATTTCTCAAAAGGAATTCCATTCCGATCAAGGCATCATACTTTGTGAGGTTGCCAACAATCATCCTGTTGTTTCTGGTACGCATTTCTCCAATCTCTATATCCACTACGCATTGCTTGCTGCTTGTGGATTGTGATCCTTTCATGGCCATAAGAATCCGAAGTTCTCCTTCTAACGCTTTGGTTTCCACGCCGTGGGTGGTGACAAATGCTGCGCTAAGGATGTCTTCTCCAATAGTTCCTGTATCGAACAGTACTCTAGCATCGTGACCATTGATCCTTATCGTTCCTTTCAAAGCCTTCTTAGCCTTGGCTGTACTGGGTGCTGTTTTGCCTGATGAGGCGTAGGTCTCTATTTCTATCGAATTGATGTTGACCTCGTCTGCACTTGTTTCAGCCTCTACTCTGTTTGAGGTTGATTCTTTCTTGACCGCTTTCCCCTTGCCTTCATCCTTCTTGTCAGGACAGTTGCGGGAAAGGTGTGCTTTCTTTCCACAGGTGAAACAGGCACCGCTTGCCTTTCGTTCCTTGGAAACTATGTTGCTAACCTGCTTCTGATAGTTAGACTTCGAGCTGCTCTGACCTCGGTCCTTATGATGTGACTTCTCTTTTGATTCTTTCTTGTATGCTCTGACTCCTCTTAGCATGGCATCCTGTCGTTCCGCATATCGTATTGCCAAGTTTATGGTTTCTTCATCGTCAAACCATGGTTCTATTATCTGGCGTAGCTTGATATGCATGATAGCAAAGAATCTCTGCATGAATACATAATCTGAGATAGTGTCCTTTGGTAACTTGGATCGATAGGTGAGCAGGTCTGTTGCTACATCTAAGATGTTTGTTACTACTCCATCCTTGACTTGTCTAACATCTAGGAACTTGTGGTAAAGCTCTTCCGTATGTCTTGATGATTGGAATCGTTTTCGTAGGTATCCAATAAGTTGGTCTCTTGTGATGTCGTTTTCTCCGAACTCCTCCATGGCCTGTCGGTATGTGTCTTTGGCTCTACCTCCTATGTAGAAGCCATAGTAGTATCGAGCATTTCCTCCCGTAGTTGAGGTAATACCATGTAGCAGTAGGTATTCTCAAACATCTTCATACCATCTATCGAATGCGCCAGGGTCCATATCTTTTCCTGATCCTGAGAACCGCCGGGGTTCTGGGATCTTCATAGTCAGCCTTGGTGCATTGGATCGATCAGGTACCTCAGTGGTTCCTGATGCAGACATCTTGTCGTCCTCGTCGTCACTTGACTCGCTGCTACTAGAGCTGCTTGGGTCGTCCTTGGATGAGGTTGACTGTAAAGGTTTCTTTCCTTTCGCTGGTGATTTAGGAAACACGCCTGGTGTGGCCGTTTGTTCCTTGGCTATCTCACTTTCAGATTCCTTGAGTGTCTGAGAAGCCTCGTCCCTTGCTAGTTGTCTGCTAGCCTCGTCGATACTAAAGGTTGAAGCCTTCTTTACTCGCGCCTTAGCCTTCCTGGATATCGACCTTGCGGACGGTTTTGCAAGTTCGCTTCTATCAAGCATCCTGCCTGATCTCGTATTGAGTTCGTCGCCTATGGTGGGCAACTGTTGCTATCGGGTTTCTCGTGATGATCGTAGTACTCCCAGAGCACTCTGCCGCTGACTATCTTGTATATAGCGTGCTGATAGCTGTCATCGGTATTCCTTAAGGTTGATTACTCCTTAACCGATATAACTTTCAACTGACTTGTTGAAGTTAAAAAAATGTAACGTTTCCTTATCGGTCCTTGGTACTCTGAGAACCTTTAAGAAACCGTCCCGGGTTGTGCACTTGAAACCCTAGCCAAAGAGTGGCCTTTGCGGATTGATCAAGCGGAGGCTCCGAAAGGTTGTTAGATAAAACCTTTTACTATATCACTAAGGTCTTGAAGTGTTTGGCGGCTTCTTACTATCGTCGCAAACTGAAGCGGTAACTATCCAACCAAGTATATTGAAAACTCTGTCTGTCGAAGTCTGCCCTTTCTAAGTCCGAAAGATGCAGCCTTTAAATACATGGCCTGCTTTTCCTAAAGCCTTACTTCTACGAGCACAGCTCGTATTCTAAAACAACTATGGTATCAAATCGATACCATCAAACAATACATAAAACATTCAAGGTATCAAACGATTCCTTGAAACAAAGCTCCAAACAACCAGAGTATCAACTGATACTTCCGAAACACAATCAGGGAGAGGCACAACCTCGTATCCCAAAACCAAACATAAAACAAACTAGGTATCAAACGATACCTCCTGAATAACATAACAAGGCTACAGCCACAAGGCTCCTATCCTGAAACCAAACTAATCCTAAAGGAAATCCATTAGTAACCATAGTATCTGTACCGCTTACACATACCATTTCCCAGAGGTCAAAGTATGCCTGTAGGTGGTTCTCAGCTGTTATGCAGGTGGCGCCCCAGGTGGCGGTCACCCTCACACCCCTTATATATCCTTTGAACAGCTTCTGGTCGGATGGATGGCCACAACTCATTTGGTGTTGTAGCTGCACTCCTATCGATCTTACTTTACTAGGAAGCACACAACTCCACACCCGTCCCGTGCTGTTATGCCATGCCCGCTCTGGGGCAGGAGGAGGGTATTACGAATATCCCTTTGAAGTTACAGCAGGTTCGGACAACTTCTGCTCCGTCAGCCTGAGTAGCCCATTTTGTGCCATATCAAGAGGTCCTGTGGACCTCTAAGAGCCCCACTATAGTGTGATAACTTCCCCCTAAGTCCACTGACGACTTTGTCAGTGAAGGTAGGGTAACTGGGTTCTCTCAGTAGGGTAACTGGGCCCCCAAGGTAGGGTAATGATGTTCCCCTGGTAGAGTAGCTTTATATCTTGATGCCTTTATTCTCTTCAGGAGTCGGCGCGACCACATATTATGATAATATTGCCCTGAATACCCCTGCAATGTTTACTATGTATCCCTATCTTTATGCAAACACACTCTCCCAAGGTTACCCTGTCTAACCCTATGTCACTAAGTTACTTTGTAGACACTTGTACCAACTCATACCTACCAGTAGTATACTAAGTATACTTGTCTAGTCTCACTCTGGTTACCTCTTGGTATACCATATGGGCTTGAGTCTAGTCCACTGTAGCTACCTATCTGTAGGGTCGTTACAGCAGCCTCTTTGTGAAGATAGTTAATATCTGAGCAGTCTGACTGCCTCTGGGTGTGAACCCAATTTAGGCATGAGAGTTGGACAGCCTTGAGCTGAGCACGGTACTCTTCACAGGTCAGAATGGTTGATGGGTGTCCTCTGCCTTTACATTATTCAACTTGAAGTTCTACTTAAACTAAAGTGATAGCCACTCTATTCTAATTGCCAATAATCCTTGAGAGAACTTATTAAGCCTGAGTCAAGCTTTCAGGCTTAACTATATTATGTTTAACCGCTTGATTCTACTTGAATTATCTTTATTATTTTGATCCTTACTTCTACTTTGAGTGTTTGATACAGTCGCAATCTTAGAAACCGTCTTCCTACCAAGTACGCCGTTACAGTTGTAGAGAGCGAGACGGAGAAGGTGTTTATGTAAAGTGTATAAAAGTGCCACTTTGAGTTGCATAAGACAGGGATCATGTTTAGTGACTTGGCAGTTTGTGCTAAGATTACTTTAGAAGATAAAAGGGTGAGATTTATATAGAAGAATTGTTTGTTTGTCATAAGATTTGTTTGTTCTATTTGTACCGCTCCCAGAGGCAAAGACTAAGAAATAAAAGAACCCTTGTGCCATGGGATGTAGGCAGGCTAGTGACAGCAGTCATGTATCCTGATTAGGACCCACCAAAAATTTCTGCTTTGTAGTTAGCCTACTGCATGCACTTTACCTTATAAGCTATCATACCTCTCACATTACCTACTTAGATAAGTACAACCACTGGCGCACCTTTTCTCTCACAATTCAATTGGTTCATCACTTTATCTCTCTTGGGTTTAGTTTTTATCTGTAATTTGCTTCTTCCATATGAGTAACCTTATATTGCATCTCTCTGGGGTCAATTTAATTTTCTCTACCCCACAGTATATCAAGCAGGTCACAAGCGGACATCACCACCCAAAGGCTACTGGCCCTGACCCAACACCAGCCAACTAGGGAAACCATTCTTTTACTCTCACACCAGTAAAAACCTATAAGTAATAACCCCACTACAGATATCTAACTATCATACAGCGCATTGAACAGCACATATAAGTGTATGAAAAAGTCAGAAAGAATAAGTGCCAGTATTTTTAGTATATAACGTGGTAAACATGAGTTAATATAAGTCTCTACAGGTAAACTATGTAGTCACATTTTCTTTCCAGTTATCTAAAGCTTCGTAGTCCGTAGAGGTTAGTTGTTTAGGGTTGATGTCTTGCTAAAACACTTGAGCCGGTATGATACTATATAGCTTGTTAGAAGGAGCACAAAGGTGGGCGGAAGAATCAACCAATTACCATCATCATCCTTCAGATCTCACCTTCCGTCTTTGTTCCTATCAAGCTACAGCCATGGAGGCGGCCTGCGTTGCTACATAGGGTAAGCTTTACAGGGTTTGTTTATCGGGATAGTAGTATTATATAAACACTGAAATTAATCTCTAGGCCGTGATATAAAGCGTGTCCACATTAACTTTGAAAAATACTAAGACTATATAAGAGGGCAGTGTCACTCCCTCTTAGGAGTCACGTTACCATGTCTTGTAACCGCAGTTACTATAGCTGAATGAGACACCCCCCTAGTTGTATGGCACTTTACCAAACCCCCCGGAGGCGATCACAAACTCTCACTCGCAACCCTTCAACACTACTATTCCCGTTGCATGTTAATATGGTGCATGTATCGGTGTTGGGTATGATAGACTCCCTACGACGGACGGACGGACGAACGAGTGCACAGACGGACGCAAGTCGCATACTTCCTCAACCTTCTAGAACACTCTGCCCGACTCCACTCCCTTCCATTGCATGCCCCTCCTCCTTTGTCGAACCTGAATTCGAGCTTCAGAAGCTCATTCTTCTCCGGCGGTTCATACTCCGTCTTGAAAATCCACTTTCAACATGCCAGTAGCCGGCGGCACATAGCTACTCGACCTGAGTCATGCAAGTCGTGTCAGTTCAATAGCCTACTATTCAAAACTCTGTCTGATTCACAACTGCCCTAACTTACTGGAATCAAGACTTGATTTTTATTTTTTATTTTTTTACAAGACGACAACTTGAGACCCTAACTGTGAGCAGGTATATATAACCCTCCCCTTCTTCGTAGCAGTTCTGACTACAATCCCTCATCCATCCATCCAGTACCAGCACGATTATCACCAACCCCACCAGCACACCCCAACAACCAACCAGTCATCCACTTAGCAAAGCAAAGCAAGAAATGCCATTCCAAGAAGAACTAGACAAAGCCGAACGCGCCGTCGAGATCATTAACCACAAGCTCTTTGCTTGGCGCCCCAACGATAGGAGGGTTGCCGACCCGTATGTTCAGACTGCCAGACAGGCTATCGAGAACATACAAGCTACTCGAGCCGCCTTCGACGCTAGGCGTCTGGGCTTCGGCAGTGCAGGGAGGCAGATTGGGAATAACCTTGCCATGCTAAAGGACATGAATGCGGAGTTGGACAGGATCCTACATGAGGCGAGGATTATTCCGGGGCCGGTGCCGAAGGGGAGGCCCGAGGCTGTTAGTTGTTTCTCCGACTATGGGGATGATAGTTCTGGTGAGGGGCCAGGGGGGATGAAGGGGATTGCGAGGGAGGGGAAGAAGATTTTCCAGAAGGTGAAGAAGAGGTTGAGCTTTAGAGGTGAGGGTTCGGGAGGGGGTTGGCGTGGGAGAGGGGGTGGGCAGGAAGAGGAGGAGAGGGTGGTGCATAGGTTGACGTTGCAGAAGGATTTCAATGATCCGAATAGGTACTCTCGGTTTGATTGGACCGAGCGCACCGGAACTAGGCCCTCAAGAAGCCGTGGGGGAAGTTTGAGTGGAAATGCGGCAGATAGAAGACATCCTTCTTCTTCTTCTTCCAGGGGCCAACAAGGTGCTGCCCAGGGGCCCGAGATGGAGAGGAAGCTTGGGAAGAAAGAGAAGAAGGAATCCAAGAGCGCACGGAAAAGACGACATACTTTGGATAGCACCACTCCCCAAACGTTGAACATCCAGGTGGGTTACTCTAACTACCTCACAGACAGGTACAACGGTAGTAGGAGCGATGGATTGCCTTCTTCCACAATATCCCTTCCCCGCCTCCTCGATGGCCGCCCTCCGAGGGTCTCCGAAGCCACTCGTCATAGTCCTATGCTCCCCCAACCTGGAGACAACACTTATCGTCGCCGTTGCGGATCACTCGGCGGATACTCCCACCGCCCGCTCCTGGATCCAAATATCCGCCCTCCTTCCCGCAGCTCACCAACGCCACCGCCGTTTTTCAACTCGGACACCTCAACCTCCTCCTCTTCCTCCTCCTCGGCGGCAAAACTGAGCATGATATCCGCGAGAACAGAAGCGCTCTTCGGAAGACACCTTCAACAAAGCACCTTCCACTCCAGCAGCTCTTCCTCTTCCGCCTCATCTCCTTCTTCCACTAGGTCAGCACCCCCCATCTGGGAAGGAGAGCCCATAGTCCGTCCAAACGTCGCACTAACCCCCCTGATATCTGGAGGAGACTATCCGAGGGATTCTTCGCATGGGTTAGTATACACCCCGATTCCAGCGATACCGCCGTTAGTGATCAGGAAGAAGAAGAATAATAGTGTTCCTCCGGCGATGGCTACGATTTCGGAGGAGGAGCCGGTCGAGGAGAAGAGTAATCGCGGCCACGATAATGGAGCTGGCGATGGCGATGGCGATTATAGCGACGGAGCTGTTACCGATGAGTTTTCCTTCTCGGATGAGGTTTTTGATGTCCATGCTGCGGGGGTTTTGGAAGCGCTGGATAGGATGTCCGGGCCTGGGATCCATTTCGATCGCTCCAGGGGGTATGATGGGAATTCTGAGTGAGTTTTTTGAGAGACTGACTTGATTGATTACTTGCTTGCTTACTTACTACACGCTATCCTATGCTTTAACTAGCGGATTATCTCCTTTGTTTCAATTTTGCAGATACAATACAGGAACTTTATTTGTTTCACTAATCCTTTTATTAATAGCTAATTTCTTTGATTGTTTCTGTTTTCGTTCGTTAACAAGAGTCGCGTTTTCATAACGCCATCTCAGTCATTCCCTCACAGCAAGAGTTTCATAATTTAATTTAGGACTAATTGAATAGCATACATATCTCGCGAGTGATCATCAGTGCCCGTGATTTCTTCATGTATCATCACTCGCAAAAGCGGAAGAGTATTCCACCCGAGTAGGAGAAAATATATCACAGCTAATATCTTTCAATTTGACCATCACGTCTCCAGCCCAGTCCAGCTAGTTAGTTATTCACATTATCGTTCTCCCAGTCCACCCCACCAGACTCGTATTTTATCTCCCCAGTCCATGCATTCATTCATACAGCACGAATATACTCCAGGTAGTTCTACCATTAAACGCCATCAGTAGTACAAAGAAATACCATTTCCCAAGCGCCCCCTCCTGTAATACCGCAGAACAAGAAGCAAAAGAGAAATATAAAAAACATACCCCCATCCTCGCGACTAACTATCTACAAACCTGTCCAGACCACTCCCCGCCTCATCCTCAACCTCCCTCTCCACATCCCTGCCAACAATCAAACTTTTGCGCTTAAACCCAGCGTGCAACGTCTCGCTTTGAATTTCGACTCCATCCTCCTCATCGCTATCCTCTTCTTCCCCCTCCCCTCCGCCCCTTCTCCTGCCATCTTGCAAGTCAACTAGCAGCGGGGTGTACCCGGCTTGCTGCTTCAAGTGCTCCATGAAGCTGTGGACATTCAGAAAGCGACTATCCTCGTACACAGGCAGCGCAGCGTCCAGACACCTCCTGGATTGCGCTAGCTTCCCGACCTCGAGCCACTCTCCGGCTGCGAGCATTTTCCACATTGCGGCCTTGCGCTTCCTAGAGCCCCAGGCACCGCTGCCGATCCCTTCGCGAATTGTGTAACACGCACCGACGCGCTCGGTTATCAGCGTGTGGCCGATGGTGCCCTGCGCGTTCATGTCGCGCGCGCGAACGGCCCAGGTCGCGGCTTCGTCAGCGGCGCCGCCGCCACGGATGCGCAGGAGTTCTACAGCGACCAGAAGGCAGCGCAGTGCATTGTAGGTTGCCGAGCAGCGGGAGAGATAGGAGTAGCAGCTTAGGTCTAGCATTGGGGCGATGGTGTCTGCGCGGACTTTGGAGGTTAGGCCTGTACCTGTCAGAATTAGGCTTATTGCGGCCATTTCCTATGGGAGGGGCAGTTAGTTGGGGGCTCCTATCTTGGGGGGGAAGGGGAGGAGTGGAATACCTGTGCTCCGGCGTGGTATTTCCAGGCTTTATCATTGTTAAAGTCCGTTCTCAGAAGCTCGTATATGCTGTGTGCTAATCGCCAGTCCCGTACCATGAAGGCATAATCTGCCAATTTTCGCATTTGGGCTTCGGGGGAGCTAGGGGGATATGATTGACTTAGAGGATCGTAGTTTGATGATGAAGAGGTGGAGTTTCTGGAGGATGAGGTGCTGAAGTATCGCTTCGACATGGAAATGAAGCGTCCGCTAATACCACGTCTTCGAGAGGCAACCTGGTCGTTCCAAGTTGCGATGCAGCGCTCCATGAATGGTATTACGCTCACCTGGGTCATTTCACGGACCATGGTTTGGATGCCGGCTGCATCCGAGTCTGGTAAGCAGGTAGTTGGCTGTTCGTCTTCATAGTCTGATACAACCCTGTTAGCGATTGTAAAATTTTCCTTTCCTTTTCTTTTTCTGGTATTTGAACTGTGGGAATCACCTCTTGAACGGATCTCGTGAAGCTCTTCGGCTGCTGATACCCATTGACTTTTCGGTACAATGACCGCATCGTCGTCAGATATAACTGAAGCGCCGCCGGATCTTAACCTTAGTAGATGGCAATGCAATCCGAAATGTTTCTTCATCTGATCGAATAATACCGTAGATCTGCACATCCCGTAAGCTTCGTTTCAACAATGCAGTTTCTCAATTGAAAACAAAAGTGGCCCACTGACTTTTTAATATCATCCCGGTCTTCGTCATGAACCAGTACATAGTACCGTAGATAATCGGTACTGAGATAGTTTGGTAAAGGAAGCTGGTTTCCCGAATTATAAAGACCCCGTAGACTATCTATAGGGTTAGCATTCCTAGACGAAATAGCTATGACACAAGCGACCGGATGCGAAAAAGTCTCATGAGGCGATAAGGGAAGTGCCGACAATATTCGCCGCAGATATAGCATGTAAAAAGACTGATTGGAAGCCGGGGTATCGCCATCAGAAGGCAAAGATGTCTCGTTGAGCTCCTCCGCCCTCTCCATATGCAAATTCACCAGGTCCTCCACTTCCTCCACGCTTCCGCCCTGAAAGACACCGCTTCCACTGCTAGTGGCCTTTTCCGAGGAGCCGTTCATTGCCCTGGAGGCCCCGGACTCCCATTTTTCCCCAGAAGCCGCTACATCCGTCAGGGACACGAAGCGAACGCCGTAGTCGTCGTGGGTTGTGCTGATGCCCTGGGAATCGCGGATGGTTATCCTTCCTTGGATGCTTTCGCCATAGGGGCGCAGCATGTCTTTAAAGTCCACAAAACCCTTTTCCCGGGCAAGCTCGTTTGTATCATCGGATACATGTACAGCTATGTATGGAACGAACGCGCGGCGCACTAAGCCTTTACAGTCTTCACCTTCGGGTAGTCGAGGGGAGTTGAGATTTGTCTGGTTGAATAACGAATTGAGGGATGTGACCGAACTGTGGACCGGAGCGGTGGAGGAAGAGCGGAGGTAGACGGATGTTGCCCTGGATACACCAGGAGCCGGTAGTGTTGGACGAGTTCTCAGGGAGGGAAAGGCGGAAGACATGATCTCCAACCGGACAATCAGTTCAGTCGGAACGATATGATGATATTATGAGAGGGAGCGGGTTCGAAGCTTTGGTAGACTCTCGTGATGTATGGTGGTGGGATGATGAACTGAGGTTGTCAAACGGGTTGAGGCTCAAATCCAGCAGGTTTGAGAGGGATAGAGAGGGAGAGTATTATGTGTGTGTGTGGGTTCCACACAAAATAACAACATCTCATTTTCTGGGCGCTGCCGTTCCGGTACCGTACTTCTTTACCTCTTTTGTTTCTCACATCTCCGTTTAATTACTATACTCTCCCCTCCTCCATACCCTATTACCTGCTTGTGCTCCAATCTTCCTTCCCTTTGGTTCTTACCATCCTTGCCCTTTTTTATCTTACAGATTAGGAACACCATAGATTCCGTCCATTCGCTTGTTTTCCTTTTTGTTCCCCAACACTATCATATCAGACCCACACTGTAGTGCTTGTAGCTCTCCATTGCTAACAAAAAATAAATCCTGCCAACTACAATTCTCCGTTTGCTTTTCCCTCATACCTTTCCTGCAACTTGAACTATTTCCTATCCCCTCCCCCTCCTTTTTTCTTAACTTACTATCATACCCTACTGTCCCTCCTCCTCCGCCGTCCTCTGTCGGATTTAGCAACAATCCCGGATTCTCTCTTTATTCACACCCCCCCAATACGTTACCACACACATTCCTACAAACCTACAGACCAACCCCTCCCCCCCCACCGGATTTACTTTATATGTCATGACTCGCTGATCCTTCCACACGTTTTACTCGCTTCCCCTCGTCTCCGACCGTTTGACAAATTCCGGGCGCAGATATGCAATCCTTTGGTATGCCTTCTTCTTATTCCGTTTCATTCTCTCCTGTGGCCTCCACTGAGCAAACAACTGCCTTCCCAATGTCGCGGCCTACTCCTTCGTCTACCTTTTCCTCCACTTCCTCCTCTTCCTCCCTACGACGAGGCTTGCTGACCAAGGACCTATCCTTTGACGGCCTAATAGTTCCTAAGAACCGCCGCGTACGATATACCCTGTTTGTGCCTCGCTTCAAGTAAGACCCATGCTAACTAAAGCTCATAGCCTAAGTTTGACCTCACCCTAGACGTAAGGGAGCTCCTTGTTCCTCTCGCGGCGAACTATCTAGCTAATTACCGACAAACTAGATTCATGATCTTAACAATGTCCCGCTTGTTTCTGGTCAGGCATACGTTAAATGGCACATCGGCGGGACAGCTCGTGCAGACTTCCGCGGCCGAACGAGCAAAGAAAACATTAAGGAGCATAAAGTCAATTGGGGTTACACTCAAGTCTGCCCAAATGTTCGCATGACTGTCGGTCGGGATGGTATGCTACAGGAGCTACCTATAATTTTCGAAGTAATACAGGAATATGCTGGCGCTCGCGAACGAATAGCTCTTGGTTCCGTTACTCTTAATTTAGCTGAGTACACTTGTGTGAGCAGGGAGACGAGGAGGTACCTGATGCAGGACAGCAAAATCAACTCGACGCTGAAGGTAGGGATCTTTATTCCTTGGCCAGTCTGGAACAGCAAGATTCGCGGCTAGGTGGATGAGTAACCTTCCCATTTGTTGAAGTCACTCGCCACTGGCAAGGTTTTCGCATCGGTTTTCGATCTACCAATGAGAGCTCGGTTGCTACCCTAGAAAGGGGACTCAGCCACCTGATTGCGAATTCTACTGTTTCAGGCCGCCCCAAGGGGCGACGGTTAGCTTGTGGTAGTGCCGTTGGCTGACAATGACCGCAGGTTTCGATTTCCCTGGAGCAGGTTGGTGGAGATTCGAACTTTGAATCGTTAGTTTCCCGGAAAATCTTGGAGTGGACACAGCTGACAATTTAATGTAGCCCTATGCTAAGGGGCGCACAAGTATTCGGTGGCATCGCAGGCATCATTGGGGAATCGCAAAATCAGGAAGATACCAGGTGTCAGTGACCCACACAAACCCTGTGTCTCCAACGAAACTAACACGAAACAGGCGCAACCGTTGCGACATCCCAGAAGCGGGAGACAAGTGCAATTCAAGATATGTATCGCTGTACCCTTGCGGCATCCTGGCAACTTCAAGCAGGCGAACTCCATCCCGAAGAGTGCATCGAAGATATATTCGCCGGCGGTGATGGTTGGACTCCTAGATCCGAGCGCGGTAGGGTTGGTAAAGCGAAATCTGTTCGTTATGAGGGCGGCTTAAGCAGGGGTGGTAAAGGTAGCGACAGTGATTCCCTAAGTGCCGTGAGCGCAGGTGCTGCTAGTGGGACTAGTACTTCAACAAACCATGCGGCAATACAGGGCCATGCCAACACCAAGGATGCCCGAAGGAGAAAGGATGGCGATACTCTCAGCATAATGAGTAATCTTACTGGGCCGAAAGTTGAGCGAAAGGAGAGCAGCCGTAGCACGAGGAGTGCTCGCAGCGCCTACGAGGTGGACGAGTTGAGGGCCAGGGAGGACCTGGTCAGCTGGAGGATGCCCTCGGCCGTTCGATAGACACATCATTTTCCTAGACAATTTCCCCGGCTCGGCTATGGAGTTCTTCCTTTTACTTTATCAGATTTTATAACCTTGCTTCCTCTTTGCTGCTTCTTCCTTGTCCTTATATAGTACTTTCCCACTTTTTTATTTCATATTTTGCGGGGGCATATGAGCGTTTAGGTGCTGGCATGGGATCTTTTTTTTGTCCGAAAAAATCAAAATTACTGGCTGTCGCCCTTATTTTCCTGTGTAATTGTTTTTGTTTTTTTTAAAGCGGTGCTGGCGGGGTTGATTGTTGGATAGACTTTTTTATTTCTTTGCATGTATTAATAACAGTTTATGGGGCTCAGGCTTTTTCCTTCCTTGAGCCATACTATAGGTTAAGTAGATAAAAACAATAGATGGGAGGGGGGTATTCCTGGTTGATTATTGTAGTAATACCGGTAATAAGGGATTTGGCAGTGCCCGTGCTGTATGTGGTTGGTCGATTGATTGCAATGCGTTGTTCGCGGAGATGAGGTTGGGCTGGCCTATCGGGTACTATACCTAGCATAGCTAACGTAGGCCCCAAATGGCCTAAGCATCGACTGTGTGTCTTGTTTGAGCGCGGGGGGGATAAAAGAGTATTGGATGAACAAGAGGCAGTACCGTATGTATATGTGAATGGGCTGTGTGTGTATCTGGTTTGCTGGTATCTACTGTGGGCCAACCTGTGTGCATATAAAATCCGCCCATCTACCAATCCAGTAACTTTTATCGGAGTGGAAAGTGTTATAAAGGGGCACTCAAACGGTGACGAATCAGTCACCGTAAAGCCCGCCAAGAAAGCCCGAGGAATCGTTATTTAAGCCTGCCGGTTGGAAGGGGAAATAGGAATAAGGAATGAAAGTGAAAACTCAGAAGCGCAGTATCGTATCATACAGTACATCGATAGATCTTTTTGGTAGCAAAGTGCAACAGCACTGTGTTGCAGTGATACTTGTATCATATGTTGAGCTCGGATTTTTTCTATCTAACTCCCGCGAAGATTTCAGCAGTGAGTGGGTTTAGGCGTACCGTGCGGGTACGGAGGAGCTATTTACGTTTTATGATGCGTCTGAGCCTACTCCTGGGTCAATGCTTGTATCATACTTGTGTGCTGGTATAGCTTTTGTGGGGTATCGCTGTTAGTCTACAAGAAGGGAGGGGAGCTGCTAGTTAGTTAGCAATAGAGAAATTGTGTAGGCCGAGTAACAGCAGTGTTAAGTTACTACCGTAATTGAACCCTTTTTTTTTTTTCTTTCGCAGAAGTGCCGTCCGCGCTTCCTCTTCTCCAAACCGTACCTGGAGAACCTTTCAAACTCGCGCGCGATTGGCCAAGAGAAAAATGCGGCCGGTACTCGAGTACAGTAGGTAGGTGCATTGACGTAACTTACTGCACAGTATCAATACTTTTCCCGACTGAACTTGCTGTCGTCCTGACGCAATATAGCTTCGCATTGCATCTTATTTGGAGGCGGGTTCCTGGAGCGTGCTTTCGAGTCCGGCCGGTTGTTGCTGCAGAGATGTGTTTTTGGAAGGTGGTGTGGGCTTGGTATTGTACCGGTATTGTAAGGAGATTCAAAAGTTACACGTGATGGACATGTGTGCAAAGGGTTCTTGCAGTGCTTAATGGGAGGGAGTAGGGAGGAGTGTTTGGGGGTGTGGTTCATGTAGTATTGGGCTGGGGGAATTGGAAGAGAAAAGTTGCATCTGCATGATGTACTGTATAGGTAACCGCGTTCCTGTTCGTGGTAGGTAGGAGAGGCACGGTGTCGCGCTAGGGAAAATTTCCCCTGGGTGATAGATTATGACCTTTTGAACGGCGGTATGGGCGGTGCTTATAATTATCTCTTTTTTTTATTCTTAACGGATTGGTTTTACATTGCTTTAAGTCGACTACTGGAGGTTCTTTGCCTTCCTCCCCCTCGTAGGTTTTATTTCTACCTACTATGATAAAAATGCGTAATAGCTGCCTCCCAGTGGGTGTGCAGACTGTGCAGGGGGCTATGAGGTGAGTGGGGTTCATCAGATGAGAATAGAGAAGACGGATAGTAGTGTTGTACTGTGCCTTGTGTAAGTTGGCTGAGGTCTAGTTATACATACCTGACAGTATGAGGGGAAGAGAGTGAGATACTGCAGGGGTTGAACTAGGATGCCCAAGCCGTGCTATACTAGGTGGCCTGGGTGATCATTGACAGAGAGTTCATATCTTTCCGACTCTCCACTAATCTCTACTGAGATGGGGAACATGACACCCCGAGTCCTATGCTATGAGGAGGGGTTAGATGCAAAGGCAAAGGAAGTTATACAGTTGGTGTTCTGCTAGCTATCCTGTGGACTTATGGGTTGCTCCAAGATGCCGGTGGTGCAGGAGGAAAGTTGGCATGGAACTTGCTTACAGAGTCCGCAGTACCTGCATCTACTATAATTACGAGCAGGGAAGACGATCAGAGCGAAAGGACACGAACTATATAATCAGTAAGCAAAATGCCATGATATCATACCTGAATTGGGGACCAAAGCAGATCTCCAAAAGTATGATATGTGAATGAGAGCCGTACATAATCGCGGCTGCACTGTAAGGTAGCGCGCACCACAATTAAGGCAGCGACCAATACAGACCCCGAGGTGAAATATCCTGCGCTCCTACAAGAAGACTTGCAAGCAAAAACCAGGCGAAATATACACGCAAAGATCAGATACATCATACCATCAGCGGACACCGCTCAGCGATTAAACCACCTCGTAAACCCCCCAAAGAGAAAATCGATCCCGGGATCATCTCCCCCGCGTGGTTCTCTAACAACTTCGCAGAAGCCAACCCTAAATCCCGGTATCTTACCCTCCTCCCAAAGTATAATTCCCCTATCGGGAGCGAAGCAAAACCAGCAGTTCACACGCTGACGCAAAGAAAATGTAAATCGATTCCCTCCTGTCAAACGGATGTACGATAGTCAGGGGGCCAAAACCACCAGATTCCGGTAGTATACTACGCGCACTACGGCGGCGGGGGATAATGCGCCGACTAATCACTGGGAACTTTCAAACACATCGTGACTTGCTCGGTTTATTATCATACATAGCTGGCTAGTACGATAGACAGTTGTTGCAACCACATGACCACTCGATATATCATCGAGATATGGAAAGTCCCCGACAAGGCCTGACATCCACTCGATTTGGAAGGGTAGCCCCTAAGTTTATCGAAACAAGCATCTGCGAATACCCACTTGTGATAATGCTAAGATAGCGCTTTGAGAAATTGTGGGTTTGAAACTGGAAAAGGGTGTTGTAAGATGTCTTGATTCTCTGTGAAAAAGGGAAGCCCACCACTACTATCCTCTTTACCATCTCGGCAGGAAAGAGCTCCTAATATACACAATAGACTTAGCAGTCACACCGGACACTGTGTCCTATACCATATCAACCATTCTCCTAACATGACGCACTAGTGACACTTCCATCTCCACATTCATCTACTAGTGGCATCCGATGCGGTCAACCACAAGTAACTAGATCCTGAGAAGCCACATATTCCAACAAAGGGGGGTGGTGTCTGGCCGAGTGATCCGCCATGATCCTTCGGCACTCTGTTAGTTGAACCCTTAAGGTGTAATAATAGTTCCCGCATACCCCCCTTCGCAAGGGCCCTATGTCTAAAACATAGGAAACGCGCTTACCCGGAGGAGGGAAAAAAAAGTGTTTATAATAATATAATATATTATGTATGCTCCCGTATCGGGGTTTTTTTTCACCAAAAATGGTACTATGAGGAACTTTTGCTGCAGGGACCTTCCCCAGCTGAGCTAGGTGTTATCTGTCATACAAGGAATTTAGGACTCGTTACGGATGTTGGTACGTTGACTGATATACACACTCCCAGCGACAGTTGAAATACTGTACTTGTACCCACACACCGAAAGTGAAGGCTGCCCTACCTATAGCTATCGACACCTCAATGCTTATACAAAAAAAACGAAGGTATGATACGTTTTTTCCTGCGGTGCGGAGGGATGCTAGCACCCTAGTCTACAGTTGTACGGAGCAATGCCCTGGACACCGTCCTTTATCCTGGCTTTGGAAAAAAATTGAGGGGCGTGAGAAGAAAAAGGGGACTCTGCTTTTCACGATGCTCGCTGTAATGGTTCTTGAACTTGGCGTTCGTTTGGGTGTGTAAGTATTGTAACTCTTACTATGGTACTTGGGGGTATCTGGCTATTGTGATACTGCATGAGGTCAGTATGGAGGTATTCTTAATAGTTAGCAGTGAGGGTGTGAGTGTGAACAAGCCCATTTCGGGAAATTTTTGCCACTCCGTGTCTCCCGGCAACGCACTGCCCTGGAGGGCGGAGGGAAAAGGGGAAAAGAGGAATAAATTAAGTATAAAAAAAATCCTTCCGCACAGTTCGAACCCGTCTCATCTCGTTGCTGTTCCACAGAACAGATTTAACCAATAAAACGGATAAATAAAACAATTCTGGTATCCTCTAGTAAAATACTATCACTGCAAGTGTACTGTAGTATCATATAATATTAGAGAAGCCCTTAGCTTGCCAAACCTATCTTACCCCAGTCCAATCCCCGACCCCCACACAACCCTAAGCAATCATGGTGAATCACCCGGCGGCACCTGGTCACTTCTTGTCGGGCCCGTACATACAGTATCATACTAACCTGCATAGTACCTCATTCTCGCTGAAGATAAGGTGAAAGTCCTTAGATTATAGTCATGCCTGTGATGTGTCCGGATTTGTACAATCCGTGCACACCTCAATCCTTCTTCTCTCCTCCACCTTCCATCGTGTCTGTTGAGGAGGGGCCTGAAGGAAATGTACTCGTCATTGGCCTACGGATAAAGATCTCGTCTCATGTGTCCCATATTCTTTTTTCCATCTACTTTTTTTAAATTTTTTCATGGAGTGCGGGTGGTGTAGTGCAGTGCAGTTCAGTGTGTAGGGTGAACTGGGGGTTGGGGGTTCTTATAGAGCGGTGCAGAGTACAATGCAGAATAATAGTTCCACCTCGCGCCCTTCCATCGTTGGAAACTACTGCCACTGAGTTCGTTGGGTTTCATATTGTTACCTTTTCTCACCTTCCCCTTCTCGCCCCTCCCCCCTCGTACTTGGGCTACAATTTTGAGAGTTAAGGAGAGCAGGAAGAGAATATGAATACTTTCACTGCCGCCTTCGACCATGCCTGGAAGGTCTCTAGGAGTATTACCTGGGAACCGCTTGTTTGGTTGCCCACGCGGGCTGTGCTTGCGCTGTTGGGTAGGATTGAGGATGGAAGGCTGGTTGTTACTCTCGTGGATGGGAGACGGGAGGTTTTCGGCAGTGGCGGTGGTGGGAAGCCGCAAGTGGAGCTTACGGTTCTGAAGGAGATGTTCTGGGTGAGGTTGTTTTTATTTGCTGATATGGTATGTTTAGTACTCTGTATGTTGTTTGGTTGGTTGGTGGTGAGAGGAAGAAGGAGAAGCTGATACTCGAAAAGGGATTCTCAGAAGCGTACATGTTGAGAGAAGTGGATTGCAATGATCTCACGGGCTTCTTCCAGGTAGTTAGTTCCAAGCCAACAAGTAAACCAAGCGGCAAGCTAGCTAACAAATCACCACATATATTCATACAAAACCGCCCCAACCTCTCCAACACGAGCACAATCTCTTCGATTCTCACAAACCCCCTAACATCACTCTTAAGAAGCGCCAACAATAGCAATAACCTCCAAAACTCCCTCCTGAATGTCGCCGCCCACTACGACATCTCCAATGAGATGTTTGCGGCATTCCTCTCGCCGGACATGACCTACTCCTGCGCCATATTCCCCCCTTCTCCGGCCGACGCACCCGCCACCACCACCACGGGGGAATTAGAGGCAGCACAGTACACGAAGCTCCGCCGGCTGATCGCCTCCGCCAAGATCAAGTCCACGGACCACGTTCTCGAAATAGGCACCGGTTGGGGAAGTTTTGCTATGGAGGCTGTCGCGCAAACCGGGTGTCGCGTTACCTCCATAACATTGTCCGTGGAGCAGAAGGCCCTCGCGGAGAAGCGGGTTGCGGCGGCGGGCATGGCGGACAAAATTAATGTGCTGCTTTGCGATTATCGTGCGTTGCCCGCCCCACGGAAGAAGTTCGATAAGGTCGTTAGTATAGAGATGCTCGAAGCCGTCGGTGGGGAATATCTGGAAAAGTATTTTGAAGTCGTGGATTGTATGCTCAAGGATGATGGTGGAATCGCTGTGTTCCAGTGCATTACTATGCCTGAGGGTGTAAGTAACTTAATTTTGTGACCCCGGTAGAACACGGCAGGTCTTCGGTCACAGCTGATCATTCGCAGAGGCATCAAGGTTATGCAAGGGGGAATGAGTATAGTACCCCCCCCCCCCCCTCCCCGTCTCCACTAATCGAGAAAGACAATGTTACTAACAGAAGGCAGTTTTATCAGGAAATATATCTTCCCAGGGGGATACCTCCCCTCGAATACGCAGCTCATGAACGCTGTCAATAAGGGCAGCAACGGAAACTTGGTCTTTGACTCCGTCGAGAACATTGGCGGTCACTACATCAGGACCCTCCGCGTCTGGAGGGAGAACTTCCTCAGGACCTTCCACGATCGGATCGCACCCGCTTTGAGAAAGGAACATCCGGGGATGAGTGAAGAGGACGTTGAGGTCTTCAACAGGAAATGGGAGGTGAGCAGCCTTTTTCTTCTTCGTCTCCCTGGAAATTCTTAGGAGATTGGCCTGACCGATATAAATTAGTACTACTTTGCCTATTGCGAGGCCGGATTCAAAGCCAAGATCCTGAACGACATTATCTTTACTGTGGCAAGAGAAGGTACAATGGAGCTATACGAGGGCATCCCTTTATGATTCACATGTTTTTTTATCCTCCTCCTTCACTTCCATTTCCTTCGTTGTTGCCGCTGCTCGACAGCGATCAAACACGATATGATACCCCGCACCGCAGATAAAAAGAAGAAAGAGAGAAGTCTGATGGAATTTGGGATAACCATGAATTATAGCTGAGGAGAAATTACTATCGTAAACAGGTCGACCGGTTATCCTAGCTCTAGTGGAAGTAGAAGCGGAAGGATAGAAGGGCATTGATTAAAATCGTGACATAAACATAACAATACTTAAGCTTTATTTTTATTTTTATTTTTCCTCTTCTTCCTATCTGGCTTGGAAGATGCACCCTTTGGCTTATGCACTTTTGGCTTATGCAATTTTTCAATCTCATTGCGGAATTCTCTATAGAGTAGCATGCAAGCTCGTGCGTCCTCGACCTATCCACCCATCCATTCATTAGCCCTCCACCATCAAGAGAGAGGGAAGGATAAACAAACACTAGAATGCTCCCCCCCCTGAATCTCAATCCCGAGCACTTCGTGGGCAAGCTTTTTCAACCCCGGCGGACGTCCAGCGCTCAACTTTCTGAATCCAGGGTGTTGACTAGTATCCCGAACATCCCTCTTCGGGTGACTCAATAGCAACACTTCGAGATCGTTTTTAATCGCATGTCCGACAAGAATCCTATCCGTGAGAATGGCGGATACTTCCTTTTGTACGTCTTCGAATTCCCTAGCTACCCACGCCATTAGCTATGTTGCTGCCGCGCAGCAGGAAAGAACGGGGTAAGGTACCGTGAATCATATGCGCGGGCGTAACACCACTAACCCAGCTCCTCCAATCCGTAACTTTCTCCTTAGGCCGCACGAATGTATCAAGGATTACGTGCCCGTGATAGTTGACTATCGAGACTCTAGCGAGTGCGGAGCGCTCGTTGGTGGGACCACCTACACCGACCATTTCGCAGTCGAGAGATATGTATTTTCCGGTTTCGGTTGCTGAGGCCGCCCCCGACGCCTTGGGCTCTACGGCGGAGCCAGTGGGGGATGGAAGGGTGGTGTTGGTCAACGGTAGATTGTATGCTTTCCGTAGATCCGCGGGGGAGATGTCATTATCCTCTGCCCAAAGTGCCAGTGTCGCAGAGGATTTTTCAGTGGTAATGGTCATTTTTGGTACTTTTAAGGTTGGAGTTGGTTTAGAAGTTTGTAGTATCGAGGGTGGGTTTGCGGGGTCAGTTATGGTGGCAGTTGTGCTATGCGGAGTTCCCCTGCGTGTGTTAGTATGACATCCTGCCATGCGTCAGCCAGGTGGTGTTTGGACTCACCTTGCTCGCTTTGTCTTTTTCGCACTTGTGGTTGTCGAGCTACTGCTGGTGGTAGAGCTTCCAAAAGACGGGGACTTGCGCTTTAAGGAATTGGGCGAGGTGGTAGAGGGGGCCTTTTCCAGCGTCTTTTGGAGCTGCCTCCAGTTCCCCGAAAGCGCAGTAGTTGCCATAGTCGGTGGTTAAACGGTATGACTTTTTGTGGTTCGGTGGTGTGAGAAGTGGCACAGCGAGCTGGAAAGGAAGAGGCCCTGAAATTTTTCCGTTGCGCAGTTTAATGCCAAGAAGCGCTAACTTACTGCTAATATCATGTCTTTTTGTCCGGGTTCATGTCATTTCTATTGGTGGGTTATGAACGTGATACAAGCACCGCGATAAATAGTCTAGCTCCGCCCAAAAACTTATTCCTGTTAGAGATACCGGTATCGCAATATTATTATAATGAATTAGGCTAATGAAGTTTCAAAAGCAAAAATCATTGCAATTGTTTTTTTTCTGTTTAAGCAACATGTTACAATTGCACCAGTAGAGAACGCCGATCCAACCCCATGCCGACTTGAGAGAAAGAGAAGAGCCCATGGTAGATAGCACACAACTCCGTGAAACACAACGAAAAAAGGGAAAAACACCAGCGGTCACCGAGTATTTCCATACCCACTCATTAAGTCATTAAACTGAGACGACTAGGTCCCCATCACATCGTCCGATGTTTGCGATGCAACATCTAACCCCAAGTCCATATTAGGCATTTCTCTACGCTCACTCCTCATTCTTTGCTCGGCCCATGCCCTCAACCTAACTAGACGGCGAATCTTGGCTTCCTTGGGTACGCCTTGTACTTCGAGAATCGCTTCGTTGACTTTAGCCGCTACTTGCCTTCGCAGTGCCGGGTCCATCAGCTCTGCAAGGGGAGGAGCTAGATTTTCCATTGGGAAACATAGAAGCGCCATCGTGCGCTCAAGGTCTTGCAAGAACTTTGAGTTACCAGGTGCTCGAGGTGCCAGATGAGTGGTAGCAAATGCCAACGCTTCGGAGATGTCACCGTCAGGGGATTGAGTGCAGTTTCGAATCAATTCGATAAGCTGGAGTCTCAGGAGTGAAAAGTGCAGAGGAAGGTTCGTCTCGAGAAGCTATGCCAACTTGAAATGTTAGTAAGCCGCAAAAACCATAAACGCGCAAGCTGAACCGAAAAAAGAATTCAATGTATGCTCATGTTGAAGACTGAAGTTTTGAGTATATTTTTCATCACTAGCCGAAAGGCGCAGCGAGCTATCCTGAAAGTAATCATCGCAATACATATATATATATGTGTGTGTGTGTGTGTATAATATTATGAAGCAAGAAACGAGGGATTTAAAATTGAAGAGAAAGATTCCACCGACTTCTGGATGCAACTCATTTATTCTTTCAATCGCAGTCTGGATATCCCCGTGGTGGATCGCATGGCGAATATCAACCCGTTCTTGGATGGAATCAAGGTCAACCTGAGGTGACATATTCGCTTCCTGAGCGAAGTTGACTGCAGCAGATTTATACCCCTCGATAATGAGATAATTCATGACCAAGGTGTTAAGGTCCCTATCACTCTAGGGATTAGTAACTTGATCTAGCTTAAAATTCCATCCCATAGATAAGAATTAGTAGAAAAAGAAATGCCAACGGCAAACGAGGGCATTATCAGAAAGCAAGTTAACATATTCTCTAACATGGTAATTTCAGAGAGATTCCCAACTTGTACATACATCGCATCATTTTGTCTAGTATTATGAGGGGGCGGGGTTCAAAAAAGTGGTGGGGAGAAGCCTGTCCTAGACCTACGTTTTGGAAACTTTCACCTCATCCACCTTCTTCTCCCAGTCCGCACCAAGGGCCTTGCGCGAGGAGGCAGTAGTTGAGTGACTCTAAATGTCAAAGACCCCAATAAGCAAATGCCCGTAGATTGAAGGTTCTCGGAATTCGGAACGTACCATATTTGCTGGACAGCAGACAGGGCACCCAAGCGGGTGAGTGTTAAGAGGGGGGGAAAGAAGAGGGGTGGAGGGGAAGAGAGGGAAGGAAAAAAAGGATGAAATGAGAGGGTTGGGTTGGGTTTGTTGTGCTGAGGTCAGACTAACGAACGAGAGGCGGTCCGGATTAAGGTTAGCGTTTTTGTGTGAAAGAGTACAGGTACTCGCTGGCGAAGGGGTAGGGGGGAGAAAAAAAGGTTTAGAGGGAAGGAGAAGGAGATGCTGCTCACGATCTAATCGACCATAAGGTGAGAGCGATGTGAATCGTGCCAAGAGCCTCCCTCATTGAGAACGCATCAAGCCCAGCGTGATGCAGGCTACACAGCTCAGCAGTACCGATGGGATGACAGCACAGTATGATACCGTGATAAGCAGCTGGTAAACCCAAACCCTGGGCCGATGTATGCCTCGACACCACCGCACAAACTCGCACACAAACCACAGAGCTGCAATTAGGGAGAGATAGAGATAGAGAAAAGGGGAAAAACAAAATTTCTCCACCGGTGGAGTACTGCAACATCCGTTCATCCCCCCCATTACTTTTCTATTATTTCCTCGTAGCACGTGGTTTGTCGACCTCCTCTCTCTACCCCCCCCCCCCCCCCCCCCCACATTCTGCACAAACTTTATCAAATTAGGGGAAGAAGCAAGGTTGCAAAAAGTTCCTGCACTATGGTCGTTCATTATAGCCCTCCATGGGCAAATACTCATGTGTGTACAAGTCTTTCTGTCCAAGACGTTTTTTAGGACGAAAAATATATATACACATGAGCTAACCAATATCGCAATAAAAAAAACTACAGATTATTGGCATTGCTGGCTCTAGCGGCTCGGGGAAGACCTCCCTTGCAGTGCGCATCGTGAGTGCTCTAAACTTACCATGGGTGGTTATTCTATCAATGGTAAATATATTTTCCAACGGAGCACTCCCCCACCCCAAAACGGGAGCTTTTAAACCCCCTCGTAATATATGGAGGAAATAGTGAGAGAGAGTTCGTGATTTTAAAGATATTTGGAATTACCAACAGGATTCCTTCTACAAGAACTTGACCCCAGAAGAATCCGTACAGGCATTCAGGAACGAATACGACTTCGACGCCCCAAGCTCTCTGGATTTCGACACACTAGTAGAAAAGCTCAGAGACCTAAAGCAGGGGTGCGTCTTTTCCTCTCTCATTCTTCCCGCAGGACATAAATATCAAAAACACATCCAGCTGAACAGCGGACAGGAGAAAAGCGGAGATCCCTGTACGTTATCCTTTTTGTCCCGCATGTAGATAGACAAGGTGCCACGGTAGGACTGAGGCAAAGGCTTGGGAATACTTTAGGTCTATTCATTCGAGAAACATCGGAGAGTAGAGCATACGACGACAATCTACTCTTGCCATGTCTTGATCTTGGAGGGTATCTTTGCTCTTTACGATCCTCGGGTGTTGGAGCTGCTAGACATGAAGATATTTGTCGACACGGATGCAGACGTTTGCCTTGCTAGGAGACGTGGGTTCTACGGTGCCCCTCTTTTGCAATGAAAGTATGATAGTTACTAAAAGCAAACTATCGTAGTGGCCCGAGACACAAAGCACCGTGGTAGAGAGTAATTTCACCAATCCCTTCTCTTGATACGTGGACAGACTAACTAGCTTGACCAGCGTCCATGGGGCAATCAAACAATGGACGGCCTTCGTCAAACCAAACTTTGAACTATACGTCGAACCACAGAAGAAAAATGCGGGTAAGTGCTCGTACATAATCCTTAACAAACCCTTGCCACTAACAAAGAAATAGACATCATGGTCCCCCGCGGAATTGAAAACTCTATCGCAATAGGTCCGCCACCACCCCTCCCCAGCCCATGATGCCACGAACCCAATAAAAGCAATCTAACCCCAACCAGACATGATAGTGAAGCACATCCAAAGAGCCCTCCTCTCCAAATCTGACGAGCACATCAAAACTCTCCGAGCCCTCGGCCAAGGCTACGACGCCGACGAGCCCCTCCCAGCAAATGTCAAGGTCCTAAAGGATACCCCGCAGCTTCGAGCGATGCACACAATCCTGCATGACGAGGAGACCACGCGCGAGGATTTCGTTTTCTATTTCGACCGCCTGGCGACGCTCCTAGTCGAGCGTGGGTCGGATCATCTGGCTTTCAAGCCTAAAGAGGTCCAAACCCCCCAGGGGATTGCCTATGCAGGATTGGAGCTGTCTAAAAGCGTTAGCGCAGTTGTTATTCTGCGCTCTGGAGGCACTCTTGAAGTTGGACTTAGGAGGGTGGTTCCTGACGCTAGGATTGGGAGACTATTGATTCAGTCCAATTCTCGGACTGGAGAGCCCGAGTTACATTACCAGAAACTACCTTCGAGTTTGGCGAAGGATAGCGTTCTGGTACTCGATCCGCAAGTCGCGACCGGGGCTGGGGCTTTGATGGCCGTAACGGTCCTGAAGGATCATGGTGTTGATGAAGAGAGGATTGTCTTCGTTACTTATCTCGCTGGCCTTGGTGGGCTGAGGAGGCTGACAAAAGTGTTTCCGAAACTGAAGATCATTGTGGGGAAAATCCAGGAGGGTTTTGAGAGAAGGTGGATTGACGAAAGGTATTTTGGAAGTTAGGTCAGATTGTAGAGTTTATTGGTTTATGGTTTGATGTGCGTTAAGCCTGATGTTAGCGTAGCGTAGTGGCACGACCCATATCCACTGTCTGTATTATATATATCGTATCCCCCCTGCGTTCCGGGCTGAGCAAGTTTCCTCTGTTACAAGCATCCAAACTCGGTTTTGGAACAGCCCAAAAACACATATCTTGTGACCCCCACTCCCGAAAATATAAGGTCATAAGCACCAAAACGCACGGCTGTCAACGAATCAAATGGGCGCGATATAAGGTGCCGCTAAGAATCCAACTATATACAAATCCACACGCCTGGCACTCCTATTTTGAGCAACGGTGATGCGCTCTAGTGGATAAAATGAGCCACAGATCACATTCACTTGGTTCGGATTATCTTAAGCTTCTTAGGGGAATGCTAAATTGAACCATTAATAGTGATTGCAAGGGCAGGAGCAGTGAAACGTACGAAGAAGTTTGCAGAGTAAGTTTTAGACCTGAAGGCCCTTTCATTGGGCTCCTGAACAAACCATTTATAACCTATGAGCCCCATCAGTGAAGCGTCCAGAGAATATTTACGTAGCCCAAGTACCTTGTTTCTCTGCAAATGCGACGGCATCCTCACTAGACTTGAAGAAAATGTGCGTTCCTTGCATGGAATCACCACTGGACTGCCATCCCATCAAAGGGTTCTCCCACCTGTAGCCTAAAATCACTGTCAGCGTTCAAGTAGTGTTAATTGATCGCCGGGTTTTGATGGTACCCTTAGTGAGGACGTCCCAATCCATCCTCCACTGCCTTCCATTCCAATTTCCAGATTGAGTGGCAGGCTTCGAAGGTTTATAAATCCTCACGGTCCTCGCCTGTAGATCGAGCGGAGCGCCAGAAATTGATGCAGCATCGAGCGCATCGTCTTCGCCCCGCCGCGCGGGGGAGACGTTGGCGGGGGAGTATGCGCTGTTTGTTATTTTGCCGTCAATTAGCAAAATTACGATGGCTTAACCGAGAGAAAAAAAATATTGTGCCATATCATACCTGGTGGCAAAGTCGCTGGGTGCCTCCGACTCGGTTTCTGGGAATGCCGCTGCAGAGTTTGCTGCGGGGGTTGCGGCGACCACAGAGTGGCTTGGGCTCTCCAGCGGGGGAGAACTGGAGGTTCCCTTGGAGCGGATGACAAGAGTTGATCTTGACACAGAGAGCAGAGCTTTCCTAGTGAGAGCCATCCGCGATACAGGGAAGAACGACATCTTTGAAGAGTGTCCGCTAGGGGCGCCTTGAGCGAAAATGTAGGGGGAGGGATTTTTGGCAATGGGGAACGGTGACGTTTGATAAATTTTGTGGTCTGGGAAGTGCACGGACCGAGAAGGTGTGCTTGCTTGTATTCAATTGTAAACTGGTGGCTGTTTACTAAGCATTTCCGGCAATCAGAAAGACGCGGCGTTTAGTTAAGAGGCCAGCCCTGGCCAGCATCAACATCGGTTTCATCGAACGTTTTTCTCACGCACTCGGATTACCTTTTTTCAATAAACGCCAATAACAACACTCCGCTCAATCGGTTTATATCCTGCAATATCCATCATGTCTCTTGCTTTCCGCCGTGGAATCTCTACCCTCATCCCTCCGAAAGTTGCCTCGCCATCAGTGAGTTCTACCCCTCTTCCCGGCGTTTATCGGGAGTGTCACGATTATCCGTCTAACTGTTCGGCCTATATAGGGTGTAAGAATCCCCCTCTTTTCCTCCATTCTACCATCGCCCTTTAAGGATATTTAGAGGGACCTTTCTCTCCTTTAAATAGTTGAACGCTGTAATGGCCCAATTGACTGTGCTTTTTACACCCGGAGCAGATCGGAGCTGCGAAGGATGCATCTAGAATGGCCCGTGTCGTGGAATTCTACCGCGGTCTCCCAACAGGTATGGAATAATGAGCACATAAAGTGCATGTGGGGCTCTTTCACGTTTTCTCTCTCCTCATACTCAAATGTCCCGCTCATAGGCCCGGCACCGGAGGTGAAACCCACCGGCCTGTTCGAGAGATACCAGGCCAGGTATTTTGGGAAGAATCCAAGTGGCATGCGTACGTGACCTCTGGTTCGATTCTGTGCAGCGCATGTGGACCTGCCGAGCTCGACTAACGGACACAATCGGTGTAGCTATCGTTCATGTTATCGGGTTCCTGATTGCGGTACGCTCAACCTCGGTACAAAATACGTGAGAACTGGGACTAATGGATTTTATTTTATAGATAGGATATGGCCAGGCGTACTACTTCCATCTCCGTATGGCTCATTGCACCCGGTATACCATGGTACCGGTTTTCACTAACGTTTGTATTAGGCCACCATAAGAATAACGCCCATTAAGCGCTGCAGGGCGCGATTGAGAACTTGCCCATTAGTAGACCCAAGAACGGTTACTTTTGTACTTAAAAAACGATAGTTTGGGGACTAGTGAAATGCGAGGGCTTATAGACCACTTTCGGGTTCATAGTATTTATGTTGCTACTGCCCGGGTAGATGAAAATAAGAAATTGTCTTGAAGAGATTTTCGTATTATTTTTTTCGTATAAATTATAACTCGTGGAGCGCAGACAACTGGGGCCGTTGGTTGGTTCCAGGTAAAGCACAGTTGAAACAAAACAGGGAGTGTGCAGCTGATACTGTGTTCCGACTGTGGCCCCGATTAGAGAGAGAGAGAGAGAGAGATCGGGGACCAAAAAAGGTGTGGAAGAGTTGCCGGTAGATGGGGCAGATGGTGGGGAGGGGATGAAGAGCTGGATGTGTGGGGATGGAGAAACTTGGTAGGCAGATGCCATACGCATTAGAGCCGGAGAAATGTGCTGGGAGACTGGATTTCTCTAATCCAGTGTCCCTGTACGAGTATTCCCAGGCCCCATCAACCAACTTTACGGCTCGTCCCCTACGGCAGGTCCCTTACTAGTTAAATGTCTTGGCGCCCGTCTTCGGCCTAAGGATCGCCTTCCGTCTGCCTTATCCCAAGCGACATCACCGCATTCCCCCATCGTCGCTTCACTTTCAGCCCCTTCCCCACCATCTCTCCGCCCCTCCCCCCCTCCTCCCTCCTATTATTCTCTCCATTCTTCCCTTTACCTTTCATAGATAATACCCCCCTCCCCCCCCCTCCTCTCCTCTGGAGAATAGAATATCACCGACCCCTCCACCGCCCCCTCCCCTTCCTTTTTCCTTTTCAACAATCTAACCCCATTCAATACCGGTAACCCTTCGTCATCGTCCCTATCCATACTTACTGTCCACAGTTAAGGTTTGTGGCCCCCAGATTTAAGCTCCGAAGCCCTAGTTTGTTGTATCGGTCACTCCGCCCTCCCCATCTCAACCACTACCACCGCTACCACCTCTACCACTCCTTTCCCTCCACCTTGACCTCCCTTTTCTCCACCCTCCGAATTTCCGGACACTTCTCACAACTTACGTCCCCTGAGCTGATTCCTATTCATTCTACCCCCTTATAGTTCGAGTTACTGCGGCCCCTCGTGGCACATCCGTTTTGATAGCGCCTACTTACTTTGGCGACTCTGTCTAAGCTATTTGAATAGGTTGGAACTTTTTTCTTCGCAATCATACCTATTAGCACAGTCGCCATTTGGCAATCCCTAGCACCATGGCTTCAGAGCCTCCCGAATTCACTTCTCTAGGATCTTATTACGAAAATCCGTCTTCTAGGGTTTCGTATTCGTATTGCGCAAAGCTGATGCCCACAGGCCCTCTTACTGTTATGGCAGATTCGAACATTCTCAGCAATGTGGAAAAGTCTTTAGTGGAGTCGGTTGTCGAGACCTCGACGACCGACGTTGATGCAAACACAAAATATACCCCGATCGCCGCTCCGAGCGGAATGCTTATTAACGATAAAACTCTTGCGCACCAAAATGACAATGAAACTTCTATTGTAACTTCTTCGGTGGGTGGTATTGGCAGTGGAGCTGTTGGCGCGGACTCGGCTGCGATTGTAGGATCTCCTCTCCTCCCTCTTTCTTTCTTTCTGCATGTCGCCGTGGCCGGAAATTAATGATTCTCTTTTGGCAGGGTCACATGAATGGAATTAGTTCTGCCGATTCCGGTTTAAAGGTAAATACGGACTCAATCGGCGCGCCTAGTTCTCGACCCGGGAGTGTTTCCCCTACAAAGGCAGATGGTTCCAGGCTTCTGGATAGAAAATCCTCTCTCAAAAAACCTACATTCAAGCCAGTTTCTTTGAATAAGGCGTTTCTTAAGGAACAAACGTCTACCAGTGGACCGGCTCCCAACCCGCTAAGCTCCGCTCTTTCTAGTACCAAAGGTCTATACCTCACGCGACGTAAATTGCATCCTTAAACTGATTTCCTTTGTGTTGTGCGCAGGCAACTTAGCGTTTTCGCACCAACCTGCTCCCCGTGGCCCTACAATATCTAAACTTAAGCTTGTCAAGACCGGCGGAACTTTGCAGTTGTCCAGACCCGGTGGCACAGGATCTTCCCTATCTACTGGTATAAAGCGTAACGAACAGGCGCAACCTGTGTGGAACAAGAACCAACGTGAGTTTCCAATAATTCTGCTTCTTGAGTGTCACAACTAATCCTGTATAGCAATTCCCCCGCCTCCAGCCAAAGATGTTACGGATGAAGAACTTAAAAAAGAATACGGCATTCATATGGCGTCTAGACTTGGCCCCGAAGGTACCGGGGCGAAATGGGCCGATATCGACGAAGACGACGACGACTGGGTGCCGGAAGTCCCTGAGAAATGGGGGGATGCTCTTAAGCTAGCTCCAGTTGAGCCAACCCCACCTGTGATTACCCCATCTCCGACTCCCCCTGCAAAGGTCGAACAAACACCGCTTGATGTTGCCGATACGTCACCGCCAAAGACACCTTTGCCTGCGACCACTAAGGAAGAGGTCCGCCCTAAAACATTGGTCACTGAGAGGCTTAGCTCCAAACCAGTCGAGAAGGTGCCTCCCCCCACCGTCCGAGCATCACCGTGGGCAAAAGTTCCTCCTGCTCCTGTTCAGCCTTTGACTTCTAATACATCTCAATCGAGAGATATGGAGCCCCCCCGCCGTCCCAACTATGGAACGGATCCTATCGCAAATCACTCATCAAGTCAGCCTCATGGAATGAAGGAAGTTTCTGCAGACGTTTATGGCCGCTCTTGGCGTGATGGAAATCATAGCCAAGGGCCTAGAGAGCGGGAATTGTACAATTCCGAAACAGGTCAACTTGAGCCCGTGCAGGAGTCTAGGAACAAAGGTTCCAGAGCTAGAGCTGAAGGAAATGTCGATAAGCCATCGTTGTTGCAACGCCCTACTGGGCCGCCCCCCCCAGCAGAGCCTTCGCCGGCTTTCCAGCAACAGCGAAGCAGTATGATGCACCATAGGCCCGATGAGTATAGACGCAGGAGGACATCGTCGAACGTTAGCGGTGGTAGCGGGAGTACTGGAAGGAGGCCGTCTTTCAGCAAATTTGGGCTTGAACAACCCCTAACCCCAGAGGACGGGAGATTTCCCTTAAGACCCGGCCCTGTAAGCCATTACTCGACAGATGCATATCAAGATCATCATAGCCAATCCGGTCCGCCCGCCAAATTCGAGAACTCTAACCAAGCTTCTAACATTGAAGGCTCTCCTCCGGTAACCGCCCCAGCTAAGCCAGTCATTCCAGAGACTCCCATCGAAGATCTAGTTGCCCAGCAGGAACGGATTATGAAGGAAGGTCGTGAGCTTGCGAGGAAGCGCAGACAAGAAGCGGAAGAAAAAGAGGAAGCCGCTAAGAAAGAGAGACTTCGGGTTAAACTAGAAGAATTGGAGAAAAAGGCTCTAGAGAAAAAAGAGGCTGAACTACGAGCGGCAGAAGAGGCGAGATTGGCTGAGGAAAAGGCTGAGGCCGATAGAAGGGCTGAGGAGGAGAGGATTCTCGCGGAGAAAAAAGCTGCAGAAGCAGAAGCAGCAGAAGCAGCTCGTAAAGCTGCTGAAGCTATGCCTATATCGGACCGATATGAGCATCCTCGTAGCTATCCTACCCAACCTCAAGGCCGGCGTTCTTTGAATACGATGCAAAATCGGTCTCCAAACAAGAACTTCGCAACGCCCGCCATTAGGGACCAACCGTGGAAACATGTGCCTCCGGGCAATGACAGGTATACTAGCTGGGGTGGTGCGCAGCAGAATAACCAAGCCTCTGGGCCCAACCCGTGGGGACCTATCGAAAAGCCCAAGTTTCAAGGCATGAATGGTGTTGGAAACGGGACGTTCGACAACAGATATTCTGGGTTTTCGACTAGACCACCTCCTACGGCTGCCTATTCACAGAATCCCAGGGATGACAGACGGAATAACAGAGGTCCGCCAATCTCTCCAGGACTCTCCCGTGGTGGGTTATCTCAGGATGACAGGGCTCAAGCCGTTAACCGTTGGAACGCCCTGCCCGGCAAGATCTTGGAGGATGAAGCCGAGCAACGGAAACAGGCCCGAGATGCCCGCATTGCTAAAGAAGCGGAGGAAGCGGCCACTGGTATAAAAAAACCAGGTCCCGTTCCGCCTAAGCTGGTTGAGACATGGAGAAGGACAGATGAAGATGGGCTTGAATCTAAATTCGTTGGTAAAAGCGAAACACCTCAAGGGGGAGAGCAATCGAGCTCTGGTGAGAAACCGCCTGAAGGGTCGTTGGCTGTAACCATAGGCACCAGTGTGGAAGGCACCAGGGCAGAACCTAGTCATCCCATGGCTCCTGGGCCTAACGTTCCGAGTGGGCCGGCAGCGACTCGGCCTGCCTCTCGATTCTTTCCAGCAGCGGCTGGCAGTCTTATTGCCCAGCATTTGGGAACTCAACCCAAACCTTTTCAATCTCCTGCCAAGGTGCTTAGCCCACCAGGCTCCCCGCCACCTCCGATGTCTGCTGAGCACCCAGTTCACGGAGATACAAATTCTCGGGTTGTGCAACTACCCCCCTCTAGCCACGGGCATTACCAACATCCGCACGGAGGAGTGTCACCTACTCTGCACATGAACGGACATCATAGGATGAACCATCCCAAGTCACCACAATTTTCGGGGGTTCAAGCTTTTGAGGCCGTGCAGCAGAAGATTCTGGGCATGACCCAGAAGCATTCACCCCCCCAGCAGACGGCACACCTCCAAGCTCAACCACCCAAAGGGCCTGCATCAAAGGACTTCTCGTCAACTAAACCTTTGTACGATGAATCCCCAGAGAGCGTTGTTTCGAGGCCTGCGACAGTCTCGCTCCCGCCCCAGTCAGAGTGTGAGGAGGAAAGCCCTAATAACTATGACGCCTATCAGGCATCCATTCTCACCAAGCCGGATAACGAGGAGTTCTTCCACGAACTTTTTGAACGCGACTTTGGCTCTACACCTACAGTTAAACTCCCTCATGCCCTTCCTGCTATTTGCTCAAACCATGGGAAGAAAACTCCGGTTGCCAACCTGCCGAAAACTCACAAGCAGCTTCTCCCGAGATCGCAGCTTCAGACTACCAACATATTCCAACCATTCGTGCAGAGAGATTTCATCAACGGGGAGGGTAAGAAGTTTATTCCTGTTCATCTTCCTGGGGGCGCATCCATGGAAGTGTTGAGTCGTGATGGGAGGCGTAACACGGGCAATAAGAAGGGATATACCCAGAGACTGAGGAACAACCGCCACAATGGAGGAGGGAACACTGGAGGTGGCCATATTGGGCGTGGTGGGGTAGGCAGGAGAATTGCGGATCCAGTCCAGTAGTGAAATAATGTTTTGTCCTGTTTACTTTATCAGCTGTTCGGGGTGTGTGGGCTCGTGGGGTTTCTGATGGACGGTGGATGTTTTGTCTGAATACGAAGCAATGGCGACCAAGACGAGAAAGTGTGTATCCAGCTTCCAATTTGGCTATCAAAAGGTAGCCCGAACATTATGGATCAGCTGGAGGTGGGAGTCTCTTGTTTGTTTGTTTTTCCTCTTCACATCTTGTACCCATCACGCAGGGCATATTTCTCTGGTTCCTCTCTTGTTTGGTTAAGCTACAACCGAGGTTTTTTTCATTCTTTTTTTCCATATCTCCTAGGTTTCTTTCTTTCATTTCCATTTCTCTCCACTGCTCTCATACCTTCGTTCTCCTTAACTTGAAGTCTGTGAGGTTGCCGCGCACTGCGCCGTGCTGTGCGTGAAACCCCTCTCTCGCTCTCCAAGTTTCCTGTTATAGTGTGGTTGGTTGGCTGGCCGAATGGATTTAGGGGCCGGTGGGCGGGCGGGTGCTATCTTGTGATTTCTCCATCTCATATCATTCAATATCTCACGTTTTCGGGGGCCTTTCCTTTCCCCTTCTTATATTACATACATTATTCTTCTTTTCACGGGTGGGTATCGCTCGTTATATGCTTGCCTGCTTGCCTGCCCGGATAGGGGGGATTTGGGGTGTGTGGAGGTTGTTGTGGTTGTTCGACGCTTATGATGCGGTGGTCGTGTTATGTGGTCATGGAAGGATTGGACGGGGTGGGATCGGGGTTCTATGATATGATATTTGTAGGGGCCAGCTAGTTGGTTGGTCATTGGCTAGTCTGTGTCCGCTTCTTTGCATGAAATTCAGGATGAAAGCTACCATCGACGGGTGCTAGCGGTGGTGATATGTTATGCAGGAAAACTCATGCTGTGAGAGTACTCGAGTACCGGTAGTTGAGCGCATGAACTCTGGCCAACTACCCGATGCTGCCTGGTGCTCGACGGTTGGTGGCGATGGGGTGGTGGACCAGGGCGGTGGTATTGTGGTATACCTAGACCCGGAGAATATCCGCTTGTGAAGGGAGATTGCGACAGTCATAGGCAATCCGCACTCTTTCATATGCGCCAAAAACTCCCGACCCCGCGACGTCCGCCGAGCTCGGTCATCAAAAAAGAATATTATTTCCCACGTTCATAAACCCACGTTTTGTACATGATAGGCACGAATAGCAACACCGCCACCAATAATCCAGATCCCCCCGACCCCCGCCCACCCGCTTCCCCATAAACCAAATCCCAAAGAACAATCCCCTTAGAAACCCCTCCCCTCCACTTCCTCCCCTAGCTAGTATCCCTCGCAATCTTATTAAGTTCCCACTCCCGCGTCAACTTCTGACTGAGCATCTGCAGGTCGCCAATGAGGCTCTGGCAGGCCGCCAGCAACGCCTCCTTCGGCGTCGTCTCCTCGTCCGTCTGTATGCGCAGTTCGAACTTGGGGAAGAGCGGATGCGGCACCTTGTACGCGGAGTATATCACGTGCTCGTTGTGGAGGAGCGTGGCGCGCAGCAGGTTGCCCAGTGTGTGATCCTCCTTGTTGAAGGTGAAGATGGCCGCGTTGGGCTGGCGCGTGTCCTGCTCCATGGAGACTTTGGTCTCGCCGTCGCCGAGGAGGAAGAGCTCGAAGCTGGAGAGACGGGGGAAGGGAAGCGGTTGTTGTTAGTCATTGGTGGGTACAGTATAGAGTCGGGCTAGACCGGGGGGGGGGGAGTACATGTTACAGACAAGAGGTACCCGAACACAAGGGATTGAATAAATGTATGGGCAACAGCCCGAGTGCATCGGTTATGCCCATGCAAAATCCAAAGATCAATGTTCGGGTACTTGTTGTCTGTAACAAGTTGGAAGGGCGGAAGGTGGGAGAGAGAGAATATATCCCTACCGATCTGGGGCGTTCATGTTGAAGGATTTAGAGAGTGATTAGGAGGGCACTTTTTGGTAGACTGGCGGGATGGATGGTATTAGTATTGCAAGGGGGACTCAGAGTGGGAGTATTGGGGTTCGTGCTCGTGGGTGCTTCTCGTGGGAGATGAGAGGAGTGTGGTGCTGCTGTAGGCAATGTAATGTATGAAGGTGAGGCAAAACTTGAGCTCAGAAAGTCCGTGGTTCAAGGTCAAGTTAGTGGGTTCTTGGCAATCCAGAGGCTCTTGGGTGGCACGGAGGATCTGGTGGAGATGGTACCTAAGTGGTGATCGACCAGTGAGACTATACTATTGGAGCAGTGATACAGTACCAAGACACCAATAAGTTACTTCTACTCCGCTCGAGTAGTATTGTAGAGCCAGACCATGGCACGGCTCTCCTACAATAATACTTTGGCCCTCACTATGATAGCTTCGAAAACGGCGTGCGCATTAGAGAGGTTGGAGCTGCGCGGTGATATCACAACTCGGTCGCTACTGCAATTCAGACCGGACTAAGCTCCTGGAACCGTTCCACCAGATGCGCCTATCGACTATTCTCTCGAGTTGCCGGCAGGGAGAGGAAGGCGGGAAGGGAGGGATGGAGGAATCCCCTTGATTATTGCGTCACAAAGGTTACAGGCAACGAGAAATTTATTCCCACCACATGAGGAGTGGGAAGGGAGCTGAAGGCAGAAGGATGGAGAAATCGCGCCTTTTTACCTCCCCCCCGAATTCTTCAGCTAACCCTCCACGCCCCTCTCGTCCTTCCTTCCTCTCATTTCCCGGTGATATTACTGTGCTCTCCACACACACATACCCCTTCCATCCGTCCCCCCCCCCCCCCATATCTATCCCACCTTCCCTTACTATATCTTGTATTTATCTATTCCTTGGTAGCTCCCACCTTCTGAGCCCATTCATCCCCATCCTCTGCTTTGAATCGGCTAGCTATCCCCCTGATCACCGGTTCCAGCAATCCTACAACCATGCTCCGTCAGCGAGTCCTGTCAAACGTTCACAAGAACCTATCAATTCGCCATAGCTTCAAGCCGTCGCCCCTCCCCCGCCCGTTCCAAACACTAAATACCCGGCGTGCCTCTCCATCACCACTATTCAATGCCCCGTTAAAAACCCTCCCCGCACGAAGCCACCTGCTACTCAAGCCACATTCTCGGGCATCGGCGACAACAGCCCCCCCTTCCAAGAGCGCAGTGACACCCAAACGCAGTAGAATATTGAGATTCGTCTACAGGACTTCGGCATTCTGTGGATTTACCGGGTTAGTGGTGTCGGGATTAGTTATTGCATTCTTTATCTACGATGCTAGCACTTATAAAGAGGAGGCGGAGAGGTACGACATCGGTGTGTCGGAATTGGCGCTGAATCCCAAGAGGGGTGGTCCTAAGAATTTGCCGATTGCAGAGTTGTTGGTATTATCCCACTCTCTACCTACCCATCCTTCATGAGTGAGAGGAGGTGGTATAACGACAGGGGGGCTGACTTCAGGGGGATTGGCTTAGGTGGGTGACGAAGACTGCGAAGAAATGCTCAAGCAGAGAGGTAAGCCCAAGTTGGTTGTTCTAGGATGCGGCTGGGGATCGGTTGCTCTGTTGAAGAATATAAACCCGGATAATTACCATATCACTGTCGTTTCGCCGAGCAATTACTTCCTGTACACGCCTTTGCTGCCAAGCGCCACTGTTGGAACTTTGGAGCTTAGGTCCTTGGTTGAGCCAATCCGGAGAATCACGAGTAAGGTGAAAGGTCACTTCCTTAAAGCCAATGCAGAGGAGGTGGACTTCTCGGCCAAGTTGGTGGAGGTTTCCCAGACGCTACCCAATGGGGAGGAAAGGAGCTTTTATTTGCCTTACGATAAGCTAGTCATTGGCGTCGGTGAGTAGGGCGAGGGATTTCTAGGAATTGTGACCTCTGTACTGATGGTGACAGGATCCAAAACTCGGACACATGGAGTCGAGGGGTTGGAGTATGTGGAATTTCTAAAGAACGTCACGGATGCTAGGAAAATTAGGTCGAAGGTTATTGAGTGCTTCGAGAGAGCCTGCTTGCCATCCACTTCCGATGAGGAACGGAGGAAGCTGCTGTCGTTTGTAATCTGCGGGGGTGGACCTACCGGAGTTGAGTTCGCGGCGGAGCTTTTTGATATGCTGAATGAGGATCTCACTCTCATGGTATGTGGCTTCCGGGTGCGCAGCTCTCTAACAGGATTAATCTAGATCCTATCTAGTATCCGAAAATTCTCCGAAACGAGGTATCTGTTCATGTTGTGCAATCCCGAAGCCACATCTTGAATACATATGACGAGGCATTATCGAGATATGCAGAGGTATGCTGCTCAGAAGTATTTCGCGACGTAATCTAATGGCTTGTGTAGGAGCGATTTGCCCGTGATCAAGTCGATGTTTTGACTAATGCTCGAGTTTCGAAAATCGAAAAGGACAAGGTTATATTCACTCAGAAAGATGGGGGGCACGGAAAGATCGTCACCAAGGAACTTCCATTCGGTATGTGTTTGTGGTCAACTGGTGTCGCCCAGACAGACTTTGCCGAGCGCATTGCCGGTCAGCTCGAATTACAACGCAATAAGCATGCACTAGAGACCGACTCGCATCTTAGATTGCTCGGAACGCCTTTAGGAGACGTCTATGCCATTGGAGATTGCTCCACTGTCCAAAACAATATCGCTAGTCACATCACCGAATTTTTGAGGCAAATTGCTTGGGAGAAAGGAGCAGACCCGGAGAAGCTAGCCTTGGACTTTGGAATGTGGAGGAATGTGGCCGTAAGAGTCAGGAAGAGGTTCCCTCAGGCTACTGATCATCTCAGACGACTAGACCGCTTGTTTGAACAATACGATGTGGATAAATCCGGCACCTTAGACTTTGACGAGCTCAAAGAGTTACTGGGCCAGATTGACAGCAAGCTTACGAGTTTACCGGCTACAGCTCAGCGAGCACACCAGCAGGGACAATACCTGGCGCGAAAGTTCAATAAGCTGGCGCAAGCCGCTCCCGGATTGGCCATGAATAATGTGACAGATGGAGATCTGGACGAGGCAGTATACAAAGGGTTTGTATATAAGCATTTTGGAAGCCTGGCGTATATCGGAAATGCTGCCGTGTTCGATCTCAATGGGTTGTCCATTGGCGGAGGGCTGATTTTCGTATACCTCTGGAGGTAAGTCACCGCCCCGCACCAACTTTCGGACATCCGGCGGCTAACCGGGATCTCCAGATCTGTCTATTTCGCTCAGAGCGTCAGCCTTCGAACGAGAATGCTGCTCGCTATGGACTGGGGAAAGAGAGCTTTGTTTGGCAGAGGTGAGATAAAATCCTCTCTCTCGCGTGCTTGATGATTTGCTAATATCTGATAGATTTGATGAACTTTTAAACATACTCGCTGATTTGCAAGTATTCCTTTTGCTTTTTCCCGCGTGGTAGTTGAGATGTGTCAGTGTTATAAGAGGCGCCGAGGGTCATACACAAGATGGTCGTCAACGATACCTTTGCTACTTTCTATTTTTTCACTTATTTATTAAGAACAGTTTCCTTTTCTTTTCTTTGCCAAAATGTGTTAGCAGCTATTGATTTCCTATGTTTGAATATTTCCTTTCCTCTTGTAAAGTGGAGCATAGTCCTGCACATAGTGCTGTCGGATAGGGAACGTGACTTTGTAATGGATTTCTTGTTCTGTTAGCAATGTTGTGTTGGCATTATGTTGTTGGAGTTGTACAAGTACCGTACTATGATATTTCTGTGCTATTTCTTGGTGTTAGATCTTTGTATCGGATTTAGACTTAATATTTCGGATTATACTTGTATTCTGGGTTGTGATAGTAGCCTCGAATTAATTTCCTTCATTGCCCGTGACAGAAGCATCATGTTGTCCTGGATGGCAGAGAGTTGGGATAAATAGTTAGATATACTGTACAGCACTCTGGGCTAGTGGTAATGGAAAGGACAGCAGGAAGAGGTAGAGGAGCGCAGCTATAATACCCACGCTCCTACAGTACGAAGTGGAAGCAAACCGACTTCTCGCGGTCGTCCAGAAAATGCTGGAGTTTAGAACAACGCACTGTATTATGCTCGAGTATTGGACTCGGGGCCATCGGACGTGAATGCCAATCAATTAAAAGGACCCCTCCCCCAACAAAAACAGAAGGGAAAGTGGAGATCTAGATTTCTTAACCGATGTCCGAGAGTAGAAATAGGACTATTCCTGTATTATAATTATAGGAATAAGGACTTGATAGTAGATTACAATCGCTGGAATAGAGCGAGACCAACATAAACTATTATATAAGGGAGGGCTATTATATGGCTGCGAGTGGGAAATGATCTGCATTGCTTGATCAATTGGGTGACCACCGTACGGTATCATACGGTAGATGTTGGAAAGGATCACTCGGGACTCGGATGGCTACGGTACCCTTTGCGCTAAATACTGCTCGCGGAGAAGACTCGGATGTGTATTTCCTATATACTAGTACTGTGGATTGGAATGCCTTGCCATTGATTAAGTTTGGGGGGTGTGAAAATATCATACAAGTACTCGAGTACTGGGCTGAGGGGTTGGTATCATAGGCGGGGGTGGGGAGCAGTTTCGGAATTGGCGTCTGTGGGGAGGTGGTTCGAGTGTACTGGTACAGTACACACAGTATCGTAACAGGTTTCTGGATTTCCGGACTTTAGTGGTGGAAAAAAAGGAAGGGATATTTTACCTGTGATGGTGATCTTAAGAAGGGCGATCAAGTCCGTCATATTCCGGTCGAGTGAGAAGTCGGAAGAACCCCTCGAGCGCGCAACGCGTGAGGCACCATATCTTGGCATTCTCCCTCGCGTCGCCCCAGATCCCAATTCCCATTCCCAAACTTTCGCCTCCACGTACCCACCGGCCAACACTTTCCCCCTTGCCCCCCATTGCCCCCCCCCCCCCCCCTCGACCCCGGGAGAAAGAACTGACAATGGGAAACTTCAAGAAATACCTGGAGTCTTCTGTTCTTGATGAACATGAAATCGTAGGATTTGCTCTCTTTCATTCATTCATTCCTCCTTTACCGAACTTTCGGTATGCGCTGCGTGCTAACGCTACCGAAAATTTAAAGGTCACTTACCGCATCCTAGCGCGCAAACTCGAAGTACATGTCAACGTCGCAAAACAGATGCTCTACCAGTTCCACAATAGCCACAAGAAGGATGGGAGTGTCTACGCTACGTACATCATCACCGGTGAGAGGAAAGAGATGATTGATGGGGCCGAAGATGAGGATGAGGACGAGGACATGAGCGGGAGCCCCTTCGGGTTTACGCCGCAGGAAAAGAAGGAGAAGTTCAGGTATCAGAAGGTTGTCAAGTTGGTTGGCGAGGAGAGGCTTGAGGGTTTGTTTTTTTCCTTGGAGATGGTTTGGGGGGGTGAGTGAATGGCTAATGTGGGGGGGGTTCAGAGGTTAAAGCGGAAATAGAAAACATCAAGACCGTTCATGTTTATAGTCTTGGGCCAAGTAGGATCAAGGATTTAAGTGTGTTGTCGGCTTGCTCTGAGAGGGTTCGCTCGGAATTCGTTTACGAGGATGATCAAGCTGCAGGGAAAGTTTATGGCATGATAATTAATCATCTGGCGATTGTGAGTCTCTTCTCCCTGTTACTGCCGTTGGATTTGTACTGACCGATAGGTAGAAAACCCCTAGGCCGGTCAGACCACCAGCCAGACCACATGCCGTGGCTGCCCCGGCAGTATCGAAGGCGAATGAGAAGATTGTGACAAAGGAAAAAATTGAGGCCAGGTCAAAACCGGATACGGAGACTAAAGCGAAACATGAACCTGAGACCAAAACGGAGAAGAAGCTTACCCCTGCTCAGTTAAAGCGTTCTCAATCGGCAACTAAAGTTGCCCAGAAGAAACAAGGACAGTCTGATTTTTTCGCTTCATGGGGCAATGCTGCCAATAAGAAGGCGAAATCCAATTCTTCTTCAACCGCGCATAGTCCTAAAACTGAGGAAGGTAAGCTATACTCACATTTTATGATTACCGTGATGGATGCTGACCGGTGATTATAGACCCGGCCAAAATGGAACTTGATAGCGAGGAAGAGGATGGCCTTGAACCTGCTTCCCTTAGAGACGTTGCTGAAGATGCCAGAAAGAGAAGGGAGAAAGATGATGAACTTACCAAAATGATGGAGATGAGTGATGATGAAGGTATGTTTTGCGCTTGCTAGCCTGGTTTAGCGGGTTCTAAGAGTTGGCAGATATCAAACCGATACCCAAGAGGAGGATAAAGGAAGACACCACAGAGGAAGAGGAAGAGGTGGAGGAAGAAGCCCAAGAAGCTCAAGAAGCCCCAGAAGAAAAGCCTGTTGAGCTCCCTACTGGCAGCATGGTGGGGGTCGTCGTCGAGGATGGGAGAAGACGCGGGAGAAGAAAGGTCAATAAAAAGGTCCAAGTTAAGGATGAGGATGGGTACCTTGGTAAGTATTTATCCTACCGCACACTGGTCTACTCAAGCTGATGGTTCTTCATAGTCACAAGGTTTGAACCTGCATGGGAATCCTTTTCCGAAGAGGAGCCTGCGCCAAAGCCTAAGCCAAAGCCCAAGCCTGCTCCGAAGGGCAAAAAGAAAAGTGCAGGGCCCAATCCTGGACAAGGGAGTATCAACTCCTACTTTTTCAAAAAGTAATCCACATCGCTCGATGGCGTGCGTTCGTTCACCAATATCATACTCATTGTCGCCGAGGTTCCCACTTTTCTCTTGATGTTATATTCCGAGGACTGATGGGCTAAATTCGGTGGAATGAGAAGTTTGCTTCTTGTTGCTACATTTTGGATTGGTTTTTGCACGTTTTCAAGTTTACATCTTGCTAGACTTTCAATGTTAGGGACGGCTGGAGGGTAACGGGAGTTTGTTGGGTTGTACTTTAGAGATTCGTGTAGCTAATTAATGGGATCACGCGGCATCACTCGGAAGTTTCATTGTGATTTTAGCGCTACGATGCGAGTGTGGATCTGTGCGGAATATTGCTTCTTCAAGCTTGTCTTCCAGGCACCAAGATTCCGAGAGAATGATATTCCCTTGTCGATTGAGGTATTGGTGATACAGGCATTGTTGTGCTGCACCTCCGAAGCGGGGAATTTATCTGTGGATCATGTGACCGGCTGGCAGGGTAACCCCACTATGCCAAAATTTCATAGTCTACCCTTCCACAAATGAACTCAATCAGCAAACTTAATATCGTACCCCTCCGCTCAACTTCCACAACTCACAATGGCCAGCAGACAACCCTCTCGAAAAGGTAAAAAGGCCTGGCGCAAGAATGTTGACATTACCGATGTCAGCGTCGGTCTCGAGAGTCTCCGCGAAGAGATAATTCAAGGGTAATTAACACTCTACTCCACCTAGGTCCATCTAATTTTTTTCCACTTTTTTTTATATTTTTTTTACAACTGCTAAACGGGCTGGATAGCGGAGTTGTTAAGGAAAAGGCTGACGACCAGCTCTTCGCCCTCGACACCACCGGCGATGCCGTCATCGCAAAGTCATTTACCAAAAAGCTCAAATCCGACGAGATCCTATCATCTCGCAGCGCTCTACCGGCAATCGAAGGGCGAAAGCGGGCCCACTTCACAACCATATCCTCAACCCGTGGCACAGGCATCCTCCCCATTAAAAAGCGCCGCAGCAATGGTGTTTCCTATAGGGACCTCGATCGCCTCCGCTCCATTGCCACAAACCCTTCATCCCACTACAACCCCCGTGACAAAGATGCTCCAGAGATGAAGATAGATTACGACCCTTGGACGACGCCCGTGGCGGCGCCAGAGGAGAAGCTAGCAGAAAAGTACCAAGCCAAGGGACTAACCTTTCTGGAAGCGCCGGCGGTGTTGAAAGAGCCAAAGACTCTGAAGCAACCGCCAATATCTCTCACACAGACGGGAAAACCAGTTCCAGCCGTGCGCAGACCGGAAGCGGGAATAAGCTACAACCCGGAATTCGAGAAATGGGACGCTCTACTCCAGGTGGAGGGCAAGAAGGCAGTCGAAGAAGAGAAGAAGCGCCTGGAGGAAGTCAATGAGCTCGAGCGGATAAAAGCCCTAGCAGCGATGCCAGAGCCCGAGCCCGCCAGCGAGAGCGAGAGCGACGGAGGCAGCGATGGAGAAACCCCAATCGTCAAGAAAAAGCAACCAGAACGCAAAACCCAAGCTCAGCGCAATAAGCAACACCGCCGAAGGGCCCAAGAGTTATCTATGCTCCAGGAGAAACTTGCCAAGAAACAGGCGGCGGAGTTATCACTCATACGAAAGTATGCCAAAGACGCCGACCGCCAGGCTCGCGCTCTCACCCGTGCCAAGGGCAAAGACGTCGCTGTTGTGGAGGACGACGAGAAGAATCCGAAACTCATGCGCAAGCGCAGGTTCGGGAAGGTTGGGATGGGGAAGGCCCCGTTGGAGCTGCAGTTGCCCGAGGAGCTGGCGGATTCGCTCAGGACGTTGAAGCCCGAGGGGAGTCTGCTCAGGGATAGGTTCCGCAGTCTGAAGGAGAGGGGGGTCGTCGAGAGTAGAGCTAAGGTTGCAGAGAGGAGGAGATATGCCAAGAAAGTCAGTGAGAGGTGGAGTTATAAAGACTTTAAGTAGTGATATAGAAGTCTAGATGGATAGGGAAGTGAATTGGTGTATAAAAGCTAACTACGTATAATACTATTATTGTCATCATTATTTATTTTTCAGGAGTGGTATCAAACAATCCAATCGATCCAAAAAGTGTAAACAAAACGCACAATACCAGTCCATTTCAAGTAGCCCTCGCAATTCACCTCCTACCCCCGGATCAACCCCACAGCACAGTATACACAATTGCGTAACTATCCAGGATAGCCCAAACTCCCAACACGTATCCGGAATTCAACTTCTTAGCCAATTACGATCATAGAGCAGCCCGAGAAATACAGCACTCTTTTGGGATAAGTAACGTCATATCTTATCACTCGTATCTCCCAATGAGTCCTGTTGTGAGAAGTGGCTGTCATACTTCCTGGTAACCTCAGATTGGAATGGGACGAACTTCCTCCCTGCCAGGAATTGGAATGTGGCGGGTGGAATGGAGTTGAGAAATGTAATGAGTGGAATGGTAAGGAATGGAATGATGGAACGAGTACAGAAGGCTGGGAATGTTGTGTATATAGATTAGTTGTTAGTCCACGATCTTGAGGGGATAAGGTGGTAAGGCGGAATATACATTCTCATGATTATGGTACTATGTTTCTTGTTTATTTTCTTCAAGTCCAACTTCCTCCAGTTTTCCCCTGATGGGCCGGCGAACGCTGTCCAGCCTAAGACACTAGTAGCCAGAGGCGTGATCGTTCCTGGCGGTTGTGGTGGTGGTGGCGGGGGCCAAGGTGTGGAAGAATTGTTCTTATACCATTGCCCTCTCGGCACCGTATACCAATGCACTCACTCAAGGTCGAGGTGTCCAACGTTTCGTTACACTTTTGTATAGACGGTAGGTGAGTGAGTGAGCGAGCGAGCGAGCGGGAGACCCAGAGAGGGAGAGAGAACATATGGCATTATTACAATGAACTAGAAATTTGGTTTTTTATGTGTCGGGCGGGAGGAGGTAAGTAAGTTCGAATCCGGCTGTGGGGAGTGGTGGGGGAAACCATGATGAAGTTGGGGAAGCAACCTTTTGGCTGGGTGGTTTATTACTCTGGACTAACTTGGGGCATGATCTATCCATTGTCTACCAAGTCGGTCGGTCGGTCGGTCGGTCGGTCGGCTAGCCTCCCGGGCAGGCGCGAGAACTATTGGCGGGTTAAGATGATGGTCGTTTAATCACCAAAGAGGTCTTTTTGCCCGCCATACTTGTATAATATGCAATTTTTCGGATCAGTAGCTTTCTAGAGGTTGAGGTTTTCTAGATCTCTATCTAGCTTACAAGGAGGAATCTCCCATTAAAGGATGGGGGGAAGAGGCTGTAATAAAGGAGGCATGATATCCGAGGATTTCTTCTCAGCAGTTTTGGAGGGTTGAGTCCCCACTATGCCAGTAACGGTGCTGTATAGCGCAGGTGTCACTGGTAGCGGTATGTTGCTAAATGGGCATAGATAGAACCTGCTTATTTAATACCTTGAGAACTTGTTTATTGGTTGGTTCACGGCGGCTTACCAAACCATACCATGAAGAAAGGCAAAGGTTTTGCCAACAATAATCCCATATGAACAATCCAGCCATCTATCCGGGAGAAAGACATGTATAATGGGGTAACCACTCTCCACCGAGTGCAAATACCATCAGAACAGAATCGAGCTTGGAAAATGCTCAGGTAAATAACTAATTTCCGGTAATATAATACGAGTAGAAAGGCTAGACGCCGACCTTTCGTTCAAGCTCTCTAATTCATAATACCATACAATGATACATAATAATATGATACAAAGTCCAGCAAGAAGTTCTGGAACAGTTACTTCAGGTTAACCAGGCAAATATACCCCTGCATGTTCCGGTTAATAGGTTCCCACCCTTGTACCTTCCCTCGCACATTCAGATACCTCTATCGCACTGGTGCAATATGATATGATACTAAAAACATCGGTACCCCATCCTCCAAACCCTAGCCTAGTCCACCAAGAACCCATCAACAGTCTAACCCACTGGCACGAAATCATTAACAGGAACCGACAAAAATACATTCCCCCAGTGGGGGGGGG
>Ga0307517_10000864_pt1 | contig 51670 bp, 67 predicted proteins | sample 23_EM_MG_FD_194515 | JGI IMG/M metagenome (GOLD analysis project Ga0307517, IMG submission 194515) | Populus trichocarpa ectomycorrhiza microbial communities from riparian zone in the Pacific Northwest, United States - 23_EM | ecosystem: Host-associated > Plants > Roots > Unclassified | place... | reverse complement strand
TCCCCCCCTCTCTCCCTTCCTCCTCCCCCCCCTCCCCGCCACAACACTGAACACCTCAACTCAACTCAACTCAACCAAAACCAACCAACAAGAAACCAAAACAATGACGAACCCAAACCCGGAAATTCTTTGTCTGACCCTCCCTAGAGGAACCTGCATTCCGTTCATCGACGAGGATGAACAATACGGCCTGATTGCTACCTCAAGCCTCCCGGCCATACTCCCACTCCTCCTGACCGTGGAGCCCGCCTTTGCCCGCACCATCACCGGGGGGTGGCCGGTCCAAGTGGGATATATTGTCCTGCACCGCCAAAAGAACGGGACCTACGGGTTGAACCCTGCTTATGTATGTTTCTCACATCCTTTCGGTTAATTTTGGTAGTGTACTAATTAGGGTTTGACAGTTGTAAGTGAAGGGGAAGGGCGAAGCCCGAGTTTGAGGGGGAAAAAAAAAAAAAAGGCGGAGATAAGTCGGTGGAAATTTGTGGGATTTGTGGGATGGCGGCTTAAATTTCTTTTATGGATAAGCGGTTTATGGACATTGTGATATGTACTGTATTCTCTCTTGGGAAATTTAAGGTTTAAGGCGTTTTGCATTTCTTAACGGCTGTGAAAGTGCTCTTGTGGTGAAATGCATTGATCTCCTTTTCTTTTCTTTCTTTCTTTCTTTCTCTTCTTCCAATACTCGTAGTTGGCTTTATCTGGCTTGAAAGTGAACAACCACCATACTTTGGGTTTTCGGGTTGATTTTTTAGTTACTGTAAAAAACTTGTGTTACCCACTAGTCTATCTCTGCCTGACCTCTAATCTCTATCAATCCCTTGTCCTACTGTGGGTTTAGTTTGATAGATTAATAGAATTGCCAATACTAGTTAGCAGATTTCTGGCTAACCCTTAAATGCAAATTTTGTGGTCCTCGCTCCCATTAATTGGGCTAATGACATGAAAAGACTCTGTACTGTTTGGGCCTCCTTCAGAAAAAACCCCTCCGATGCCCAAGTTATCGCAACCCGTAGTAGTATATCAAGAGCATACATGGAGGCATATCATAAGTATAATTCAAAAATGCAAGATACGAGCTCACTCTAGGAAGGAGTTAGTTCTCTACAACTGCGCGTTCTATTTCAAACCCTTCATGGTCTCACACCATCACCTGCCAATGTGCCTTCATACCACAAAATATCAATCTCTTCCATGTTCCCCCCCCGAGTGTGTTAACAACTAGTTTGTCTAGGGAAAAAGAAGAAAAAAAGACATCTCTTAGCAAGCGTTACCCTAAATCTATTATCATACATCCTGCTCTATTCAAAAGGGAAAAAGAAAAAGAAAAAGACTTATCATACTGTACAAAACTAAGACACCATCCGCCCAAAAATAAATCTCAAGATATAATAATTATTATATACTCTACTCAAACTTAAATTTGCTCTGTTGCCGAGCATAGAAAAAGAGAAAAAAAAGAGGGATTCCCTAAAGGCTAACTTATCCAAGGAACTTCTAACTTAATCTCGAAAGTGCAGAAGAAAAACTGAAGACAAGAAACATATAAATATCTTAGACCACCCCGTAGAAGACCTGTATTCTGTTGAGTGTAGTAGGGTACGGGCAACCGCCCTAGTTGTGTTGTGGAGGAGATAGGACGGCGTTGAGGGTAAACCACTAGTTGCGCACACATGTTTGTTAGCCCTATTTAGTTAGCAGCGGCGCGCATCTGACAATAGAACAAGTTCTCTCACATCCACCACGTCCACCAATCCAACATATTCATCTGACATTACTAACACCAACAAACGGCGATTCCCATGAGACGATATCATAAAACCCGGGCTAGATGCGTCAGGAAGGCAGAGCCTGTAGCAGCTCTTCAACTCTCCCATGCTTATTTGCGGCGGCCAGCGTGAGCGGTGCTTGGCCGGATTTGCCTGAGCTATTGGGGTTAACATCTTTCCGCTCCAACAGTAGCTTCACTACTCCTTCACGCCCACTGCGGGCAGCCCACGAGAGTGGTGTTTGGCCATACTCCGTATCTGGGATGTCGGGGTTGGCATCTTCCCGCCCTAATAGTAGCTTCACTATTCCCTCGTGGCCATTCCCAGCAGCCCACGAGAGCGGTGTTTGGCCGGATTTACTTGAGCTATTGGGGTTAACACCTTTCCGCTCTAACAGCAGCTTCACTACTCCTTCACGTCCACTACGGGCAGCCCACAAGAGTGGTGTTTGGCCATACTCCGTGTCTGGGATGTCGGGGTTGACATCTTCCCGCCCTAATAGTAGCTTCACTATTCCCTCGTGGCCATTCCCGGCAGCCCACGAGAGCGGTGTTTGGCCGGATTTACTTGAGCTATTGGGGTTAACGTCTTTCCGCTCCAACAGTAGCTTCACTACTCCTTCATGCCCATTGCGGGCGGCCCACGAGAGTGGCATTCGGCCATACCTCGTGCCTGGGATGTCGGGACTGGCATCTTCCCGCCCCAAGAGTAGCCTCACTATTCCCTCGTGGCCATTCCCGGGGGCCCACGAGAGTGGTGTTCGGCCATACAGTGCATCCGGGGCGTTAGCGTGGGCATCTCCCCACCCCAACAGCAGCTTCACTACTCCTTCGTGGCCACACCCGGCAGCCCACGAGAGTGGTGTTTGGCCGGATTTACTTGAAGCATTGAGATTGATATCTTTCCGCCCCAACAGCAGCTTTACTATTCCTTCACGCTCATTGCGGGCAGCCCACGAGAGTGGTGTTTGGCCAGATTCACTTGAACTATCGGGGTTGACGTCTTTCCGCCCCAGCAGTAGCTTCAATACTCCTTCGCGCCCGCCCCCAGCAGCCCACGAGAGTGGTGTTCGTCCGTGTATACCCGGGCTATCGGGGTTGACGTATCTCCGACCAAATAGTAGACCTGCTACTTGCGGGGCCTTACCCCACCGGCCCATGCTCCCAGGACTGACAAACTGCGGACCAAGAAATAGCCTCACCACTCCTTCATGTCCGTTTTCAGCAGCCCATGAGAGTGCTGTTCGGCCATGATTCGTGTCCTGATGATCAGGTTGAATATGTGTTTTTTGCAGGAGCAATCTCGCTACCTCTCCATGCCCATATCTTGCAGCCCATATGAGTGGAGTCACACCCGCACCATCTCTCTGGTTCACATCCCATCTGTTCGTCTTTATCAAGGCATTTTCAACTTCAGCGATGCCGAAGTACGAAATACAGTGCAGCGCGGAGAAGGACCCACGATTAGGAATATATCCTTTGAAAAAGACTTTACCGATCGGAGGAATATGATGATGTCACCTTTGGTGGGTGTTATGGATCTAGTCGCTGCCCTCCCAGCAAGATGCTTCTCAACCTCACCCTGGACATGCGGTCTCCCGGTCAGAAATATCCGAGCGCCTCGGGAATTTTTGAGAATTTGGCTGAGTGAATCAAGAAGCCTCACCCGATGTCCTGGCGGACACTCGTCCAGGGCATCAATGCATATAAATGTGCGTCGTGAGGACGAGATATCCTGCAGGAATTCCACAATTTCTGAGAGCGCTAGCCTCTGGCCACCAATGACCTTCTTTTGGTCCCGAAAAGTTTGGACTATTCTTTCCGGAACCTCATCCAGCCCACCAACAACCTGTTTCAGCACTGAACCCAGAATAGTAGCCGGGGATTGCTCCTCCTGAGCGGCGAAGTCGAAGTAGAAGCACGCAACGGCAGAGTTCCCCCCCACGGCCTGCTTGCATAATGAATCTATCGCTAACGAGCTAACATCACAGTTTTTTAGTGATACCCTTCCTTCCTCGGGCATCTTGCCTCTTACCTCATGTAGGTCTTGCCAACACCCGGACCTCCGCAGAAAAACAAGGCTGAACTATCAGATTTACCCCCATGAATACCACCAAACCAGTCCTTGTATTCCTGAGTCTGCAAGAGCCAGTCTCCCACCCCGTCGACCCTGCGGGTTCGAATGTCCTGGTGCCGTATCCGGGGTTCGAGCGGTGATAGCCAAGCCAAAATTTCAGACTTCTCGTCGGCAACCGTACAGTTATTCCAAACATTGTTAATATTAAAGCAGTTGGTATTGTCGTTGATGTGATGTTGAGACATTTTGTATCTCTCGCTGCTTTGAAGGTGTAGAAGAGGGGTTCTTGAGTGATTCCATACGGTAGAGTCGGTATGCGATTCCTGGGGTGTGAAGGAAAGCGGGGGCGATCGTGATTTTGTAGTTTTAAGGCTAAAGCTTGGTCTAACCAGCTGGGCTGACACTTGTACTGTTTGTGAAACCAAGATGACTATGGGCTGCCGTATGCGCAAACCCCAGGCGGCCGATGGCGGAATAGGAGGTGACAAAACTACTCAAGTAGTTTAATATTTTGTGCCATATTTGTCCTAGTGACAGTATTGATCAGACTCCCTTTCTAGCAGCTTTAAGGACTAGGGGCTATTATGTTACTGGTACTGCACTGTGCACGGCATCAAGAATTGTCTCTTCCCGGCGAGTAAGCAATACTTTCTTTCGCACTGTGAGCCGAACTGTCACTCTTAGAGTTGGAAACCATTACTCCACTAGCCGCGAGATCAAGTCCCGACCCATCAAGCGCAACCACAATTCCCCGCAACATTCAACCATCGCCGTATCCATTCTTTCGTCGTTGCTTTACCACGAAAAATGCGTGCGAATTTTAGAAGTAAAAAGAGGGAAACCCGTTCCATGGATAGCCTGTATTTCCAGTAGATTTAATTAATAGTCATCATAGTTGTAATTGTGGGTGGAGTAGCCATTCTAGTTATCATGATTGGATTTTTCGGGGATCGGGACAGCGCTCGTCGGCTCAGGGCTTATTCTCGCCCGGAATAAATTTATAATATCATACTGTCGAACACTATTTCCACTCCCGCCACCAGCCCCAACTGTCTCCACATCTCTTCCGGTTTTGGACTTTTGTTCATAAATACGATACCTCCAATTCCATACACTATCAGTGCCTTCCATCTCAGTTCGTAAAGTTACTTAGCAAGAGCCTTCGTGGAATGGATGTTCTCTTTGGCGGAGACTATGGGGGCCTAAGGGGGCTATTGCGGAATCAGGGCCTCCCTGAGGCAGGGGGACCATTTCCTGAGCAAAGAGAATTATCACATCATGAAGATTCTTGCAGAGTGGCTGCACATCAACCGAACTTAGTTATATCATACTTCTACCACATCAAGCCTACATTTCCGACACCCTCCGGCGGAGTTGTCTCTTCAGTCCTTCCGCTCACGCCCATTGTGTATCCCAGCTTAACCGATCTCTCCTTTTGTGTACTATACTATAGCTCAGAAGGGCTTTCCCCAACATTGCCTATCACAAATTACCATCAGTCTCAGGCTAGGCTTCAGCTACAGTATAGTACAAAGATGGCAGGAGAAGCTCGGGTCCAGGTCCAAACTTCATGTAAACCCCGAAGCAGCCAGAAACCCCTCCTACTTTTATACAGTAACCCCCCCCCCCCCCCAAGCTAGCAAAACCCTGAACATTTGCAACCTCAAAGGACTGCACCACAAAACCCCGCTCCTTCAGTCCCCATGCACTAGGGAACGATGACCGTATACAACGCCGGGGCCTGCAGAAAGATATTCCGACGCCAAAACACAATCTATCCAGCAACCTCCGCCGCCACTACCAATTTGTCCCCCTTCTCGTCTTCATCGTTCGTTTGTGCACTCTTCTAGCTCGTGGTGCCCATGCCCAATTATGCGGTATTGGGGAACATTTTTACGTGTTGACAGAGTGAGGAGTCTCCGTTTCGAATTGCAGAATATAGAGAGTGATGTGACATGAAGACATCAATTCAGTCCCCCCTAAGCACACACCCAGAACCCAGTACTGCCCAAGGAGGTCCCACACACAACCACAAATCCCAACCACATGCTATACCCTCACCCACCCTCCTCCCCCCACACTTTTCTACCCCCTTAAAAACTCCCACCCCTCCCCTTTCTCCCTTTCTCCCTACTCGACATTAAACGCCAAGCGCCCCAACTCAACCAAACACAACCAAAAACCAAAAATGGAATTCACAAATCAGGCTAACATCCTCTACTACTCCATCCCAAATGGAACCCTTGTTCCACTCCTAGATGCCAATGGCCAGTATGTCCCCGCCAGCGCGTTCCCGGGTGCGATTCCAGTCAACATTATCGCCACCTTAGAGCCCACCATCCCGCATGCTGTCGCTACCACGGCCGCCGCCGCCGCAGGACAGCCAGCCTCCACCGCAATCGCTCAGCAGGCTGCCACCACTGCTGCACAGACAGCCCCTCAGGAGCAGCAGCAACCGCCGGCATGCGTCATCATGTTCTTGCAGAGGGATGGGAGCTATGGCTTGAGGCCTGATTCGGTATCTATTTCTCTTCCCCTCGGTAATTTATGAAAGCTGATGGGGAGTTAATAGTAAGCAAATGAGAAGGAGGCAACTAAGATAATAAAAACAGCTGGAGGAGAGTGAAAGCTCATGGGACTTACAAAGTGCCCCGGCTTCTGTATGGATAAGTGTTTCCGTAGACACTGATATATACAGCACTCCGGAACGGAGAATCTAAACTTTTGTGTTTTACATTTCTAAGGATATTTGAAACGTCCCGGTCATGAAATGTGCCCTCCCCCATTTTTTCCCAATTTAGACACTGCGCAACCAGAGAGCAATGAGTGCCAGACTTTAAGTCCCGAAAGATCTCTGTTAGAAACAATGCAGGGAGAGCGCAGCTAGAGAAATTGAAGCGGATATAGAGTGATTGCGGGGCCGTCAGGTAAGTGTGAGGAGGCTTTAGCGGAGATAGTCACAAGGTAGATTACTTGGTTTACCGGGGAGAAAAAGGTGATAAGTTTGCGTGAAGAGTGAAGAGAAGGGGATTTAGGGAAAACATAAGATACCAACTGCCAATGACAAGCAGGACAGCTTGATGGCTAAGCAACAACCCTCCTCCTGAGTGCAATCCATTGCGCCCAACAATTTTCAACCACACTATCACACATCTCCATCCAATTCCGACTGTTTTTCTTTTCTTTTTATATATTTCATTGTGGTGATATGACATTCTCACCCCCACCAATCCAAACCCAGAGCTCTACCACCATGGTAACCCATCCCTTGGTATGATACCACCCCAATCTCAATCCAATCCAACCCCATTTACCGCCAAACCCAAACTTTAAAACTTGGAACCCACACCCAGCCCCTGACATCCCCAGGCACATACGCCCCAGTGCGTGCATCAACCATAGGGACAATTCTGCCATCGGGATAGCGAAGCGCCAAAATGCCGACCGACGCTGAGGGTGACGGCGGGGCTAGTTGTTGTCCCCAAATGACTGGAGGAGTAGCTGGAGAAGGTGGATAGACCGGAACCGGCGGGGACAGAGAAGGGGCCACGGGAAGTGTGTCGGTTACGGCGGTCCATTTTGGTGGTGGAGGGGTGTAGACTATTTTTGTGTGAAGGATGCCCATTTTTGTTGTGCGAGGGATGTTTTTCGCTTTTTTTTTCGCTTTTTGAAGGGAGTTTGTGTTTCTGCGGAAGTGGTGATGACGAAGCGAGGGAGAGAGGATAGATTTTTTTATAGAGTAGGGAGTGTACGGTTCTTCTGCGTTGATAGAGGGCTATCATGGGGATGGAAGAAAGCAGCACCCCACATAGGACCTACCCTACAAATCACTGACCACTCACAAAGAAAATACCATAGGATACCACCCGCCAGGGAAGGGCTCATACCCCCCGAGCAGCCCCACAGATAAAGACCTACGATACTACCCCCAAATTACACTATTCTCACAATGTCATAAATCAAAGTAATATCATAATATTATATACATGACCAGGGATTCGTGTAGCTTGGATTGGCCACTCAAGCAGATGCGCAGTGGGATTCAAAAAATAAATTTGCACGCAAAAGATATCTTCTTTGAGCAGTCGCTGAGTAAAATTAACCCAAAGATTAAGATTTAGGAGTAATTATAACGGAAGGAAGTTTGGGTGAGGTTGCCCGTTTGGTGGCAGCGAAATACCAGGCATGCGCAAAGGGGCCCAAAGAGATGGCGGGTTGTACAGATAATTGATAGGTAAAGCTGATCCAGCACGGAAAGGTCCAGGGAAGCAACAAATGCGTGGACAGAGAAGGGTAAACAGAATTTGACACTGGTATCATAGTAATACAACAGTCGCAGCAGTGCTTGATGTTATCAGAGTTTTTCCTGTGAGAAATTTCTATCTCCAGAAGATCACACTTAAAATTCGAAGGGAGGAGGCAATTATCGACCAGTTCCGATGGTCTAATAGCTAAGGAACTGGTCCGTACTAATTTGAAGCAGGGAATGTCTCAAGTTCGAACCGGGGTCGAGTGGATGTAGTCGGGAATTAAAAATGCCCGGCGAACCACTTTTTTCTCGAGTCAGGGTAGAGGGTGGTTAATGCCCTAACACCTATCCTCAGAGCTGATAGAGATAGAGAGTAACGTAGTTTCAACCCCTAGCTTTTTTGAATGGCCAGCACACCCTTCTTCATTTCCTAAACTCTCATCCAGAAATATAGCCCCCGGGTAGCATTCTTACAAAAATGTTGCGTTGCCTCAAGCATATATCATACTGGCATACCCAGAAACCGTCCATGGTCACCCTAAGAGCTCACAGACTATGAGTGGTGTCGGCGACTAAGCTTTCCGGGCAGAGTAACCAGGTCCCCAGAAACACACGTGAAACTTGCCATACCAAGCCCCACGACATAGGCACCAGCTATCGGTCGGCAGGCTAAATGACAATGCCCAATAAACAGAAAAAAGCTCTCTGCGAGTGATATGCCATGCACAGCACAAGATACGCCACAACAAAAACCTAGACCCAATGGAAGTTGGCATTGAACTTAACCACAATGGGCTCCTCCCATACTGTGAATATAGCGGGGTAAGAGCTCTAGGATGAGCTACGGTGCCACAATAAGAGCGTGATGTGATGTTTAGGTGATTAGTATACTTGCAGGAGGATATGGCCAGAACTTGTGATTTCGCACGGCTTCCTATTTCTTCACAATAGCTCGCCCCATCCGGCAACTGTCCTATAACCTTTATTTCTCCTTTTGGTTCTCCTTCTCTTCTTTTTATGATACTCCTTGTATCATACCTTACTTCTTTTGTCTAACAGCAATCATCACCGCTCTCTTGAAGTAATCCCCTTCACCCCAAGCCCAATTCCATCCGCGCTGATCTTGGTCCCACATCCTATGGTAATCCTACCAGCTGCGGTGAGAGCTGGCTATGCCTAGGCAGGCGGGGGACACATCTCTTTTTTGGCCAAGATCATCCCAGTCTAGAAGGCCCCCTCCACCTCTTAAGCAGGAAGGTGAGAGCCAAAGCTAGTCTTCATATTATTAATGAGCCTTTCTCCATCAAAAGCCAAGTGAGGGGCCAGAGATTAAAGGCAAAGTAAACTAAGACAATATAGAGGGCGGGCGGCAGGCCATCCTACTTATGCTATTATAGTTATGAAAAGGAGTCTCTATATTTACCTATTCATACTTTCTACCCCGCCCAATGAGGTTTCCGACGGTTTCTGGAAGGTTGAGATGGGCGAGTGATATTCTATGCTTCAATTCCAACAACTTCCCAGTATTTGTGAACAAACATGCATCGTCCCCTTTTCCTCCCCTAACAAAATACCAATCACCCAATACGCTACAGTACTGCGCCTGAACCACTAGCCTTATGGTATGACGTAGATGCTGCGTATGGAGGCTTTACCGGTCATTCCATAATAGATATTATCAAGAGATAATCGACGATGAAGCTGGGCGAGGACACAGAACCTGATGCAATGGGTGACTGGCTAAGAGCACGCACTAAAAATATTCGGGAACTAATACCAGAGATGCCTATCGAGGCTCCCACTTTCCCCAACTCGGATGCGGGTTATCAACTAACAGTAATGGGTAGATTTCTCCTCGCTTCTCTAAATATAAGCACACAATACTAGGAGAGACGACAATCTTTAGAAGAGGGGAAACCCAACAAGATGACAAAAGGGGGAAATGTTGGGAATGTGTAAAATGTGGTACCGGAGAGGGCCAAGGAGAAAGGGAGTGGGCCACAGCTAACCATGGATCTCTTCCACGGATACCACGCTCACAGAGGCCATTGCAGCCAGGTGAGCTGTGCCACTCTTCGGAAGTAGAATTCTGGGCCTCCGGTTTCGGCCGTGATAACGCTCCTCCCATTCGTAAATTAGGGAGCTTACTCCCTTTGGCTGGTCATCCTTAGTAATTGTCTGTCTTGTACATCCCACCCTCCAGGAAAATTTTGCAAATCCTATACTTCTCTATAGCCCCCATCCGACAATTTCCCAAGATTTTTTTGACCCGCCTCAACTTTCGTGGGATCGGGGAGCCTTTGCCTACGCTCATTCGACCGCGTCTACAGCCCCCCTCCCGACTTTTATTGCTGGGGGGCACACTCTAGAATGGAAACCACTCAAGGTGTAACACCCCTTTCACCGGGACTACTCGACCGATTCTGCGTTAGCACACATCCACCAAACCGCTCTTCTTGCGCTTATGAAAATAGTGGAGGCTTCCCCTTCGTGGGGGGAGCAGCGCAAAGGAGATTTACCAGGCTCCGCGGTGGAACCTAGCTTGGGAAATACAGCACAACGGCTTCTTTATGTGAGATCAGGGAACGGTATCTCGACTCAACCAGTTCGCAAGGAAATACAGTGTTGGTTATGCTACTCAAATAAGGCATGTGGGAATCGTGAAGGCATCACTAGAGCGGAACTATGCCAGACTTGGATCAAGAGATTGCGAGGTCAGGCTTCTTCTCTGCTAATCTCTCCCAGTTGCTCAAGCCCCCCTTCAAACAGATCCGCAGGCATCCATCCCCTCTGCCAAAACTGCTACACCCCCCTCTCACACTAAGCAGGGCTCTTCCTCTCTTTGGTGGATAGGTCATATATCCCCCCTCGCAACTGAATACTAATGGCCTGTTGATGCCAAACTACGTTCTGTGGTATTTAGGAGGCATTCCATAGTGCGACGAGGAGGAATCAGGAGGGAAGGCGTCATCCCTCCGAGAGAGCTGTAGCAATTGAAAGCCGTTTCACAACTATGATACCAGAAGTAAATGCAACATCTATCACACGGATTCCAACTTTCCAACTATGCTAAGTTGGCATACGGAGACTCTCGATAAAACCCTAGACCTCATTAGTGTTTGCCACGAGCGGAGAAGCTCGAGGGCTCTGCTCGAGCCAGGCTCGAGCTTTTGGGATATTCGATCCTCTGAAAAGTTTTATCTCAAATCTGGCAATGGGTAGGGCGGAAGGGAACGGGACTGAAAGGGGACAGGTGAAGTGAGGGGCTGGTGAAAGCGGGAGCGGACAGGTATCGCAATATGAATCCCAGCTGAGGCCCCGAAAGAAGAAATGGTATGAACTTAATATTTGAAGGGGTTTCCTTATGGGAATCCATTTCCACACATCATTGGAGGCCTGAATGTCAGCGGGTAGTTTAGTATTGTAGGGTGCAAAGCAAATGTTTTCTCTAACTCTATGGCTTGCACGATTATTGATTCAAAAGATAGGTATTTCCAAGAAATGAATTGTGTCAACCCGAGTCAGATTATTCCCAACCGAGCTCCGGACCTCTTGAGATCATGGATTTCAATACCAATGGAATCTCGATCCATGAGAATCCTTCCGACTTCCAGCTTTTCTGCCTTTGAGCAGGTGATATCTTGTATCGATTAACAAATTCAGGCTCAAGCCAACTCGAGCCTTCCCCCACGAGCCTATATATTCTAGGCTCGAGCCCTGTGGTAAAGCTCGAGCCGCTCGAGTCTCTTTGCTCATCAGCCGAGCCGGATCGAGCCCATGGTCCGGCTCGACTCGAGTCGGCTCGTGATATACACTAGACCTCATCTTCCCTTAAATAACCTTAGAACGAAAAAACTTTCTTGGCACCCCCTCTCCCTCTCTATAAATACCCCCCTCCTCCCCACTAAACCTCCTCCTTCTTTCCTCTTCATGGAATTTGCATCACTGTTGCGGAGGAGCTCTGCGACTGTGACGACAGCCAGAGCGCCTGCCTGCCGGGAGCGTCCCGGCTCCCACGAGCAGTATTTACTGTTGCTCAAGAGCTCGGTAACACGCCTGGTAAGGAGGGTGCCTGACAGGAAGGATACTTTAGGTCATGGTATAACATGGTTCGACTATCATCCGTCCAACGTGGGTTGGCTAACCAGCGGATGGCTCGTGGGACCCCAGCGTGGTTGACACCTTGACGTGGTGCTGGGGCTTTCAAACTAAGATCAACCATTGTAGACTTGCTGAGGTATGTTTTGTCCGCCAACTAGAGGCCTAGTCCGGAGGGCAATTGGATGAGGAAAGGAGGTTGGTCAGTGCACTCTGCCCAGAAAAGTCTCTCGCATGGTGAAGGACTTAAACCCGCATACACTCAGCGGCACATCACTTTCCAGATCGACCGGTAGATCAACCCACCACCAAGCACAGGAGCTTCGCTACTACCGATGGCGTCACCCACCAGGCACTCCTTGCATACAGCATGATAATATTATAATATATCAATATTCAACACGCTATCATAGCTCAATTCCCATCACATAACCCCATCAAGCCCATAAACGCATGTCTTACAAAGAAACCGGAAAAGAGAAAAACAAAAAAACGCTTGCAAAGAAGACCGACCAGAGATACAAAAATAATAAAAGCAAGAGGCTAACCCCTCAGACACGCCAAAGCGCCCCCCACGTCCGACCCAGACAGCTAGCTAGCTACAGTACTCCGAGCAGATACAAAACTACAGATAGGAAGGAAAAGAGACTTTTTAATTCCATTTCGTCTTGGCTGGGTGGATAGGTAGGTGATTCACCCAGGGTGATTGCCGACGTAAACGGGACTACCTGGAAAAGAGAAAATATCGAATACATGCCCTCACAAAAAAAAAGTACAGATTACAAATAAACAAGGCAATCAAGCTATAAAGTGAAAGGAAGGTGCTGTTGCAGAGAGGGTGACAGTCATTCCTCCAGCGCCCGTTTCCTACACGTACTCGCCAGCAGGGGGATTTCCAACTCGCCCTTGGTGGGTGGTGGTAGCGGGGGCAACTTCTTGCTATCATCATCAGCATCATCATGATCGCCTTCCCATATCTTCCAGCCAGGACTAGGTGTCTTGCGGAGCAGCGGCTTCCTCTTGATCTTCTCTGGGGTGGAAAAGGTAATGAATGAGTCGTTAGATAGCGTGGGTAGTTTCGTCGTCGTGGTAGTCATTATTTTATCGTTTTGCGTTTCCTCCTTTTTGTTGATCACTTTTTTCTTCTTAATCACGTCTCCATCGTGTGTCGCCTTCTTTCCAGGTTGAAGCAACTCCTCCTCCTTCATCTCCCTCAGCGGCTCCCTACATTCGCGGGGTGACCCTGCTGCACTGATCCCTAGTGCTCGTCGCTGCGGAATGCATTTGACCGGAGCGTCGACAGACATTTGGTTCTCGCGCGGAGTGGAGAGGATTTCGGCCAGTCTCGAGGGAGGGATATTTTCCTTTCCGAGGTCCAACTCACCAGACGTCTCCTCATTGTCAGAAATATCAAGTGTGTGAGTTGAGAACTCCACTAGGTTTTGGAGCGCTTCTTGAGGAGAGTCCTCATAGATGTCGAATATCCACGAGTCGGGGATAGGCTGTTGTTGCTGCATCGAAGGGACGGCGGGTGCGTCATTGGAACTTGAGGTGGGTATGTCTCTAAACACAACTGGAGGGGTCGAGGAACGCGCGCGCTTCAGCTGTCCACGACCGCTCCCGATTTGTGGGGATACGGCGCGTGTGCGACGCGTGGGAGAGGGGATATATGCCTTTTTTAACGAGCTCCCGACGAGTGGTTTTGCAGATCTATGGGATGGCTTGCTCACGCGTTGGTGGGTATTCGTGATGTTTGCTAGGGCACGCTTGGGCTGGGAGTTGACTAAGGGCTTATCGGTCAAAATGAAACGCGACTTGGATGGCTGATTGGTGGTGATCGTGGGGTTTGAGGGCTTCAGGATCTCATCGATATTCGCAATGGATTTTGATGGGGAGAGGACGGATTTAACGCGTTTGAATAGGTTCGGGTCTGCGTTCTCATCGTTGAAGAGTGGGCGCTTAGTGGGGGTTGCTGTTTCAATTAGCACAGGTAATAATTATGGTGCGGCACAAGGAATATAAAATTAAAATTGGTGGTGGGGAATTCTGAGTGACTCCTCCGAGGGGTAAAGAATTCCCATTGAACGAAGTGTTCCATTCAAACATGTGATTAGAGTACTTACTGCGACGAGCAGAATTCCCAGGAATGTTGCTGAAGAAAGGACCTTTCGTCACTGGTGAGAGATGGTGACGCCGCCCAGGACTTGAGACAAGAGTTGATGAAGGTGCCATTATTGCAAGTGCAGTAAGTACAGATCGCTAATCGAGAAAAGCGTGGAATGAAAGAGCGACAGAGCCGAGGACTATACAATGAACAGAAAGAAAAGAGTAAACAAACGAAAACAAGAAAGAGAAAGAATCGTGATCTCTTTAAAGTTTATCTTCTTTCTCTTCCCCAGAGAATGTGAAGGTACGTAGCGTGATGAAAAGGTGGAGAGGCGATGAGGCGAGAGGGGAGGGGAAGTGGGTCGTTTAAGTTGAAGCGAAGGAGGGTGGGAGCGAGGGAGGGATATTGGGGGAAGGGAAGGGCAGACGTTGAGACCAAAGTGGGCATGAGGTGAAGAAAGGTGTGGGTGCCAAGGATTAAATTTAAATGGTAAAACGCGTGAATCATCGCGACGAAAGACGCGGTGGACGCGCGACGTTGGCGCGTTTTTGGCGTTCTTGGTACATTCCGGGAGTGGCGCAGTGACTACCCCACCAACCGTGGCTCACTCATCCAACCCTCTAAGGCAATTTTCCTATCGTATCAACGCAACCCTTATCACATTTTTATCGATAGCGGCATGGGATGAAATGGCGGTGGCTGGGAGTGAAACAAAATCTTGCCCTTGCTGCTGATATGCGTACTATCATAGTATTGAAAACGAGTCCAAATCGATATCTGAGCACGAGGGATTCCCACCGCGATTTTCTCAATTCTCGTCGCGTGGCTACTCGCTAGTTAGTTAGCCATCTCAATTAATGTAGCTTTCGTGAAATCCCCCAGAATTGGACATGCTTTTTAGTAGGCGCCCTTCCCTCCCAGTCTGCATGACTTCAGCTGATCGGTTCTAATACCGATAGAGCAGAATACCGGTAATTAAGAGAGCGCGAGCGAAAGTGCGAACCTAGCAAAGCTGTAGGGAAACAGGCAGATATCAGGACACTCGTTCTAGGGAAGTCTGTGAGGGGGGATTGAACAATGCAGACTCCTTTTGCTGGGGAATGAGGTCTGGTGAGGATGACTAAAAATGGTAGAGTGAGGGTTAACCCCAGTGCCAAGCTATCATTGACACCAAGGGCTGTTGTCAGCTGTACGGTAGGCTTCAGTTCACGCCATCCTGCTGCCAAATCCCATACACAATCATTGTCTCTCCTCGACCCCCAGAGAGCTTATTTAAGTCTCTCTATTCCGCCATCTCGCCTCCCCACTTCCCTCTTCCTTTCACCACAGCAAACAAGAAAGAAATTCCTTCCCCTCCAATATATCGGCCTGGCGAGCCCTTTAAGCATTTCCCTTCTGCACCCCACCGCACTCGGTAGACATTCGAGCCCGAGTCTCCGTCATCCATTGTGCAAAGTACATTTCCTTCCGCCACACCAGCGAAATGGTTTTCCCAAGCGAGAGAATAAACAAGTTTGTATCAAACTTCTCATATCCTAGGCATCCGTTTCTCCATTCCACTCATTAACTTTCCCTCCCTTCCACCCTAACCGCCCGCACCCCGGGCCTACCGGTCCATCGCCGTCAATACAAGAGGATAAAGGGTTTTCACATTGGGCAATTCAGTCCAGAGCACCCACAACCTCCCCGAAAAAAACAAGCATTTCAACCACACCCGCAGGCTAACCTTCCTTCCTTCCCCCCACCATCCTCCTCACCTCTTCTCTCTCTATCAAACACACCGCACTCAATAGTCATTTCATCATCCATCATCATCCTAAAAAATCTCTCCTTATTCTTCCTATTGGAAACCCTGCTTGCGCTCTCCTAATTACTGCCGTCCCGAGTGACACTCTGTGATTGCCGGTGCTATCCCTCATACTTGGGTATTAGCATAGCTCTAGGCATCGCCTCCTTTCTCCTCCTCTTTTTTCTCTCCTCGACCCCCCCCCCCCATCGGAGTCATCAAGCACCTAAATCTCAACCCGATATCAGCTCGCTCAGGTCTTTCCTCTCGTGATGCCCTCAGCACTTCTGCTTCATCCCACCGTCGCAGTGAACTCAAGTAGGGGCCTGTTTGGCCAAAAATGGGACCTTTCCGTTGGGCGACCGTTTCTGCTGTGAAAATAGCATTCTCTCCGTTTTGAAACGGAAGGAAAAAGGCCATTTGTATGGGGGAACGGAACTGAACCGTTGTATCCAAACAAGCCCTTAGGAACGATTTCATTTCCTCATTGGGACATGAAAGTTTACATTCCTACACAATACATTTCCTCTCCTTCACCTCCTCTTCTTCTTCCTCCATAGCCCACCATGCTGTGGGGGTCCTATCCGTTTCCAGGAATAACTTCTTTTGCAACCCCAGCGGGGGTCGGAAAATTTCTCATCTCTATGTTACTCCCGCTTACCCTCCTCCTTCCTTGCTCAACTCACTCGTTCGCTTGTTCCGCAAATTCATATGGAGCCCGGGAGTGCAAAACGCACCAGCATCAAGTGGTCACGCCAGCATCATCCCCGCAGTCAGGAGTTGGAAAGTCCCAGTCATTGAATTTGCTTTGTCTGCCTCTTTGACTGGTGAGTTGGCTTCCATCTTTCTTGTTTGTGGATATCAGGAATCCGAAGCTGACTCGGAAATAGCGGTTCAATTCCAGTGATACATTTACTGGTCTAATGTATGCGTGAGATGGGGATTATCATGACGGGATGGCGAATGGGCCGTTTTCACGAAGATGGTGTAGCATCCAACCAATAGACAGATATTCAACAGGATTCCAGAATTCTGAAGAGCAGCCGAAGATATCAGTAATGTACTCCCAAGAACCCGCAAATTCATACAAAACACTTGCCATCAGTTCATATACTTGTCTATTTGTCCACCTGCCTATCCCCCTAGCCAACCACCCCCGTGCAGGACCTACCAGCCGTTAAAGTCCATCACTAGAAAGCCCACTCCAACAACACCATACCACACCGCAATCCAACCTCACCACAGCTCAGAATACCCACCCTCAGACCTACCAACCAATTCCACCTGCTCCCCACAGCACACCAAATAAGCCAAAGAGAGAAAGAAAGAAAAACACATCAAGCCAACGACTCGAGCACAGTACATACCCCCCCCCCCCCATACACACCCACAGCACGCTCAATCAAAAGCCCATGATGTACGATAGTACCAGGACAAAACCCCCACACGCCACCACCTTAATCACGAATCCGAGCTAGTCCCAACCGCCAGGCCAACCAACCCAAGGCTTCGTCATGGATCGTTGCTCATGGTATATCGCTTCACTCCTCCTCCTCCTCCTCCTCCTCCTCCTCCTCCTCCTCCTCCTCCTCCTCCTCCTCCCGCTCGTACTATATAGGTATATACAATACCAGATTTCCAGATGTCCGCAGCACCATGTTTTCCTTCGCAGTTGTTTGCTCGTTCAGTTGGATGGTATTTACGCAGTGTTAGAGTGCTTGCGAGAACTGATGGTGGCGGTACCAGATATGCGGGAAGGTGGTGCGCCTACTGGGTGCGCTGCCCGCGCAGATCGTTGGGGGGATTCAAATCGAAAGAACCCCCCTCCTTTCTAGTACATTTGAAAGGGAGAAACAAATCTCTGCGCCCGGATGTGTGTGCCCGAAAGTAGTTGATTGCCCGAGTGATATTTCATGCTCGTAATCGTACATACATACAATCCCCATCATACCCGGGTAGACAACCCAAGCACAAACGATACAACCCAGGTATCCACACCATCTACCTAGACACCCCTCCCACCACCACGCCCATATCTACAATTTACACCCCTTCTACCCCCTCAATATTCACATCCCTCCCCAAGAGCCCCCTAACCTTCAACTCCTCCTTCCTCCACCCCACCTCTCCCTTCCCCTGTGCCTTTCTGACCCCCTCAATCCCCCTCCTAACATCCTCAATCCTCTTCTTGGCCTTCTCCTCCCCTTCAAACACTCTCTTCATCTCCCCTCCCTCTCCCTCCTCCCCATCCACAACACCTTCCATCTTCCCACGCATAACCATCCCCCTCACCCTCCTCTCAATCATCTCCTTCTCGAATAGCTCAGCTTCAAATAACAAGCGATTGATAGATCTCCAGTTCTCGAACTGGAGTTCCTTAACAGTATACCCCGTTGCCGTCCGCGTGAGCGCGTCCTCTCCGGAGGAGACTTTGGACACGGAGCTTGTCAATGCCGCGTAGAAGGATTGGAGTTCTGACGGAGGGATAATGTCCGGTGTCGCAAAGTCTATGTCTACGATCTTTTCGCGAGATTTTTTGGCCCGAGCGGTGGTGGAGAAGACGGGGGAGGAGGCAAAGTCGTAGATTTTGCCGGATGAGAAGATGGTGGAGAGGTTGTCCACCTCTGAGCGAATTTTTAGGCATTTGGTTGGGTCAGAGAGGGGGGACGGCACGAGGGTTGGCTGGGGGGTGGTAGTTTTAGGAGATTTGGGGGGGTGTGACGGGTCTGCGGCAGATACAGTGGGGGGAGAAGTGGTGGAAACATTGCGCATTTGTGATTGCATTTTGTAAATCCTTGCTAAGGATTTATGGTACATTACTTGCGGCATGTCGAGTTTGTTGGCTTCTATCTCGCCACGAACGTAGTCTGGAATGCCGAGGTTTAAGCCGCCCTTTTGACACAGTTAACACATATGCACCGTAAGTAGGAGAGGAGAGGAAGGAGCCAAGCCTTTATTAGGGCGATAAAGTCCTTCATATCCCATGGCATTTTTAATTCCTTCCGTGCACCACATAGACCCCGCCAGCCGGCTTGGAATTGCTCTTTATCCCCAATTTCTCCAAAAGCATTAATGATAGTCCTGTGCGTAACCATATTCGGCTCCAAGTGGGCAGCAATTAGCTCCTTCATGCCGCCGTGTACTAGATCCAATCTTTGCAGCTTCCCACCCAGCGAGATGATAGTATTAAATGTCCCTTCGCTCGGAAAAACCTGCAATCTTCCAAACGCAGATATCAAATCTCTAATCAACGCCATCGTTGCACCAAACATCTTATCGAACTCTTCCCCTTTATTCTTGGAAACGTCATTTGGTAGTGATCCAAGTATAGCAAAGATGAGAGAGTTCAAGTGCTGCGGGAACGGCTTCCCTCCAGCTCCGACGAATGCATATACCAGTCGGATCATAGCCTTCACATCCCGATGCTTCGCCCAAATCTCTTTGAGCAACGGCGTAAGCGTCGGCGGCCTCGGTGGAGTCCCAGCCCGACAAGCCATCAAGAAGACAATATACGCCTCCTTCACCGGCCGCTCGTACAAGAACAACTCGTATATTCTCGCAGGAGTCAAAGTCGGATACAGTCTGACAGAGATATCAAATCCTTCGTACGCCCCTCTCCAATCACCATGTAAAATCCTCGCTGTGATAATCCCCTGCAGGAGCATAAGCCTCGTGGCCTTCCCAGTATCTCTAGCAACCTTCGGATCCACCGTCTCAGAGTACCTCTCCAGGGCTTCCATAAACATTTTCTCCAACTCATCCTGCACTACACCCTGGTATGCGTAGTTCTCTATAGCAACACCGTAGACCCTACCATCGCAGTGCGTCTCGTCCTGGTCAATCAGCCACTTCCAGAACTCGTTCGCAACATCAAATCGCTCCATGTCTTTCAGACACGACATCAGGTGCACGCTGGCGAGCGGATGGCCGGGTATCTCGCCGGATCTCAGGTCGGTGATCAGTTGCTCGATGTGCTTGAAGACCTCGCTCTCGCTACGGGAGAGTCGGTGCCTTGTGTGGATCTGACGGCAGAGGTTTGATATGTCGTCCGGTGTCAAAACGCCCACGTCGCGGAGAGTATGATAGGAGGTCATTGCGGAGGAGATCTGAGCCGCGGTTATGTCGCAGCGGAAGACAAATAACTATCTCAAGTTTGTTAATACAATATCCTTTTTCACCCTCCATCCCACCAATGGGATGGAGAGCTAAAGTCAGGCAAACAAACAAACCTCCTGTGAGTAAATAGAACTCAACTCCCCCATCGACAATTGTGGTATAACCGTCTGGCCAAGGGTAGTAGAAGTCCTCCTCCGCGGCATCATAGGAACATTTCTCTTCCTCTCCTTCCCTCCCCCCCTCATCCCCTTCCCCTTCCCCTTCGCCTCCACCTCTCTCGCCGACGTTAAACATCGCACCTGAGTCCCAGCAGTAGCAACCGAGCTTCGTATAGGAAGTCGAATTCGAACCCGCAGGGCTCGAGAGCGTATTGAATTCATCTGTGTTGCCCAAATATCCGGATGTGCGCGCCGGGGGTGGGGGTGGGGGGGTTGAGTACCGGTACGGCAGTGGAGGCTCTTCCATCAATCATGCCCTGCGGGTAGCACTTCTTTTTTTTCTTCTTTTTCCCCTGCGACTGATCACCCTAGGCTTCCGGCAAATGCCCCCCAGGCGGTATTTTCCGTCTTGGCAATCCGCACTTCCATCACCATCGATCACTCGAAATTGAAGCCCGATCCGTCACTCTACTGGGAGGTTATTATTCATTTTCTATGATCCTCTTGCGTTCGCCCCGGGTGGCATAATACGAATGACAACGATGATAACGTGTGCCAGCCTGAGCTAATATTTCGCAAGATGCCCAATGCGAGAGTAACACATAGGCAAGGAAGCAAGCAGGTAAGGCAACGAGAGGAGCCCCCTTGAGATAGGGTATCATAATGGTGGTGATGATGTCGAAGCGTTTCCAAAGCCAACCGTTATTGCATGCCACCCATATCCAAGCAGAAGGGCAAAATTTGGATATGCAATCGCAGCCCACTTTAAAAGCGCTTCGACATTACGAGTAGGGTAAGGGTAAGCTATCGCTTAAGCAGACCCGCGTAAGCTGATTACCGGTATGATAGTTCATTTTTTGTCATATGGGACGGTTCACCGTTCTCCCCATACTTGCGATCGATATTATTCGGTTTGGTCACTTATCTCTATCCCCCTCAGCCCCGTCCGAACCAGGAAGCAGGAGAGAGAGGCCACAGCGTCGCTACGGTACTTCGAACATTATTATCACAATCTCGGCTCTTTGTGGATCTCGCTCATGCATGTATAGCGTACTGTGTTTGAGCGCCACATGCAAGGCTCTCGTCCAATTCTCTCTCTCTCTTATGTGTATCCATGAGGGTAGGGAAGCTTGATTGCGGCCTTAATTCATGTGCCGTTGCCGATGGGATGGAAGGAGTGGCGAATTGTAAGCATAATACACACCTATTTGTCCACTCTGCACTACCCCGCGCAATGTTACAGTTACTATCATACCAGTAACGAGCGAAAATTCCCGGAACAAAATCATTCTAGACCGAGCTGAAATCTCGGGCTCTCGCAGTGGTAGGGACAAGACAGGAAAATATATGGGGGGTTTTATCCCCTCTTAGTGTCCTTCGGATTAGGGGTGCGGGTGTATAGGACATGCTTGCTTGCTGTTTTCCAGAGCCTATTGGATTGTAACCTGGTTTCTCTTGTCACCTCAGCATGCGGGTGCTCCTGGGGAGGGGAGAGTCGCCCAGATGCGTGATGCCCTGATCACGTCTAGTTTTGGCGATGGCAGCCATGTTACTGTGGTTGTGTTGTGGGTCAGTGAGAGAGATGTAGTCGCTGCGTAGCATAACGTGCAGGTTGGGTGGGAGAAGAGGGAAGGGGAAGAAGAAAAAGGCAAAGTCAATGGCTCGCCTGGTGAGCCTGGTTGAAAGATAGGGAACGGGCCCGCCCACCTGTTGAATGATTGTAGAACGGATGAGTAAAGTCCTGCAAGGCGAATGATTGATGAAGAAATGGTGTAGCAGTGCCCACCGTAGTTCGAGTGCGATTGTATGCTCCCAACGGCAAGCTCACTCCCCATGTTGTGGTATTATTGTCGTAGGACAGATAACCTACTATACTATACCATCTATTTTGATATTTTCCTCTTGCATTAGTTTTAGCTCTTTCCCCTCGGGTTTCTCCTCCCATTGCCATCTCCATTTACTGTGTTTTGTTCTCGAACATTTTCTGGGGGCATCCAGCGGTGGAGAACCGTTTGACCTAAGGGGGAAAACGGAGATGGAGGGAAAATATTACTATTAAATATGAGCAAGCTTTATGTGCTAGCGGGGATGAATGGATGGTTGTAGCAAGACTTTATAGACTATGCTGTGCAGCACGTATGTACCGGTACTTGAGTGCGTTTTGCACTCCTTCATCTCAATCTCTCGGCATGCTCTGAAATGTGGGAAAAAATGCTATGAGCTCCTGCTCGTGTTTCCCTTCTTTTCTTTTTCGTTCACTGATTCAGGGTCCAGGGCAGGGGGAGGGGGAAAAAACGAAGCACGGAAAAATTATGGTGCGGTAGCGGTACTTGTGCCGTATCTGGATACCCTCTGGTTAGACACACAACCGGCTGCAGGGCTGGCCCTACCGTACTGTGCCGGTACTCCCGCGACATCAGGTTTTGCTTCTGTCTGAATCTGTGATGATGGATGATACAGTAGTTACACCATGGATTTGGAATTATTTTTTCTCGTCCCGCGGGAGGAGAGGAACGGGAAGCAACACTGGTGCCGGGGGTGGTTTTGGCTCTGGCTTGGGTCCTGTTGTGCCTTGAATTTGGGGTGGTGGGGGGGAAGTGCAAGTGATTGTTGTTTACCCTTCTCCAATAGGGCGGAAAAGGATGCCGGTAGGAGAGGAGCTAGATGCGACTGGATGGATGTCCAATGGATGAGAGACCCAGAGACTTGGCGAGTGGGAGTCGTTATTACCCTCAATCTAATTTGTTAAACCTACCGCTATCGCATTACCGAGAGAAAAAGAGCTTATCTGCTACCGGCACGATATCCAGGCAAGGCAGGCAGGCAAAGAGGGAAGAGGGGGAAATTTGCCAATGCACAAATGCGGCGCAGCACAGTTGTGTCCGTGAACTCCTTCGTCCCCTTCAATTCAATGGAGTGAGCAATAGTGGACTTGATGTTCTCAATTAGGTAAATGGGTAGATTCGAATGAAATACATGGTAAAATGTAAATTTTAGACAATCCTTATGAAATATTGTAGGGTCTCATCATGAAACTAGCTCAGCAAACCCTTATGTTCAGATACCCTATCACAAGATTATCAACGGAGTTAGATTTCATAATAATAATAATAATATTATAGTTTTTATCATAGGTTGGTATAGCAAGGGCTTGATATAAAATTTGTAGACTATTATACTTAAGTTTTTTAAAATCAAGATAAGGGGGGGGAAATCTTATAAGAAATCAGGTATTATATCATATTTGGTGGATTGGTTTTTTCAGGAAACCTATTTTCCATTGAGAAATACCATAACTATTTAGAGTTTGTAAAGAATTAAAGGATCAAATATATTAATTCAGGAAAAACATTAAGTATCATAACAGCTTTTAAAATATTAAGTTGTAGTAAAAGTTTTACAGGATTTCTGTTTATAATAATTAGAATTGATTTTAGATTTAGGTTAAGCAAATATCAATATATTTATTTTAAACCAGTATGTAGTTATATATGGTTTCAGAGGACTAAAGTTGGGATCTGTTTTTTCACTAAATGTATGACAGTCTTGGCTATAATGAGTTGCGTATAGTTTGTCCACTCCAAAATAAGTATCAGAATTTTACATAGAGTTTAATTGATAATAACAAATTACTCTGAACCATAAACAATATGAAAAAATCTCCACTGAATAGATAAAGAGAAGGATCAATTTTTTGAGAAGCTAGTTGATTTGTTATTAAATTTTCAAAAAAGGTATTTTTGGTATAAAGTAGTTAAAGTATTATATCAAATATACTTTTTTATTATGAAATTGTATTACTAAGTATATTTATATTAATATGAAATGTATTTTATTCTATTATAATATTATGACTATTATCTAGTTACATTAATCTCTAAGAACATTTTAAATATGTTTAAAGCTCTAATCTTGGTACTAGTTTTGCTGTATTGGTAAAAATGTACTGATCTGCTATGTAACATGTTTTTACTAACTTGGTGTACATTTTAGTGTATACAAACTATAATACTTTGATTTTAGCTTAGTTTAACCTGTTAGTTTTTGCCAAGAAAGGCAGAAAGCAATAAAAAAGACAATTTTCTATATTTAACATATTTGGATAATATATATATAATTTTTGTAATAAAAATAACTAAGTTGAAATTCAGGCATTATATAAATTGTTACAGTTAGGGCTATTACAAATTAGATATGAAAACCTGTTTCATCTTTAGTCTTTCAAAACCATGCTAGTAAATCTAATAGATTTCTATAATATTAAAATATCTTCTCTATTACTCTTAATAAAACCTATAATATAACATATTTTTCCTGTCAATTATTTAATCTTTAGTATTTTTCAAATAGATAATTTTAATTTTAATTTAGGCTTTATGGATATAATTGTATTAAGTAATCTTGAACTAACTTATTAATAAGCCTCAAAAGGTATATATTTTACTAAGAGTAACTTTAAAGCTGTTTATGATATTTTACTCCTGTTTAATTATCCTTTAATTAGATTTTAGTTAATTTCTTAGTCTATCAATTTTCCACTTTTTCAACATTGTTAATTCAAGTAATTTAATTTAAGATAATATTATTCAATAATTTAAGTGTGGTGTCAATATCTAACCCTATAAATGTTTGATCTTTTATTAACAATTTAGAAACTCTGTTGTAAAAATTAGCAAACAATTTTTTAATTTAATATTAATAATTTATAGCTTCTTTTATAAAAGTCATGTAGATCAAATGAATTTCTGGTATATTTTTTACCTATAATTGTGCCTTGGTAAGAAAACTATCTCAAAACAATTTTTCTTATTTTGTTTACTTACTATTTTATCCATTGGTGGTAATTCAAGAATGGGGCAGTGGGATTCACTCCCATACAGGGTGGGGAGGCTTTGTGGACACAACAGCCCAGCAGCGCAAAAAAAGGAGAAAAGGAGAATCTCACGCTGCTGATGCTGTCATACCAGTGCCGGCAACGGAAATTGTCCCTTGAGGATTCGGGAGTTGTGATAAGGGCATATGAATTTTCGATTTGGATGCTGTATGATGCAGTACTCTTTTTTTTTACGTCCGAGAGGGGTCGATTCAACAAATTTGTAGCTGACGAGAGGGTGATCGGTATCATATTCGGATTTAGTCAAGTGAGGGAGGGGAGAGCCGAGCTGAGCTGTGCTGTCCAATATCTGGCTGCGGGTTGACTACCATATTCTGGTTTCTCGCATGTTGTAATACTGGGATCTCCTCGTTCGCCGGCGGGGAAGGACTCAATTGGAAATGAGATATTGGTATCATACAGTATGCTGTGCTCGGGCAGGATGCAGCAATCAAGGGGAGGGAATGGCAGGGCACGTTACCGTACCGTACGCTGGTGGCAGCTTATGAAGTTGCTCGGGCAGAGCACGTTGCAACGTGCATCTGGAGCATGGGAGTCGGATTCTCCTGCTCTTGATACTGCAGCTTTCTCTCCTTCCTTCTACTACTAATTTTACGTGCTTGTTCCCTTGGTACCAAGCCTCTAACTTGGAAGAATTAAAGGGTACGTATGCTACCAAGCCACCAAGCCACTTATACAAAAGCTCCCATACCACAATTTATTTTGGTTGATTATTGTTGGTTCACTTTTGATATGTATGGTATCGCTCCCTGACGAACACTTCCTCCCCGAGCAAATCTCGTGACTAGACAATAACGAGATATCCTGTTCACTGTTATGTTTACTGATGGCTAAAATTTCCAGACCCCGCTCATAATACGTAATTCTACAGCTGCTGGTGGACGTGTTGAATAAAGAATATGGGAGAGTTTAGATCACTGGTCACAAAATGTTTGGTGCAAAGGGGGAACCCTTAAATAAATTCCAGTGCATTAGCACTTGTGATACGGCGAGATATAGAAGTGTGCGCTTTTGATGTTTCACGCCTTCAGATGTCGCCTGAAAGCTGGTCCACTGTCCGGTAGCGGTCAGTCCTAAGCGCTGACTCGTAGCTGGATTGAAGCTCCGATTCCCAAGGAAAACCCTTTGATCTTGCCCGCGCTGGGAAGGATTTAGAGTCGTTTCGGCTTTCTAGTCACAGAGGAATGAGATGGGTAGTGGGGGGCGTGAGGCATCGTAGAGCCACAACAAAATACCGGTAGTTCGGGAGTTGATTGGGAAGGGCCCTAAATTCACCTTATGTCGGACACAAAAGATGTATGGATGGAGGGCTGCGGAGGGGGACAGGTGAAATGAAAAACAGACTAGCTTGCCATCAATAACTTGGACAAGCGAGCTAACTCTGCCGGACAAGGGACAGGCATATTAGCGATCGCGCACCATTTGATCAGCGTCTCACCAGTTTTTAAAGATATTGGCCGGCAAGCCACTTTGGTGTGAGCGAAGACTTTGCTCGAGTATGCCTGTCCCTTGAACTATTAAATGTTGATTGGCTGGGCATAACTGGTGTCTCAGGACTTTCCACTGGCTGCCCGACCTGAATATCTCCCTCCGCTCTCCCTCTCCCTCTCTTTGTCTCTCCCTTCGTTCGAAGAAAAAACCGTCACCTGCCCTCCTACCTGCGTTCTTCCTTAACGGCTACTCAATTCCTGTATTATAGTCCGACCGGGTCCAATTTTTTCGTCCCAATGTCGATTTTCACCGCTGCTCAGTAATATCCCGTTCCTTCGTCGTCAGACGTCGTACTAGGAGCGGCGGGGCACTCACCTTTTTCTTTTGTTTGTCAAGAGCACTTACCGTGCCAATATCATTTATACTTGGGCTCTTCAACTCTCATTCCGGAAAATCCCTCTGTGTTAGGGGCGGGGACAGCTTCGACCTGGAGGTTCTCTCTATTTTGTTGCTTGAAGGCTTCGGACGAAGTGGGTGTTGAATACCGGTAGTCAACTTTGTTGTCTCAACACCACACAGCAGCAACCTTCTGCCGCAGTAGCGTGGGATTCTGAGACTCTTGACCTTTTTGCTTAATTAAGAGCTCGTCACAGGAATAATAACTGATAGAGTCTGCTGCGATGGGATTACCAGAGAGGTGGCAATTCAGGCCTCATTTCAATTTTATCACTATTCATTGTGCGTGCTTCATTTCCTTCTTCCTTCTCAATCCTATGATGAAGTCTCGGAGAGATAGGGTCAGGCCTATGCTAATTACCGTCGTGTCTACAGATGCATACGTCATTGGGATGGCCATCATCGCCTCGGTCATAATTTATCCTTGCAAGAATATGCGGTACATTGACGCATTATTCTTTGCGGCGGGTGGGGCCACACAGTCGGGTCTGAATACGTGAGTTTCCGTTCATGTGGGAGGTCATTGGTGCACGCGGGTCATTGCAATATGATACTGATGCTTTTTTTCAGAATTGATGGCAACCTCCTGAAGCTCTACCAACAGCTCGTAGTATACTTTCTACCGATGCTTACAACCCCAATATTTATAAATACCTGTGTGGTCTTTGTGCGTCTATACTGGTTTGAAAAGCGGTTCGAGAATATCGGTATGAGGCCGTCCGGCACTGCATTTTTGTTGTTGGATTGATGGATGCTGAGACCTCGCCGTACAGTCTCTTTGACCCGACAGCCGTCGCGAGCGAGGTCTGCACTTTCTAAGGGACCTTTCGATGATAATCCGGAATCGGGGGGGGGAGAAATGGGAGTTCGTGGAAGGGAAATCACCGTTTTACACGCAGAGCCAGGGGCGCCACCTGATTTGAGCAAACAATCATCGAGCCTTGGGCCCGCCCACACCGTAGGGGATCAACGTCGTAGCATGGACTCTGATATCGCTCCGGAGAGTGTCAGATCTCAAACTCTGCAGGGGAGAAGTAGCTCGGATGGTGCGCATGGAAGTGAGAGTTCCGGTGTTGCTTCATTCACTGCCCAAGGGTATGCTAGCCCTATTTTCTAGTGCGAGTGAGAATTGAAGCACATTTGTCCTTTGAACAACAGAGGAAGAACCATGTGCTCTGGTTCTCACCTGTATAGCCAAGTCACCGTGTCAGAAGGAAGCTTATATAGAATAGGCCCCAGACCCAGCGGCAGAGTTGCGAAGCTACTGGAATCCAATTCGTAGATCTCCCGTCGCCGCTCAGGGATGGATCAGGCAACATGAGTGCTTTCGCTAGCCCCCATATCGCATTTGCCGAGAAGCAAAGGAGTTATGGTCGTGGGAAAGCACTTAGAATCCCCGGACCGAGGGAGTTCGAGAAAGGTTTCTGCGCATGCTGACCACAATATTGTTGATCGCCGCTGACCTGAGCTAGGTTATCGGGCCCAAGAGGTTGATGAGGACGAGATCGGCACTCTCTATCGCAGTAGAACTGCGGCTGAGGGAGACCGGAATTATGATGTCGGAAGTCCTGCTTCAAGGACGGTCAGTTTGGGCAATGGACTCAATGGGTCAAACAATGTTCGTCAGCGGAAATTGCCTCCTCTCGAGCAGTTCTTGCCACGTGTTTCTACCGTTGAACGTGTAATATCTTCAGCGTTTACTGTGGGACAGCACCCAAAACGGAGAAACACGAGCCCGTTCTCGAGATTGTCGAAGAAGACGACCAACCAGCCCCCGAATATGCCTTACTTGTCATATACTCCTACTTTGGGGAGGAATTCGCAGTTCGTAGATTTATCTGATGATGAGCGTGATGAGTTGGGTGGGATTGAGTATAGGAGTTTGAAGTTGCTGGCGAAAGTCTTAGTTGGTATGTATCGGATCTCCTTTGTTTATTGGGCTTTGTATTAAGATACAATAGGTTACTATTTGTTTTTCCATGTATTCGGCGTCGTCTGTTTTGTGCCCTGGATCTGGGCCACGGGTAGCCACGTCTACAGGGATTATGTGAGATCGATTGGCGTGAATCCAACATGGTGGTATGTTTTGGGATTGGCCCAGTTCGAAGGCCTCATGCTAATGTCCACAAGGGCTATTTACTCTTCGCAGACCGCTTTTAATGACCTTGGGTTTACTCTCACCCCGGATTCCATGGTGTCTTTCCAATCCGCCACATTTGTTCTGATTATCATGACCTTCCTCATTATCATTGGAAATACAGCCTTTCCTTGCCTGCTCAGATTGATTATTTGGATTATGTTCAAACTTTGCCCCCAAAAGTCTTCGCTTAAAGAATCGCTCAATTTCCTTTTGGATCATCCTCGTCGCTGCTTCACTTTGCTGTTCCCGAGCGGGCCTACTTGGATGTTATTCGGGATCCTTATTGTCCTCAATGTTGCCGATATTATTCTGTTCATAGTCCTGGACCTGAATGACGGCGATGTCACTGAGATACCAGTCGGGCGCAGGATAATGGGTGCCATTTTCCAAGCCGCTTCTACGAGGACGGCTGGTTTGGCAGTTGTGAACTTGGCGAACCTGCACCCCGCTGTTCAAGTTAGTTATATGCGTATGTGGCTGTTAGTTCTCTACACCTTTGTTTATTTGCTCACATGGCGCAGTCATGATGTATATTTCGGTATTCCCAATTGCTATCAGTGTCCGAAGGACCAACGTATACGAGGAAAGCTCTCTCGGTATCTACGCTAATACCGATGACGAAGACAACGGCAGAGAGGCATCTTTTGTGGGAGCCCATTTGAGGAAGCAGCTGTCTTTTGACTTATGGTATATCTTTTTGGGCCTCTTTATTATTACAATATCCGAGGGGTCCCGTATACAAGACACCAAGGATTTTGTGAGTATTACCGAGCTGTGTACTCGTTGTGCATATACTGATAATTCTAGGCGTTCACGACCTTTGCGATCCTGTTCGAGGTGGTTTCTGCTTAGTGAGTATCCTTGGGATGGGTGTTTGTATTTCGGTATCTGACTGGTTGGTAGTGGTACTGTTGGCTTAAGTTTGGGATATCCAAATAGCAACGCATCCTTCTCCGCCCAATTTGGTGTGATTGGGAAACTGGTTATCATTGCTATGCAAATCCGTGGAAGACACAGAGGTCTTCCCTATGAGCTTGACCGTGCGGTACGTTTTTGGTCCTGCCCCTTGCCTTGCTCTACCCACTAATTCCCTCAAAGATTCTCCTACCTAGTGAGTCGCTTCAAGAGAAAGAAGCTCGAGATGCGCAATTACGTGCCTTGCGTCGGAGAGGGTCGAGCTTCAGTCAGGTTGGTGGAAGGCCTTTGACTGGGGTCCGCTCTGTCCAGTCACAAGCTATTGAAGACGATTGAGTTAGATTTTCATGTTGGCATTTTGAATTATGATTGGGTGAGATGGAAACCACGGCTTTGTCCCGTTTTCTTCTTTTATACTTGTGCTTTTTTTCCTTCTACTAGTAGATTAGGCGTGGGGCGTTTCTCACTCCTGTTTCAAACAATACCCAGGGTCTGAGGGTTCATAGATTGCCGCAGGTGGGACTGCGGCGTCATGGCATGGATTATGGAGCCTTTGTTATCATGTTCAAGTGTCACCTACATATATGCGTAGTAGTGCATATTATTATGCCGAATTCAAAAAGCGATTTACGTATGACATGATATTATGAGATGAGGATTGTTAACTTTTGGGACATACCGATATTGGAAGTAGTTATTATAGGTTTCTGGTGCGTTTTTGATTGTATTTTTAGTTCTAGTACAAATCGGGTTAATAGGGCTTAGCGATTTTATTATGAGTAAATGATTTTGTGAGATGTGGAGGTTGTTTTGGTGATGCTGGAGATGGATTGGAAACGTATAGTACATACATATAGAATATTGGGCTGAGTAGTGTTTGTAGGATGGTATGAGCTCCTCCTGAGTCTCACATTTCGCTCTTCTCTTACCTCAACCGCACATCTTGTTGTGCCTTCCGTGATTTATTCCATGCGGCTTGCGTATTAGGTAGAGAGTTAGCCCGCTCTCACCTTTCTAGGCCACCCGGGACCACCAAGACAAAACACCAACTCTTTCTCAACGCAACATTCTTTTCCATCGGACGACGGAGAAAAAGTCACCTCCTGGAACACATATCTCCGTGTCGGTTTCTCGACAGCCGACACTTTTTCCCAATACACTTTCTCTTCCCCGAAGCAATATTCACTCGGGTACAAAGGCTATGGGTATTCCCCGTAAGTGTTTCTCGCCGACGGGCCTCGTTTGACCCCTCCCTTCCTCCTCGGTCCTGTCAAGTATTTCAAACTACACTGCTGACCCGAATTTCTTTCTTTTTCCGGACCCCCTAGTATGGTCAAGTCCTCCCAAAGGATTAGATGCAAATTCCGCGTCCAGCAGGACTAATGCCCACCATAATCCCAACTCGGGCTCCACGGCGGCGTCTCACGAACCGTCGTTCTCGTCTTCTTCAAGTTCTACCTCTTCGTCAGCTTCATCAGCGTCTCTCCTGAATGTCCCTACGACACAGCAACGGCCAAACAGCAACAACAGTAGCAACGACAGCAGCAACGACAGCAACAGCAGCGCAGACAACCGCTCATGGCCGGACATAGGGGATAGTCTCGGATTACTTACCCTGGGAGAGTTCTTGAGGGAGACCGCGCCCGGTGACGATAGTGGGGGACAACTGAACGGAATATTGAGACTTAGGCGAAGGACGGTAGCTGCCGAGTATAATAACGGTAATGACCGAAGCAGGACTGGTGATTTTCTTTTTGTTCCTGCTCCCCTACCTCCGCCTCCACCACCTCCGCAACCAGCCAATTGGAATTATTCGGGCCTTGGAAATTTGTTCGATCATACACCAGCCGGGAGAGCTCGCATTCTCAGTACTATGGGGTCTTCTGCGATAGGTGGTTCTCGGGGCACTAGTGGGGGTGGTAGTGGTGGTGGCGCTGCTTCCACGGCCTCTGCTCCTCCCGCCGGCTCCTCTTCGACTGCCAGTGCTTCGGTAGCTTCGGTGTCTGCTGCTGCGATTGCTAGGGATCAGACTACGTTTGCCAGCCTGGTGGACCAGATTAGGAGGATCGGTGAATTGCAGGATTTCGTATTATCATCGGCGGATGAAGGGAATAACCCCGAGAATCCGGATAGGGCGGCTGCGGAAGGGGAGGCCCGTATCGCTTCAGCCTTAGGAAATAGCGAATCTCGTCTGAGAGCTATGCAAACTAGTATTGACATCTTGGCCTCCGAATTCCAATTACTGAGGAACACTCGCAGGGAGTTGAGACGCGTAAGTCTACTGCTCTGTTTTTTTTGGCAGCTTGGGTTTTTACTTTTTTAATATTTTATTTTTGTTTCCTCCTCTGTGGTTGGGATATATAGCGTTTGCTTATAGCCTTGCGTCCGCACGTTCAGGTAGAAGAGGAAGCTCTAGAGACATTGCAGAATGCTTCAGGCGCCACTGGCTCTTCCAGAGGCACTAGGCCTGTGCCGGCTATTCCAGTAACCCAGCCGACGTCTCCCTCTCCGCGAGGCCATTCCGGAAGGAGGGAGCCAAGAACTCTCGTGAACCAGCGTTTCCGACGTTCCAGAGCAGAAGGGAGACTCCCGGACCTATCTGACGACGAGGCAGATACTTACGAGTACCCGCCTGTGTTCACTAACCTTACCTCCCCTGCAGGACACACCGGCCGTCACAGGGACGCCGCTCTCGCAAGGAACCCAGGCTTTCACCTCAATCAAGGTAATCCTTTATGGACACAAACGTTAGATGTAGATAGCCAGCGTCAGGAAGCGGCAGCAGATGGAACGGAGACTGAAGTTGCGGAACAAACGGAACGGGAGGAGGAAGGGGAGAGTGATTACATAATCCCGAGTACTGAAGCTAGGGATCGTATGCTATTCAACATCGTTATGAGGATGCAGATCGAGAGTTTACAGGGCGGGGGCCTACCGGGATTATAGAGAGGGAAGGAGGGACTTTCTGTTCCGCTCTATTCCCCCTCCCCTCATTTTCATATTATTTCTGTTCGTGGATACCGTATGGCTTTTAACTTGGTTTGTTTTTACCCTTCCTTTCTTCCTTACTTGATTTTAGTCTTTGTTTTTCTTAAACCAAAGTTGGGCCTTATAATGTCTTTATTACCTCTTCTTTCCTTAGCATTTCCTTTTCTTTTATCATCGGAAAAGTACTTTTATTTACTTGTTTGCCTGTTGGCTGGTGGTGATTGGAGGGGAAGTAGTCCTGAGCACATCGATAGCTTGCTATCTTGCTGGGTGGATGGAGGAAGGGAAAGAGCGAGTGGGCCTTGTAGCATAACATAGGTTAGTTTAGCTAGTTGGGGTCCCTATGGCGTTTGGTATGATATTGTGATAACGGCATTTCTCTCCTTTTCTTTTCTCTTCTTTCTTAAGGAATAGGATAGGGATCATTATTATTGGGATTTTCTCTTTCTCTCTTTCTCTTTTTGCTCTCCTTTTTCTCTTCCTTTTTCCATTTTTCCATTTTTCCATTCTTTTTTTTCACTGGAACTTTGCTCGAAATGCTCCAGTAGGCCTGTGCGGATTGCTGTGTCAAATTATGGTGGGGGTGGAGCGGGTATGGTGGGGTTGGGGGACTGTCGGAGGAACAATTTTCCGGGGAAATTTTAAAGTTTGAGAGATCCTCTCATCGGCAGGCTGGCAGGCGTATCCGCACCCCAGAAAAAAAACCTCACAACTTTCTTTTCTCCCATACCCTCTTTCATTCCTTCCTTCCCTTCTTCCTTCCCTTCCTCCTTTACTTCTCCCTTCTAACCTATCCATCCCCAACCAAAACACCAAGCACCGAACACAAACCAAACTCAACACAATGTCCACTCCCCCCATCCGGGACTCCGACTCCGACTCTGACTACGAAACGATCTACCTCTCCCTCCACCTCCCGCCAAACCCACCCGCACAAACCCACCCCTCCAGCAACCCACACACAAACACTCCCAACCTCCCCCCCTCTAATCCCCCCCCCACCGCACCCGCCCCCGTCACCGCCACCCCATTCCAACTCCTCTCACTCGAATCTCCAAACCCCCTCCTATCCTTCTCTAACAAAATCTACTCTGGCACTTACCGCCGCGCAGTCGGTAGCGAACTATTAATTTCCGAGGACGGCTCAGTTCTCGGGGTGGCGGAGGCACGGGTTGTGTTTTGCGCTGGGGTTGTTGGTGAGAAGGTTTATACCGCCGGTGGTGGGGGGAGAGAGGGAGGGGGGGAAGAAGAGGGGAGGCTGAGGAGGATTCGCACACGGAGGGAGTTTTTGGAGAGGGTTAGGGAGATGGGAAGGGGCGGTGATAGTGAGGAGGGAGAGGGAGGGGATGGGGAGGCGGTGGAGGATGAGTTTAGTAGGAGGGTTGGAAGGGGGGAGGGAGCGGAGGGAGGGAATAGTGGGAACTCTGAGGGCGAGGGCGAGGACGAGGACGAGGATGAGGACGAGGATGAGGATGAGGATGAGGATGAGGACGAGGGCGAGGATGGGGATGAGGATGGGGATGGGGATGGGGATGAGGATGGGGATGAGGATGAGGACGAAGAGGATGACGATAGTGATGAAGAAGAAGATGATGGGGACGATGAGGATGGATATGAAGGCGAAGGCCATAGAGTGAGGATTGAGCTTCGATAGATAGATGGATATGCTGGGTAAAATACAGTTTGTCCACACAACCAGTACTCCACTAGCAACTTTTCCACGACTATAATATAGTAGCCAAACTGCCGACATTTATCATACACCCTCTATTCTAGTGAAGGAAGCGTTACTGCTACTGCTACTACATCTTCCCAACCTCCATCCGGCTCCTCAGATCCCTCACGAGCGCCTTCGCCTCCTCAATCTCCTGCCCATCCTGACAGAGCTCGTTAGCATACTCGGCCGCCTTCGTCCAATTCTGATTGACAAATTCCCATCTGGCCAGCCACATCCTAGCTTTACTCGTCGCCTGCGTAACACCGGAATTCTCATCCTCCTCTTTGAGGCACATCTCCATCCACCTAGCGGCCTCCTTCTGATTATTCAGTTTTTCAAACATGAGCCCAATCTGCAAGAGAACTGCCGTATCCGGGGATGTGTTTGTCGGGGATATGAGGGCGCGTTTGTAGGCTTTTATGGCTTCGCTGGGACGGTTCATTCGGTCGAAGCAGCTGCCCATTGCTTGCCACATTTGCGGATCGTAGGGGCGGAGACTAGCAGCGCGTTGAAAGTAGAAGAGGGCGTAGTAGTGCATTTCTAGAACCTCGTAGGAGAGACCAAGGCCGTACCAGGCACGGTAGTCTTTGCGGTTTACGTCTTTTATGCTTGGGTTAGGTAGGCCTTACTTGGGAGATGAGAAGGGGGGAAAGGTACCGACGGCGCGGCGATATGCTTCTATAGCAGCGTGTGTATTCTTCATTTCAACATACTCGTGTCCCATCAATGTCCATGCGCTGAGGAAGCCCCGGTCGAGGGTTAGCGCGCGACGGAAGTACATCACGGCCTTTTCGTGCTCGCTCTTGAGAGAGTAGTAGTTGCCTACTACGCAGCAGGTTTCCGGCCGGAATTTATCAGTTGCGCTCGCGAGTTGAGCTATGAAGCCAAGTTTTGGCCTTCGTTCCATTACGTACAGGATGTTGGAGTAGTGATCCAGACAGTCGAGGCGGTGTGGATCTGCTTTCACGATCGAGTCGAAGATTGCCTCTGCTTCGTCGAATTCCCGGGCATGGTAGTAAAGAAGTGCACGTTGGGTTTTCAGGAAGGCGGAGGTAGGGAAGATGGTTTGAAGGTCGGCTAGTTGTGCGTGTACTGGGTCGGAGGTTTGGTATAGTTCTTGGTTCGAGTAGAGGACAAAGATGTTTGTCATTATGTTGTTTGGGAGGGATTGGAGGATGTTGTTTAGCTGTTTCTTTTGTTAGATATATAAATTTCCGAGGGTGGGACATCAACACGAACATCTCCGAGGTTTCCTAGTGTTGAGCCCAACTCTAGCCAGGCTGACCAGTTGTATGGGTATAAATTTACGCTCTTGACAAATGATGCCCGAGCTTCGTCCTCGTTCTTTTGCTTCAACAATACGATTCCGTAGAGATATAATAGCCAGGAATCGTCCTCGTTGAGATCGTCCCCCTTCTCCGTGAATATTGCTTCTAGACCTGATAGGATACTCTGCACTTCACGATTTTGTGTAGCTGCAGTATCCAGAGGCCCCAATATCATCTCACTCTCCTCATCGCGGCGTTTCTCACCGGCAATGTATTGCGCGTAAAGGTGCAGGAAGCGTGACTTGGACGACTTGCAGTTCGCCAAAACTGCCGAGGAACGGTCATATTCGTGAACATCAAAGTAGGATTTCGATAATAAGTATATTGGGAGCTCGCCTGCTTGCAATATAGCTTCTTTCTCATAGGAGGAGGTAGGGTGAAGGTAGGTTTGCGGGAGGGGCGTATCATTTTGTGGAACAAGGGGTGGCATAGACGTTAAGGCCTCTGCTGCCCTGAACTTGGGCGTTAGTGAGAGCTGGGGGAGTACAGGCTAGATTGGATACGGCTCACCATTTGGCTGCCTGGTAAAGGCATCGTTCGGAACATTTTAGCACTGCCGTCTGCAGAGCCGCGTGTAGTTGGTGTGGATCCGGAACTTCTGTCGCCATGGCAGACTAAGACTTTGGGTGTCGCAATCGGAGATGAGGTCGGTTGGCGTGAAGGATTGTTGATTGACTGATGTGTACGAGTATTCAGTTTGGCAAACAACGCAGCAAATGAGTGACAGGGGCTGTGCTGCGTGGCGGGGGTGTTTGGAGTTAGGCTTATCGATATGCAAGCCCGTTCCTGCAGGGTCCTGTCAGAATCAATTGCGGGGTGGAGAAGAAGTGCCGAGAACAAGAATGTGCGATTGTTCTGATGATTTCTCGTTTGCATGACAATGTTATGACACAGAGTTCCACACAAAATAAGATAGAGTATTTCTATTCTATGATATCAGTTTGCTCACCTATTGCATTTCCCTTGGATGGCAACACACAGGCCTTTTTTCCTTCTCTCCTTTTTTTTATTTTTTATGTGCTGCCCTAACCTAGCACCGGCTCCAGAGTCCTCTCCTTTGATGTGATTCGCTATGGGCTGGCCCTGCAGTGGTAGGGTGATGAATGCTGGCAGGATACGGGTAAAGAGGGCCAGATTAGTGGACACTTTTCCTGAATTCTTCTCAACAATTCTCGTCAAGAGTGAGGTTGGGTTGGTGCTGGAGAGAAAGTATGATATCGTCGGAGAGTTTGTTAGGTTTAACTTAAGGTATGATGGGGGGGGGGGGGGTGAGTTGCTGGTCTAGACACCACTTTATCACGTGCCCCCTCCAACGTTGGCGCCTCCTCTGATCGAAGCAAACACAGGCGGAATCTTGTGAATCCACTATCGGGTGATCAGCGGGAATCAGCCCATCAGCCCAGGATAGGTTTAGTTTTGGCAAATTAACAGAATTGCGAATACGAGTTAATGAGATCCAAAAAAGTCTTGAGGGCTGATCCTATACTGTGTTAGGAAAGGCTAATCCTTCTGAGGAGTTCTTGCCTATGAATCCGGAGATTACAGGGCCCTGGGATATTGGATTTTCCCGAGATTTTACATTTTACGGCACTCTGTTTTTGTTTTTTCCTTCCCCTTTTCCCCCTGACCCCGGCAGCCGGTTGGCTCCCAGGCTCATGGTGCTGCTCCGCCAGTTCGTGCAAGCACAGGGGAATTCTCAGCATCGCGGAGTGCGTAGGGGTGGGAACAGCCATTTCAATCAAGATAGCGGTAGCACCAGTCACCGTCTGCGCATTTTTAGCAATGGCCCTTTCACCAGCCCAAGTGCCGGTGCTGCTGGGCCCCGCTCCATCCTGCCCTTCTCCCTGCTCCCCTTACTTCTCCGCCACAAGAGCCGGTGGAACACTCTACCTGCCACTACCGCCACTGCCACTCCTCCTCCTTCCCTTGCTTCCTTGCCGCCATACCACCCTATTTCTACCCCCTTTCTCTCCGACCTCCTTCGCTTTCGTTTCCTTCTCCCCTGTTCACATAAAAGCTATAAAGTTCCCTCCAAATTCTACCATTCCATCGACGAAGTAGTTGGTAAACTTCCACCCGAAGACAATCAATTCCCTTTCGCCAGTTGCCATAGCGTTTACTACCTCCACGGCCTCTATCCCCCTTTCAACACTTTCCCCCTTGGAACCTTTAGACTCGATACAAACATGGCTACAACACGTGCGCAATTCGAAGAAGTCTTCACTAGTGTCGTTGTCCCTGAATTGATTGCTGAGGTTAAGAAGACTCAGATTTCTGAGAATGCCGTTCAATGGATCGTGTGGGTTTGTTATACCCCCCCCCCCCCCCTTTTTCTTTTCATGCCCCGTTCAACTGTTCTGTCAATCTCACCGTTTTTGCTGTTGATCAACTGAATGACTTGAATTGCTAATTCCATGCTTGCTCAAGAACTTTCTCCACAACACCCTTGGCGGAAAGTACAATCGTGGAATGACTGTTCCAGACACTTACCGCCTCCTCGTTGGCAAAGAGACCCTTAGTCTCGCAGAATACAAACTTAGTGCAATTCTCGGATGGTGTACTGAACTGGTTGGTTGTTTGTTCCGATTCTGGGTTGACATTTGAAATAACCACTTTCCATTCTAGCTTCAAGGAATGTTCCTCGTTGCCGATGACATCATGGATAGTTCGAAAACACGCCGGGGCTCCCCCTGCTGGTACCTGATGGTAATGGCCTAGCGTTTATCATAGTCCCATGTCAAGATCTCACATGAACTTTTAGGAAGGTGTTGGGAACGTTGCTATCAATGACTCGTTCCTCCTCGAATCGTCTATCTACGTTCTTCTGAAGAAATACTTTAAAGGAACCGACTACTACATCGACCTTGTTGAGCTTTTCCATGATGTGAACAACCATCCCTGCCTTTTGATTCTCGATAATGCTAAGACTTTTCTAGGTCACCTGGAAAACCGAACTTGGTCAGCTTGTAGACCTTCTTGCATCCCCCGAAGATAGTATTGACCTGAATCTCTTTAACTACGACAAGTACTACTTCATCGTTCGCTACAAGACCGCTTTCTACTCCTTTTATCTTCCAGTTGCTCTTGCCATGCATCAGGCTGGAATTGCTACCCCGGATAACCTAACCCGTGCTTGCGATGTCCTTATTCCTCTCGGCGAATACTTCCAGGTTCAGGATGATTTTCTCGACTGTTACGGTGATCCCGAATACATTGGCAAGATCGGTACCGACATCATGGATAACAAGTGTGGGTGGTTGGTAAACAAGGCACTTCAAGTTGTGACTCCTGAGCAGAGAAAACTTTTGGAGGACAACTATGGTCAAAAGAATGCAGCTGCGGAGAAGAAGGTCAAGGACCTTTATCTTGAGTTAAAGCTTGAAGATCATTATAGGCGTTACGAATCTGAGAGTATCACAATGGTTCAGGGGCTGATTGACGGCGTGGACGAATCTCAGGGGCTGAAGAGGTCTGTGCTTGAAGGTTTCCTCAACAAGATCGCTAGAAGAGATAAATAGATAGTGTTCGTAGTTCTGGGTGGATTAATTAGAAGGCCGAAATACAGAAAACTGTTGCCCTCGCTATCCTTGTTCAGGTATAAAAATAAACGTATTTGTGCGGTGGTACATTGTGCTGCATGGGAGTTTGTAGAATAAGAGTAATGCATGGCAGTTTAATAAAGCCTAATTTGATCACTAAAAGCCAGGTATCTATTACCGGCAGGTCACTCGGCTGGACACGGAAGCGAGCCAATGCAATGGCGACATCGGGTACTAAAGGTGGATGGTCGCCTACTCGCAATGTTGAAGCGTTTAAAAGACTGCTATTGCATAACATCAAAATTTGGCCTCCGTGTTTGGATTTGGATGATATGCAATAGCAGTCGTTTAAAAATGCTTCGACATTGCGAGTACTGGTTGCCAGATACAATGCTAATGATAACAGGTAGATGCATGGAATCTATGGAGGGAACTACTGTTAAATATCACTGGATTTTTATTAATCCGCGCACCTGGGTAAACATTTCTCAGGAGACTGGTCGAGAAACGATTGAGGGCTAGAGAGGGAAATTGGTACGATATGGCACCGGTAATCAAGACTTGCGGGGTGTCTTTTAGGTATGACAGCCCGTCACCCCCCGAAATTCAGTGATAACAAAAGGGCGCTTATCCAATATGCCCCAAACCCACCCGTGACGATAACCTCCCCTCAAGAGCTTTGTCTTCCCGAATCGCTTTTCTCTCGTTGTCGACGAGTGATAGTTGGTGATGTGTCACTCTAGATGTTCTGTCGGTTGTCGATGGCCCAGCGTTCCATGGTAGATATGACATGGAGCGGGCCTGATTAGTATTTCTTTCCACTTTTCTGGGTATACAAAAGTGCTATAGGTAGTATTTTGGCGTTTTCGACGATGTGTGGGGATGATGAAGCAGAAAATTTATCCACAGGGTTCGTATAAGCCGTGGTTAGAACACCCTAGCTCCTATCGCCCGTGGTCGAATTCACTACCTGAGGGAGGTCTAAAGAGGGTCATTTCAGGATAAGGTTATATTGGCATTTCCCCTACTTCAAGCGGTGTGACTTCAAGCCCTCGGGGTTAACAGTACACTGGGACCCACGAACAGTCGCGGTCCTTAAGGGATTGCCACACGGTGGGGGACCCACTATATCATATATCTACCATCCACCACCCACACACACTCCACCTTCCTTCGTCCACTCCACCTTCCTTCCTTCATCCACTCCAACCAGACCAACAAACAACCTTAATCAACCCTTCCGCAAGGGTATTAGGTGAGACATCTTAATCTTATGCATCTCGTTCATATTTTGCTCTTGAGCTCACACATACACCCTCACAGGGCTGCCTGAATAAAAGGTCACTATGGATGACGGGCCCGGGGACAAAGTCCCGAAGCGGAGGACTAGGACGGCAACTGACGGGATTACTCACAACACTTCTCGGCCTGTTTTCGTTGGGCTAAATAACTGGTCTGTTCTGACACCAGGTGGGAAGCAATCACACTCTATGCAATCCTAATAAAAAATATCAGTCTAATCATATAATCTGAACTCAGATAGCTTCAGGGGACTGGCGTCTAATCAGCGTCTTGGTATGAATCAAAATAGAGCTAATGTAAATAGGGAGGCGTCTTCATACCCCGGAGGACACCCCGGAGCCACACCTCAGAATCAATATTCCCCTTTGCCGCAACAGGGTCACATGGGTAACTCGATAGAGGAGACAATCGACTTTGAATCGAGGATTGATCCTGCGTTGTTGGCGCAGGATTCCTTTGCCCCATCTGCCACTTCTGCTGTTGGTGCACCAAGAGCGAGTAGTTATCATCCGGGGATAGCCACGGGGTCGGGTACCAATTTGTATAATGAGGGGTTGATTGCGGGCACCTTATACAGAGGAGTTCAAAACCAGCAAAGAATTGATGCTTCCCAGAATGTTCCCAAAAATGGCTCTTCCAACACAACAGATACTGGGAGTACCGCTTCTGTTATGCAACCTAACAGAAAATCTCAAAACACTGGAAATCCATCCATGTCGAGCGGGGGCCCGAAAAAGTGGATTTTTATCAATAAAGGACCGGCAGATTTTGAAACGCCAAGAAAGGTTGGAAGGTGTTTTGCACAACCAATCACTCCATCCCTTAACGTTGGCCTTTCATACCAAAATCAACCCCATCCCTCTACGGGAGCTGCGGATGCCAGCAGACTATGTAAAGTTGCTGGTCTTCAGTCTAGAGTACCTGGGACTTCTGGACCAGCACCCGACCGAGCCGGGAGCACCTGGAGCACCCCAGAACGCCAAATGCCACAATCATACAGAAGCGCAACATATGGAGCACCTACCCCGAGCCATTATCGAGGCTTTGGAGTTCCCCAATCGCCTGGCGTGATTCTAGATAGCAGGCAATTTCAGGTTTCTGGTGCTCGATCTTCCAATGAGATGCAAAATGAAACTGCAAGTTATCAGAATTGTGGTATTGCAGGTCTATCAGTGAATGACCCTTCCGATAATAATATTTTTGGAGTTCGGGCTTTATCTACCAGGTAAGAGTTAACCCAGACTTGTGTAGAGGTAGCTCAGAACTATAATGCTAATAATTCTATTAGTCAAGTGAGAGAGGGCCCTATCAATTCGGGCAATCGACAACGAATTTTAATCGCTCCTGTCCCTGCTGTATCAGGACCAAGTCATGGCGCTCTGGGAGCATCATTTCCTCAGAACCGGATTTCAGCCCAGCAGGGTGTTGGTCAATTTCTACCTCCCCCGCAGCAGCCCGGCAACGGTTTGAATAACATGGATTTTTGCTTTGTCCCCGCTAGAACCCTGCCCACTTATCGACCGATTATAGGCTACCGAGAGCTTCAACTACCCCAACAAAGTCTTGGGCAACAATTTGGTGGAACAGTGAGTATTCCCGACCAGTTCGCAAGCCGGGCTTGGGCCCAAACTCCGAAGGATATATCTGCACACATGCGCCAGCGAATTAGCAATCAAGCTCAAGTCTTCGGGCCCAATATAGCTGATCAGGTGCAATTACACACCGCTTCTACTAACACCGGTCCTTCTGGGTCCATCCCTCAAAGTACTGTTACCACATGTCTGAATAGAGGTTCAGGGAGCAGCAATAACGAACTTGATCAGCAAAGCTTACCAATTGCCACTCCTGCAGTCACTCAGGAGCACTCAATAACTGCACCTCTACCATTGGCATCAGTCCAGCACGGCACTAATACTAACTCCCTAGCCCAACAACAGGCTTTGTTGAGAAGTTTCTCCGAAAATCAACCTGGCTCCTGGGCTAACAATCAAGGTTCCCCCGCACCCGTTCAACATCAGGACCGTTTATCGGAGCATCAACCCTTCCCGCTACAGTCCGCTGCACCTACAGAAAGCCTTCGAGGTAACCGGTATGTTCCTGATGAGGTAGTAGCTACGACTCCCCGGTATGATCTTCGCCTGCTTTCATCCGGACGACATGTTCCGGTAAGTGCTGCCAACAACCAAGCTCAGGTTTCTGGTATATCCGGGGTCAATCCAATGCAAGCTGGAACCCCAGCCGTAGCCCAGCCTGGTGCCAAGAGCTCTGTTCCGGCGCCCGTTACTTGTAAGAGGCAGAGAAAACGTGTTGTTTCCAATAGCTCAGCTGGAAACCCCCCTGCCAAAAAAGGTCGTCTTATGCTTCCGGAGACTCAGGCCGGTAGTTCATGCATTGGTGCTAAAAGGGTGGTTGATACGCGCCGTGGAAACAATTCGGCTAGTGCAGGATCAAGCTCCTCTAAGCTCGCAGACAGAAACACTGATTACCCATACCTTGGCTATTTTCCCTTGGAACCGACCCCGGGATCGCAACAGCACCAGCCCGGTACCCCCCCCGCGCCACCAAAGCCTCCTACACCAACCGGAGTGCCCGCTGGACCACAAAATTCAGCACCGATCCCCCAAGAGGCTTATTTCCAAGGCGGGCCCAACCAGGAGCTCCTAGAGAAAATGCTCAAAATACTTCCCGCAATGGTAGCCAAGCAAGACGCCATCCTCAGTAAGTTCAGAGAGTACGAGCAAGTGTACGGCCCAACCCTCTATGCCTTCTACATGGGCGACCCGACCAGCAATCCCCGCCCAGAACTCAGAATGACAGTTACAGAAGAGGACGAGGTCGACATGCAAGATCAAGGCCAGGCCTTGCTTCAGGTTACCCAAGACATTTCCAACACCCTTTTACGGGTGATCATGAATATGACGGACGAGCAGTCGGCACCAAACTTTAACTCGCTTATGTACTTTTGCAATTGTGCCGGCCTGAGAAATGCCATTCCGGTTGTCGAGAGGGTTGCGAATGCTAGGTTGATGGCCAGCATGATTCTCGGCGAGGAGCCTGGTTGGCAAATGCTCCTGAGAGGAACTAGCACTACGGATCCTATTGTGATTGATTGAGTGAGTGGTGGGGGATTGGCCGGGCTTCTTAATTTGTACTGTTTCCAGTTTTTTTTAATTTTTATCTTTATTTTTTCACCCCCGGTGGTGCTGTGCTGTTATGAAATCTAACAGTCCAGCTTTAGTACTTTTAATCATTCTCGGAAATCAGGCCTAACCAAAAATAGTTACTAAATAAAATATTACTCGGAACAAACAAAAAAGGGAGGGGAGAAGAAAACACCTTCCTCGCGCGATAGTATCCCGTCGTTCGTAGAGGGGACAAAAGATTTCTCTTTTTCTGACCAACACAATACCCCCCCCCACCATCCCACAACTTAATATATAAAGCTACAGGCAGTAATAGGGAGGCTGTTTCTCATAAGGACTTTCTCTCCGGACTGCTTGGGAGTCCGTTCTGACTAGAAGGAGGGTGGTATGCAATCTTTAGAATTCAAATAGTTAAAGTGATAGTCGCTCCTACAATTGACCTTTGCTAACATGTCAACGCTGAACTTCCAGGGAGGCCCCAAGAGCTTGCAGCCCACTAACATGTCCCCCTCAAGGCCTGAAAGGATTGCTACCGCTGCTGCTAGAGGAGAAAGACTAGGGAGAGTAGCAATAGTCGGAGTGGTTATTTACTAAGGTCTTGGTTAAAACATAGCTATCAAGATCTGCCACTACGTCAATTGTGTGAACAAAAATTGTTTCCTAGTCTTTCGCTATATCCAGAGTGTTCAATTTCTCACTCCATGTTTGTTTTTATAATTATTCTTTGATTTTTGAATAAACTGTTTAGGGTGCTCGGTTGGTTGCTTAAAAGCCAAGAATTTCGCTACGAACGAGGGGATACTTTTTTTCTTTCCTGTCTTCCCCACTCATGTACGGTATCACAAGGGCTGTTATTACAAAACTCGTTCGAGTTTTTTTTTACCGGCTGAATCATGTGCCCTTAAAGTTCTTAATTTTAAACAATCTCCCCTATCTCCTCCTAGGAAGCAGTAGGCCATACCCGTAACAGTAATTGAGAACTGACCAAAATTTCGAGTCACCGTGCGTATCTAGATCCATAGGAAAAGCTGCATGCGGTGTTTAGCATTAACAGTATGTAGCTTATAGCGTACCCGGCCAACCCAAATCGTATGGCCGATGGTTGCTCGTGGGTGAAGCTCAATGCAGCTCACACCTTCCTGTGTATCACATAAAATCACTCGCAAAGGAGCGCACTGCCAAGCGAGTAGCGAAGGAATCTCAGTAGACCTCGCTCATGACTGTCCGATGGGAGCTCATTTGGCGGAGGAGAAAATAAAAAAAGAACGAACGACACCAAAAGGAAAAGCCGACCATTTACTTATTTACTCATGAAGACCTGCTCAAGCTTCCCAGCACCCCTCTCCCTCCCTACGCCATCGAAGGAAGCGAGGACAGAGAGTAGCAAAGCGCTGACAAAGAAAAGAAAGAAGAACACCCAGGAGAAATAGGAGAATGCGGAAAACAATAAAATCCACCCATCGTAGTCCCAACTAGGACTCGACAGACAAAGAAAACCAGCGGAGCGCAAGGAAGCCCAAGGAAATTTGCGAATCTGATCAACGTACTATAGGGAGTCTGCTGCGGGAACTACCCGCTGTCCCGTCCTCCCCGGCTCAAGTTCAGTTAGCTGTTCTCTAGCTGTTGCTTGTATCTACCCCTTCCGTATTCCTTCGTGGCTATAGCACCCCGTTTAGCTTTCGGGCTCTTTATCGCAGTTTGTCGGCAGAAGAGTACTCGAACGGAGCGCCGCCGGGTGTTGCCTTCGCTCCTGACATATTGAGAGCAGTGCAGTAGCGCATATTATGGCCGATGTAAGTTCCGCGAGGGGGGGCTGATGCCTTGATAGAGAAGTGGCCGTGAGTGGGATGATATCTGTGGAGTTTCAACGGGGCCATGTTTCCGGGTCGCCTTCTGTAGCTAGACAGTAATGTCGGTTTAGCGCTGGTATCGCTAGCGGATATCTAGCGCGATGTAGGGGGATTCCGCAACTATTACTACCACCGTAAAAACTCGAACAATCGGACCATGTGCTAGTATTATTGTCCGAAATTTCGTCCATAGAAAAGGGGCGAAAGCACTAAAAATCTGCCCCGAGACAAACAAAAGAAAAAAACGCCAGGCCTCACTAAGAGAGGAAACTCCGGCGTCCTAGCACGGGGTCCGATTATTCGAGGCCTTACGGTACCAGGGATGTTGGGCGGTAGGCCTTTAGATTGGTCTTCACGCATACTCGTGTCCTGCGATTGGGGTCCCGTAAAGGCCCGATTTTGAGGGTGCTAAGTCAGTTGATTGTTTCCAAAGAAAAAACCGAAGCGGGCTTCTCTATCTTACTCCAGCAGAAGTAGGCCAGGTTGGATTCAACCGAGTGATAAGCTATGATAAATTACCATCTCCCAATCTGAGTGATCTCTGGAACAAACCAGAAAAGGACACTGAAATCAAACTTTGCGCAAAGACATAAATCACCTACCTACGCACCGCACTACGATTTTAAGAGAGCTACCTGATCAGATGCTGGGGTGCCGAGTTGACACTGTGTCGTTAGCTTCGAATGCCTTTCACCATGCACTATCTATACCTCACTTTGCTGAAGAAAAAAACCGTTTACAAAGTAATAAACAGGGAGATCATAAAATGCGGGAGCGAGCGGAAATAGCTAAAATTCCTAGAGCTTCCAGGACCTACAGCTACTTCTCCAAGACGAAGGAAACAAAAATAATAATTCCTTTTCTGCTACACCGCCGATCGCCAACCTCAGGGTCTAAGAAGCACCTCCATTGGAATCTACCAGTAACTCGGGAGGAGAGACACTGCCCACACCCATTAAAATCCCAAATCGGGCTCCCAGTAAGGATAAATATTAGTTCCCAAGTTTACGTTTCATGAAATACCTAGCTGGCGCAGTGGTTAACACTCCTGTCGCAATTAGCGGGAGCTCAGGAGTTCAATCCACGCTGAAAATCAGTTATTATTGAACGATCCGTCATGTAGGGCAGGAGAATTAAAAAATCCTGCCCTATGGGGACTGGGAGATTGAAGAACTTGGCCCTCATCAATAGGGCTGTGGGGGTTTATCAATCCTGCTACGAGGTGGTAGAATCCGACTCTAGACCTTAAAGGTTGGCGATCGGCGGGTAGCAGAAGCGAATGGGGCGGGGGGTTGGCAAAGAAAGAAATATGAAAAAAAAGAAATGAAAAAAATAATAGAAGTAGATATAGAAATAGGAGTAGAAAGAAAAAATGAAAAAATATATTTTTCTTCTTTTACCTTGGGAAGGCAGCTGTTGCCCCTCTCCCTATCTGTTGCCTTGTATGCATAGCCTTTTTTCTTAGTAAAGCGAGGTAGTACTAGTCTATTATGCACTGTCCCTGTGGGGCCAAAAGTATGTTTGGACAAACTTATAAGGATGCTGTCATATCCGCACTACCCAACATTATCCCCTCTTTCTTAATTACCGGGAATACACTCTCACACCCCCGTCGAAACACCGCAAGCCCAGAAAGGCTCGCCGAAAGCAAGGAAGGAGAATTCAGGCGCAAAACACCTCAATAAGCAGAAAAATTACAGTGTACCAATACCAATGGGAGTAAACACCAACACTCGAGAGGTATCTGCTCCTACCCCATTTGGCCTAGTTCGCACTAGCCCATACGAACGTCCGCTTCAACTTAACGAAGCCAGATCTCTCCATCTGCCTTACCACTCGGACCAGGAGCTATCATAAGTCATAAGAACGTATACAGACAGCTTAGCACATGAAGAATTATGGGAGCCTCCCGCAGATGTAGCAAAAAAGTAGAATAGAAATAAGCAACAAAGCACTCCGTTACCCACCCCAGCTATGATTGTCTTCGAGTGAGACCTCATGACGGCCGCACTTGCCCACCGCTTGTGAAGAATTTGCGAGGGGGAAGGGGATTCTTAGCTCCCGGAGAAGCTGCTGGTATTCCCTAGAAATAATCTATACTAGATTCATTCCTCCAGGGAATAATCTGGTCTTCCGGACCCCGAAGCAGATCCAGTTACCATGCTCAACTGGAACCCCCCCCCCTCCCAATAAAAGCAAAAAAAAAAAGTTATCTAAGGCAGGCTAGTATGCTGAGAACTTTCAAGCTTAACCTAGACTTGAAATTAGGGTCATATACCTCAGGCTTGTCTCAAGCCATCTGCACTTCAACTTTTTCTAAGTCACAGTCCCTCTCCCTTAAAAAACTCCACAGCTTGAATCTCGAATTCAACCCGCTAAAGCTCACCCCTAATTAAAACAAGTATTTTCACCACAGTCACTCCCTTACCTTTCAACTTCCTGACTACTACACCTAGCAAAAATAATCCCACCCCTCAAAGTAAACAATCCAAAACCCCCAAACCAGCACAACCCCCCCCCCCAAACAAAAAAAAAGCAATGCCTACCTCCCAAACCAAACTAACAGGCTACAAACACCGCGTCCTCCAAGCCACAATGACAAGAGCCTTCAACACCGCCGCCTCCCGCCGCCACCGCATCAACGAAACCTCCTTCTCCCTCATCCGCAAACTCAACGCCGGACGAATCCGCCACCAACTGGCAAAGGAAAACCTCGAACTGGGCAGAAGCGCCATGATAGACCGCATCCTCAACACGCGGGATTGCGCGGAGGACCTTCTGAGGCTGAACACGGAGCAGTACTCTGAGGAATCGAGGATGCTGCTGGATGAGGCGGACAGCCTGGCGCAGGGTCCTCTCCGGTCCGTCTCTGACGGGCTGGATGAGGAGAGTTTGGGCTTTCAGAAGTGGGAGGAGGACACGTTGAAATTTTTGGATAATGTTTTGGAGGAGGCGGAGGGGTTGAGGGGGTATTTGGTGGAGCTTGCGAGGCAGGCGCAGTTGGTGGGGGTTGAAATCACCTGGTGGGGGAATCCGGAGGATCCTGAGGCTAAGGTTGAGCGTTTGGAGGAGGGGGAGCTTTTGGAGCTTTGATTTCTTGGTGGTGTTGGTGGTGGCTGTAATTGTGGTTGTTGTGAGGGGTGAAAATTGTTCTCCCTCCTCGTTTTAATTCCCCTCCCTCATTTTCGTAATATCTATGGCTCTTTTTGGCTAGAGCTTGTTGTGATGATATTATGTAAATAGATCTTGCATACTTTATTCATGAACTGGCTCAAATTTTTTTCACTTACCTCTTCATGGCCATTTCCTGCTATTATACCAGCTCAACTATATCCCACTTTAGATCTAAAATTTACAAGCAAACTCACCCTAAATGGTTTCCAAAATTAATCCTAAACGATCCCAAGTATGATATATATCTCGAGAGCGGTTGTTGCTAAAATTAGCTTAAATAAAAAGTGACCTATGTGATGCAAAACAGTCCCATCCCCAATAACCCTACCCAATTCCCCCCCCCACCACAAAAAAAAGAGTTTTTCCAAATGGGAGGAGCCTTGGTGCGTGCCCTCTCTCTTTCTGAATATACATCCCCCAGCGTAATCCACGGATTCTGACGCAAGCACGCGACCCGGCCAACAAAACGGATATACATCACCACAACCGCCGCCTGGGGGGGAGCTTTACGCGCGAGGCACTGAACAAGCCCAAGATCGAGTGATAAGCTACCATAGTGAGCCTAAGAGAAATCTCCACATACAGGGCACCGTAAGCAGTTTCATCACAGAGTACATATACCGCCCTCTCTTAACACGAGCAATTCTCTTTATAAACTCCTAATCACTCCTTAATCCTGAGCGGCACCAGCAATCCTTCCAACTTAATACTTCGCTAGCCGTATATGAGTGAGAAGTTGTGATCGAGAAAACAAGTGATGGCATCTCACCAATATATCGCAAGACACATTTGATCGTAGCAGCCCGTGATGGTTAAGCCGCCGAGCCTGTACGATACAGTAAGCCATAACAAATTCTAGAAGAAAACCGGACAAGCCACAAACAGAGATATATTACGGTCTCGTTTTTTTTGCAAGGCGCGGACTCGTCAGGGTAATGATTCAACCGAGGGAATTCTGACCAAATCAGGTATAGTAATGATACAGGAGGAGTACTTCAAAGACAACTTGTGGCATGGCTCGTCCCCTGGGTGAACCGGATGCGCTAGTACGCACCATAATAATATTATCCTAGGAGAATTCCGGGAATACGCATTGGCGGATCAGGCCTAACCGTTGCTTTCGAAACTCAAATTCCGCACTGGTCAATCCACATTGAGCCTTCACAGCGAGAGAAATCTACCTATCCACGACTCCGTCTCTCGGGATCCACCCTAGAATAGGCAAGCCTCACGATAAATCACCTCGAAAAAAGCATTTCGCGCCTTGAACATTCCAAGGAAACAAAAAGCCACCTTCCCACACAGCACATAAATCCCACATTTCTCCATCCCCCCACAGCAATACACCACTTATCACACCTACCTGCCTACCTACCCACCCCACAAACCACCACAACACTACCCCCACCAAAAAAACAATACCAAAAGCAAAGAAAGAAAGAAAGAAAGAAAGAAAAAAACATTCACAACCGGCAAGATGTCCACCAACAAACCCCTCCATCCCCAACACCTGGCCTTAAAATCCTCCCTCCTCACCACCATAGCCACCCTCCAAACCCACATAACCACAAACCGCGACACGCACACCCGGAACATCAAGGCTCTGACAAAAATCTACGAAAACCTCCTCTTGCAAGCCCGAGCCGCAAATGCCTACGCGGGCGGACAACCGCAACTCCTACAACTCCTGTACCCGGCCTCCACATCTGCTCCCCTCAGCGCCCTCGCGGAGGGTATCCTCAACGGCCCCCTCCGGAAGATTGTGACACTGATCAGGAACGAGGAATACGCGTCCAGGCGGCGGGGGGAGGATACGCTGGCTATTGTTCGAGCGTTGGAGCGGGAGGTTGAGGCTTTGGAGGGGGTTGGGGAGGAGAGAAAGGAGGAGGAGGAGGATGGGGGTGGGGAGGGAAGATATGGGATGGGGTTTGACGGGAGTGGTAACAGCATTGGGTACAGTGATGGACATAGAAATGGATATGGATACCAGGAGGAGGATGGGCATGTGCACTTCCACCAAGATATACAGTCTTTAGAGGACTATGCGTATATTTGGGATGGTCAGGGGTATCGTGCCATCTACAACTTTGGCCCTGCGGAGGAGGAGGGGCGGGGGGAGGAGAGCAAAGGGAAATGATAGATCAGCTTTCAACCTTAGCCCCCCCACCTCCCCCAATTTTCGTTTTCCCCTAATTTTGTATGTTAGGCAGTCTTCATGAACTGCCAGTAATTCCCATAGCCACCACACCCCATGATTCAACCTACAGAATTCCCTTTCGAAATGTGACCGATTGATCGCCAAGAGGACTTCTTCTGCTGAACTCTCGAAAATTCAGGGGGGGGGGGGGGGGGGGGGGGGGGGGGGGGGGGGGGGGGGGGGGGGGGGGGGGGGGGGGGGGGGGGGGGGGGGGGGGGGGGGGGGGGGGGGGGGGGG
>Ga0307517_10000863_pt1 | contig 51692 bp, 54 predicted proteins | sample 23_EM_MG_FD_194515 | JGI IMG/M metagenome (GOLD analysis project Ga0307517, IMG submission 194515) | Populus trichocarpa ectomycorrhiza microbial communities from riparian zone in the Pacific Northwest, United States - 23_EM | ecosystem: Host-associated > Plants > Roots > Unclassified | place... | reverse complement strand
TGGTAAGAGTAGGCAGGAGGCCTGTAGACGAGAAGATAAGGGGGCGGATACAACAGGAAGGCGCTGGGAGGGGGTGGGGTCGCAAGGAGGGCGTCGGACGCTTTGGAGGGAAAGTGGGGCGTCCGGGGGCACCAGACGCAAGAGATGAAAGGCAAAGAGGGCTCATGAGATCCGGAAGGACGGGAGGCAAAGACCGGACTGGCTTCGTCCGGACGCGGGCTCGATACGTCCGGTGAAAAAGGTTTTTTTGCTGATGCAGGATATACAATATTAGTTGTTTGGGATAATGTCATCTGTGATTACAATATAGTAAGTCCATCAACAGAAGTAACCCGAGATAGAGCAACATATAATTGACCATGAGCAAAGGCTCCTGTTCTCAAATCTACTCCAACATGTTGAAGTAATTAGCCTTGTAATTCATTAACCGTTATATATCAGTAAAAAAACCTTTTTCTCTGGACGGACAGAGCCCGCTTCCGGACGAATAGCATCCGCTCTTTGCGTCCTGTCCTTCTGAATCTCCGGTGCCTTTTTTGCCTTTCATCTCTTGCGTCTAGTGCACCCAGATGTTCCACTTTCCCTCCACAGAGTCCGACGCGCTTGTTGCGGCCCCACCCCCTCCTAGCACCTCCCTTGTATCCGCCGTCTTAATTTCTCGTCTACTGGCCCCCTTAACCTCTCGTCTACTGGCCTCCTGCCTACTCCTTGTGGTTGCGCGCGTCCGGCGGCCATCTCTGCTACCCTCCTACCTCTGGTGACTTACATCTGCCTGCTTCCATCCGCTTCCGTCCGCTGCCATCCTACGTCACTTTTTTCTTAGTTTGCACCCTCCAGTCACTTCCATAATTCCCTTACTGTTCACAAGACGCCGGTCGCGGCCGCCATGCAGACTCCCTACTTTGGTTGGCTTCCCTCCCCGCAGGAAAGCATAGTTTCACATTAATCATCTGCAGAACTCAGGGGGCAGAGTTGAAGCCGGACACTTTCTACGGGAATCTCGCCCTTAAGTCTGTTAGGTGGTAGCTTCGGCGTGAGATATTCCGACAGCTAGGACCTTGATCATAATTATATCGGAGAACTCGTTAAGAAGATACGAGTAATGTAGGCTAGATATAATGATTCACTTCGATATAGATCGTTGAAGTATTGGTAACGATATAAAAGTGTAGATAACTTATTATATTGATAAGATCTCTTCTCCGTGCTTGTTGTGTCTAATAGCAGCGAAGAAGCTTCGATATTTATATTCCGTGTCTGAGCAATCGCGGTATACATACTAACTCTATACTAACTAAGTACCTTGCTCGCAACTATGCGAACTTCACGTGAGTGCGAACACTCGTAGACCCTGAAAACTCTCTACCACACCTTTTGCTCCCATGGCCTACTTATCGGTCTGCGCTTTCATTATTCCTGATGGTGTGGAGACCACGTCAGGTGTCAGCTCATCCGTTTATCCGTTGACAATAATGACTACGAATTATCTTGCCCTCGTGCTTGTCGAAGGTAGTCTAACTCGCTAGACAGAAGATGGCCAATCTTCTTTTGTTGGTTCCGTGGAGAATTCGGCATGCAACTGCATATCGTATTCTGGTCTTCCGGCATTACACGACTTGCCCTTAGGATCGTACCTATAGGCATTTTCCCTCGGACTCCATCTTTTACCAACTTGTCCTCTGTGGATTCACCCGATCCACTTACTGGGCATAGTTACCTCCTTTATACTCTACACGACTTCGTAGGTACGAGGGGACTAACTTTCGTGCAAAACGTCCCGTTACCTTCGTCCCAGTATTCCGACTATCTGTCTTCAAGTGTCTGTGACTTTATGCGCCGTCGTCCGATTCACCTGCTTCCACCTGCATAAGATGCCCGAAGGTCTCTCCTCATATATCCTGCGAACAGGATCCGGTCAGAGGGACGGCCGCGACGTATACGGTGTTATAAGAGGTGTTCCGTTGATAGTGGTCTTTGGTGTTGGGACGCAACTACCCAGGCGGTCAGTGATGACGCACCGTCCCAACGCCCGGGCTGGAGGGGGGTGTTATCTTTTTCCTTCGAAGTTGATGTGCATCAAGGTAGGGTAACTTTGCCCTGTAAATCCTTACGGGGAGTCCGTGCGCCTAACAAAGTCGCCTGCTTCAACTTTGCTGCTTATTCAATTCAATTTATTTAAAATATTCCCTTAAACACCCACGGATCATGTAGTACTCCTGCGGCCGAGTGGAAGCCGGACACTCAATATGGGCACTGCCACCATAAGTGTACGGCTTCAACTTGGCCGTATATTCATACCAAACAATTCATCCTATTTAAAACATTCGCTTCAATGCCCGTGAATCATGTATTACTCCTGGGGCAGAGTTGAAGCTGGACACTCAATATGGGAACTGCCACCTTAAGTGTCCAGCTTCAACCTGGCCGGATATTCGTGTGGAACAATTCAACCTATTTAAAACATTGCTTTAAACGCACATGGATCGTGTAGTACTCCACCAGCCAAGTTGAAGCTGGACACTGAATATGGGCACTACCACCTTAAGCGTATGGCTTCAACTTGGCCGCATATTCATGCAGAACAATTCAACCTATTTAAAACATTCCCTTAAATGCCCGCCGATCGTGTAGTACTCCCGTGGCCAAGTTGAAGCAGGACACTTAATACTGCGAACTGCTACCTTAAGTGCTCAGTTTCAACTCAGCCGAATAAATACTGTACATAATTGGATAGAATAATTTAATACATTTCATTAAACGTTCTCAGATCAATCCTGTGATTCACTATGCATTGCTTCTCACAGCTAGGAATTACCTGTGCCTGTCCAATCACTGCCCCTATACTGACTATTCGCATGTTTTGACCATTGATTCGGTTGCCGACTCGAATATGTCTGCTCGGAATGTGAAATCTGCCACAATTGATCGGATTGAGTATGCGAACTAATACCAGGCGATGGACAGCTGCGCTTCACTTAGAATATTTCTTATCTTGAAAAGTGCTAGCAACCGAGCCACCACGCGTTCTCGTAAATCTCCATAGTTAGCTTCCCCACCAGTCTGGACCCACACCCAATTGTTTCTGGAGCCACCGTTACGGAATTCCTTTGTTCCAGTACAGCGGGCCTGGTAGATCTGGAACTTCTCAGTTTCCTGAAAGTCAGGCACTGGGATTTCAAGCTGAGCAAATCCTTCTACAGGAAGTAACCCCAGTTCGGCGGGTCTGCAGGCAACCGCCGGTCATCCGCAGCAGTCTGCCTGATAAAACACAGTATCTCCTCCATCATGTTGGAATAATGGATATTGAGGGCTGCGTATAATTCGGTCACCGTGCTGGTGTTCTTCATACCGCCTTTAAGAACCCAGCGAGGTGTGCTGCGACTTGAAACAGTTGGCATTTCCATCCCACTATCTTCTGCCACGATCACACCTTCAACTTTCTAAAGTGCTTCAATTGTCTGCAACCATATTCCTATGGCGTGCTGGCGGCCATAGTGCGACAAGATCTGTTGGGCGGCTTCATTCTTGTTTGACCTGCAGTAGCCATCTTTAATCTGATCATTATGTGCTAGTTCACCGATCTTGGTTGAATATATCGATAGGGATCCAAAATGCCTACGTGGGAGGCAAAGTGAGTTAGGTAGTGCATCTTGATGAAGTTGAAGTGGTTCTGACGCCATATCAAATCTGCCCGCCTATTAGACCATTCAACCCTCTCTTGATCAGCCGGCCGACGGCGATTAGTGACAGTTCTATGGTGGACTTCTTTAGTACACTGATCTGCCATTAGTTCTCTCAGCTCCCAATCCTGGCGATTTGCTTGAGCGCGGGTAGCCTTCGAGGTACGGAACTCAAGAAAAATCACCTTTGAAAAACGGTGGAATGTCTGCAGGTAGCTTTCCATGTAGGAAAGTGTGTCTGGTGTATTGCGATATTGAGCTATGAGAGTGAAGTCTACCACCGGCTAACACACTTCAAAGCGCTCTTGAAATCCTGATATTGGGAAGGGTCCAGATTTCGCAATACGAACGCCAATACGGCTGTAATACAATGGCCAAGATTGTGCATCTCCTTTCCTTGGTATTGTGTGATTTCGCGATAGGCCTTTTTCGGTACGCTGAATCCAGGATAAGGAGGAATTTCTTTCCAAGCATCGTCGAACGCCTGCTGCCGTTTATGCTTTTTCAGGAAACCTTCCACTCATTCCATCATATGTTTAAATAAGCCAAGGTAGATGTTGTGCAAGAGGTCCGTCTTGTGTAGGTCCGTGGGGCTTACTTGGTCGAGTCCAGTGAATACACTGTTTCCTATTTTCACACCCAACCACTGAAAGTATTCTGCAATGCCAGCCACTTCTGCCGGCTCATGCCTCAAGGCTTTCTCTCTATATAGCATGTAGTCGCGGGTCTCATACATCTACCACGGATCCCTACCGAGCTCCTGGGACGGAACCTCACACTTTGGGCATGACTTGCTGCCTATTCCTTGCAAGGCTGCATGCTCAGCATAATCCACGATCCAGGCCAACAAAATGGGAAAACAAAGGCCTGTTTTGCTGTCTGCATAATCCATTACGGTTCCTTCTCGGGCAACCTGCTGTAATGGTGCCAGGACAAGATCAAAGACAGCCCGCAGGACATCCATGTTGGTCTGCCGCTGGGCTTCGTTGGCATGGGCTGATTCGCCAGTGAACTTTGGCCGTACTGGAAGCAATGCCAGAAGCAGGATTGGAATCGTGGCAGGGCTGCTTCTTGTCCTCGAAAGAATATTGCTGATCGTCATGTATACCGGCCAGGCTTTGTTATCTCCAGAGAAATTGGTAAGGTGCATCTGGTTAGACAATCCGATAATGGGCACCACTGTGGACCCAGCGAGCAAAGCTTTCTACCAAGGAATGGAATGCCAGTGGGCTGTTAGCACTAGAAACACCACTCTAAGAACTTGTCAGGACCTATCTCATACCTGCATATTCCACCACCAGTCTGCCGTATGCATCTCTAAATATAATCGCTCCCCACTTGAATCTGTTACGGGGTAGCTAACACGGTAGGATTCTGGGCTAACTAGGCCGAGGAAATTCGAGACAACAGAATATAGGTCAGGAAGGCTCAAGAAGAATTATTCGATAAAGTAATAGAAGAATATCGTAATAACTTATAATATTGTTAAGGTCTCTTCTCCGTTGCTTGATGATGTTCTCAACCATCGGGGAGAGCCCCACTATTTATACTAATGTTCACGCTACTTTGACTTCTCTAGTAAAGAAGTATCATTCTAAAAGTTCAGTTCGTCAGAACAAAGTGCGAACACTGTTTGACCCTGAATCTTGCCCAGCTTGACTCTGAGAATCTCCCGACAGCTATTTCTTCTGAGGGTGTCCCCACTCCACCAGTAGTCAGTCTTCGATCTCTTCGTCCTGATAGACTATAATGGAATATGCAGTCTAAATGGCTACATACCAATAGTATCATGAATATGGAGTGATCAAGTCCGATATTCATCTATCAATGCATAATGCGTATGCATTAGTAAGAGTAGAGAACTGGTTCTCTAATCATCGTTCCAATCAGTTAGCCATATCTTGAAACGTGAACTCTTTGTGGTTCCTGAGTAGTCTCCCAGATGCCTCCGGGAAGTCACTACTCTGGAAGCTTGGGTTCGGATATATGCTCTCTCCCATGGTGGCATATACCTCGCGCATAATTATGCAAGCTATTCCCGCTAAGGTAATATGATCATATTCTCAAATAGGTGCGTAAACCACATCTGAGCTATACGCGACCTGACAGATCAGGTAGCGGACACAGTCAATAATATTTCGATAATAGAAAGTTGTTGCATGTCGACTATCATCAATACTAGCTTCCGCCTACACCAAGTATTCACAAAATGGGTCCAGTATGTCAAGGTATTGTCGCAAGATATAGGCACACTGGAATGATCTGCTATCAGTACCGCCTAAACCTGCTGCAAAGTACGCATCGATCGGCGACTTGGCTACCTTGCTCCGGACAAACCAGGTTGCCAAATTAACGTCGTTTTCAGATGAGAAAGGGCTCCAAGGGTCATAGGTGATGGCCTTGTTGAGCTCTGTATAGCCAGCAACTTCGCCGAGTAGTTTCCCGGCACTAGGAATAGTTTCATGACGCGAAGGGTGTACGTGGACCGGTGTGTGGGAAACTTCTTCAGTGTCTGAATCATTCTGCATATCATCTATCTCACCACTTGCTGTATGGAAATCTGGGATCTCGAGCCTGCAATCAGATTCGTAGTCTGAGTCGGTCAGGTTTTCACGTTCATCACGAACAAAAGTAGGTCCCATGGAAGCCGCGTCCGCAATCGCGCTGAGGGAAAAAACGATATCAAGATGCATTGTATGAAGGTGTTTTCGTATGCAGTGGCTTGTTGATAACGTCACCTGCAATAAGGGCACTTTGTTGTCTTTAAGGTCATCGTGTCTAGTGTGTCTCTTTCAAGAAGTCTGGCAGATACGTAAGCGGATGGGCTGAGTGGCTGCACCGGACTCAGTCTTTCAAAGTGAAGGGTAGGTTTCTTTCAAGGAGTAAATCAAGAAAATTTCATGTTTGTTTATTCCGATGATGAACGGGTCCAGACATCCAGGCTGCCAACTGTTATTCACAGTTTAACTTGTGAAACCTGTTCTTTGTTGAGATGAGAGTATGGGAGCCTTGGCTCATGGGTTGCGGCTCCCATGTAGCTCCATTGCGGCTTAAAACCTTATCTGAAACCTATCGTCATTGTGGGTGGGTCACGTGACTTTTCAAGATATTCAAGTTTGTACAGGGTACAATCCTGCGAACCCCACTAAAACTGTCCTCGTGCAGCCTATATAACCTCTCTCTTCCCCCCCTTCCATCTTCTCTCCATAATTCTTTCCCCAATCACAATTACATCATCGATCCGCCAGCCCATCCTAACAGGACCTACAAAGCTCAGCCCAACCTCTCACTCATCCCCAGTATCTCCAGTATATCCTCACCTCATTTCAGATTTCCTATCTGCGTTTCCCTAGCCAATAACCTTTTCACAGCCATTACTATCCGCAGAACTCCCTTTACAGTCCACCAGACCCGCTCTATTTCCATTTTTGAATCTTCCACAATTCTTCATCCTCAAAAGTACCAGCATCTACTAGCGGCCATCCTCCATCTGGTGAGGGACCATTTAACTCCTACCAAAAAACAGCCTCTTTCTGATCCATCAACCACCCTCCACCCTGATCACTATTACAATAGCAACCTCAAAGGTTGGTCTCACTTTCGAAAAATTGGCGTCCTTTAAAAACGACTGCAATGTTACCTGGTGTAAGTATGTTTGTGGCTTCCCCCACTCACGAACCTATATTCCTGAGTATAAAGCCTGGTGAAATGCTATGAAACGTAAGATGGAGCAAGACAGGATCCCTGGGTGGAAGCAGAGTACTGCCACACAATGGGCGGCCATTTAGGCACATGCTCTTACCCTCCGACCTGTTAGCCAGAGGTCGGGACTCTGGCAGGCTAATAACCCCCATGGAGAACGTTTTACCGAATGCCTCGACTTTTTATTAAAGGCCATAGCAAAAAAGTATCAGGGTATCTTAAGAGACATGTTGAGAGCACCTGTTGCAACTGTTCCGGTTGCGGACCCCACCCCTGCCAGAAATGATCGTCAGTTATCCCCAAGCGTCTGCAAAAAGATGCACCATATATGCTAATACAGCTCCTGCAGGTCTCGCCAGTCCGCTGTCTGTCCGTCTCTGGATAGATGAGCAATCCGTAGTCTGCTCAAGCAGCCCACTTCCTGTCAGGATAACCAAGATCCAGTGGCAAAGTCGTAGACATGTTTACTAGATGGAGCTAACTGAACCCACCTTTCCGAACATGCTAGCGGGCATAGACAAAACCATGGCACCAGGAATTGGATTTCGTATACTTATTAGTGCGACAAGACAGGGTACATGTCAGCTGCAGGACAATCAAGAGGAGCTGCTGCCGCTTGCTGAAATGATCTGAATCACAAATAGCCGACTTATCCGCATATGGTGGTCTTTAAATCCGCCAATCGAATCAATGGATCTGCTATTCTGTTGCTATCAAAGGAATAATACAGAGGATAGCACTCCTCCTCCTGCTGAGATCATGTTTGCTCCACGTGATAACCAGGGCCCCCCTCCAGACGCCTCAGATGACAGGTCTGCTGGTAGCGATAATAGACAGAGCTCAGATAGCCAGCAGCCACAGTTATCCGCTGCGGCCGCAAAGTGAACCACCTCATCAAGGACCACCAGAAGCGGTAATACTACAAAAATAACTAGACGAACACACCGCATCAATTGGGGAGACGTTGGCGAATCAGAGCTAGTGTCTTCTGGTACGCAAGGTTCTGTCCCTCGTGCTAACTTGGGGACTGGTGTTTTGAGGTCTTGTGAACAAGGAGAACGGGAGACTGACCTAAAGAAAGCATCCCAGACCCCAGCCAATAACAGTAGTAAACGCAACCTCGTGGTCATGCAAGAGGCCGATAAGCTATACGGTTCGGATGGATGTCCGGAACCCCAGAGGAAGGTGGCCCGCCAGGTGGGGGCAATCAATACCAGCATTGAGGTTGAGCCAGACACACGCGATGGGAAGCATAATCTGAGTCGGCAACTTGCTGACAGGCCTAGTCCGACAAATAGTCTGTCTCCGTTTACTCCCAATCCAGGTCACCATCATGCGTCTGCAGCCTCTGAGCTGGCAGAGGGGAGAAGGTCAGCCGAGCATCTTTTGATGCTGGTCTCATGGGCCGAGCAGCCTGTCAACACATTGGCAACACAAGTCAATACGCCCGGCAGAAGCCATTCCCCCTTCGATCTGTGTACCAGCGATCTGTGTGCGGATATTCCGACAGCTGAAGAAGTTGAATGAGAATTATTAAGCCTGCCTGCTGAGTCCCCAAGCAACTCGAGTGCATACTCTACACCTGGTAAGTTCCGGTTACGACTACCAGGTTGTTCATCCATTCTGTTGGTAAGGTCTACCGCAGTTCCGGCAGAAACAGGCGTTGGGAGTCTGCTCAAGTCCATTCCTGTCCTGGCTTACTAGCTCTGCGAACAAAGCTCTCCTGTCCCGACCGATGTGGCTAATGTCTAGCGAGCTGAGGGTGCAGGTCCATTTCAAGCAATTTACAAGTACTAGGGCACGATGGACCCTTTGACTTTTCCTTTTGGTGTTTTCACTTTTGTTTCTAGAGTTCATGTTATTCTCGCTGGTTCCTGACTATTTCTGTTTTAGATTAGCCCACTACGTCTGGGCTGCATGCCCTGATCAGTATACTTAATTTAGACCTGCGACTGTCCGCAGATCCTGCAGGTGTTTCCTTTGGGTGTTTTTCATTTGAAGTTAACTTTTAGAGTTTTGCTAGTTATCCTTGTATTTTTTCCTGCACATTTCTTGTTTGGATTGGCCCGGCTGTCGCCGTTCCGAGTTGCACAAACCCAATATAGTCTACGGACATTTTGTTGCTCTGTGGAGTCTCTCTTAAAGTTTTGCAGACCATTCTTGTTTGCCACTAGCTGTTCTGCGTTTACCGGGTTGGCTTGTGGGACCTGCTCTTGGAATCTTCAAGTTTGCAGATCATTCTTGCTCTTTTCCAGTTCTTTTTCGTTTGATATATGTTTTCTCTGCTGGCTTTAGCGGTTTGCTCTTTGGACTTGTACGGATCATTCTTGTTCTTTTCTAGGTGTTTTTCATTCGGGGTTGCCCCTTTCATTACTATTCCTATCGTAGCTTTTTATCTTATATCCCATCCGTTGAGCCTTAGCAGCCGCGTTCACTTTCTGAGATTATTGTCTGGGCCCGAGCCCTAGCATTACATGCATTTGTTTCTGTCCACTTGGCAGACCTACTCAAACTAGATTAGTCCGTACATTCTGATAAACCTTTTTTTTTATCTGGTTCAGGAACCCCAAGTACCTAACACTCGTATTGCCCCCCTGAAATCGCAGCGCGGCCAAGTCTTCGGATACAAATTCCTATATCAGGTATCAAGCTGCAATGTAGACGCGTGGCGTGTGCTGACGCCAGCAGACATGAAAGCGAGTGATGAACTGTGAATGTCGTTAGTTCTTAAGGAAGTTGGGCTGATCATTTCAATCTTCCAAGTTCACACCCCATATCGTGCCCTTAGCTACCTACCAATAGAGGTTTCCTGACACCACCTGCACCTCAACATCATACACTACAATTCTCTTCTATCACTATGCACCTGCATACTATGTCACAACAAAAGTGGCTGCTTATGGTGGACCGAGCGCATTCATCGAGATAGGAAAGGCAAAGGCAAAGGGAGGTCCTTCGTGGACGTTCCCGGTGATCTGGGTCAAGGGATGGATTAACTATAATAACATCACCCACAGTTAAGTCTGTTATGGCTGGGTCCGCTGTAGGTAGGAGGAGGGATGCTGTGAGGGAGCCAGCTTCTTCACGACTCCAGTTACCAAAGTGTTAGGCGCACGGACTCCCCGTAAGGATTTACAGGGCAAAGTTACCCTACCTTGACGCACACCAACTTCGAAGGAAAAAGATAACACCCCCCTCCAGCCCCGGCGTTGGGACGGCGCGTCATCACTGGCTGCCTGGGTAGTTGCGTCCCAACACCAAAGACCACTATCAACGGAACACATCTTATAACACCGTATACGTCGCGGCCGTCCGTCCGACCGGAGCCTGTTCGCAGGATATATGAGGGGAGACCTCCGGGCACCTTGTGCAAGTGGAAGCAGGTGAATCGGACGGCGGCGCATAAAGTTACAGACACTTGAAGACAGACAGTCGGAAGAGTGGGTCGAAAGTAACGGGACGTTTCGCACGAAAGTTAGTCCCCTCGTACCTACTAAGTCGTGTAGAGTATGAAGGAGGTAACTATGCCCAGTAAGTGGATCGGGTGCATCCACAAAGGACAAGTTGGTAAAAGATGGAGTCCGGGGGAAGAAGCCCATAGGTACGATCCCCAGGACAAGTCGTTTAATGCCGGAAGACCAGAATACGACATGCAGTCGCGTGTCGAATTCTCGATGGAACCAACCAACGAAGAATGGCCATCTTCGGTCCAGCAAGTTAGACTACCCTCGGTGAGCACGGAGGCAAGATAATTCGTAACCATTGTTGTCAACGGATAAACGGATGAGCTGACACCTGACGTGGTCTCCACACCATCAGGGATAACAGACGCGCAGACCGATAAGTTGACCGTGGGAGCAAAAGGTGTGATAGAGAGTTTTCAGGGTCTACGAGTGTTCGCACTCAGGTGAAGTTCGCAGAGTTGCGGGCAAGGTATGTAGTTAGTATAGAGTTAGCATGTATACCGCGATTGCTCAGACGCGGAATATAAATATCGAAGCATCTTCGCTGCTATTAGACACAACAAGCACGGAGAAGAGATCTTATCAATATAATAAGTTATCTACACTTTTATATCGTTACCAATACTTCGACTATCTACACCGAAGTAAATATTATATCTAGCCTACATTACTCGTGTCTTCTTAACGAGTTCTCCGATATAATTACGATCCTGGTCCTAGCTGTCGGAATACCTCACGCCGAAGCCACCACCTAACACAAAGCCTGTCCTGTACAACCGGCAGCAGGTCTTAGATTCAGCGGATAAGAGTCTAGACTCTAATGATGGGGAATATGAGGGTAATGATGGCCAGAGTGAGCAGAGTAAGGAGAGTGAGGAGAACGAGTTAGGCCACCATGGGGACGATATGGATCATCCATTGGCCTGGGTAGTGCAAAGACCAATTAGGCGTAAGTTGCTTAGTAGCTCGCAGCACTGGATACTGACAATCACCCCTGGGAATACCTAGAATTCCAGCAGGAGGATTAGTTATCCTGGACGGAGAACATCTGCTCAAGTACGAGTTTGCCAAAATGGTTTTACATCTGCCATTCCCTCACATTCGCCCACAGACTTGAATCTACTTGCGATGCCGGTGATAACCCCAAGTCACCCAGATCCAATGGTGCAGGAATTCGATAGCGGAGGACAGCAAGCCAGCAGTAGGCGAAATATAGCAACAGGGTTTCAGCGTACCATTCTGGTCAGATCCCGTGACCTGATGTGGGACTGGACGATCTTCGTCAATCCGTTTCCGAACCCAATTACCCTGACCAAAGAGGTCCGCAGATGGTGGAGTGATGCCTGGACCAAATTAGGCTTTCCCAACTTTACTGATGCTACCCTGCCCTCAAATGGCCAGGTAAGTTAACCATTAATAGATAACCAACATCCTATCCTAGACTAAATAGAGTGGCTGCTGGTCACTGATTTGCAGATCCGGGCAAAGCACAGCAGATGCAGATCTCAGTATCTGCATACAGCAAAAAAGGCTATAACAGAACTCTATAGGCTCAAGATTGAGGATCCTACAGCCTGCGCAGGAAGGGTGGAATACCTACTGGTGGAGGATAGGTTCATTTGCCCACCAGGCAGCTATGAGGTATCTTTTTGACATTTGTCCAGATTGTTTCTAATCGGAGTAAGAGTAAATTGATCTAATCCGGCGGAAAGCCAATTTCTCTGAGATTCCTATCACCTCAGATTCCGGGTGTGATATTTGCTCAAAATTACTCTGGCCCGAAAAGAAAAGGCATGACGGATGAGGGTTTCCTGGATAAGATCGATGGCCCATTCATCTGTCTGACAGCCGCCATATTATGTTATTCACTGCGATATTGGCTGACTGCCATCTGTATCGATAATGTGGCTTTCACAAGGGCCACTTCTGGGGGTAAGAAAAACAATGTGTACTGGCAGGTTTCGAAAGTGTCTGGATCCCCCGACGGCCCAGGCATCGGGACACTTTTGAAAACAGCAAGTACTCGAGTTGGATGAAAGGTCAGCTAATGGATAGATAGCCCTGCTGGAATGTCAGACACGATCCTGGGTCAAAATGGGAAGAGTTTGGCAACGTTGAATAATCCAGCGGATAAGGATGATATTGGAGGCCAGAATCACAAAGAAATGTGGAAAGCGGGTGGAGAGGACGGCGGGATATCACAATGATGAGGACGCATTGAGGCGAGAGTTTGGTAGTAATACGGAGCTGGATGAATTGGAGGCCGCTGGCGGCCTCATGGATATAGGAGGAGGACATGGTCAGCACGAGCTGCAGAGAGAACATGGGCCCAATCCGGGAGCACTGGTTGGTGCAGCACAGTTTCAAGACCTTGGCGAGGTAAAATCGCATGTTGAAGAAACCAATCGAGAGGATAGGGAGAATGGTTTTATCACCACTCGCCTATCGTGTATAATATAATATATGTAATAAAATTAAATTAAATTACGCGGGCTAAAAGGGTCAGGAATGGTCAAACAATAGTAGTGTGCGAGTCGGTGGGCAGGAAAGGCATGAGAATGAATTGCGCAGATGGTTATAAGCCACGCATGTATGAGTAAGGCATCTAGTGGGCAATTGTAGGTTCGGAAGCATGGGAATGTGTCAGGCAGATGGTTACAAACTGCGCAGGCTTGGGTAAGTCGCCTAGCAGGCAGCTGTAGGTTGACAGGCACGGGAATGAGTCTGGGGGGCTGTAAGAGGCCGGGGAAGACAGTGGGAGCCCACGAGCGGACTGTAAGAGGCTGGAAAGGCGGCGAGAGCCATAAAGTAGACAAGATAGGATGTGGAAAACTGAGGAGAGAGCCGCACGAAAGGGCAAGAAAGGGGGGATGTCCCCTGGATATGGGAGAAGAGGGGCTGGGATCAGAGGGTGGAGGAGGAAGGGCTGAACGCATTGGGAGGAATGAGGGCGGAGGAAGTAATGAGGGAAAAACGTCCACTGAATACGCGAGAGCACTGAGGGAATCCGGGAGTGTGGGAGAAGCGGAGGTGGGGTTGGTGGGGTTCTGGATGAGAAATTGATTCAGAGAGATGTTAGTGACGGGGTTAAAGGGGAGAGGGTATCATGGAAAGAAAGCTGGCGGGCAGGAGTATCGGGGAGGGAGGCCGGAAGGAGACATGTCGCGGCCGCAAGACGTCCACAAAAGGGGAGCATGGGAACGGGTGCATTGGGAGCGAAGGGATGAAGAGGCTGGATGCTGGGGGTAGGATATTAGGGGGGTTGCTGCGCCAGGGTGGGTCAAATTTGTCAGAACGCAAAAGGGCCACGTCCAATGCATCCAGATGCTGACTTGCCCGTCTGGACGCATTGGACGCAGCCCTTTCCCTTCCAGATGCATTGGATGCGCCCCTTTCACTTCCGGACAGAATGAGCCCAGGCAGACGCACCCAGAACTGGAGTTTACGTTATAAGTGCCTGGAACGTCCAGCACACAGGGTGAGCCGGGAGAGACAGAACACAAGATATTTCTTTTGCTGATGCATGTAAATATTATAGGAGTTACCATAATCTTGGCTCAAGTCATGTAAACTAGTTATCTCACTTATTTACTACCTCTCATTTTGGCACCTCAAACACAACGGTTAGTTATACTACCCATCCTTTTTTACGCTCTAATATAACATACTAGTGTGTATTACTCTTCTTTAAGTTAATGTGGTATACTAATTGGCTTATATACCAGTATGTCAAACTCATAGCTCATAATATAAACCATTTGTGAAAGTCATTATATCATAATATGATTGATAATTATAAGTTGTTCTAACAGTCAAACAATCAAATTATAGCAATAACTCACTAGCATGCATTATGTGAGAGCTTAACATACCCATATCTTATAACTATCAGTCATATTATAAAATCCAGCCTTACTTAGTTACCCTTTGCAACACTTCACTATCATATTCTTTCTATGATTAAAGCTAGGTTCAATTCTTCATTCTAACCTACAGTTGTAAAATTTCCCAAAGAGTCAAAATACATTAAGTAATATAACAATATCTTCAAAAACCATACTTATTCTATTACATACCAATGCCACCACATTTCGCACAAAATACCCGTCGGAGCAGCCGACAGCAATGAGTTAAACCGTCCTAGAGCAAATACAACCCCTAACGCCCTCCGTGCGGGATTCCCCGCGATATTACACTCCAGCACCGCTACTTGTCCTAATGTTCATTGAGTCGGAGGGCGCCTCAACAGCACAGCACCACCAGGACACAATATAGCATTCATCTGCCGACATCAGAAGCGTGCTGCAAAGAACATCCAGTTTCATGTGTTCCACCATACACCCCCTCTTATCATATTCTAGCCATAAACTTTAACAGGACCGGGGCCGTCGGGAACTACACACACACCCCACTTCTTCGGCATTAGCAGTAGAATGGCACATCGCACAACCCGTGCCTCATCCAGCGACCGCCTGTATCCGATAATGCCAGCACGGCGGGCTGCATGCGGAGGGAGCCGGTACTCCCACCCGAGAACAAGGCAGAACCGCATTACTGCCTTAACCAGCCTTCAGGAATGAGCCATATATGATATTTATCTTAGGCCTGAACATAGGACTATACTGGAGCCTAACTTCCGCACTCACTAATGGACGGGCAGATACGAGGAGGAAGCACTCGAGTAGATAGGCAGCCTCAGTGTAGGCCTGCAATCACCAAAAGTGCCACAAGTGCCAAAAGTACTGTGCTCGTGCCAAAGTGAAAAGGAATGAAAAAATGAAAAAAGATACACCTTGCTCGTGACACTGGATCAACTCACCCCACTCTCCAATTCCGACACCTGACCATAACCGCACAAGACCGATCGGCAATCATAATAAGCAAGCAATCACGGAGACTAGTCTGGAAATTATTTGTCTCGTATCACGCAATCCCGTGATCTCAGGGGGACTCAAATTTAACGCCAAGATGGATCTGTTCGTTGCCCATGGCAATAGTCACACCCCGCTAGGAGCACCCCCTCTAGTTCATCGACAACACGTCTACCCGCCAGTAAATTTCTATCATACACAAAGCTAACAGCCAGCTAGCGAGTTACAGCAACAAATTGCACTTTCTTTTTTCTTTTCCATATTCCTTTCACGAGCGACATGATAACTTCCCACATACCCAAAAGCTACAATGTCCGATGACCAATTCGAGGAGAGCGAGTTGCTGGTTCACGCTTCTGCGCCTACATCGAGGGTAGATGACGAGCGGTATCGGGCGCAGGCTTTGGCTTGTTTGAATTTTCGGCCAGCAAAGAGGAGGATTTTGGGGAGCGTTTTAGTCGAAGGAGAGGGGAAGAGGGGAAGTGATGGAACGGAGGATGGGAGTTCACAGGGCAAGAGGGCTCGGTTGACGGAAGACGATAGGGGTGAGGAGGGAGGTCCTGCGCAAAGCCTGGAGGTGACCAAGACGCCGGCCAGGAGGGGAAGGAGCTCTAAGATGAGGATAGAGAGGGGGATGTTAAGGGGTCTCGCTCAGTGTATTGCCTTCCTTCGAGTTTACCGAATAAGTTATCATTGAGGTCTAAGTCTGATGCTTCGTGTTTGGCAGCTCTACCGATTACACCTGGAGAAGTTGCGGGAAGAGTTGGTTCGCCGACTGCTGAGGTTGCCACCCCAGTGATGATGTCCGCTCCCGTAGCGAACGATAAGACTAGCTTTGAACTGAGGGAGTCTTTCTTTTCTCCGTATGTGCCTACCCCGCCATCACCCCTGTCAAAGCAGAAGGAGGGCCCGGTGGAGGATGAGACTAGCTATGGCTCCTCATGTTTTGACTCTTGGGACTCAATCCCAAACACCATTCCCGATTCTCAGGAGGCCGCACCTCGGCTTTTACCCTCATCACCTAAAGAGGGGGGGATAGACGTAATCCCGCAGACCGTTTTTGCTGAGGCCTATGTAACCTCTGATGAAGAACAGGGAGATTTATCGCTTCCTTCATCCCCGCCAGTTATAGAAGAATTAGAGATTGTCCCACAGGCAATTCCATCTGCAATTGACCCTTCTCAGGAGGAAAAGGATCACGAGTCATCCTCCTCTGAGAAATGTATTTTCCCCGCAATATCCAACGTCTCATTCACTTACGATCAAAAGACACCTAGCGTGGGACGACCACCACCAATACCACCACCTGTGCCCAGCTCACCGACTGCCTCGGAGTCGACAACTGAATCCCTACCCTTAGAAGAGCCAGCTCCCATGGTGCGATCTAAACAGTCACAATGGCCGATCCCAACACTCGTGGAAGGTCCGTACCACTTCTTCTCCCCGATACCCGAAACTTCATCCAATCCCCCCATCGTGTCAGAGAACCTGCGAAAAATCTGGAACGTCGGCCAAGTGCGTGCGCACTACCAAAAGCAGAAAGTCTCGCAGAGTAGGGAAATACGTGAGCTAGAACGGGGGTGTTGGGAGATGGACATGAGCGGATGGACAAAATTCGAGGATAAGATACACTTTTGGAAGGCGCTGAAGGACCATGTTACTTCTGGCCGCTTCGGCTGGGTTAGCGTATTTTTGGACGAGAAAACTGGAAACGTTATCAAAGTGTACTGTTTCGGGGGGAGTGCCCAACATGTGTGTTCTCCCTCTCCTCCTCTGCTCTCGCTCTTCTCCCCGGAGCGATTAACCGATTGAGAGAATCCTGCTTTTCTGACTCTGTTTCTATCGGGTTTTCGCTTATTTGCGTTTGTTTATAGCTTTGGGCAGCGTTGCATATATTGAGCGATAGAAAGACCGCGGGCATCGTCTGGCTAGACGCGGGCGATAAGGAAGTGCTCAAGTTCTGAGCCGAAATGTCGTCACTCCCCCTCCTCCTTCCCTCCCACACAAGCGGCACTTTTGAAGCATCTCACGGATTGGCACAGACCCCATCTTTCACGAGCTATTCTGCACTCAAGATTCGAGGAAGTGAAGGAGGGAAAGAGAAAGAAACAAGGAAAAGCAGTGGTGATCGTGACATCGCATGATATGATAGGACACGACGGGATACCCCGCAAGCTCATGTTATCGCCAAAGTACGAGTAATCGTCTCTCCCTCCCTTCCTCCTTCCAAACCTGATGATTCGATCCGGATACACGTCCAATAGCTGACTTGTTCGGAGTTTATAAAGCTTCGCCTAGAATGGGGGAGCTTGCTTTTTCCCCACCTTATCAACACAAGCACACATACCCACGTTCGCACAGACGGAGTTTCCTCATTGTGCTTGCTTGCATGCAAAGTGTGCTCCACACATGATATCGTGTATACATCGACCATCCCGTGCCCGTTATTTCTTTTTCTTTCCACCTTTCCTCCCTTCCTACCCTATTGCCTCGCAAAATCCTTGTCATGTCCTGTACTGTACAATACAACACCATGCCATACATTTATCCAAAATACTAGTAAGACCACCATATTCGCACACGCATACATGCTCGTATATACCTGTGACAGAAACCCCCTCCCCCGCACGGCACGGCAGAGGCACAAAACAGGCATACACCGTAGCACAGTCAAGCTTAACCGCAACCTGCAATCCAGCCCCTCCCCCCCTCTTTCCCACAATACCCGTGATATCCAGTATTGAATAAACTGCCCACTTCACACACCGTCACTCGAAATCCCACCTTAGTACCATACCGCACTGCAAGAGTACAACTAACCCCGCAGCACTCACCAGAAAACAGGCCCGTGCTATGCCCCGGCGGCTACAAACACGACAGCACGACAGCGCTCGAGTATTAACTAGAGTACACAAAACAAGGGAAACCTCGCCACCGTAGCCATCACACAAACATACACAAGCCATGCAGAACACCCATCCGATCGTGGAGCGACAAAAGAAACGTAAACCCTCCCTCGACCGTTCTAGGCCCGATCAACCGCCCCCCCACCACCACCCCTCCCTCCAAAACACCGGGAAGCACAAGTATGATACTCGCCTCTCGGAAGAATATTACATTGCATCGCGATAGCTTTTTTGCACAGCTCTAGCTCTCACCCTGTCGGATCCACTGTGGGTAGAGTAGCCGTTGCCGAGTCGAATGGAATATCCAAGTCCATCGCTTCGACACACACATCGCATGTACGCCACGAGGAAAAGTATCGCTTACCCATAGCATACGTTTCTCTTCTTTGCGTAATTAGTAACTTAGTAAATGAAACACAAACAAACCAAACCAACTCAAACAGTAAACCCGGAGAAAAAAACACCACGATCCCGAGTGACAGTACATGATCCGCTCAACCCCTTCCCTCCCACCTTCCCCCTCAACATCCATCACCCCACCCGCCGCCACTTCACACGTAGGACCAGCTTATCACGACAGCACGTGTCGACACGTAACGCTTGGTAGGCCCCCCCCCCCCACACAAGATAATATGAGCAAGCAACCACGTACCCATACAGTACTATACAACTCTGCTACCACTATTACAAAAAAAGGAGGGGCCGCTCATCACAAAAAACACGACAGACAGAATGGAAGAAGAGGCCGAAGGGGGCTAGCCAGCTAGCTTACTTGTCGGTCGGTCGGTGAAAAGCATTGTTTACAAAAAAAAAAAAAAAAAGAGCCAAGTCGTGTATACTTACTTGCATGGTTGTCACGTATTTATTAACCGGCCAATGATATCGGGGGGGGAAGTTATGCATGGGTGAGTGAGTGAGTGAGTGAGTGAGTGAGTGAGTGAGTGTTCCGTGGCCCGGCCAATCCTATATATGATACGATACAGGGCAGTCGCAAGCAGACTACGGTATGTAGTAGGGTTAGGTTAGGGTAGGGTAGGGTAGGTTTTTATCTTTTGTTCGTTCGTTCGTCGGGGCAGGCCGGCCGGCCGGCCGTTGACGGCTGAGAAGAAATGGTCGCTATGTTCATCATAATATTAATATCATTAGCTGGAAGTAAATTGTGGACGGGGGGCGGGCGTGCTTGGCCCGGTTATAGTAACCTCCTTTTTCCGTTTCGTTCTTTTCATCAACAAACAAAAATAACGATCCGCTTCCGGATCCGTGCTAGTTAGTTAATTGGGTTTCGAATCGGACTTTTTCGCCAACTAACTAAATTTTTTTTTTCCGTCTGAGGCCGGTTTTTAGTTAAGTTGAGTGGCTTAGTATGTAATACCACACAATCCAAGCGCTTCCTTCCTTTCCAACGGGGCTCTCTCTCTCCTCGAAAGGCAATTGGCTCCTCACCATTACTCACTCGTCCATTCATTTCCTCTTTCGCAGCCCTCCCTTCCACAACTCGCTTCCCCACGAACGCTTCCAAACGAAAGCGTTTCTATATGTGGAAACGGATAATAATAAGACAAGGTCTATCATACGACGGGAAGGAATTTATCCTATCATTAGCAGAAGGATGGTTTTTTTTTGTTTACTTTTCTCCCAAGGGTGGACGCTTTGATCTTGAATTGACCGACCAGCCAGCCAGCTAGCTACAATAGCCAGCCAAGGTCTCGAACCTTTTCAAAAACGGGGGTTCTAGAGTTTGAGTAAGAGTACGAGTACAGCCACCGTAATACTGATAAACATCCTCAGCGGTGCCTACGGTTATGGTAGGGTATCATGCTTTCACCGCCCGCTTCAGCGGAATTTATCGAGGGACAAGGTTTTCCCGGAAACCTGGGGTTGACACACACACACTCACACAAGCGCACGCACGAAGTTTTAGGCTCGGGAAGTTGCATTTCATTTTCTAAATGCGGTATATGATTCGTGGGGTTATAGATTAACTTAACACGTATGCGCTTGCTTGGAAAGGTGGGGGGGGGGGGGCCGGGGTGGAGGTTGGTTGGTTGGGTGGGAGTTGATTTGGTGGAATTTGGGAGGGGTGGGGAGTTTATTGACTGGGGATTTGTGGTGGGTGGGCTGGGGAGGTCGGGGGAAGGAGGAGGAGGGGAAGGAGGAGGGGAAGGAGGAGGAGGGGCGGTGGTGTGCTAATGGTTTTGGGGGAGCTCTTAGTGAGGGAACGATAGTTTACGGCTTCGGGGATTAGCGTGTCATACGAGGTGTTTTTGTCTCGTGGTGGTAGTGGTGGTCGTGTCGCTGCCTGCCTGCCAGGATGGATGGACGCTCGTAAGTTAGGTAGAGAGCTAGTCTAGCTAAGCCAAAGCTACACAGCCCCTCGCGAGCAAGCAAGCAAGATTGTTCAGTCACTCGTTCATTTCTCTACGAGGTTAGCCTTCATTGTAGTTACCACCTCCACAATATCGCATCTATCGCTATGCTCGCACCACCATACCTTCCCCCCATCGTCAAACATGTCCCAAAAAGGACCAACGCCTTAATATGATACCGTCCCCATGTCTATCAGTAACTACACCCCCTCCTCCCCTTTCAACAGCAAAAGCACTTTCTCCCGATCATCTGCCCATCCCCCGTATTAGCAATATCACCACCGTGTACCAGAAAAAAAGAAAAGCAAAAAAAGTCAAGATTCCCCTCCTCCCAAAGTAACTTTGGGGTCCGACGGCCCCGGAGAGACGCCCATTCTATGTTTTCCCTGCTCGGCTGATTGATTAATTGATATTATGACGATTTTTGACCAAATTTCTCCCTTTTTTTTTCCTTTTTTTTTTCATTCTGTTCTCCTATATGTTATGTGATTCGAGCCTATCATGGCTACTCTTTTCGATACTTCCCCACCAGCAAGATTATGCTCATTTTTTGAAACCTAATTCGGAAGTCATAAATTTGGTTCGCGTTTGTTCAGGCCTTCACGGGGATCCGGCCAGCGGTGGAGGTCGTGACCAAGCCAGGCAGTTCTCCCGACGCTGGGTCAGTGCTCTTACTAAATCCCCCACCAAATGGCCAGAAACACACCTATTATGCGGAGCCTATCTATCTAATGGATTTCCCCCATGCGACCCCATCTCCGGGCCACCCAAAATCACCAGTCAGAACCTATCAAACCGCCGGGTGACATCTCATGATCCGCTTATATAATACCACCCGTGACAAAAACCTCCTGACCGACCGACCAATCTGACATCCGCTTGAACAAGCTTTTTTGGGGTTTTATTTTATTTTATTTTTTCCCAATGGGCGTTCAGGAACACCCGTGGGATAAACCGCCTTGCATAGAACAAAAAAAAATCATAACCCCCCTTCCCACCCCCACAAATCCCTCCTGCCAAAATACCCAGTAGGGTGGTCAGCAAATCATATTTCTTTCCACCCATTGAGATGAAAAAAAGGCCCCGCACACCGGAACATCTTCGTGACAGTTGCATAAGTTGGTACGAGTTTAAAAAAAGGGGAGATGAAATCCGTCCAATGATTCGCGGATTGAAAGTTCCCATCAAAAGGAATGTCAGAATGAGAGATGCAAGGCAAGAGACAAAAAAAAAAGTGACGTTCGGGAAAAACAAATTCCCCGTTACCAAAAAGCCATCCAGTTACCCAGTTTTCACCGTCCCCCCGGTCAACCGGGATTTTTCCCTGGCCTTCTTTTCTTTCCGCGCTTCCGCCGCTGGCCGGCTACAAGCAGTGGGTTTGCTGGTCGGCTGCTCGTACCCGGTATCATGCCGGCATTTCGAGGACGGTACGGTGCGGTACGGATGGTGTGGTAACCTCTTTGATTCCCGGGAAAAATAGTAAATGTAAAAAAATTGTCCAAGAATTCCGTATTTGCACCGAAAGGGTTACAAGGAATCTGTCGAAAATAAAATAAATAAAAAGGCCCGAAAGGTTAACCGAGTATGTGAGTTTATTTTAACGAAGGCCGGCTAACAATTGGAGATTAAAAAAGATTAAAAATTCGGAAGAGAGGCTGGCCGCAACTACCGTACCGGACCCGTACCGCAGTGCAGCCGCGATCTGGTCGCCTAAAAGATCTGGCAGGAAGATCCAATATTTCGGCAAGCACTTTCTTTTCTTCTTGAAGGACCAGGGAAGCCTGTTAGTTTGCATATGGTTTAGTGCCATTTCTGTCTCTAATCTGAACGGGGAGAGGCCTTTCTTTCGAAATGGACTGAGGTCATTTCTTAAAGCGGAAGGTGCTCTAGGACCGTAATTTTTTACGAGCCAGAAGAACGCACCTCAAATGAAACGTTTCGTTTTCTCTTTTATTCCTCTCCCTCTCTGTTGGTTCAAGATGCAGAATATTCCCCGAACAAATTGCCCGGCACGGTGTGGCGCTCGCACGGTTTCGGAAATGAGCAAACTACCGACCGTGATGAGAAGAACGATATAGAGATTGCCAAAGGAAATGACGGGTGCAAACGGCAGGTAACGTGATCAGTTCTCGATCGGGAGAGGGAAGATGGAGAAGCAAATACGAGGATGGAATTGAAATTTCAATTGTCATACACAGCCATGAAATGTTGGATAGGCCTAGATTCGAATCCACGGAGCATGATATGTTAGAGAAAAGGATCAAACCACGCTTCAAACATCAAGCGTAGAAAATACCGAGGAAGTTGGAATACGCTCACCGGAACTGCAAGAATTGTAAGAAGAGGGTGAGAGAAAAGAAGAAAAGAAAAAACCACCAAACTATGCCCGACATGTCGATGGTCAAGCACGGAGGGGGTGTTTTTCCACAAAACATTATGATATCGTGAGGAAAACAAACGCCCTAGGGGATACCCTACACACGTAAGTATCACCATCCGCCCTTGTTGCAAATATGAAAACTGACCGGTTATCCAATCCATCCAGGACAAAATAATTTAAAATAAAAATAAGAAATAATAAGAAAACCAACAAAAAAAGGTCCATCATCCGCATCGAACAACCCGGTTCCCACTCCTTGCAACATAACCAGGGCCAGACCCCTCCACGCCCCCTAACCCTTCTCGTTAAAATATCTGATCAATTTTCGGAACTCTCAGACATCCACCGCAGCAGGAACAACTAAAAGAGTATAGCCAGAAGGGGGAGGGAAAATGAGAGGAAAGTGATCACGTTTTCCCCTTTCCATTCGCCTGCTCCTTAGAGGGAAATGCCAAAAAAAAAGGCCCCACCACGATACGGCGAGCAAGCAAGCAAAAGACCAAACATCAAATGAAGCTCCGTCCGTGCGTAAGCGGAGCGAAGAAACATAAAGTTGGCGTGCAGATCGGCTATCGAATGTTGTGCATGAAAATGAGCAAGTTAAAACCTTCAAACCCTTATTTCGGCTGAACAAGGCGTCTCTCGGTATCCGGCATTCTCCCTTTTGGATAATTATTTTTCCCCATCATCGCAATCCTCCTGCTGTGGTTCGTCCATCATGGACAATTAAAGGAAAAAAATAAAAAAGCGACTGGGTGGGGTTTCAGCCAGGGGTAGAGGTGGAGAGACAGAAAAAGGGAACGGGGGCAGGTTGTTGCAGCACGTGGGCTGCGCACCGCGATACGCGTTCGAAAAGTCCGCCCGCGCGCTTCTGGAGAGAGGGCTCTTAATTTTGTTTCTCCGAAGCTCTCTTTTGCGCAGGAGGATTCTCGTTCTCTCATGAGAGGTTTGGCGGGGAAGTATTTTTTTTTAAATTTTTTTAATTCCTTTTCTCCATCCCTTTCAAACCTTTTTTGAAACAATGAGACCCTTTCTTTTCAGTAGAGAAGGGGAAATGATAACGTTAGTTTAGTATAAGTTGTAATTTATTGTAACAGAATTTAAAATATGATTCTCATTCCTTTAGGGGTTTTACCCCCTTCATTGTTCTTTTTTTGCCCTTTATCATATCATAGCTGAAAAATCGACAATAGAAGCCCACGAACGACGCGATAGGCAGTTGGTGGTTTGCGCTTGCTGTGTCAGCAAAAAAGCTCTTTGTGCCAGATTTCCGCAACGGTCGACAACAACCGAAATTGTTACAAAAAAAGTCGTGCTAAGCTAAAATGGAGACCTTTTCTTGCTTTCATCCGACACAAATTTTTTTCTCGAATTAGTGAATGAGATCGCATGAAGGAGAAAAAGTGTGGGGTGGGTATTAATAAATCAAGAGTTAAGAAAGAGAGAAGAAAGCCTTGTTACTTCCAACAATCAGCTTACCATACTGGTACCTCCGCCCCCCTCCCATCCCGAACCAGACAGAACCGTGACAACGACAGGGATTATCCAAGAGTCGGACTTCCGATGCGCGAAATGAAGCAATGAAGATCTATTGAGATGAGATGAGATGAGCTTCGAAACACTCGTACAACGACGGTTGAGAAGAGAGATGTGATGTGATGGATGAAAAAAGTCTCGGCGCAGGTTTTTTTTTTTTTTTTTCCTTCCTCAAACATTTGGGCAAAACGTGCTCTCCTGCTTCCACGTCTGGGAGCCAGCCTCATACCGTACCACCACCTTGCGTTCATTAAAGCCTCGTAAAAGTACTGTATTTTGCGGTCATAGAGTCCAGCGGGTGCGCTTGTTATCGTCCTAATTGGTTCCGTAACAGAATGTCTGCTTGTTCCCCTTGAGTGAAATGCGGTATGATCTTTGTCAAGACTTAAGGGCAGGGCGTAGAAGCTGAGGAAAACGGGAAACGGGGGGAAAGGAATGAGCGAATGAAAAGGGAAAAGGAGAAACTATCATTTTCGAATCCTTCGGTGGAATCCCTGGTGCGGAAACTCTTTTTTATTTTTTATTTTTGTTGTTTTCTCCTGGCGCAGCGTGACGAGGCGCGGAGAAAATCGAGAGGGGAAGCTTTTAATGTTATATCGATTGCATCGAGATTTCTAACTGTTGTTCATCCCACAAGGCGAGGTTACAGTATTCGCTGTCTGCCAGCGAATGCATATCCCATATCATACCTTCTGGAACAAAACACACCTGCATTGCCTACAGAGTACCCGGGGGTTAAGGGTAAGTAGGGCGAATCCGCTCTGATTGGCTCGTAGGCCAGTCAGCCAATCCTGGGGTCGTATTCAGTGAATTGTTTCATGCCAAGAGTTCGCAAGACTTTTTTCCCCCTCCAAAATCACGCCAAGATTGGCTCTCCGGATGGTCACACACACGTAAATTTTTGCGTGGCGAAACAAAGTTCGCCGTACTTATGCCCACCCCCTAGTGCAACAAGCGAAATAATCGGAAATAGACCTATCGATTGCCCAAGGGATGGAAGCCACCTTGCAAGGGAAGTGATGGGTGATGCAGAATGGTAGCATTGAACTATCTGCCGTCACGTTGCTATGGTAGTGATCGATGATAAGAAGGGCGATGCTCCAAGAAAAATTTTCTTTTCGCTACACAACCGTATACGGGTACTACATACCGTAGTCCCATCATCACTGATGCGCGGAGAGATGCAATGCTATCATACTTCATGCGTGAGTACTGTAGTTGTGGAACTTATTTTGGGCGAGACGACGGGGGTGATGTGTTGGCCAATCGGATCGGCCCACGAAGCAATTCGTGCCCAGCCACCCCATGTCGTCTGGTGCTTAGTAACGAGTGCGGACACATCACAGGTACCACAGGTTTCGGGGAGGATCATGGTTTTTTTTTTTTCCTTCGTTTTTTCCTTCAGGTGAGTTGCGATTGAAGAACAGATCAGACCATCGTCCGCCTCGGCAGTATTGCAGGAGTGCGGAAGAGGGGCTCGTCACAGACCGGACACGGAGACGAAGAGGAATAAACGAAAAAGGTGAGGAGAAGTAGCTAGGGGCCCTCTCAAAAGTTCTAGAGAACTTGTTGTGATATAGCCGCGTTCACAAAGTTCTCGTACCCTCTCGAGTGCCACGAGTAATTAGAAACGCTTTGCTAACCCTCTCCCTTAATTGTTCGGTATGATAAATGGTGATAAGGATTTACAATGCCCTAGGGGTATATCCGAAAAATAGTTATCAGAAGGCTTCTTGTTGTCCTGTTACCGTATTGTAAATAGGTATTGTTCTTGAGGTACAAGGGGGGTACGAGAATTTTGCGAAGGTGGCTGTATCTCTCCTTCCTTCCTTTCCCCTTCCGATCTTAGTTGTGCCTGCCAGCAAGTCGATTATCGCCAATCATCCGGCCAACTCATCCATCCCCCAAATTTATTCATAACCAGCCTCATTAATAATATTATATAAAAAAAGACTCCCCAGCACTAAAATCCATTTTTCTTTCCTAATCTGTTCTCAAAAAAAAATTTATTAAGTGTTTCCCTCAGGCTCAAAGTGATAAACCACAAAACAGTATTATTGAAAAATCCTGGCGGGTTGTTCGGGCCAATAAGATCGCCGATCGACCTACCATTCATGACCCCGGTCCAAAGGAAGAACTCGGAACTGAAAGGGGAGAAGGAGGGGCATCCCTCCCTCATACCTTAGTTACGGCTGTTGCTCTGGCTCGCCTTTTCATTCGATTTGTTTGATAACCCGTCCTGCATCCGGCCCGTAGGGCTGGGAAGCAGTGTGGTGCTGCTGGAGGGGAAAGCTGTCGACCCTCACTGGCTAATAGCGAAGCAGCTGACATTTCTGCTACCAAATCCCGTACTTTTTTAACTCTTATTTTCTGCCCTGACGAGTAAGATTAGGGGCCTTACGGTCGGGGTGGCTTTTCATTCCTATTTAAGGATTTAAGAAATATCATAACTTCAGCAAAAAAAGTTACCTTTTAAGCCTTCGTCTTTTACTTATTTGTCACCGTCTCTTATTTCTCCTTTCGGAGTTCCATTTTAAAAAAAAGTCGTTGCGTCGAAGCGTTCCACTCGCCTGGGCTACGAGAGGCGATTTCCTGTGCCTGGTTTTTTTTTAGTGTTGTGTCGTGCTGTGTACCCTACGAGTACAGAGTTGCACTAGTACTTGTGCTGCGGTACTCGAGTATATGTGTGAGTGTGCCTGCGAGCCTCAGCAGGCGTGAGATGGAATTGGCACAGCCGTTCCGTCATCGAGCAGGTGAATACAGGCAGAACCCATACACGTCCCAGGCATATTGAACCCGAACATTTGAGTCCGAATTTAGTACGGGGTCACGGATGCGCACAGACAATCCGCCATACAAATTTTTAACCCCCCGTGTTCGGGTTCAATATGCCTGGGGCGTGTACTCGAGTACGTAGGCTAGACCGTGCCAGCCGACAGCGAAGGCGGGAGTAATTCTCATACCTGCCCCTACGTACTCTGCTGGTGCTGTACGAGTACTCTGCATATTGTACCAGGCGCAAATCCGTTTTGGGGGTGGCCCGTAAAGTAGGTCGAATGCGAGAGGCAGTGTTACGGTGGGCTGGCCACAACAGCGGCGGCAGTACTGTACGTGACAGCTAAAAACAAGAGAGAGAAGAAAAAAGGAAAACTCAAAGGGAAAAAATAAATGAGAGAGGGGAGGGACAAAAGGACCTTCTACTTGAAGATATTGAGATTGGGAAAGTGGAAATAATAAAAATAATAGAAAATCAAAAAAAGCTGATATACGGTACATCACCCCCTCTGGAGGCAAGGCTCTAGCATAGGCAGAAGAAGAAAAATAGTAAGCAAGATCGGCGGAGTGCTGTTTACACGCGTTGGCGTCTGGTCTCCTACTCTTGCTTGTGCCTGCTATTCAGTGGCATCATTCCGCTGCACTCACTGCATTTGCCAGCGCATCTTTCCCAATCAACATTCTGCATGCCCTCCGCCTCAGGGACCCCTGGGGTTGCTGATAATCATTAGATTCGAGCAAATGCTGAGCCATACCTAATTACTTCCGTCGTCATATCATAGCCGGCCCTTGCCCAATAACCGCCGGCCTGGGCTGGAAAGGGGTCAGAGAGGGAGGAGAGGGAGGAGAGGGGGAGAAGGAGAGAGCCATCAGGAAGAAGTAACGGAAGAAGAGTACTAGTACCTTTGGTCATCGCGACCCCCCGAACACTGGCAAAACGAGCCGTACACTATATACCTACACCTGCCTGCACACACAGTACATATCGTACATACATACTCGTACATACATACATACATACAATACTGGTACAACTTGATTGCACTTTACACTACATACGCATTCTACATACGCATTCTACATACGCATTCTGCTCTCCCGCCTTTCACTGGGCATTTCTTCCTTTTCCTTCATACAGTACCCCTCCGACACACCCCCGACCTCCTAACCCCAGACGGCTTACGTCTTGAAACGGAGAAACATTGAGTGAAGAGTTGAGGGAGAAAATAATTTTGAAACGCTCGGACTTTGGTACCACATCACGGTCCTGTCACGCTCTTTAGCTTTTATTCGCTTGGTATCCAGTGGATTTGTGCCATTCCGAGCTCTCAGGCAATTGGCTCAGCCTCTTCTTTAGTGAAAGAGTAGCAATTTTTTTCCTACTCTTAATTGTATGTAACGCCTCTCGCCATAGTTCTCTTGCTCTCCCCCGCGCTCCTTCTCTCCCAGTTTGTACTGACACCTAACACATCATCTGCAGTTGAGTAGTCTGGTGCCCAACCCATCCCCTCACACAAAACTCTACACCCCCCCCCATTGAGAAAAAAATTACGGTACATGCTCTCGCTACTACACGCACGCCCCACCACAACCACAACCAGCCCACCACCACCACCACCACCTCTACTGAAATTTCTCCCTGAAAAACAATTTTTTGGACAACGCACGCAAGTCGGACACGTGCTTTATCTCAAAGGCGGTATAATTCTCAAACATTAGAAAAATAAAAATAAAAATTCCCTGAGCATTCAAAAAACGAGGGTTTTGCTGCGTGGAATTCGAGACATTGCACACGGCAGTTCTGGTCTCAATACTACTACTTACGAGCACTACACCCCCCATCATTGCCTTTTCTCCTGCCAGTCTGCAAATCGAAAAGGGAAAAAAAAGAAAGAAAAAAAGAAAAAAAAAGAGAGCGAGACACCAGAGAAAGAGCCCCCCCCTCCAGTTGTCAAATACCGTAAGGGTCCCAAGGCTCCTACCCACTTACCCTCTCCATTACTACTCACAACGCATCCTATTATACCAACCCACCACCCCCCAACTCAACCCACACACACTGCTGCTCTCTTACTCTCCTACATCAGCCGTCCCTTCGCAGGAACTTTGGAAAACGGGTGTTCCAGGCGTTGTCACTTTCCCCTCTCCTTGTTCCTGTAACACTTCCTGTCAATCGGCCTACCAACCATTCACGCTGCGCCAGCTAGCCGACTGAGCCCCTCCACATTTGTCTTTCTCTAGCTCCGCTGGTATCCTAAGAGGGTGCCCACCCCTCCCAGCTTTGACAACCTACAACCTGTCAGTTAAGCTATCAACTTTGCTGCCTACTACAGCTTATAGTCCTTGCTGCCTCTTTCCGCACGGTTGCGTTCCTGACAGATTCTCCGAATTTACCCCATCCAGTCATTGCTCTTGAAGCCCGCTTTGGTGTCTTTTAGATAATATTCGACATCGCGTTCCTCGCGTCTTAACGTTTGTTACGGATTCACGCCTTTCACGAGAGACACGCATAGAATCACAGCTTCTCCCTCCACCACCATCCAATACTTGATCACCCCGCCATCCCCTTCGCTCCCGGTGAATCAAATATCAACTCTTCAATCCTGGCGGCGGCTCACAAGGGACGCTTCTACTCTCACGAAATTCCTCGCCATCCTCGACACCCTTTAGATCGATCTCCTAACGAGATGGATTTTGCCCCGAGATACACACAACCCCATCCCACACACCATGTTCATGGTGCTGCTGGATCATATTCACCACAGCAGAATCCCGGGGGTGGGGTCAGCGGAGGATCTCCCCATATTCCCAACGCCGCGATGCATCAACAGGGGAGTCAACACCCCCCACAGATGCCTACAACAACCCACAACCCATATTACTCACAGTATATGACTTCGAGTATACCTCCGTCTGCTCAATTCTATATGCCGCCTTCAGATAATGGTTTACCACTTAGTGGTCAGAAGTCCATAGCATCCCCGCGCATGAACCAAGGGCCAACAAAGGTGAAAAGAGAAGGACAGAATAGGTCGCCCCCAACGGCCTCTTCAACAACAAACCAGGTTGGCTCAGGTCAACAGGTTATACAGCCTCCGAATCAGCAGGTTTCTCAGCAGGCAATGCAAAATGCGGCCCAATTGTCTCAGCGAAGGATGAGCCAACAACAGGGCCCGACGGGCAGCCCTTCGTTGCAGCATGCCCAGCCAGTCAACAACCCAAGGACATCCGCACCCCCACAACCTCCCGCACCTCAACAAGCGGCTCCCCCACCACCTCCTCCATCACAACCCCCACCCCCGCAGCCCCCCGTTCAACCCCATCAGCAGTCTCCGGACCTAGTACCATCGGAGGAATCCCCCCTCTATGTGAATGCCAAACAGTTTCACCGAATATTGAAGAGAAGAGTAGCTCGGCAAAAGTTGGAGGAAGCCCTAAGACTGACGTCGAAGCAGCGAAAACCCTATCTTCACGAGTCACGGCACAATCATGCCATGAGGCGGCCGAGGGGGCCGGGAGGAAGGTTTTTGACGGCGGACGAGGTACAGGAGATGGAGAAGAAGCAGAGGGAGCAGAGTGGTAATGGTGCTGGGGATGGTAATGGTGGAAACAGCGGGCAGCCGGCGGCCGCGGCAAAGAATAAGGAGGTGGATAAGGCTAGTGCTACCCGAACGCCCAACAGGATGCCGCCGAATGCGGTGCATCCCCACAGTGGCGGAGGAAGCAGTGCTCCGGCGAGTGGGTCAATGAAAAGGAAAGCTGGACAGGCAGGGTTGCCATCTAGTAGCCCGGTGAAGAAGGCTAAATCTTCAAACCCACGGCCTCAGATGCCCAACGTGCACAGCGAGAGTGACGATGAGGAGTGTGAGGACGACGACTAGGTTTCGTTTGTGTTCTCGCCCGTTGGAGGGTGCTGAATGGAAGGAAGTAAGGAAGAATAATCCAGAAGCAAGAACGTGCTCACGAACTCATCGATGCTACGATAATTTGAATACTTGCGGAAACTTACAACCTCTTTACCAAGGACACCAAAAATACTCCACCGATCCCGCGAATTTGGTAGTCGCCCTCTCTCATCTGCTCATCTACTTGACCGTTTTCCTACCCATCTCGCCCCTACCACCTCTCATCACCCATGACGATGACTACGATGACATGAGAAATGACCAGGGCAGAAGCTGTTCTCATTATGATCACCACCTCTTTTGTTCATCCCTATTGCATTGCGTTTGACTTCTTTTTGAGCATGCGCTGTTTTTGATTTTTGGGTCATTTTGAATGTATCCATGGATACCACTACTGGCTTGGGTTCCTGGTTCAGAATCATTTTACTAGTATTTCTAATTTTCCATGTCTTCATTTCTTTCAGCCATCTTTCTATCTTGTCCACATCATCCCCCGTCCGCTCCTCTACCTCTTGAACCCTTCGAAACATTAAAACCAGTTCCCTTGGAAACCCTCCTCATCCCCGAAAGCGTGGAAAGCACTGCGACTGCAAAATGGCTGTTCCGATAACAAAGTTTTCTTTTGCGCATGAATTTTCTATCCCAGAGGAAATTCGCTGCTCTGGTAGGATGTGTTTCGTTTTTTATTTATTATGTCTGTTCCTATGATAACAAACGACAAGAACGGGAGAAGGAAAAAAAAAAACACGAAAAAGCCACACATAAAAAAAACAACCATTTCTTTTTACCGGGGTATTTTCTTGCCTCCGCCGCCATTTCCTTTCAGAATTGGTTCGATTCACATCGAATGGAAGGGTCAAGAATGAATGCGGGGCAGGGACACCTTGGAGCGGGAACACAGAGGAGTTTGCTTTTTTTCCTTTCTCTATTTTCCCTTTCATATTACGGCCACGGATTATTTTTCCTTTTTTTCCTTTCTTTTTTCCCTATTTACCTTCTTTCTCATTCATTCATCGTTATTTCAATAGCTGCATTGGGAGGGTTCAACTTATATACACATTCGCTTTTTTCATCTTCGCTATACAATTTGGCCTATTTTTTTCCCTTAGCTCTTCTCCATATAATTATCTTGACCGTCCTTGCTTTTTTTTGTTTCTTCTAGCGATTTTTGCGAGTTTCAGTTTCTTTTCGGGCATTATATCGATCACAAAAACAAAGAATTGGCGAGCGCGAGCGATTTGGTGTTTTTTGAATTTATTTTATTTTGTTTCATTCACATTATAACCCATTCCCATTCATCTGTCCACTGCGTCTGTCTCTTTTTATGCGTGCCTTTTTTTTCCTTTTCCTTTTTTCCTTTGCGGCCCCACCCTATCTACCTCTTACCTCCCTCCTAGTATTATTATGGGAAGAAAAAAATAACTTTTTTGTACGAGTATATATATATATATATTATTTAGTTACCGGTCTGTTCTGTTTAATAGTGTAACTATTATCACATCCACCGTATCATATATCATATCAGGAGATTGTCCCCTCTACTTTTTTTTTGCTGTTGAAAGCTGGATATCCAAATTGAGGGCGAGGACTTAAGTTTCGGTATAACATGTTATGCCACTTGACTGGTCTGGACGGGAGGGCACTTTCGTTTGCCCGCTGCACAGTCATGTGTTTCCCCCCCTTCCATTGATTATCGGTATAAAATGATAAGAACTGATAGATAACCTCTTTCAGGCGTTCTTGACGGTACGGTACGAATAACCCCCCCCCCTTTACAAAAGCTAACTAATTAACTAACGAACTGATTAATCGTTATTGAATTTCCATTACCGGTATTGGAGCATGCGTTGTTGGGGAGAAAAGGGCAGACGAGACGAGAAGGTCGCTGTGGTCAGTTTAATTAGTACCGTAGGAGGAAAAGGGCCCTGCACGTGAGTGGGACAAGCATTTGGAAGTTGTGAGAAATTGGACCGGACTGGACTGTGCTGGACTGTGCTGTGGACTGTGCTGGCAGGGCACCGGTATGTAGGTACAATGCAGTAACTGTACTTACCCCTCTTGTGCCGTGCTTATTTTGATGAGGGGAAAAAAAACGGAGTTTACTTTAGAGTGTCAGATTTTGTTTTTTGTTTTTTTTTATTATAGTCTGGATGGATTGCATTAGATCATTATGATGGTTACTGTACGAGTTACGGTGCCTGCCAGTTTCCCCTTACCTTACCTTACTGTGCTAAAAACCATTCTATTATACCATAATATTATAGCATAGCATAGCATAGTACCCGGACACGCACGTGTATTTGTTAGATATGTATTTATATATATATACAGTATGCTCGTACGAGAAGTATGCTTGTTATGTATGTATGTATGCAGTATAAATATATATATATATATATATATGCAAGTATGCGTGTCTAACGGCGGTGTACTGCTAGTATCATCATCATCATCATCATACTACCGTGTAGAACATAACTCACCATAATATCATACCTACCACGGCGGAGGATACCTACCTACCTACCTACCTATCCACGTACCGCTTCAATTCATCAATCTTATCACTAACTAAACTAACTAACTAACTAACTAACCAACTTACCAGCCATCCAGCCTCAACCACTACCGCTCTGTTAGTTAGCCCTACCCATCTCAACCTAAAACCCGCATATCACATTCCCCTTCCTTCCTTCCCTTCCAGAGCTACCGGTATAGTATAATATAATAGTATCATACCTCACTCAGGCCGGAACACATGGCGAGATTCTGCCGGGGGTGGTGGTGGCTGGAAGGCCTGAAAAAAAATCCTGACCGACTTTTTAGCTTGATCCCCTAGCTTGCTGGCTGGCTGGCCGGCCTCATTTAATGCATTGGTTGGTTGGTTGGGTTGGGGTTGGGGGAAAAAGGGCTTTTTTTGTTCAATTTCTTTTCTTTCTTTCGGGAAGAGTAGGGGAAAGTGCTTATCATAATTATCATCATCATACAGCAAAAGTTGTTGCTGGGAGGAGCCGAAATTTTGATTTGATTTGATTTGATTTGATTTGATTTGATTTGATTTGATTTGATTTTTTTTTGATGGATGGATGGAGGGATGGATGGGTGGATGGACTGATGGACTGATGGATGGATGGGGTTGGGGTGTTTTTTAGGATCGGTCGGTGTGATGGCGGTAATTATTTTTGTTTTTGTTTTACTTTTTTTGTTTTTTTGTTTTACCTTTTTTATCCTGTTCTTTTTTATTTATTTTTTATTTTTGTTATTGTTTTTGAGGGTTTATTGATGGCTTTTTTTTCTTATTTTATTTTTTATTTTTTGGTATGATATGATATTTTATTTTTTTAAAACACGGAGTGGTCGAGTGACGGACGGGGTTGAGTTGAGTTGAGTTGAGTTGGGTGAGCAGAGCAGGTGGGTGCTTTGTGCGAGAAGGGGTGTTTTTCCGTGCTCGGAGAGAGGTAGGTAGGTGCAAGCGTGACTTATTCATTTTGGGTTCTTTATTATGATAGAATACGGGATGGCAGGTCGGATTCATGTTATTAACGAGTGAGTGTTTTGGGAAGTGAAAGGGATTATTATTATTATTATCATACTATTATGATAATAGAAAACTCCAACTTATCGTGTCGTACCTATCCTGCGATGAAGCGTAAGGTTCTTTCTATTCCAGGATGCAAATATCGTAGCCAGCCACGATATTACGATACCACCATGCGAACTGTGTTTCCTCTCCCAGTTCCAGAGTTGCGAGAAATACAGTCTCAGAATCCTTTGCTTTTTTACTCTCATACCGGTATCATACCTTTAGCCACCGACCGGTATGATGACCCCAACAAAATTTAGAAACCTCCAACCCGGATCATAGCCAAGGAGGGGGTTTCTGTGGACCAAAAAATTTCACACACCTTCATAGCACTGAGTAATTTCCCCCGTTCATATTATGAATGTAATGTAGAGCTCTCTCTCTCCTCGCAAGCAAGTTATATACTCGAAAAGCCCGGATCTCAATCTCCCAGTTTTATCGTGAACACAAGACCTATCATACGATAGGTCCACGACATCAACACATGATTGGTCCAGGGAGGAAAAAACAAAAACGTTTTTTTTTTCACAACTCATCAACCATTCCTCTCACGCTGATTAGTTAAGCGGTCTGCCCTATGAGCTTGCGGTGACAAGGAGGAAAGAAAGAAAGAAGGAGGGAAGGAAAAAAAGAGCTAAGCTCGTATGATGGGCTTTTAGGACTTGAAGCTTATGCCTTATTCTATTCCTTTTCATAAGGAGTATATCCCCTTTCTCCATCTTCCACCTCCCACTTCCACTTTCCCTCACGCTCTCACTCTGCCTGCCTTGGTCCGTGCTCGGGACTGGCTCTAAGCTAACGAGCGAACAAACCAACGAACCGGGAGCTCTCTTGGAGCAACTTTGGGTTTCTGCTTTGCTGTTGGAAATCGGAGTGATCTACAGGATTAGGAGAAGAAGAAGAAGAAGAAGATGGGGAGGAAGAAGAAGAAGAAGAAGTGTTATCTTGCACGAGGAGGTTAGTTATGATAGATAGGTCTTTAAAAAATTAAAAAAAAGGTTAGTTTCTCTGACCGATTCCCAACACTCTAGCTAGGTAACGGTGTGTGCCCTAGGCCGTGACCGTCCTTCAAATTATCATCATCATCATCATCATCATACTCTCCGGGTTGATTGAAAACGAACGATCACCCGCATGAGATCCTCGATCGGAAGGTTTAGACTTTGCGTGATCGTTTTGGCCGTTGGGATCTTAATTCTAGAGACTGGATTTCCGTGGGGCTGTATATACGTAATACTGTACTGGTATGTACGTTGGTGTTTTATGTCTTAGTGCTCTCTGACATTTTCCGGGTGGGGGTTTGGGAGTATCGTGGCTTCGTTGAGATTTAGGTTTCGTCTTCTCCTCCTCCTCCTGATGCAGGATGTGGGCGAGGGTGGAGGTGTTATATACAAATGAATTGCGGGGATCATGGATTGTGAGTTTCTATGATAGGAATTTTGGAATTGTCTGTCGATTTTTAGGTTTCGAGTGAAGGGGGGGGGTTGAATGATGTCTTGGTATGATATCGTGTGCTTGAGTATGATACCTGTGATTGTAGGACTTGTGCTTACTTGGGAGTTAAGGACTGGTTGCTGTTCTATCTGTTGCGGATGAGAGCGTTGGTGGTGGTGGTGGACGTCTACTTTGGTTATACAGGAATCGCGGGCTTAACCCGCACTCTACTTGGTTCGTGAATATGGTTGCAGATGTTACGGCGTTCAACAGCCCCCCCCTCGCCCTTAACTATGGCTAGGATACAGAAGGTGGGCTCACTCTACCCCAACTAGCTTATCCAGGGCTTAATGCTAAGACTATCAATATCGTAGAAACTCTAGCAAGCGAGCAAACTCGAGCCCTCCCCTTCATGGCACTCGGACACCATAGTTGTTCTGTGTATGATATGATATCACACAGTTACTCTACCAACCCTCCGAAGGGCCAGCTATGCCCCGGGCCCAACAGTCACAAGAGAGGAACATCCCTCCCTCCCATGAGGACCTTCCACCCGTCGGCCCTCCGGGAATGATTATTTCCGACATGTTCACCAACTGACTAAACCACTACGATATCGTACCTACCTACCCTCGCCGCGAGGTTTATTCTCCCATTACCAAATATCATCCCTGGGACCTATCAACTCTTTCAGAGGAAAGAAAACCTTACCATGCCCGTCCATCTTCGGTCTCGCACAAATTATCATAATATCGTACCTCACCATGACATCCCCATCACAGCCCATCACTCTCACCAACGACCGCTCGCCCAGCCACCCAGCACGTGCAACACATGACCGACCCAAGTCCCTGGAACTCCACATTCCGCAAACCCGGGTTAAAAATCCCTGTGTGGGTGCTTTATTTTAACCCTATTTTTTATTTTTTACTTGAGGTAGGGTTTGCCGAGGTTTATTTATTTACGGCTGTCCGGGAATTTGAGAATGGAGGGGGCTTATCACATGAAGATGGTTCGCACGGGTACGGTAGGGCACTGGGAGGTTTTTGAGAAGACGGGGTTATCGGACGCGCGGTGGGGTATCGTAGTTTTCGATGAGGTGAAGGTGGAGATGGAGGTGGGGGAGTGAGGTGTCAGTAGGCGGGGTAGTTGGGGGTCGTGGTCGTGATAGTGATTACTATTATTTTCCCGTACGGCGCGCGGTGGAGCAAAGGCGTCTGGGACTGGAACTGTTTAGCTGCGCTGTCGCATACCTGGTGGCCCCCACGATGCTATTTATAATAAATACTGCTCGCTGGGAGGGAGGCGGAACAGTTTTCACTTTTTGGAAGATGGTCACCTGGGATGAGGGATGAGGGACGAAAAAATTATGCATTGCAGGGGAATCGAACCCCTGCCAATTGCTTGGAAGGCAATTATCCTACCACTGGACCAGCAATGCCTTGATAGTTTTACCAGCTTTTTGAAGTTAGATTCTGAACTCGCTAAACTTTGGAAGCTAGAGCTATTCCCTCACGAGAAAAAAAAAGGTTACACCATCAGATTGTCGCATTAGTTAATGTTTCAACAGAGTGATTTACCGGAATATATACCGCATTTCTTCCAATCTCACATACGCGACGGGTTATATCGGTGGGCCGTTGGTAATGATTAAGGTTCACGGGGGAGCCACAGTGCCAAAGTCATCACATACTATAATAACCTTTTCCTCCCGTTACATATGCTGCATGGTACCGCTTATTCTAAGAGCTATTCTAGACCCTTCACTCGAAGCCCGACCCACGACTCTAATTCCATCCTTTGTACACATATACATATAATCGTTACCGACCCGGAGGTGACGGTGGCCCGGCTGAGTGGGCGCTGGCTCTGACTGCGTTTTCAGGGGAAGAGAAAAAGAAAGGAAGAAAAAACTAATGCATGGTGGGATTCTGATATGCATTGAACTATGAAAGACAAAAGGCTGCGATCTAAAAAGAGGGGAAAAAGTACGAGAGTATTAGGGACGACACGGGCCTAATCGAGCGATTTTTCTCATTTTTCTCATTTTTATTTATTTTACGCTCCTCCCCTGAAGGTGGTCTCGAGGTGTCCTCGGTGGTATTATGCGATATCTTTCGTATGGTATAGATTGATCTTTCACTTGACAGCCAGTGGAATTTATTGTGTTTCGATCGAATTGGGGGTTTGGGGGGGGGGGGGGCATGTATGATACTCCCCTTCTATGTCGAGAAAGAGAAACCAAAACTGGGGAATATTATTGATCGGTTCTGGTAGCTCAACACATATGACGCCGGTCAACTACTGATACTTACGAGGGGAGATTTGGAGTAGATGTAGCGAGCATTCAGAACAAGATTTTAAGGGAAAAAACGGGGACATGCCCCGGGAAACCACTATTTTTCCATCATTATCGCCATTCCGGGTATTTGGTTAGTGTACTAACTAGCTGCGCTTGGCCCATATGACCCAAGCGTATCAGAAATTCCCGACTACAGAGAACCCGAGTCCAAATACCTAACTGTGTACTTGGATCTAGGTGCTATACAGAGCGGTCAGGTTCGCAGAGTATATCATTCACTAGTGAGCACAGCCCGGTGGTCTCCAAACCTTCCCATACACTTCCGAGTATCTGCGAGCCCTTGGAGGTTTGTTTGGTGAGGGGGGGCTCTTGATGAGGCTTGCAGCGTTTCTAGAGGCATATCTAAAAGGAGAAGGGAAAAAAGAGGACGTTTAAAGGGATCTGGTAGTTCTGCTGTTGGTAGGTATTGTATTTTTCCCGGGGCACGGTGGAGGAGGGTAGCATACTAATCTCAGGTTATTGGTTGGTATAATACCGGTAGATACAGAGAACTCGTGGGATGAAGGATCCACCTTATAACTAAATTACTATAGATCGAGTATTCCTAATGCCTCCTAGTCTGGTATATATTGGTATATATTATACGTATATGTAGATATATATTATATCTAAAAATGTACCCAGGAATGACCTCCCCATCTTCACACAACCTCAAAGAATAATAGTCCTGCGTCACCGGATATCACCTCTCCCCGACTCTCCCCCCTGAACTCGAGTTATTATAGAGAGAAAACTCCTGTTCCCCGTTTCCCACTTTTATATATATAATATATAATCAATAGCTCCATGATGAAATCGGGCATTTGTTTCTATTCTATCCTATTTCATTCATCATAGTTAGCTAGCAATTATAAAACTTTATACCCAAAACCCCCTCTCTCAGACCTAAGGAGGAAGTAGGGGAAGGAGAAGCACCGGGCTTATAGTACCGATATCATACTAGGATGGAGAGACACCCAAGGTCTTAGGGAAAAAAAACCATTTGTTCCGGGGCGCGTGTATGATAATCCACTTCCCCCATGGTAGTCGCCGAGGGGCAGAGGGAACGTAAGATGCACAGTATAATCTGCCCCTGACCCCTCCCCTCTCCTTAGCATACTCAACGGAGCGTCGGGATCGCCCAGTGCCCCTCAGAGAACATAATAATAATATATGCTTTGGGGAAACCTACGTATGATATTCATTTCATTCTCCCATTGTGATATGTATGCACACTAGATGGGCAAGTTGGGCTAACAGGTTATCCCGCAGCGGAGTATATGACGCCCTTCCACCGAGCCAGAGAAACTGCGCTTCTCTTCCCGGGCCTCCTCGTGAGCACTACGGTGTTGGTATCTGATCATGTTGGTTGGGCTATTGCCATATATATCAACCATGCACCTCCAACTCCAACTTTAGCCTTGGGGGGGCTGTATACATACGGTATACACTTCGTCGGTATAATACGGTACAATGCAGGTACTGTACTGCCTTCGCGCATGGAAAAATATTTACACAGATATACTCTCACGAATCGGCCTTTTTCGGTGATGTGCTTTACTGGTACCCCTCATCTACGTGTTGTGATACATAATATGCAAAGTACATATAGTACAGAAACGATACAACACAAACTCTATGTATGTGTTATACCTACATCCACGCGCTCTAGTGCGTATGACACATGCGCACTTTACATCCCCCTCTTTCCCCCTCATTACCGATACCTTGATCAACCATACCACTTCGAAAAGATGGCCTCCCCTCCCCCACTCCAACCAAACCAACCTCTAAAATCCCATCAACATACCCCCTTCCCCCCCAAAGCTAAATACGGGGGAAGGGAACTGAGCGCCTGTCAAACCCTCCAGGATCCAATGACCAGAACATCACGGGTGATACACTGTGCGCACATATACTTCGAAAATAAGCTTGGAGACGGCGAGTGTAGTGCCTGAGTGGAGAATCTAATATATTTTAGCTAGAGTGAGAACCGCAAACCTGACAAAACACAAAACTTGTATACTGTATATGCTAGATAGAAGATGCTACTCAAAAGAAACGAAGGGAAGCAAAACAGACCAAATAAATTTTCGCAAGACAGGTTTACTCGGCAAAGAAAGAAAGCGGAACACGTGGACAAGGGCATGGGTAAACTGCAGGAGACAGGATGGAGAAAGAGAGGGGAGAAAGGCTCGTTTTTAAGTCCAACCAGTATGAACCACTTAACAAAGTAGAGTAGAGTATAGTAAAGTAAAGAAAAATATAATAGAAAGCCATCCTGCCCCCCAGCCACCTGCTGTCTTGAACATGATTTCCTTCCCGTTTTCTCCCTCGTGGGTATGTTGAGCACTTCCAAACCCCCATTAGAACAAACAATTGGAAGAAGGGAGAAGAAAAGAAAAAGGGACCGTCATCAAATCGTGATCCTCGTTTTCGTCCTCGTTCGGCGGTTTCGTTCGCAACCTTTATATACATATCATTTCCATCAGACTCACCCGGACCCCCAGCACCTCATCCGGAGCCCGCGGTCCGATCCACACAACCAATAATTTTTGAAGTTTCCCATTACTCGACACCATTTCTTTTTTCTTTTTTACAAACCTACTTCTCCGATAATCTTAGCCGCCTCGCGGTAAGTCTTCAGGAGCCTCTCGCATTTCTCCCTTTCGGCCTTGATAGCGTCGTCCTCGTACAGGAGGTCACTGAAGAATTCCTCCCTGTACAACTCTGTTACAAGTCTGTTCTGGACGGCATCCTTACTGTTATTAACGAGGAAGTGCATAACTGCTTTGGGAACTTGGTCCTGGATCGTTTCACGGACAATGTTAAAGTAGGAAGAGATGAGTCGGCGAATCAACTCTGTCTCCATCTGCTCCCTCTCAGTCAGGGCTGGCTCGTCGGGAGTTGGGACGAAGGATGGAGCTGGCTCCTGAATGTACAAGTGTAGGTGGTTAGCATACATAACACTAAACTGGGTCTTGTCTTTGTCGCATACTAGACTAGTATCATCGAAATTTTGTGAAAGTCTTGACATGTCGAACGCAGGCTTCTCGTTCCTTTCCATCCCGCGCCTGATGCTCTGAGTGAAACTCGGTTCGGGCGTAGATCTTGGTGCAGCTCCACTGGCTGCCGGCATGCTACCCTCTTTCCCGAAAAAGTAGTTCAGGAAGGAGTCAGTTGTTTTGTTGGCCGTTGACCCTGGTGAAGTGTGCACTTGTGGACTGCTTGGCCGCCCGTTGATATTCATGGCAGAGCCAATAGCGGAGGCTTCCAATGAGCCAGGGGCGGGCGAGATTGATCTCGATTCACCACGACCATGCATCATCCGAGCACGCTCGATTATTGGATTCTCTTCATACTCGGGTCCACCCTCACCATTGAGCATTGGGGGTCCGGTGGAGTTGCTCATGCTTGTGGGCTTGCGTCTATCACGCTCCTTCCTTCTCTCAAATGCCTGAGCCTTACGCTCCTTCTCCTGTTTGTTTTGAATGACGGATGACATGGCCGATGCCGCACCGAGGAAGTTGGGATGGTTGGTATTGATATATGCCCGCTGTATTGCGATCAAGCTCTCGACATATGTCGATGTAGGTCCTAATCGCTCCCTCAACAAATCGCTCACAACCTCGATCAACTTGGCCTGCAATCTCGGGAATCTCGAAAGTTCCGTGCTTCCACAAGTGTGGCAAATCTTGATGAGTTCTTCGTAGACCAACTCGACACATCGGTGAGATGGAATCTCTAGCAATCTTATCTGCGGCTTGACGAGCAAATCGAAAGCCAACTCCGGGACGAATAAGCTAGGCCTTGGTCCGGTAGAGTTTCTGATGGCTGTTCGGATGTCGAGAACCGAAAGATTGGTGGTGGGATCAATTAGCTCGAGGGAGTTACCAAAAACGCTGTTAAAGATGTAGTATATCCGGGCGCCACCGCATAGCTCCTTAGTGGAAATTTCGGATGAAGTACCGTCAATGGATGAAATAAATGAGCTGGCAAACCGCGTCATGAGTTGTAGAATTAAAGAGCCCTAAGCAAGTTAGTTCCACGTCTAGTAATGAGATAGTGGGAAAACGTACTCTGTGTTCTTTACCACTAAAATGCATATCCCCATAAGACGCAAGCTCTTGTTGGGTCTGGCCCATAAGGGTATTAAGTCTAGCCTTGATATCGGGTAGCCGATCTCTAATGTGTTGCATTAATGTCTATTCAAGTTAGCCCACACCTTTCGGGTAGCGATGCTAAGCTAGCTAAACTCACACTATTCAAGCTTTTTGCCAAAAATTGAGTACCACATCTATGTGCCATATTCCGGTACGCCGCATGGAGTTTGAAGAACTCTTGCTCGGCCTGGAGAGCATCAGCAAGTGATTTATTCTTTTGGATATCATGTTGTGATCGATTGACCACTCCGATAAATCCAAGTTTTAATGGGTAAACTCTTCCAGAGAGAATCTCGAGAGCGTTGGTGCCATGATCCATCAAGTCCAACTTGGTAAGAACACCGATTGTCCGCTTGCCTTGCGGGTCGACTTGTCGGGCAAGCTTCAGGGCTTCAGAATTCACAAGGTCAACATTTGCTGGGGAAACAGCAAGAACGATACTATTGGGCTTAGCGATATACTCGGATATCAGATTCCTGGTTTGTCTCTCAATATCTGTTGGTTGATCTCCGATTGGGACCTGTATGTGTGCAAACTTGAGTCAGCCGCAACCCCCCCCCTCGGCACAGGACCAGCTGAACAAGGAAAAAAAAATCACCTTCGTCAACCCAGGCAAGTCTACTAATGTCAAACTAAGAACATGGGGAGAGTAGATTTTCAGGTTGATAGGAGCCCTGTTGATGCCCTTATTGTTACCGGCAATCCGAGATGTTTCTGCCTCGATTTCCCTCTTGATGTCGTTGAAATCGTGGTACCGCTGGCCAGGCTGATGCAGAAACTCTCCAAATTCAGGCTGTTCGGAGTTGCCCTCCCGGGTGTGAGGCTCACTGCTCCCTTCATCGTTGGGGGTATTGATGAGTTGAAGAATGAGCGGACGACGAGTGACAATGCCTGAGCCACGTGGGAGAAAGTCACGGCCTACGATGTTTTCTAGCACAGAGGATTTCCCGCTAGATTGAGAACCGACGACAACCTGTTAAGCATATCATCATCAGTTGACATTCCCAAACATGGGGAAACAAACTTCCCAAAACAAGTAGCGGGGTGTGGGGTTTCGTGGATTTTTTCTTCTTACAATTTGAGGTAGATCTAGGCCAGAATCCGATCCAATGGTATTAAAGACCTATAGTCAGGGTTAGATAAAATCCTGATTGCGGGTTTCCCAAACGTAAGGGAGAGAGTGTGGGCAAAATTACAAGATCCTGCAGCTTATTCACTACCCCAAGCAAATCTTCGCTGTGAAGATGGTCAGTATAACCGTTTCGAAACATGTTTTTGGGTGGAGGAAAAGCCTACCCGAGAGAAGCCATCGTGAGAGCAAGCGGGGGGACTGAGAGAGCGATAGAGAGGATAAAAAGAAGAGGCGAGCTTCCTGCGGGGTAAGAGGCCTCGGGAGGATTCCAGTGAAAAGTGAGCGGGGAAAGTGAGTTGTCTATGTGTTGGCGAATTGATGAGTGGTAAGTATCGCAGGACAATGGAAATTTACTGGAGAGAAACTTGGGGGTGCGCGAGAGGTATGAAACAGAGAAGTGGCCAATAACTGCCGGCGTGCTGTAGCCAACCACGACCGCAGGAGTTCTGAGAATGCAGAAGTTCGATTAAGCTCACACAGTAAGTTACCGTAGGTCTTTAGGTGAGCGACTCAGGGCTTCGGTAGGTGTGTGCGACTCCAGGTGATTTTGCCCTACAGTTACGGCTTGGTTGAGGAAGTCTCTTTTTTTTTCAGTTGAGATTGTCCCGCTGAATGACTTTTCTATTGTCAAAGGAAAAGGGGGTTCCCCGTATTGTTGTGGGTATCATATTTTGTCCGGATTGTAGTTTGCCACACAAAAATCCCCCAAACTTCTATCTGTCTCTCTCTTTCGCTCCTTGTTTTTGTTTTTTGTTTTTGCCTCTAGAATGAAACAGAGCAGGGCCGGGCCGAGGTAGCCCAAGGATCGCGAACGAAGATGCCCTATGGAAAAACCATTTTCCGAGTTAGGGTGGCTTATGTACTCAACTGCTTCCGTGGTTGCCCTCGGAAGTAAAATCCCACTAAGACGACGTCATTCCTCGCGCATTGTGATCAAGTTGGTACTTTGTAGTTCTTTCGCTCAGCCGTGACCGTACGCAAGCAAATTTTTCGTCCGCCCGCCCAGCCCATATAAGAGACAAGAGGGCGCCCCTACTCCGTCCTACACCATGGTGATCCTCGCCATTGGCAAATCATTTTTGTCCTTTCCTCCTCCTTCTTCCCCTGCTCTGAGGAGTTTACTGAACATCACACGATCCACAACATTCAGACCTTCAACTGCCTGCTGTGCAACCAGGCCGGTTTCGATCCCAATAATCCACAGAATGCCTCTCGTTTGACTCTCCCATACATGATCAGTCATTAGTTCCCCCGCTTACAGCTTTTTCTTCTAGGTTACTATCAATCAATCGCTCCGCGAAACGTAAGGCACACGATAGTGCACCGTATCAAAGGTCAATCAATACTAACTTTTTGTCTCCCGTTAGCCTTAGGAAACATGGAATTATTCCCGACGGTTTGCCCTCTTATTCAATTCCGAGCAACTGCTTTCTTCTGATACTGGTTATTACCATAGTTGTGGACGACTTCACCCCAACAACAATGATATCAGTCGCATATCCCAATGCCAACAAAGAGGTCTCCCTTGGGAACACCATCAAGCCCGAGGACACACAGGAAAAACCCGTGATCCAAATAACCCCAGAAGGAACCGACGAGTCACAAACATACACCATTGTAATTAAATCAGCCATGACACATATCCATTCTTGCTATTTACTTATGAAAGAGAAGGAGCGGCTATGCTAACGAATCCATCCTTGGCACAACCCCCGCCAGGTTCTAACAGATCCAGACGCACCATCCCGCGACAACCCAGAATGGTCCGAGTTCTGCCATTGGATCGTTACGGACGTCAAACCTCCTTCCTTAGAAGCCCTCTCGTCCGCTCAGACTGCTGAGGCTGCCTCAGTCAACCTTTCCGATGCGAGCGAGCTCGTGGAGTACATGGGACCGGCACCACCAGAGAAGACCGGGAAGCACAGATACGTCTTTCTCTTGTACAAGAATGAGAACTCGAAGAAGCTGGAGGGGCCGAGTAGGAGAAAGAAGTGGGGGAATGATGACTATAGAAAGGGCGCAAGGCAGTGGTCTGATAAATACGGCCTTTCGCTCGTTGGTAGGATCCCCAGAATATTTCCTGATTGGGTAACTTTCCTCACTGATCTCGTTCTGTGTTACTTGCAGGTGCGAACTTCTTCTTTGCTCAGAATTCGAAGCAGTGAAACATAACAAGCAATTCAAATATTCCCCCCAGCTCACCCCCCATGGCATGAAATCGGACAAAAGCGTACTCGAGTATTCACCTCCAAATAAAATATAAAATATTAATAAATAACGCTTCCATACAGTAAGACATGAAAAGAGACCCCCCAAACAAGTCAAAACATCCCAACCATAACCCATGAACACCCCAAATTCCCCGCACCACCGGAGCCCTTATCCACTGGTCGTGCCACCATACCCGCTCTTAAAATATAATCTAGAGCAGAAACCCCCATCCTATCTGTCATGACAATCACTTCCCCTCAGCAAGCCCAAAAAGGCTTAGAAATCCAACCTCATCTCACCCGCATACTGACCCTTTTTCGGTTTCCACGGACTCGAAGCCTTCCCCTCCCCCGTCTCCTTCCGCTTTCTCTGCTTGTCACTCGAGGAGGTAGTTCTGGCAGGCTTCGGCCCATACCGCAGCTTGTTAAGTACAGACTTAAACTTCGACCCCACCGAAGAGGATTTCGCCGAACCGTCCGACAAAGAGCCTTGAACAGTCAAAGCAGAGGAATCAATGGAGGGTGCGGGATCGGAAATGCCAGGCATGGCAAAAGTTTGCTACAGGAACCTGGGGCGGTAGGGAAAGGATCGAGTATTTGCTTAGACAATTGAAGGGTTACTTTCTTGCCTCGTTCGCGCGCGCAGGAAGGAAGGAGGGAAGGAGTAGAAAGTAGAAAGCGTAAATGATTTTTTCAACAGCTTTTGCTAGAAAATCGACCGATTATTGGAGCACAGAATGTATTATTCTGAGAATTTGATGCGAACGAAGAAACTTGGTGAGAAACGGAAGAGATTGAAAATGTGCGCCCTTTTATCCCTTGCGAGTAAGAGCACGAGTCATAGCGAGTAGTCTGCCCCCTCCAGAAGATATCGTAGGAATAAAATAGATAACTCGACCCACCACCGACGACCGCTCAAGAGTCACTATGATTGCGCAAGGGAAATCGTTGCACTAAACGGCGGGGTTTATCTTGGATAAGCTATGCCCGTCCGGGAAACGATATTCCGTCCCGGGGTGTGTATTTGTCCTGGAGGGTGGCTATGGAGCCTGACCTCCCAGATGACACCAGAACCCTACGATACAGCACTGTATCGGTATCATATATAACCTTGGAAGACCAAGAATACCCTGCGCCATCACACCAAGGGCATGGCTGGAAGAAGCTGCTTCAAGGGGTAACCCCCGACCTTTTGTCCCCTTCAGCGGTTCGGTTTCCTCTACTCGGCCATATAAAAAGTCGCCGGACGCTTTTACACTTATCAGTACTGTTCTTGGCATCAAGCGTCCAGAGACTTTTTCAAATGCCCAAGTGAAGGGTGGCAGTGCTTCGCGCACAGCGGGGTACAGTACTCCAGGGTAATATATTGGATTATTTACTACCCCTGCCGATGTATTCTGGTTCTTCCCGCCAAGTCGTCCCTCGTGGGGGGGCATATAGGATGACGTAGACTCACTCATACAGTATTTTGGGAACTCGTTTTTTTGGGTTGGGATGGAGAATGGCAAAACAAGAAGCAGTTGTACTGTACTCGAGTACAGTAATGGTGGAAAAAGATTTGGTCCCATCCTTATGGGGAGGAAATTCTTGCTGTGGCTTGGGCGATCGAGAGGTACAGTACAGTACAGTACAGTACAGTACACGGGAGCAATACTCGTGCAGTACATATTAGCAACAGAACCGCAAGATCCCTTTTAGATAGCCGTTCTCATATGTGTGTCTCGGACATTGTAAGCTCTACCGCAGCCTCGCTTCACTGGAGGGTGGACGTAGAAGGCTAGAGCAGTGTTTCTAAGGGTTGGGAGGGTATGTATAGGAGACTTTGCCGGGCGTAGGTGTAGTGTACTATACAAGAGGGGGGTCCCGACACATTTCTGAATAGGTTGTTTTGCTGTGCTTTCTAGATTTGGTGGGGTCCATTGGGGGGGGAGAAAAGACGAAGTGCATGGCCTGCACGATCGAATGCTGTGTTGTTGAAGGGATCTAGATATGGGGGTGTTGTGGGGGGGGGGGGGTTCAGGCAGGTTGGAGTTGGCTTAAGTGAGTAAGGAGCTGCAGCTGGGTACCGGAATGATACGACTGATACGGTAAGTTACTAGTGCATCAGAGGGGCTTAGCCGCCCCGTGCAAAATGATAAACCCGCTGTTGTCAGAGGCAACAACCCGATTTGCCATACCGATAGTAATGCCCCTCGCAGAGATACTTATTCTGATGGAGACACACAATGTGGTAAACTGTGCTACTTAGCACCATGTTCCGATCTGTAAGCGCAAGTTAGCACGAGCAGATTCTAGGACATGTCTCACAATAAAATCCCTAAATGCCTCCCTGTTATGATGGTGACTAATTGGTGTAGATCTTCAGAGAACAGCTAGCCGTTTTTCGATACCTATTAGTTAGAGAGCAATAGAAGGGTGCAAGTGCCGGTAGTTGGCTACAAACTAGGCTGTGAGCTCAGGGAGTGGAATATGTTCACGTGAGTGCTGCTCTTCAAATCAGCCGGGGGTGAATTACTGCGAATTAAAATAGGTGATGAGGCTAGTTATTTCACTTGCCACACTTATGATACCGTAAAATCTTGCCTCTGACGAACTAGCCTGGACTGGGTCTTTTCGAAATCTCAGGTACTGCCAAAACTAAGCTTTTGGGGATTTTAGAAGAGACGAGATATTTGGCCTATCATAAATTTCAGAAACTTGGCCGATTGCAAACTGCCCCAGTCCAGGTCAGTTCGTCGAAGGCAAGATTTTACGGTACTGTACATAACTAAGAGGAAACGTGGTTTGGGACAGGCTGTCTAAACCCGTGCTATCTGCTATTGTGTCTTCTTGGAAACTAACTCTCAAATCTGGTACGGAATGTGGTACTGCTAGCATGGGGCGTCTGAACCCCTCTATTCCGAGTTTGTAATAGTGTACTAGTACTCGGTACTCGAGTACAAGGACTCCTACCGTTCAGTATGGGCATGATCTAGCTCCGTCGCAACGATTTTCCCGCCCTTCTGTTACAACCAATCAGATCCCACATTTTCGCCGCCCTCAACACCACACTTTTATCGTGAGATTCTCCGTTGACGGTTGTGTCCTTTTTGCCTTCGGGCGGTGCTTTTTGGCCTTCGGGCGGTATCCTTTTAGTGGCTCGCCGGGCTTTTATTACCGGTGAATTTATTGGTTTCGATCGTTTGTTTGCCTTCCCTCTGGGTGGTATTTACTTTTCTTTCGTTTGGTGGCACGCCTGGCCTTTAGCTACAGGTGTATTTCACGATGAGTGGTTCTGTTGCCCCCCCTTTCCCTCCTCGTTCCCCCACCCCTGCCCCCGGCACTCAAATTGTCCCAGGAAGTATGCCTGTTTCCAGTGGCCGTGGCCTTGTCCCGGTTGTCCGGTTGACCTACGCAGCGCTGGGTGGAGCCTACCGAGGCCTTCACCTGAATCATGTTGAGGGATGTCGCAATGAATCCCTGTTTTTTACTGATGAGGTTCGGAGAATTGTTTCACACCTTGACCTTTGCTCTTTCAACCAGGTCGAAACTGTTTGCACCGGTGTTTTAGCTGCTCGTAGGTGCGCCATCATTGGCTCCTCTTCTGCATGTTGCCACGTCGACCGCACTACCTCTTTGGGTTTTTACATCTGGTTTCACTCTCCCGAAGGCTCCTCCTAGGCCTTCGCCCCGTCCAGCTCACAGGTGGTGAGCTTGGATTTTCATTCAACTATGGCGTCTGATTCCATAGTCCCTTCTGCATCCTAGCTGTCCATTGAGGAGGACAGATCTCAGGACCCCATGTATGTACCCTCTGTGGTTGAGGTAGATGATAGCCAACGGTGTCTCCCCTCCCCTGTTGAGCGACTTTCCTCCGGTGAGCGTAAGCTCTATCCCAACTTCAGATTGAACCAATTATCGGACGAGGACTATGCACCTCCTGCAGGTAACATCCACCCTGAGGATCGGATCACTCAGGTTTTGTCCCCTCCCCCCTACGTCCCCCCCTTTTTGCGCCCTGGTGCCGGATCTGGTTTTGCCCAGGAGTCCACCATTCCTTCCGGCCGCTGTGCCGTTGTTCCTGTGTCCAAGAGGCACCATGAGTTTATCGCTCACATCAAGGAGCGACGGGGCAACACCTCCCCCAGGGAGGACCGCACATCCCCCCTCCTATTGACCACCAGCGAGGTGGTTCCATCGTCAGCGGTTATTGTTCGCGATGCTCCTATGGACTTGGGTGGTGGGTCTAACACTGATGGCACAGGTATCGGTGACTCTACATACACCACGGATGCTCAGTTATGATCCGCTACTCGAAGCCTTTCCCTGTGTGCTGACCCGACCTTTTCCTCACTTCCCGCCCTCGCTCTTACCATGCGTTACCGGTCGCCTTCCCAGGTTGACGCAGCTTTGTTGACTGGTTTGGAGGAGATCCGTTGTGGGAATGCGGTTCCCCTGTCAGCTTGGCCCTCATCCTCCCACAGCTCAGTCCCGTTGTACTCCGATTCAGACGATACCTCCATGATCAACGGTTGCCAGGCTTACAGGCTAGTTAGGGGTAAGATGGCATATGATTCCTCTAAGGAGGTAGCTGCCAATGTACGGCATCTGGGCAAGCAACAGCACAACTGCCTAGACGAGATTGTTTCGTTAAAAGGAGAGATCCAGCTGTTGAAGGCTGTTATTGCCCGGCTGGAGAGTGACTCGGTTGCCCACGAGGCCGAACTTACGATTGGCAGGGGAGAACCTGTTGGCAGCTGGCGGGAAAGGATTAGGGAATGAGTTCGTGCTGAGGCGGCTAAGCGCATGAATGGTGATGTGACTCCTTCCCCTCCTCCTAATGATACTGGTGTTGCGTCTTCTTCCAGTGGTAGGAAAGTGGCCTTTGATGAATCCCCTGATGCCGGATTTGTCGAAGTCGGTAAGAAGAAATTTCGTAGTCGAAAGGCCAATAGACTGAGGAGGGATCAGGCTACTGGCCCCACTACTGCGACGGCCCCTGATCTGGTTCCAGTGACTGTTCCAGAGTCATCCCCCCCAACCAGTGCGGCCATGTATAGCCTGCTTGTGGCCACCCCTCCCCCACCTCCAGTACCGCACATGACTAGACCGGGACGGCAGGTTCAGCCACGATTGGTGTACATCAGCAAAAAATATTCTCCCTCATGTATTACATACATATCTCCCTGTATCACCTGGTAATACCATCTCCCCCTATACCCCCCATGCCTCTCATTTTTCCGTCCTTTTCTAAAGGCCCATGGG
>Ga0307517_10000862_pt1 | contig 51717 bp, 52 predicted proteins | sample 23_EM_MG_FD_194515 | JGI IMG/M metagenome (GOLD analysis project Ga0307517, IMG submission 194515) | Populus trichocarpa ectomycorrhiza microbial communities from riparian zone in the Pacific Northwest, United States - 23_EM | ecosystem: Host-associated > Plants > Roots > Unclassified | place... | reverse complement strand
CTATCGCTCTTGGGTTTTGTATTTAAACCAGTCTCCTGGCTAGCAGGAGACAGCAGACTTCGACAGACCTTCAGTCTAAGAATACACTTGGTTGAACGGCAATCCCTGAGTTCTATTTGTCCTTCAAACTATTATCTCTTACCTCCGGTCCCTTGAAGCCTCCCTTAACACCAGCGCTAGCAGGTCTACCGCCGGTCCTATTGTATTTTCGTTAGACAGAAATAAACCTGTTACAGCTACCTACGAGCCCACCCGTCCTGGGACGACGACACCCCGCCCACCGGCCCCCGCTGCCGCGAAACCCCCGAGGACTTCGTGCACACCATTCTCTACTGATCGGCCAAGGAGCCTGCCAGGACCTGCCACCTTCACGGGGTTACTGACATTGGCCCTGATGCCCCCATCTGGTCCTCGGCTGCCCTACTGGGCACCCTCGCCCGATTTATTAAGTCCACGGCTACGGCCTTCTACCTGGGCATGTTCTTGCGCCCAACTTCCTCTGCTGGTTCAATTTCTTCCCGGTCATCTAATGTAGTTTCCTTTGGTTACTTTATCTCGTCTCAGGAAAGCTAGATTTGCTTTGTTGTTTCTTGGTTTGGTTTATCATGCGGTCTGCTTGTGTAAGGAGGGTTTCCTTTGGCTTACTTGTTTTAATTTCGCGCCCGTATGTGGGCCTGAGACCAGTACGGACCCCTGCTGAAGTAACTTGCTCCAGATGTTTCCTTTGTTAGTACCTTTTGGATTTTGGGTTTTGTTTTCGCTATAGCTAGCGCTCCATGCGATTTCCTGTACCTTAACAACGAATATATGATATAAAAAAAAAAGAAAAAAAAGAAAAAAAAGAAAAAAAGCCTCCTATTCCCTTGGTTTCTGACGCTACCTGGTATTTCTTTCACGACGCCTGTACTTCAGAATATAACGTCTTCTATGCTCGTATCCAAGATCCACGCCAAGAACCCACGATCGCTCACCCTGATCTGCCGTTATGCGATCAGCCTTGACCTGAGATTGTGATCTCCGAACACTCACGCTAAACGCGTGTTATCATTTAGGACCTTCCTGTCGTTCTGTGCCTTGGACTAACGTCCAGTGCCAAGACCCCGCTACAAGTTGCACTCTTGAAGATCATGGACCTCATATCTGAGGATACTGTGCGTCGAGTCGCCCGCGTTCAGTTGCTGACCCCAGTGAACTCAGGGCGTCTATCAGATCTGCATGCCGGGCTTGGTTACAGTGCAGATGAGGGAAGACACGCGAGGGTTTACAATAGTTGATATAGGAACAATTCTTGGTCTGGCACACCTGATATCGGAGGAGGAACGGCGATGGCTTGTAAATAGCCAGATTGCTTTGAGAACATTTAATGAGCCTTATTACAGAATCCCGATGAGAGAATCAGGGTTCGGCGATGCGTGAGAATCAAGGTTCGGCGATGCGTGACAATCAGGATTCGGCTATGCGTGAGAATCCTAGAATTGATACAGTATATAGTAGAAGATATATAAGGGACTTTCTTGAAACCTAGATTCTTAGTTAGCCAGACCAGTGAGACATGAGACGTGAGACCCGGGAGGGACCAAAAAAGGTGCTGCCGCCCTAGACATCTGGCGACCTCGGCGCAAGCCGCAAATTAGTTGTAATTACACGAGCGAGGATGAGGGGTGGGTCAGGACGCGGAGAAGAGGGAATAAGGAGCTATCGCCGCATCAGGAGAAAGAAGAGATTTGAGTAAGAGTCTGGGGGAGTCCAGACGTAGCGAGGGCGCCAGGTTGCCTCAGGACGCAAGGAACATTACCACGTAGCATCTCGAAGCGTGGGATATGGCCGGGCGTTGCAACGCAAGTCAGGATGCACTGGACGCCTGGGACGCAGGAGATGCGTCGCTTGCCTCCGGACGCAACGCTGACGGATCAGACCCAGGGTCCGTTTTTGCTGATGATCCCAATATGCAATAGGGAGTAATTGGTTCCAACATCCAGCTATCAAGGTATTTTGCTGTCTATGCATATGCAACTAAGAATCAGGAGAGTAGTATTCTCTGAACATCGTTCCAATCAATTAAACAATTCCTGGAACATGCGCCCATCTAGTCATATGAGTAGTGCTCTGAATACATCTTGGACACTCCTAACTCAGGGAGCCTGCGTTCAGATACCATAAAATCTTGAATAATTGGACGGTATGCTATGTCGTTGGACTTTCCTCTCCTAGTAAGGTGAAGAAACTTGTGTTTTTTTTTCTGTCTGGGAGGGAGGAAACGGGCCCTGTTTTTACTGTCTTTTTGCCCCCTTTCCAGAGAAGGGAATTCTGGACTTCATAGCACACCTTCCAATTATTCAAGATTTTACACTATACAATCATCTTATGATGCCACATATCTGACTCTATGATTGGTAAGCTATTTCCACTAGGGTAATACACGGTATACATAAGTTGAGTGCAAGATCTTTATTGTTTAGTTTTGATTTATATTTCGTTGATTTGATTTGATTTCACCTGTGCCACTGTCTCTGAGTCAGATAGGCTATGCAATAAGATATTAAGTGTAATTTGCTTTGCTGGAAGTTTGAAGGAGGATTTTGGATATAAAATAATGTAATTTACCATGCAATGGCTCTTCACCCAGATGTGACTCACCATTCCAACCACTTGAGCACCAAATGTATATTTCATTATCTACACAACTAGTAGTGATACCACATAGAAAATATCGTAGAAAATACCTTTAGAGATAGAGAATCAGAATTTGAAGTTTATAATTAATAATAAAAAATAATGCTTCTTGTATACTCACTTTATTCCAAACTGGTTCAAATAGCATCTTACCTACAACAATAGTAAATGAATTAAAACCAACTACAAAAATCATTGTTTAAGCAAATAATATAAGGACGTAGATTGTTTATTTGATGTATGAACTGCTTTGGTATTTGTTTGTAGTTATTTAGGAAGGCAGTGTGACTCTAAAAACAGGAATAGCTAAATATGTATATTAAAATGCGGACAAGATGATATCTGCTCATGTGGTTTATGTAATATTCCAATACTTTGTAATCTATGATACTTCAATTTAGTGATCCAACATACTATATAAACCTTCAAGGGCCCGGGGTTGGCAATGCATTGCAAATTTTATTACATAGTTATTGGAAAGTAATTTAAGGAGAAATACTACCCTTCCCCCTTAACCATGTAAGCTACACATGCAGGATAAGGCTAAATGCTGTGTTATATTGTCTATTCATCTAGCTATAGCTATTGAATAAGTTTTACTGAGCTTGGGTATCGAGATTTAGAGATTTTGTACCACAGCTCTATAGAAGCTGAATATTACAACCAAAATGCAGTATCTTTAGAGTAGATGTGCGGGATCTCTAAATCTCAATGCTCAAGCTCACTAAAACTTATTTCCTAGCTTTAGCTATATGAAGAGAACATATGACACCACTTTTAGCCTTATCCTGGATGTGTAGCTTAGAGGGCTGAGGCTGGAGAGTATTATTTAACTCTAAATTACTTTCCAATAATTAGTGAATAAAATGTGCAAGGCATGGCCAAACCCCTTGAAGGTTTATATAGTATCTTGGATCACTAAATTGAAGTAGATTACAAAGTACAGTAAGAACTCGAATAGAAGAAAAATGTGCTAGGACGTTGGAGTTGCCTCTCCTAGTAAGGCGTCTCGTACTATATTCCTTTTCTTCTGTCTCAACTAGGGGCTGAGTTTGCGGTGTTTGCCCCATGCGTAGCTCAGAAAGGAAACTCCAACGTCCTAGCACATTTTTCTTCTAATTGAGTTCTTACGGTATTCAAACATTATGTAAACACCATGAGCAGATATTATCTTGTTCAGTTTATAAGATACATATTTACCCACTCTCGTTTTTCAAGTTACACTGACTTCCTAAATACCTACAAACAAATACCAAAGCAGTTCATACATCAAATACACACCCTAGTTGATTATATTATTTGCTTAAACTATGATTTTTGTGGTTGGTTTCAATTTATTTACTCTTATTATAGGTAAGATGCTATTTGAACCAGTTTGGAATAAAGTGAGTATACAAGAAGCATTATTTTTTATTACTAAATATAAACTTCAGATTCTGATTCTCCATCTCTAAAAGTACTTTTTAAGATATTTTCAATATGGTATCACTACTAGTTGTGTAGATAATGAGATATACATTTGGTGTTCCAGTGGTTGCCATGGAGAGCCTCATCAGGGTACCGAGCCAGAACCCCTTAAATTACGTTACAAGTCCCTGGCATGAATGGACCGAACAATCACCACATCTCTCACAACCACAGCAATCATTGAAATTTCTACTTAGTTGACTTGTCATATTTTTGGTTTTGACGTATCCGATTCCTTGGACCCCTCTTCACCACGGCTTCAAGTCTTTAGTTTAAGAGCATCCTACTCTTACTCTAATTTCATCACTGGAAGATAGATTTATCTCTTCCATCTATTATTTTTAGTTCCTCATCGTCCATTAACTGCCCGGTGTTGGTAAAGATGGTTAAGCGAGGTTCTACAACGTTTTCGGCGACTAAGGTTGCTAAGGCGGGTTTGGTTGCTTCAGCAGCCTTACAAAAAATCATGGACTTGGAGAAAGAGGTCTCTAGGTTACGGCATCATGTTTCTGTCTTATCAAAGAGGAATCATATGTTGCAGAAAGAGGTGGAGAAGGGGAAGAGAGAGGTGGAGGTGGCAGTTTCTGAGGTGGCTTCACCCGGAAGGGTTGAGGAGCCTGAGCCGCATTTGGTGGCTGAGCCCTTGGAAAGTATGAGTTGCGTTATAGTGACGGAGGGTGAGGAAGATGTTTGGGTGACGTCTGTGGCGAAGCCGGTGGTGGCTGAGTCAAGAGTGGCGTTCGTGGTTGAACCTGAGGTTGCGGAGGTGAGGCTGCCGAAGGGTAAGAGGAGGAGAGTAACGTTTGAGGATGATGAGGAGAGTGGGGATGAATCTGATGTGATGACGGTGGTCCCGGTGGTTGATGTTGGGGAGGGGAGGGTGGCTCCGTTGGAGCTGAGAGGTAATGGGGGGCGAGCGGTGGTGCCTACTGGGCCTAGGCGGAGAGGTGAGTCTAGTCCCAGGGAGACTGGATATGTGAGGAGGGAGTACTGGTTTGTGGACCGGAGTTTGATTGGGCAGCACAATGGGATGGTAGGAGATTCCTATCGTACCAGAGGGAATTTTGCCTGTGTGCCGTTTGTTAACCGAGAAGGCGGATTTGTGGGGAGGGGTAATAGGCCATATCCTTGAGTGCTGTCCAGGGTCAAGAGGGGCTTTGGATTCGCAGCGGGCGGAGACGGTGGGCGCTAAAGACTCACATGATTGGGCTCGGGGCTTGCGTGTGGCTTGACGGTTGGCAATCGAGGGGTGAGGATATTGTGTGATGTGTTTGATATTTGTGTATTGTTGTTTTTGTGGTGGTGTTTGTGGTTTTGTCGAGGCAATGGGCGAGCAGCAGGTACAGGTCCACCTCACCCGTTAGGGGTGCCGGTAGGGCATTTGATTGCGGGGAAAGATGGGTTCGGGTCGACGGCCGGGTGTGCGGATTGATGTATGTCTTCTGTTATTGCACCGCTCGGGAGGATGGGATGTTTTATGTGATAGTGGTGGCGGAGAGGTTTGGTTTTTGGGCGGATTGGGAGAGTACATTGTGGGCCATAAGCTTTAGAGTAGCATGCGTGCCCCAATAGAAAAAATATTATAAAAAAAAAATGGACCGAACACCGTCGGGGCCACGGGAGCTGAAAGCCCTTTGCCAAGGAGCTCCCTGGTGTTCGGTCCATTCATGCTAGGGACGTGTACTGACGAGGATAAGCAGAGCCTCTAGAAATATTCCTTGATGAAATCGATCATAGATTTACGCTCTTCGATTTCCTCGTTCGAGAACATTTTCATGATCTCAAATTTCCCATACGCAGATCTCAGGATAATCTTCGAGGGCGCATTAGTGGAAAGCAGACCACTTAATGCTGTGACGTTCGTCATGAGTCACGATACTCAGCCATTCCAGGATGTCGAAAAGATAATTCCGGACCACTTTAAACTACTTGACTATGCTCTGATCCTTTTGAGAGCTGAAAGGTACTGTGCGGTGGAAACCGGGGCAATAAAGTCTACTTTAATTTTCATTTATTTTTTGCAGTGGAGCTGCTAGTTTGGTGGGAGGATTGATGTTCGTTGCTCGCCTATGGTAGTTGAATTGTAATAGCTGGCTTGGATCGTGGGGTCACTAGGCGGAGGAGAGAGGGAAAACAACCGGAGATAAGACTGTGACAGCATACCTATGTATCTACTCTCCACTCTCTATAGTCTTCTACAGCGAAAGAAAAAAAATTCTCCCCGGATCCCCTCCTTGATCATCATCAATGATTCTTGAAATTTCTTTTCATCCCCCATTGTGTGAGCGGCGATTGCCCACGTAGGTTCTGCTTAAGAGTTTTCTACGGTTTGATCCATGACAGAAGTGATGGATGTGCAGTTCTCATGAGTAATTCTAGAGACGGAGAAAGGAAGATGTTCGGGCGAAAACCGTAGGGGCGAGAGTTGGACCGATCTTCTGCCATGAAGCGAAGGCGATGTCAAAACTGGAGCCGATGGGTGGGGTAAAATTCCGGGGTTATGCTATGAGTGTTAGTGTTTGGGTCAAGAAAGCCAGAGAAGGAGGGAACAGATTCGGAGATTTCTGAGTTGCACACGGAATTCCCGATTTCCCATATACTTTTCAGAGCTAACCCGATCGACTGGCCCGCTTCAAAATTATTCGGAAATATTGGCACGGTTTAGGCCTCGGAAATGCTGAGGTTTCCGGGCACTTTCGGAATAAGCCAGGACTTGAACCTAGCGATACCACAACAATCGAGGTCGTTTAGTAAATATACAGAGCCCAAAACATACCAAAATTGCAGATTTTTGAGCTATTATATTTCCAGATATCTTGAAACTTGGCCTCGGAATTTTTTTCGAGAGGTATAGCATATCTGAGGTATAGTATATACTTATTTCAGGGTTTTGTCTGTAGTTTGTACAGAGCAGTGGGCACATGAGCCGTGTAAGGTGTGTTCCAATGTACAGTATCTTTCCCACACAAAAACTCCGGCCTTGGCAGGCACCTTGTGGGAAAGGACATTCCACTCCTTACTACTCTAGAAGAATTAAAGGAAAAATTGCTTCACTTTTTTTTTGTGTGGGTGCGATTGTTGCAAATTGCTTTTAGAATTGTTTCTATGCTGTTCCCACCCATGGTGGTTGGGTAATGAGAGCTCGAAAACCTGCAATTTTGGCGTGTTTTGGCCTCTGTATGCTTACTAAACGACCTTGATTTGGTGAGAAATGTTGAGAGATGATCCTCCGGGCGGAGGTAAGAAAGATTTGTTTGAGGCTTCCGACTCACTATTCGGTATGAGGGAGCATACGCGGAAGTGTGTATTCCACATCATGGGTTGCGTCATCACGATAGGGTACTCGAGTATACTTTTACCGTTCATGTTCCGCTTAGCTAGCTAGAGAACAATCTTCCGCTGCGCAACAAAATGTTCAATTCTTGACACGATTGCCAATATATACCCAGAGTGATAACCTATGATTCTGAGGTACGCCGCAAGAGGGTGAAACCTTAGGATATATATAATGTTGCAATAGACCTCTGGAGGTGCTCGGCTTGCTTCCCGCGTTGTTCCATGTATATGCTTGCTCCTAGAAGTTCCCAGGCACGGCGTATGCATTCCCGGTGTTTCTCCACATTGTTCATTGCTTTCTTTCGTTTTCCTTTCTCTCTTTCCCTCTCTTAATAATAAAACCCAACGCTTCTTCAGAACGAATTCGCAACAGATAACCTATTACGAGAACCGGGAATAGGCCACCTTGCAGTTCGTTGTGGGAGGAGCATTATGCATTTTTATTTTCTATCTATTCATCGGCTCTTTGGCACGCGAGATACGTTATATAGAGATCCGAAGAATGCACGTTTACATACCACTACCTAGGAGAAACTATCCCTTAGGGCCCAACTCGTTAAACAGTCTCAATATTCGAACCACAGCGGAATTTATTCAGCAGAGGACAGGTAAGTTTGTATTAACACCCATAAAAAATTGATAAAACCCTCCACCCCCCTCTCTTTCAGCACCCTCCCTTCTACTTCTTTTCCCCTTCACCCATTCACCCCTTCCCCAACTTTCATAACCCTACAAACTAACCTTACAAACTCTTTGCGATGAGGTTCAGACATTGCTCCCCCAGAATTGTGGTCGCCCTCCCCATCTTGGGGGCTCTCATAACCCCTACGTCTGCCTTTCCAATTAGAGACGATCGCTTCCATCAGGACAAAAACCCCCTCCCGTTGGAGGTCATCCCCGAGAGGGTAAACCATCCCCTTTTCCACGACGCTGAAGTTCCCGTCGAGCTGAAAGAGGGCACCGCAGTCCCTGAGCCAGCTCTTGTCCCCAACCAGGCACCGGACGAAGAGGTTGTTGACCGCATTTACAACCATAAAGTACAACCTCTCCATGACGTTGCAAGTACTATCGAAGGCCGTCCGAACACCTCCGAGAATGCCAAAGTTGAACGAGAACCGTATGAAAACGAAGATATCGCACCGATCGAAAAGAGAGCTGTCATTCCTGGCATCACTTGCGAGGGCGAGGAGTCAGCCCAGTCAGTCCAGCCCGCTCCTCCCATTCTCGAGGAGGAGGAACAAGAAGCCCAAGCCGAGCTCGGCAACCCTGCCGTTGAGGAGGAACCCCTATACCACGTCCAAAAGAACAGTGAGAAGCAGGCCACCAGAATCGAAGGATACATTGACGCCCCCAAGCACCGCAGTGAGGACTGGCAACGAGGCTGGGAGAGTAGCCAGAATGAGTGTCCCAAGGAAGCTTGGGCAAATGCTCCTCACCGTGGGCATATTTCTGAACCCACCCCCACCCCAAAGCCTCAAGAGCCTATTCCTGCCCGCTTCGACAGGCACTTCCAGGTTCCAATCACCCTGGACAGCACCACAGCAGCCGAAGATGTCGACGACGTTGATACCCATGCCTATCAACTGAACCGCTTCAAGACTGTTCCCACCACTATCGACGATACTCCTGACTATGCGGTTTCTGCCCACCTGCCCCCCGCGGCCCTCTTTGATACTAAGGAGGAGGACCCGCAGGAATATCTCGAATGCGATGCTATGCATCGCCTTACTATCCCCGACATTAAAGCTGACGAGCCTGCCCCTACCACTGCCCCTGAGGCTGTCCCCGCCGAAGCTGAAACCCCGGCTTCTCCAACAGAGGCTGGTTTCTCTGCCAGTCCCACCTATATTACCTCAACAGGGCATATCTGGTATCTCCACGCCGGTTATTCAGAATTAATTAACTTTTGCTTTCTTCAATAATGCAGGGAAGAGATAGAGATTAGTGGGGGGGTTGGCGGTGTTGGAGATTTGTTTATGCCTTGAATCAATGTGCTCGACTCTTTTTTCCCCCTTCATTCTTTTTCTTCCCTTCCCGTTTCTTCAGAATTTGTTTCGCCTAGAAGTTTTAAGTACAGTACCCAATTAGTATGTGAAATATTTGGGTTGGAGTCTCAAACCACCAACCCATTGTGCAATAGACAAAAATTTTCTTTATCGTCACCCTGTACTAGTTAGTAGTTCACCAGTGAGAAACAAATCTCTAACCCACGGACCATCCGACGACTAAGGTTAGTAAAGATTGAGGCTTCCGGAATTGTAAAAATGTCGAAATATCCTGAGTTCTCACAGACCCCCAATGATTCTTCGACTCCCAGCGGAGGCAAAGCCTCTTGATACCGCGGCACAACACTCCTCCCACCAATGGTAGGTAAAAACGCTCACCACACATTAATTCTTTGTACCATTCGCCATCTAATAGGACCCAATCCGTTATTATGATGGGCAAGAATGCGAGGGGTGCAAGCAATGAGGGAATTGGGCTTTGACTTTTCCCTGCTCGGGTGGGTGATTGTAGACTAAGATTGATTTCCGAGTGATAATCCGTGCAATAAAGACCTCTAGAGTTTCTATCCCCCACTTCACTACGTCCAAAAGTACAACGCTAGCGTAACTAATTGAAGAGGTACACCGAATCACATGTTGTGTGAAAATCTAGGGGCCCTGCATGATTCTCATGGGTTGAGCCATAAGCGCAAGAGCAGTCCCTGTCCTTTTAAAGTTCATTCGTCTCACATGTGGATAAATGATATAAAGAGAGGTAGGGGAGTATTTTTATTTGCTAGCCGTTAACTATAGAAAAAATATTTAATTGGCATACGGGTTGCGAAGATCTACATTTTGAGTATTATAGGTAAAGCTGATAGCATACCTAAATGCTCTGGACATTGGGGGTATTCGGATTTATGCCTTGCCTCGCCAACTGTGGGCCCTCTCTTTTCTTTTCTCCTCTTTCTCCTAGGCCAATTCTTCCCTGTTCTATGATATAAAGTTACTATTTTAGTTTTCATTTCCGACAGAGTTTTCGTAGGCCCCCTGGTTGTAATGAGGCAGGTGTGGGAGGAGAGAATCGGGTAGTAATGATGCTACTTCTGTTGGCCTTTCTCCCCAAGAGCCTAGAGGTACGCCGGCGGATAACCTCCGGGCTAAAATATCTCGTCGAGGGGAGAGGGGGAGCAAATTTTATTGAGCAGTTTCCAAACAGAGTAGAACACAATCTCCCTATTCTGGAAACCAAACACGTCAACGTCAGGCTGGAGGACCCTGGCGCTGAAGATAGGCTTGCGGTTTGCGGCTCCGGGGGGATCGGGAATGTTGTGGGCGAGGAGATCGATCTTGCAGTTGTCCTAGGACGCATCGTCAAATATGCGGTGAAACTCAGCGCTTCCAATTGGCAATTCTCGATCGTTAGCCACGGTTCCGGTTTCGACGAAAAACGGTTCTCTATTACCATGGGTTGAAATACTGGGGCTGTTTGGAAAGAATCCACTTCCACATCGCGTGGCGACGGTGGTGGGTCGGCTGCCCGAGACTAGATGAACGGCCGGCTGAGGTCTGTCATTTTATCGTGAGGGCGAATTTCGGTTAGCTAAGGAGGTGTGATTATGAGGAAGGGTGAGAATGGGAAAAAATTGAAACTGGAGAGTTAGCTTTTGATGTGCTTTCATCGTAGCTTGATGACGGATATGAGCAAACTTACCCTGCTTTACTCGGCTTCAGGACCTCTTGGCTTTAAGGTTACACAAGCTATATCTTGGCAATTTTAACCCGGCAGAGCCGCTGACACTCACGATCACGGGGGGGGGGGTTATCTCTGGCGAATCCGGGAATCCTGGAGCCCGTTCGCAAGGGAGGATTGTCTTGATTGCACACTTGATATTTTCTACTCGAGTAGAGCTTCTACCATCTCGCCATAGCGGTCCGCATCATCTGTCCATCATGTCTGCTACTCTTGCCTCAACCGTCAATCGCGCACGTCGCACCCTCTATTCCCCTGACTTTAGAGTAGCTCTTCCTAGATAATTAATCATAACAAATTCTTCTCGCCCCTTCGGAAACCGATTACCTCGACCAATTAAACAGCACCATAAAATATGCCTGCTCTGCCGGCCGTGAAGATCTCCTCATGGACGAGCTCGGTCGGTTCTCTAGCGAACGTGAATCCGAAATTGAGCGACTGTGTAATAGCAACCACCAGGATTTCGTCTCGTCCGTCAACCAGCTCCTGAACGTACGGAGAGGGACCGCGGACCTGACAAAGGAGATTTTAAAGCCCAACCAATCGATACAGAAGTCAACGGGCAAGCTAGTGGAGCAGAAGAAGGCGCTCGTGGACTCGCGAGACCTCCGACAGAACATTGGCGAAGCGACACAAGCTCTGAGACTATGCTTGGAGGTATTGGGGTTGGCAAACCGGGTGGGTGATTTATTGAAGCAGAAGACGCATTATGTTGCTTTGGGGGCTCTGGATGAATTCAAGAATTGTTGCGGATATGATACAGAAGTCGGTTCCTGCGATGCAAGGGATGGTGAAAGAAGCAGTTATGACAGACTTGAATAGCTGGCTTTGTAGGATTCGTGAAAGCTCGGTGCTTTTGGGGCAGGTTGCTTTTGATCAAACAGAGCTAGGGCGGCGAAGGCAGAAGGAAAGAATTGAGAAGTCGCCATATCTACGTGAGTCTTGTCTTTAGTGTGGGTTGGGTAGTTGTGTTCTAATTGTCGCGCACAAGGCTCTTTCAAACTCAATTCTGCGATCGAGCTAGTTCTAAATGAGCGAGAGGAATTTGATGTCCTCGACAATGAAAACATTAACATCGATTTTACACCACTGTTTGATTCTAGCCGCTGTCTGAAAGGCCCCTGTAGTTCGCGCAGCTATCCCCTTCATGGGCCATCGCCCACCCCAATTATTATATAATACACCGCCGACCCCGTTCCGATGCTCCTCTCCGGCACAAATACTTTTAAAATCTGCCACCCTTTCGGGGCCACTTATTACCGAGTGCCGCCACCCTCGCCAGGGCCTCCCCGTTCCAAAAGTATCTTCACAATGGCCCTATGCCCTTTTTTCTTTAGCTGCCCGCAAGATTACCGTATTATCTGCATGGAGGATCCCAGGGGATACATACACATGCTTATCCAATCTATAGAGGAGTTTCAGTCCGAGTGCGTTTACCCATTCAATGATTTCACTACTCGCATAAGTTCTCCAGTGGCACGAGACATATTCAGGCAGCGCTGTTCATGGCGGGGCCCTAACTAAGGATAACCGAAAGCTCCCTCATGGGCCCGAAGTTGAGGTATGTTTTTTAAAAAAAAACCTGAGATATCACCAAGCCAGGGCTATGAAATGGGTTGGTCTTATTGTGTGGATACTTGTGTAGGGTGTTGTGGACAAGGCAGACAGGATTTGAAGTTTGAGGACTGTTCGGCTACTACAACTCCCGAAGAGAATTGCAATACTGCTTCTATTGCAGGAACTTCCTGAGAATCCGGATATATAGACACTATTTTTCTACTCCTAGAATATAGAGTAACTCGTTACTCAAATGTCGCTCCGGATGTAATAGCTACATTATTGCTGCTTCTCTCTACATCTTTATCCGTGCTAGTATTACCAAGTACGAATCTCAGGGGCCGTTCCTTGGATTATCTTGTCAAGCCTTTTCTTCTTGGAGGATGGCAGTTTCTCTGAGAACAGCTCGATGCGAAGGAAGCAAGGAAGAAAGTCTGTATATTGTTGACAGCGGATATCCAACACGGTCTGGACTGACCAGAGTGGTTATTTCTATGTACATCTGGGAAATCTTTCTCTAAATTACTCTCATAATTTCGGACCCCAAATTGCTGATCATATTCTAGGCGCAGTATCTCTATTTAATCTCATCTTTAAATTCATATCCCCAATGGCAGGAGTGACGAGTATCGTGAGCACCTCACTGCAATATCTCTCAATCTCGCCTGGAATGTGACATTTCCCACTCATGAACACTTGCGAGGCTAGCGAAGCCCTCAAGAAGCTCTCGTCGATTATTCAGAAGATATTCTTCCAAACCATAGATACAGACGAGCACTTCCGGCAGTGATGCAAATGCCCTCCCACTGCCTTCACCAGGTGATGCTAAGAGATATATCACCTGTCCACTAACTTAAACCCCTTTTTCTGGTTGCGGAAAGCCCACTGGATGGGCACCGGGATCCCACTCCTCTCTAAAAGCTGCCCGAAGATTGCGCCCAACACATTCGTCGTAGAGTGCTTCTTCTCCTAGACAAGGCAACCGCGGCGCGGGCCTATGCGTGGCGCGTCTACTACGGGCCCAGGCTCGATCACATAACCGGCCAAGAAAGAGCTAGGATTGCTAGTAACAGTAATATCCGCTTGTTAGAAAGACCTCTCCCCGTAGGCAAGGTTCCGCAATGATCCAGGGGTCCAAATGGCTGTATGTACTTTCTAGCGCTCGAGGAAGGAGTAGTGATTCCACTTGTTTCCTCAGTAGTGCTTTCAAATCACTTCACTCCAAGAAAAGACTGGTAGGAGGAAAGCTATCAGGGAGCGGCCAAACAAACCAGAGGCCGCAATGAGTTGAGGGGAAACACTGTCTTGTAGTATAAAATTCATGAGGCCCTTGTGCACGATACCGGATTGTGCATATTTAGGCACTGCATATGAAGTTTAGACCGGCGGAAGCGCCAACTCTCACCTCACATATTGGGGCCGCTATCTAGATTACCCCAAAGAACTCCTCCCAGGCAATCTAACGGCTGCACGATAAAAAAATCAGTTAGTGTCGGGGAACAATAAGATTAGCATATATAATTTTCAAGGTGAAACTCACATACCTCCTCTCAAGCAACCCCAGGATATACAACACAGATAAAATTTCTCATTCAGCCCCCCCACTTTCCCCTGAGTCAGGATTGAATTATCTCAATTATGGTAGCCTTGCCACTTGTACTTATTTCAATAAATTACACTGACTACACCTACCCGGCCTACATCAGTCAAATCACTGCGGCCATGAAACCACCCAGCCACCCAACAAATAAAATTCCCGATTATAAATATTGGAAATGCTGCTCGCCAGACTTTCCCGGTATCTCCTTTGTTCTTTAGCTAGCTTCCGGGGAAGTGCTGTTATGCGCTGTGGAGTCGGGCATATGGATATGGCTCCGGGCGTGTGTTTGTGGAAAGCATTTCCTATGTAGGAATGCAGCGATCGGAACGGAGGCGGAAAGGCTGTAAGGAAAACCGGAAGGAAAGCGAAAAGGTAGTAAAAGGGTTTTACACCCGGAGGGAAAAAGTACGGAGGGTGTGATGAAGTGATGATTGTTTCTGCATTTTGTTAGCATGAGTTTCCGGGAAAAAGGGGGAAAGGTGGGACAAGGAGCAAACTGTCTGAAGGTACCTCCTGATGAGGATAGGAGGAGTTTGTGATGATATATACTTTTGTCTTTGCCCTAGTTACTTGAGTTAGTGGACAGGTGTCGTTGTGCTTCAATGCCTTTTATTTATAACTATATAGCTAATGGAGCGACTACCTATCCGGGCTTGCACAACCATACGGCAGTACGTTCTAAGGAGTACGCCAGTCCCAACCCTGCCTAGCCCGCAGTACATCTGGAAAGTACCACCCGCGCGATTCGTAGACCAAAGTCCGAGTATCCGGCCAGCACACGGGCATCACATAATAAACCACCCAACTAGGGTACAAAACAAAGTAAATCCACCTCCCATAGCCGTCCACCAAACACTACCGCAAGCGAGGTCATAGCCACAACCAAGCCCACATCGCGGCAAACCGGTCACGCATCCCTCCAACCAAACATAAATAAAACAAACAAATCACAACATATGGACCACTGTCCATCTCGCAAACCAAACAATCTATCCGCGTCTCCACTGGCACAAGGTATCCAATCTAGCCAACACGGGTCGGCCACCCTCCGCCACCCATGCTTCAAACATGGCGACAATACGCTCGAAACATCTGGCACCAGTTCTCAACCTCAAGTGATTACCAACCACACCAGGGAGATCCCACTCGCACATATATGTACCGGGTTGGTCCAGCCACCATTGTAACGCAGCCGTATTCCGATCCGTAACAGACACATGGTCCCAGTCGGCAATAAGGTTGTCCCAAAAAGGACCAAAATAATGCATGGCGCATTCCGGACAATGGCTAAGATGAACGGATAGCTTTTTGGCGTTGCTACCCCATTTACCGCAGGGACCGTTATCGGGCCACTATTTATGGGCGACTTTCAATCCGCTGCCGCCGATAAACTTCACCGGAATCTTGCACCTATCTGCCTTATCACAGCTCTTCAACAGGCACCTCGTACACCTCTCATCAGACCCCAGGTGAAATAAGCTGAGAGTGCCATCAACCAGCTGTGTAACCGTCCGCTGGAAGGGATTCCCACACATGGTGACCGTGCAATCGTTGTCCTGATGTTCCCGATGAATACCCAAGCACAAATTAAAATGGGACTGCCACCAGTCACGCCATTCAGGAACCCACTTATCGTTGAACAAAGTCGGGAAACGGGAGCGTTTGGCAAGATACCTGTCACAAGACACCAGGTGGAAACGATCACCAGCACCCGGACATTCGTCATGGCCAGTAACATCCGTGCTGCTACGAATCCTCAACAGGAGGTAATGGTCAAGTCAGCTAAGCCCTCGTTGGTGTCTGGGCTTCTTGGGGGATCAATCGTAATAACCGTGACCCTCCGACACGTGCCAATGGGCCCACTCACCCGTCCTCAACTCTCTGGCAATCATAGCATGTCCAAGCCCCAGCACCACACCAGCCCAATTCCAAACATGCAAAACACCGCCTACTGCCTCTGTGGCCTTGGCATCCGACATCTCGTTGCCAGCAATAACAACATGACCGGGCATCCAGCAGATACGAATGGCACTAAATCGATTGAACAGGGGTGTCAACACGTTCCACATTCCAGCGGATTCGCCTTCGGGCTCCATCTGTGCAATACACGTAATAGCCGGGACGCAGTCAGAACAGATGATGATCATGCCGTCATAGTCCAAGCGTACATCTTGTAATGCAGCGATAATGGCGAAGATCTCACATTCCACGATGCTCCATGTTGAAGGCGTAGCAAAGGCTCTCGCGCCTTCAGTCATCCTGGATTCCTCCGTCGTCCAAGCGACCGCTGTCCCTTTGTCGCTCTGCCAACCGTCAGTGTATATCATAAGAAGATTAGGAACCAGGACCGGGTCCTCATAGGCATTATAAAATAAGCTTTTTGCTAGTTCCTTTCCTTTCGACACGTTGAAGCTCGGTATAGTCGTCCCAACTTTGTCAGACAACCTCGGGTTAGACATCATCCCATCCACTTCCCAGTCGCCCCTAATTGTGCCGAACCACGGATGGTAATCACAATATCTGTAGTTGATCATGCGACTGTAGCATCGTTTCTGAAGGTATCGATCCTGTATATGTACCGGAGGCGTCCCGAATTCCGCAAGCAAAATATTGTTAGCCTGCGTGATAGGACATCTAAACAGCGATCGAAGACAATCATTGACGTGGACCTGAATTTGCTTCACATACGACAAAAAGTCCGTTACGAACTCAAGCCCAAAGTAGAGGGTCGGTAGGTAGGCAGCCTGAAACAAACGGTAAGTGCACCATGCATCCAGCCCTCCACCACTCCCAAACCTCCTCCCCAACGCGGATATCCTCCTCCTAACACCCAAACCCCTTTCCAGCCAATAAGATACATGAGAAGACATATTAAGAAAAACATTAAACCTATAACCAAGAACCCTAAGATTCTCAACAGGCGTTAGTATCTCTCCATCAATATCCAAATCCTCCCATGTAATTCCACCAAAACCAATCCACTTAGTCTTGATCGCGCTAAACCCCATCCTCCTACCTCTCGCCACCCTGTCACAGTCTCTGAACACCTCTGCCATATTATACCTCGTGAGATCCCTGCTATCAGAAGCAACAAGGATTACCCTATCGTCCACATAACTGCTAACCAGAGTGCGAACCGAAGGGGAGTAACGGAGGCGAGGCCCAAAGATATCCGCAACATAAACACCAAACAAAAAGGGCGACAACGGGGAACCTTGGGGAATACCACAATTGACGAAATACGGTTTTGATATCCGGCCATTGAACCTGAACCTAACTACCCGGTCACCAGCCCACCTCCTAACCCAATGTATCAGGTTGGTAGGGCACTTCCGGGCAGCCAAAAAATCACAGAGCAGGTCAATTTCGATATTGTCAAAACCACCCTCTACATCCATGGAAAGCATGGCACATTTGAAACCCTCGTTGTGTCGCAAAAATTCAAACACAACAGACATGGCGTCATAGACATCACGCTTGCGCCTAGACCCAAACTGAGTTTGGCCCAGTACCACATGCTCGGCAATCCTCAGCAGGAGGATCCTGTCCACCACCTTGGCAATAGTCGGCAGCAGGTGAATCATACGCCAGCTCTTCACAATGTCATAACGGGGTTTGTCTGCTTTTGGTATAAGTACACCCTCAGCAGAGTGCCAGTCAGGAATGTCGTTCATCAATCCGTACTCGACAATCCGTGTCAAACAATCGGGTTTCACCTTCCACCAATATCTCATGAAGGGGTACCCAATGTCGTCAAGACCAGGACCGGTATTAGTCGGGCTCCGCTTGATAGCAGATTCCAACTCGCAGGCAGGGTCCATCTCAACCGTGGATTGATGCCATGTTCGTTCGTCACCAGGCTTCAACTGGGCAGCGACAAGGTCACTGATATCGGCGTGGCGACACACCAGCCGACCGCCAGAGTCACGCATAGAAGGAAGTGTCCGCTGCGAATCCAGTTGTCTGGCCAGTCTGAAGATAGCAGGATCTCCGGCCTTCTCAATCGTGTCCCGAATAAATTCCAGTCGGGATCTCAACCGCATGGCTCTATACACTCGGCGAACAACATTATAGTCATCCTAAATCACTGGTAGCCGCTGTCTGATTCGTCTCATGCGATTTAAATCAGAACGAATGCGTTGTAAGTCGGGGTTCCAAAAGAGGCACCAGCCGAACATTTCTCCCAGCCCTCGGAAGTGCATCCACAGCACTCCTCAGCCGCAACCACATCTCCACATCACTTCCAGAATCGACGTGTTCCAGTATGTCATCACAATCGGATGCCGGAACGTTCCTCCAGGCCGGTCGTCGTCTAACCATATCGGTCGGTACGTCAATCTCTAGTCTTGCGACGACTGCGACATGCTCCAGGCCAGCTTTCCCATTGTAAGACACCTTCATATTTAAACGACCGACAATCAGATCGATGGCGCTGATATTCCTGAACGTGCATCCTGCCGGAGAGTGTACTCGCAGCCCTTTCCGATCACAAAACTGGGTCAGCCACAAGCTGCGAGAGTCAGAAATAGCGTTCTTCCTGCCTGTCCTCGAGTCCATGTTCCAATCATCGTGCTTGGCATTGAAGTCGCCCATGAGGAAGTCACAATCGTCCCATGTCGCTTCGCAAGCCAACCAGCCCAGCTTTTTAGTGTCAGGAGGAACATAAACACCGCCGATTCTCCTCCTCACTCCTCCCATATCATACATAATCACACAGGTTACCATGTCATGCAAGTCCACCAGAAACAAACCAGACAACGATGACCTCACAAACACCTCAACTCCAGACGCCTGAACAAAAGAAAACAAATCAAAATCCACATGCTCATGTACAACGCCACCCCCGTCCGCCTTCCGGGGAGGACCAACAATAGACAACAAATCAAGAAAAGAAAAAACATCCATGACCAACGAACGGTTAGCCCTGCTCCATTCAACATTAATCGATAATGTTGTAACAACCATTAGGCCTGAATGGCCAACGCGGTGATAACAGAATCAGAGGCGTGCCTCTTTAAAATGCTTTTGGGGGGCGCATTAAGACCCAACGTAAATCCCATAGTTCCATCGTCATCGATGGTGGTAATGGGAGAATAGTCAGCTGACGGGCCAGCCGAACTAGATGGCCTGAAGGTCTTGTTAACTCTGCCGGAGGGGGCCGGTTCCACAATTTCGGCAATGCGGGAGGGGCCAGCCTGCTCATAAGCATCAACCGCCTTACATTTACCTTTCCTGGCAACCTTAGGTCGGACAACCTTATCCTTTGGCAGAGCACTGTCAGTCATGCCCCTCCGGTGGTCAGCATGTAAGGCAGCATATGTCATACAATCAACCACGTCATCAGCAAGACCGTTAGCAGAAACCTCCTTTTCTACCATGACCTCGGAAGCAATAGCAACATTGATCCCACGACGACGACGACGTTGACGATTCCTAGATCGGTCGGACACACCCGTGACAGATGTATCATCGGCGACGATAGGAGACCTAGCACCAGCAGGAGCAGGGGACGAACTCGAACCAACAACCACGGGGCATCTATTTTAACCCGTAAAGTGGTCACATCTCGCACATAGCATACACCGACGTACAGTGTGGCTACATGCTTGACCGTTCTCACCAGGGCAGTTAAGTTGCCAACATCGGTGGGACCGTGACTTCGACAAGTGATCCTGAAAACAAAAACAACAACGGGGAGGGAACGCACACAACATCTCAACATGGCCAACCTGAAGGCACTTGTTGCAAACCGGGGCAGACCTGTGTTCCTCAAAGAACCTGGCATTCCTGGACTTGCCAAACAAAAATACGCACCCCGAGGAGAGAATCCTATCGCTAGCATCATCACGCTCAAGAGGGAACCGAATGCCGCATGAAGTGGCGCCTGCCTGTTTCATAGTGTAAACAGAGCCAAGCATATTTGGTCCACCAGCAGTAACAACCCCCGGGTTCGAGCCCTCGATATCGGTCCGGAGGCCATCAAAGGCCCTATCGCCGGTCCAGTCTTCAGGGTTCCACAAGGAGCTCCTACCAGTGAGAGCCAGGGGAACGCAGGAAACCAAAATCTTAACTTTCGCCACGTCCTTGTGGAAGGCAAAGTTAGTGAGACCAGAGGGGCCAAGCTCCCGGATGAGAGTCGACCGGCATTGTTCCAGTCTATCCCAAACATGAGTGGCAGTATATTCCGCCAGTGTCCAGTAAATGCACCCAATCTCAAGCTTGGAGTGGGCCTCTGGAATGTACGGGGTCCTGTCGGAAACCTTTCCAAGATTGCTCAAGGTCTGGTTCATGCGGATACTGATGGCCTCGGGGGTAACCGGAAGCTGTGTCCGCTTGCCAGCATCAAAGCGCATAGTGATGTGTCGCTCGCGGGCATTGGAGGAGGGGGAGGACGTAGGAACCCTGGCGTGGGAGGGACTGGGGTTAACTACAGCAGGGGGCGAAGGTGTCAGCAGCCTTGATTGAACCTGACGACCTGGCCTAGTCGTGTATGGCATAGGAGGAGGGGGAGGGGCAGCGGCAACATGGCTATACATTGCCACCCTGGTCGGGGGGGATGACACAGGAACAGTAACGGGAACGGAAACCGGGGTGGGTCTTTTGGCAGCTGCCGGGGCGGCAACCTTATTCCTTCTCCGCCTATTGGCCTTACGACCACCAGTACCCACCACGACGAATCCAGGATCGGTTGATTCATGGAAGACGACCTTCTTACTACCTGAAGAGGACGCAACACGAACATCAGCAGGAGGGGGGGAAGGAGTTACTCCACTGTTCATGCGCTTAGCAGCTTCAGCACGAACTGACCCCCGAATATTTTCCCTCGAGCTCCAGACAGGTTCACCCCTGCCAATCGCCAACTCAGCCTCATGGGCAACTGTGTCCCCTTCCAACCGGGCAATAACAGCCTTCAACAACTTGATTTCCCCTTTCAGGGATATAATCTCATCCAAGCAGTTGTTCTGTTGCTTCCCCAGACGCTGTACATCGGCAGCAACTTCCTCAAAGGAGTTATACGTCTCCTTACCCCCAACCAGCGCGTAAGTACGGCATCCATCAACCATGGACGCATCATCCGAATCAGAGGACGACGTGACCGATCCGTGCGAAGAGGAGGGCGAAGACGACAGGGGAACTGCATTGTCGCAACTGATATCCTCCAAGCCGCTCAACAAAGCAACGTCAACCTGAGAAGGTGACCGATAGCTCATGGTAAGAGGGAGGGGGGGAAGCGACAAGAAGGTGGGGGAAACGCTGCGGGTAACCGATCGTGGCTGGGCATCGGTGGCGTACCTAGAGTCACCAATACCTGTACTATCAGTGTTAGATCCTCTGCCCAAGTCCATAGGGGTATTGGGAGGGACAACCGCCAACGAAGGAACCACCTGGCTGGTGGTCAAAGGTTGGGGGCGACCCGGAATCCCCCTTGGGGGGGGTGTTGCCTCTTCATTCCTTGGTGTGAGCGATAAACCCATGTTGTCTTTTCGACACAGGAACAAAGGCACGGCGGCCGGAGGGGATAGTGGAATCTGGCGCGAAACCAGACCCTATACCAGGGCGCAAAAAGGGGGGGACAAAGGGGGGAGGGGACGACACCTGAGTGATCCGATACTCAGGTCAAATGCATCCTGCAGGAGGTGCATATTCTTCGTCCGACGATCGGTCCAATCGGAAGTTCTATAAAGCTTCCGCTCACCAGAGGAAAGTCGCTCAACAGGGGAGGGAAGACTCCGTTGGCTATCGTCAACCTCGACCACAGAAGGGATGTACATGGGGTCCGGGATTGGTCCTCCTCAATGGACGCCCAGGATGCAGATGGCACCATGGGATCAGACGCTATAGTCGAATGGAAATCCGAGCTCACCACATGGGAGCTGGATGGAGCGAAGGACTGGGAGGAGCCCTCAGGAGTGTGAAAACGGGCGTAAAAACCCAAAGAGGTAGTGAGGTCGATGTGGCAACGCGCAGAGGAGGTGTCACCAGTAACGCAACAGCCGCGAGCAGCCATGATACCGATGCAAACAGTCTCAACAGAATCAAAGGAGCGGAGGTCGAGGTGAGCAACAATAGCTCAAACCTGAGAAGTAAAGAAAAGGGAGTCATTTTGACATCCCGAAACATGCAGGAAGTGGAGGCCTTGGTAGGCCCCACCCGGCGCGGCGTAAGATAGCTTGACAGCCGGGATAAGACCACGGCCATCAGAGGTGGGCATCCTGCCCGGGACAATCTGGGTGCCCGGAGCAGGGGAAGGGGAACGAGGAGGGGGGGCAACAGAGTCACCCATTTGTAAAAAGTTCACCTGTAGCAAAAGGCCAGGCGAGCCACCCAAGGAGGATGAGAGGGGGAAGTATTCACCAGCCCGAAGGCGAGGCAAATGAACGAAGCGAAACCGTAAAGTTCACCTGTAGCGAGGGCCAGGCGAGCCACCAAAGGCAAAAACAACACCGGATGCCCGAAGGCAAAGCAACACCGGACGCCCGAAGGCAAAGCAACACCACCGGGAACGAAGCTAAAGACTTTGTAAACTATCGCGAGGGTGGCAAACCGAAATGATTGGCCGAAGGCGAAAGTAGGGGTGGGTCGTTGTGCGAGAGACTGTTGTTGTTGTGAAGAGAAGAGTTTTTCCCCCGCTTCCGTGTGCGATTGTATTAGGTGTGATTCCTTGGCGCCGTTTCGTTTCGTTTCGCCGTGCAGTATATCGTTTCGAGCCCAAGTCTAAAAATAAACACAAACATAAATGAGGTCACAGGACTGTCGAGGTGCCGCCTCAGCCCCTTGAATAAAATACTAGCCTTAATTCAACAAGGTGATTACTCGAGTATTTACACTTGACACCTGGGTGCTGTACCAAGTTTGCTTATGCATTTGGGGGGGGGCGCTGGTTCCTAGGAATGTAAACACAAATTGTTTATTGGGTTTGGAATTAGCGAGTTTGGCAAGTGGGATGAGATGGGATGGAATTTCGCCGGCTGCCCGGTTGGATTGGTAAGAGGATTGGAGTTAGCAGTAGGGTAGGGAAACAGATATGCTTTAGCCTATGACTCTGCTCGGCGAGTGAGCGCCCATGAGTACATGCCCAAATTAAGCAGCCAAGGGAGTAGTCTAGTTTCTTCCCCCCGCCTTCATGCTGCTTACTGTGAGATATCGCACGGGATTGACTGGCCTGGGCTCTGGGTAGGTTGAATTTCTCTTCATAAAGGTTTGAACTCTCAAGGTCGGCCGAATCTTTATTTTCCCGGATTCTCGATATTCCTGAAAGCTCTGTCTAGATACTGTACCATCTTGACAAAATGCGGGCCCCCCTCCCCCTTTTTATGCCAAAAAATTGGCATTTTTACCTCAAAATCACAGCCTTGTTGCTTTGCAGAAAAATCAAAATTTCGCCGAGTGTTTAGAACCATCTGGATATTACCATAGCTATGTGACAAGCTACTACCTTAGTTCATGCCCATAGCGCAATTCCAAGGGGAATGGTAGTGGGCAAAAGGTACTTCTAATCTTATATGAGTTTCCCGTAGAAAGGGTACATTGTAACTATCACAGCCTTAAGCACACACACCTCGGGGTAGAGTGAGAAAACTCGCATAACTCTAAGTTTAGACAACTGCCTACAATATAGATTGATTTCATGAATTCTATATTGCTTTGGGGTGAGTTAGGGGTGCTTAAAACCAGCCATTTTGGTGTAAAATTGGGGGGTTGCTACTAATTTTGTCACCAAGATCGTACAATCCTATAAGTTATCTCCCCATCCCATCAAATATCATTAAATTCAAGGTATAAAAATACGCGTCGAAGAAACCCGTTTCTCCTCCTCTTAGCCCCGCTTAGTGATTGGGTTTCTCGTTCACCACCCAGCTTCCTCAGCACCCCCACCATTGCAGGGTGTCACTGGCTAGCGCACCTATTCTTGGGATCGTAGAGCAGAGTTCGGCGATAGGATTCTTTGCGACCTTCGTAGTTCTACACCTTCGTGTTCTGACACGTGGGTGTCAGTGGAAGTGTAGTCGGTGATTCGTCCACTGTGGTGGCACCTTTACCGTCTGTGTGGAGTGACCCTGCGGGATTTGGTGAACCATTTGGGATCCGTTCTTCTTGCGGATTGCCGGCATTCGGTGAACCCTTCTCGACATCACCCGTTGTTCCCCTGCGAAATCGACACCATATCTCCCCGACCAGACGCCATTTCGCCTCGATAGCAGCCTCCGGGCCGGACCTAAGGCGTACAGCCCATGGACGCCTCCAGAGGACGACTATGAATGTTAGTAGTATTATTCCAACGAATACAGGGAATGTGGCCAGCCAGAAATCGCGTCTGGACATGGGGGCTGCGTCGAATTCCTGTATATTGGCCATTCCGTAATACTAATAGGTTTTCTTGTCAGAAAATACTCAGAGCACGGACAAGAGGTGAAATACGGATGTACAAAAGCCCAGAGGAAGAAACGCTGTAGTCACGAGAGTGAAGCCAGATAACGTCTGCGCTTGTTGCACAACTTCGGCCTGGGTTTCCTCGATAGCTTTCTTGGTGCTCGCTATCGCTTCTGTTGTTTCCCTGACAGCTGCTTCGGCGCGCGCTATCGCATTTGTTGTTTCCTTAACAGCCTCCTCTGTGCGCCCCACCGCGTCTGTTGTTTCTTGGGCCATTTTCTCAGGGGGGGCTGCATTGGCTTGGGCAGACTTCAAGAATGCGGAAAACTGTCGAGTCATCAGCATTCTCGCTGTGAGTTCAGATACGGGGATTATACAATTTTTCTTCTAACCTCCATGTTTTCTACTAACTCTCTGACTCTTTTGATGAAAGATTTCCTCTCTCGAACCACCTCGTCAACTGTATCCAAGGTCCTCGTCCATATCTGCTCGGGGTTTTCCGAGAGGATGGGTATTTGCAAAACATTCCTGTGGAAGGGATTCCGCAGGGGTAGGCATCCCTTCACATAATCTTTAGATTTTGTTCGGTAGCTGGTCAAAAATACGCTGTGCAGGTCCTGGAGAACGGCGATCTGTCGCTCAGCCAAGCTGATAGCAGCGAACAAATCTGCCGACAGTCTGTTAAAGGCGGTGAGGAGGTCCCGGACTCCTTCCTGCTTCACCCCTTGATCGCCCTTGTTGATTTCTGGGTCCGATATAATCCGGTCGAGATTCTCCTCCTAACGGTCCCCTAAATTAATCCCGGGCTCGGTTGGCCAAAGGAGAGAATAGACTAACTAGTTTGCACAAGGTGACTTGAAGCCTTCTCAATGTCCGTAATTCCAATTCCGTACGATTAGCAATCATGTGAATCATTGCACGGAAGGCGCCGACACGCTCCTGAAAGCGGTGAAGTGGGACCTGATCTCTAGCGCTGTCCTCCTTAGATCTAAATGTTGCCATTGTATCTTCAGATATTAATTAGTGAAGATGTCTCGGCCAATAGGAGACATGAGCGCATAGCTTACTGTTATCAAATAGCATGTATTGTGCCTGATGTACTAATACCTCCCCCTTCTCCACTAATACACTTTGCTCCTCCCCCACTGGTATCTCCACTAAATAATCTCTCTGCTTCTCCTCACTCACTCCAGGCTCGCGGTCAGGGACATCAGCCCCCAGGCGCTTGAAATCCGAGAGTTTAACGCTCTCGCTTTTCAGACTCAATGCAGCCTCCTCGCTAGATCTCCCGAAATATGGGAACGATACGAAAAGGATGAATCTATCATCCGATGAACCCGGCCTGGGCAACTTCGACGAACCTGACTTGGACGACTCCGGCGACCCTGCCTTGGGCAAACCCGACGGTCCCCCGAAAGATGCTCTTAATGAAATGCCAGTTCTAAAACCTTCACGACCGGGCAGTTCCGGAACGCTTTTCAAATATCCGCCCATGAAAGCAGTTTCGCCTTCCTTCTTAAGGCCAAGTTTTTGCGCCATTGCATTTAATAGATCGTCATCCTATTTTGAGTAAGCAATTGCTTTAAAAGATAAAATTACTACTAGGCCGCACAGCAACTTACGTATGTGTGATAGCATTGCGGGAAGTCTCTTGAAAAAAGCTCTCGAATGTTAGCATCTAAATAAATTCCATTCCCACAGAAGCCGGAAAATTGCATGGGGCGCAACATTATTTGTAACCCGGATTGGTAGATCCTTGGGAAATAAACTCACATGATACCCAGCCGTGCCCCCCGTGAGAGCACCCGTGGAGATATTTCGTCAGGGTTAATTATTTGGTCAAATTGTTTGGACTCTATAAGTTCATTCTTGGACACCCGAAAGAACATATCATCGTCTGCACTAGAGTCTCCGCCTTCCCCAACTGGAGTATCCCCGTCAGCGTGGCCCGGGTAATCCAGATTTAAAGAATAGTCAAAAATCACGACATGGTCGTCTGTTCTGGTTTTTAGCTTCCCGCTCACAAGGTTGTGGCTTGGGTGCAGGCAATCTTGCTCATCGTAAAAGTGTTGTTGTTCGCCGATGGTTCTCCAACCGTCAAGGTGGTCTGCTGGTTCCTGAGAGGGCTCTGGAGACTGCGGCGACAGCTGCGGTGATTGGTCGACGGATCTCGGTGCGAGTACGGGGGGGGTCTCTGACAGAGCGGCGGAGTTCCTATCGTCAGCCATTTTTACCGAGTGGCAAGTAGGATTTGTGGAAGAAAGATGGAGGCGGTTTCCCAGCTTCTTAGGATCCTTACGGTTGGTTGGAGGGTTCCATTCTTATACACAGTAGAACATTAAGTCTGGTCAAGATGCTCACAATTCCAATGGCTCAATCAAAAACATTTGACAGAGGTCGACGACTGCAGCTGGCGCGGGGAAGTGCAACCCAATTCACAGAGGAGCATGAACGGCCAATGGGGAAAGCCGTAACTTTATCTGCGCATTGATTTGATCCGCCAGAGTACTCGCAATGTCGAAGCGTTTTTAAAAAAGACTGATATTGCATACCGCCCAAATCCTAGCAAAAAAGCCAAATTTTGGTGGTATGCAATATCAGTCTTTTTTAAAAACGCTTCGACATTGCGAGTACTCGGGTATGGTCACAAAGGGCGGAAAACTTTCAGTGGCGAAACAAGGATAGAAGGGCTGATCTATGCCGATCAGGTGGAAGTGGAAACGATGGGGGCGTTATAGGATGCCATTAACCTAGAGCAATAGTGATGTGGCTCCTGCTGTACCGGTATTATATCTATGAGTTTTGTTAAGAATCTGATAGTATCAAGCCAAATTGAGACCAAGGGGGCGGAATCTGGGCTTTTGGGATAGTTCTTCCAAGAGACTTGTATAAATGCATAGGTTCAACTGTGTACTGGCAATTTCATTATCATCTAGATATTGTCTAAATGGTCAGGTATCATACTAAGATACTTATTCCTTCAGTCTGGATTTGAGGTGTCTGCCAAGGCAAGAATTTTTCCACTGTTGCAACCTGTTTTCTCACTACCCCACCAGATCTTGCTGATCTTTTTTTCCGCCCTTTATGACCATACCCGAGGAGGACAGTACGCAAGCAGCTGGGTAAAAACAATCAGAAAATGTGGAAGTAAAAAAACCAGAAACATGGTTTCTCGATTGCCTCCGGCACGCTGGATGCTCCAATCAGAAGACCAGGAGCCGGATCCCTGTTTTTGGGGATTTTTTTTAACACAGGCTGTACGGTATACTCACAATGTCCGCAAGTTTTGACTGGAGCCTTCAGTCTTCCCGGGCCAACCGAGCAACCGTGTTTTTGACTTTTCATTTCCCATTCCCCGGTTGTTTTTACCACTGGCTGTACGAACACTCTCAAGCACTAAACATGGCTTCGCGGGAAGGGCGCGCGGTGCTGCTTCCTTTTTTTTTGTACTCCGGGTGGCTTGGGCGATCGTGGCCTAATCTAGCGACATTAGGTGCTCATTTCAGACATCTCTCGTGGAATAAAAAATAGTTCAGTTGTGTTATCTATGACTGCTGCCCTTGTGCGCGTTGTCGAAGTCATGAGGGAACATATTTCTCTGCGAGCGAGCCCAGTGAATGGCCATAATAAAAATTAGTGATGAGACTTGGGGGGTTATGACTCTTGGCGTTCGCTATAGCCAAGTGCAGCTGTATTCGAACATGATACTTTTGGTTATCGTCGATCGTGCGCAGTCGTTCTCACCTCCCTACTGCAGGTTGAAATCTTGGATTAGCTTGGCCATTTTTACGGATCCCTTCCGGGAACTCCGGGGTCTGCTATGAGTGTGGGCAGTATGTAAGATCAAGTCAAACCTGGGTACTTGTATCGTCACGGTAGATGAGTACCTGTACTGGCACAGAACTTTTGCCCAGCATACCGGTATCAACGATCTAAGCGAGTAACCTGCTCAGTTCATCAATTCTGAGAGATGAGGCAACCTCTAGAGGTCAAACACCACTACTCGCCAAATCCGATACCGGGAGTCTGTCCTAGACCTTGACCAACATCCAAACAGCTACATCGTGTCTTGCCGGGAGGTATTTCGCCTAGATTCCACAATCTTCCAATACTATGCAGGGTTCTCACACCCTTCCCCCTTACCCTCAGAACAATACCTATCAATAGGGACGGAGCAAGAGCTCCTTAGATAACTATTTTCGCATATGTCTCCAAGTTCAGGACAATATAAGCATTTGTGATAGTCTGCTGCTTACTGAACAAGAGAAAGAAAGGCCAGCGAAGCGTTTCCTGGGGACAGTAGCAGGGAAGAGCATTGGGACTTTGTCGGCCGGGGTGGGCCGGTTCCCCGGAATGATTCAATTTGTGGGAAATAGCTCTTGTGGGGGCTTTCCTATGCCATGCTTGAAAGAATTACACTTTTCCCCAATATCTACTTGTGCAGTATGAAGATTACTGGATAGATGGTTTGGGGCAATGTTGCAATGAAGGGGGGGGTTCGATCAAAAAATGATCGAAGGCTAGGAACGCGCTTTTTCGAACCAGGGGGTTATAAGATAGAACCCCTTCTAACAAATCGGCAAACCATGATATCTGAAGGCAGTTGGAAGCAAAGAAATAAATGAAATGATAGGAAAAGAGGGCAAAATGTAGCAAAAAAAGCAAATAAACTAGAACTGGCACTCCACTTCCCCGGCTTCTGAGCAATAAACACTCGCATATCTGGGTTAAAGGTAGAAATTCGCATCAGAGTCCCTGCTATTTTTGCTTACTAAGACATTAAAGAACCCCCCCCTTCAATCCCCATTTTCAGAAGCCCCGATTCAATCCCCCCCCATTCTAACCCCCCGGGTTCGATCATCAAAGGCCTTCTTTGCAACACTGGTTTGGGGGGGCGACGGGTATCCGATGCGGAAGGGACGATCGACAAGCAAATTTTGTTGTTAAAAGAAAAAGCAAAACTTCCCGGCCGACGGTTATTTGGGTTATGACTTGAATACAGGGGTGGAAAAATCTTTGCGGCGGACCATCCTTGCGTATCTGAGCTCACAAACAAAATTCAAACTCCAGGATCCCCCCCTGCTCTTGGGTTCTACAGTACGCGGGTGCGGTAGAAAAGGGCGGGGAACTTTGGGTGGCGAGACAAGGATGTGGAGCGCTGATCGATTAGGAACAGTGGAAAAGTGGGGGGCATTGCAGGATTCCATCAATCATGGGCAGTTGCACTAATTGACTGTCCATGCATCTAGATATTTTATCAGGTTGTATCGGGCAATAATGAGACTAAAGGAGAGGGGATAGGGTATTTTGGGTAGTCCATCTGAGAGACACAATACCGTAGATTCTGGTAAACTCGACCCGCCACCATTACCGGTATGGTAGTTACTATCCCCGTAAGAGCGAATTCGCCACGGGGTTAGTCTTTGAGAGGAATAGTGGCTGCCATAAGAAGCATGGCGGCGGGTCGAGTATACCCAGAATTTACGGTAGATTTCACTGTGTGCAAGCACTACCAATTTTGTCATGATCTAAATGGTTGAGTGCTACTTGCAAGATACCCACCCATTCAATCTGGATTTTAGATGTCGACAGAGACAACCAATTATACAACCTATCTCGTGACTACATCTTGCTGATCTATTTTCCACCCTTTTCTACCATGCCCTAATAGTACTTAGGTATGGACGTAGGTTACCTGACGGATAGGGATTAGGAAATCTCTGTGTCGCCATAGATTTCCTAATCCCTATCTCTCAAGTCAACTAACAGGTACTCGAGCACAGTACCCGAACGTGCCAGGGACTTACCTCTGTAGATCACCTAAGTATTTTCCATCATTTGCTAGTACGGTGCCCCTGGAGTAGTACTTGAGTATGATACCGATATCTAGATACCACGGCTGTGGCTAAAGCTTTTTTTATTTTCTCTCACAAAGTCTAAACAAACACACCTTCCTTTTTAGCATCGTATCTCCCTCATTTTCCATCGTCCCAATTTATAACAGTTGCTTGCTATTATAGGCTTTGTTAATTCCCTCATCAGTTCTATGAAGGAGCAGAAGTGCAGCTGCAAAAGCAGTGACACGATTCTGTGCATATATGAGGAATTTTGCTCTTCTGACAAAGTTGTTTGTTTTTCTTTTGGGTTTTTTTTTCTTTTGTGCTCAGTGCGGAATCTGGGCAGGGGTGGAAGCGAATGAAGGGTGTCATACAGAGCCCGAAGGCGATCGGTTCTTAGCAAGATCCTGTGCCAGTTCAAGTTGCTGGGGAAAGGGGGAAAAAGGAAAGGATAAACTCCCGGTGGTACTTGAATAGTAGACTTGGAGTGGATTTACAGTAACTGCAAAACCTAATTGGTGATCTTGATAATATGCAATCAACAATCCCCCAGTTTAAACCTTGACCAACTGAATTATCTTGAATAAGAGAGAATTGTCTCAGGACAGCTGAGTTTCCTCTCTGAGGAACATGTCGTTTTATTTTGCTGGTGATTTTTCCCGTGCCCACCAAAATAAGAAACTCAGACATCCTGAGAGAATTCTCTCAAATTTAAGATGGTACGGTAGGTGAGCTCTTTACTGTAGAGCGTAAGGCTATACAAGTGGCGTTTAGTAAAATTGCCTGTACTCGAGTACTCTACAGTCGCTACCTGTGACACAGGCATAAGTCTTGATGAACACGGAATACTGAAATAAATCTGCGTACCGGATCCCGCGGGTTTTTAGTAAAAGGGGGATAATGGAATTGCAATAGTATAGTGGAAAGGAAAGGATTGATCATGAAATATTATTTTTGTAGCAAATAAGCACACATTTAGTGCTGTGTGTCATAAGAGACTTGCAATTTGGTGGTAATACCAGGCTTCTTTCGCCTGATTTTCCGGAGCATAGCCTAACCCATTCAAAGTAATATGATCCTATTGCCTGTTGAGACATTCAGTGAGGATTAGAATGTTGAACACTAACCCATTTGAGTAACTGGGTGTAACGGGGGGCACTTTATAGGAAGATGGATGCTAAGATTACGACCAAACAGAAGACTCCAAGTAAATGTAAGGATCAAAATAAACATAAAGATAATAGAAGTAGAATCAAGCAGTTCAATATAATAATATTGAGCCTACAAGCTTTACTCAATAAGCTCTCACAAGGATTGTTGAATAAAAGAAGTGGGTGGTTTTCACTTTAGTTAAGTAGAATAATGAAAAAACAGAAGACACCTGTCTACCATACTAGTGACCTTTTCGCAAGCACCATGTGGAGCTCAGGGCAGTCCAACTGTGACAACCCTATAGAGAGGTAGCTACAGTGGACTAGACTCAAGCCCATATGGTATACTAAGAGGTAACCAGATTGAGGATAGACCAGTATACTTAGTATACAAGTGGTAAACATGAGTTGGTACAAGTGTCTACAAAGTGACTTGGTGACATAGGGTGAGACAGGGTAACCTTCGGAGAGTATGTTCACGTAAAGTTAAGGAAACATAGTAAACGTTGCGCGGGTCTCCGGGGCAACATTGTCTGTGGTCGTGTGGACTCCTGAAGGGAATAAAGGCATAACAGGGTAAAGTTACCCTACCTTGAGAATATGATTACCCTACCTTGGGAACCCAGTTATCCTACTGAGGTACCCCAGTTACCCTACCTTCACCACCGAAGTCGTCGGCGGACTTAGGGGAAAGCTATGCCACTATAGTGGGGCTCTTAGATGTTCATAAGACTAGTTGGTATGGCACGAAACGGGCTACTGACGGAGCAGGAGTGGTTCCAACCTCATCAGCAAAAAAGTCATCTTGTGCCCCCTCTCTCCCAGCTCACCCTGTGCGCTGGAAGTTCCAGGTGCTTATAACGTAAACTCGAGTTCTGGGTGCGTCCGCCCAGAAGTTTATTCCATCCGGAAGTGAAAGGGCCGCCTCCAATGCGTCCGGACGCCACTGGCAGCGTCTGGCTGCCTTGGACGCAGCCCTTTTGCGTTCAGACACCTTAGACCCCCCCTCCCCCCCCAGAAACCCTGCCTCCAGCGCCCAGCCTCTTCCGCCCTTCGCGCCTAAAGTCCATGTTCCCATGCTGCCGTTCTGCGGACGCCTTTCAACCACAACCTCTCACATCCCGGCCCCCCCCCATACACGTCCGCCCGCCAGCTTTCCTCCAATGATACTCTCTCTCCTTTAACTTCGTCACTAGCCTCTCTGAATCTGTTTCTCACCCAGAACTCGTCCAATATCACCTCTGTTTCTGCCCCACCACCGGATTCCCTCCCTCTTCTCGCATATCTGGCGGATGTTTTCCAGTCTTCATTTTTTCACCCTCTTTCCTCCCAACACCCTCAGCCCTTACTCCTCCACCCTCTGATCCCAACCTGTATTCTCCCATATCCGGCGAACGTCCCCCACCCCCTTGCCCTTTCACTAGGCTCTTTCATCAGCTCTCTACATCCTATCTTGTTCGCCCCGTTCCTTTCGCCGTCCGCCCCCGGACTCTTGCAGTCCGCTTCCGGGCTCCCACTGTCTTCCTTGACTTCTAACAGTCCTCCAGACACATTCCTGTGCCTCTTCACCCATAACTGCCCACTAGACTACTTACCCAAGCCTGCCCAGTTTATAACCATCCCCAGACACATTCCCATGCCTACCGAACCTACAATTCCCCGCTAGATGACTTACCCATGCTTGCACGGCTTATAACTATCCCCCCAGTTGGTTCTCATTCCTTTCCGGCACACCGGCCTGGCCCGTACACTACTATTGTTTGATCATTCCTGGCCCTTTTAGGACGGGTAATCCAACTTGATTTTATTACATATATATACAGGATCAGTGAGTGGTGATAAAACCATTCTTCCTATCCTCTCGATCGGTTTCGTCAACCTGCGATTCTGTGTCTATCGGTTCTCAGAACTGTGCTGCAACAACCAGTGCTCCCGGATTCGCCCCATGTTCTCGCTGCGGCTTGCCCTGACTGTGTCTTCCTAAATCAGCGCTGCCGCCAGCTGTCTCTAATTCATCCAGCTCCGTATCACTACCAAACTCCCGCCTCAATGCGTTCTTATCATTGTCATATGCCACCATCCTCTCAACCCGCTTTCCCCGCACCTTTGGGATTTTAGCCTCTAATGTCGTCCTTATCCGCCGGATTATTCGACTCTGCCAAACTCTTCCTGTTTTGCCCCACAATCATGTCTGACGTTCAAGCAGGGCTATCTATCCATTAGCTGACCTTTCACACAATTGGAGTGCAGTCGGTTTGCAAAAGTATCCGGATGCCGGGGCAGTCGGGGGATCCGGACACTTTTGAAACCTGCCAGTACGCATAGTTGATCTTACCCCCGGAACTGGCCTGTGTGAAAGCCACGTTATCGATACAGATGACAGTCTGCGAACATCTCCGTGAATGACATAATATGGCCGCTGTGAGACAGATAAACGGGCCATCAATCTTATCTAGGAAACCCTCATCCGTTATGCCTTTCCATTTCCGGCCGGCGTAATGTTGAGCAAATATCGCGCCCGGATTCTGCAGTGCTACGAATCTAAGAAAGTTTCGCTGTCCGCCGCATCAGATTGATTTAGTCTGACCACGATTAGAAACAATCCCGACAAATGTGAAAAAGATACCTCATAGCTGCCAAGCGGGCAAATGAACCTATCCTCCACCAGTAGGTATTCCACTCTTCGTGCGCAAGCTGTAGGATCCTTACTATTGAGCTTATAGTATTCTGTTATAGTCTTCTTTACTGTATGTAGGGACTGCAATGGGCATCCTCTGTGCTTTGCCCGCATCTGCAAATCAATGACCAGTGGCCACTCCATTTAGTCTGGGATGGGATGCCAGTTATCGATTAACGGTAACTTACCTGGGCATTTGAGGCTGGAGTAGCTTCAGCAAAGTCGGGAGGGCCTAATTGGGGGCGGACCTCGCTCCAACATGTGCGCACTTGTTCAGTCAGGGTAATTGGGTCGGGAAACGGATTGGCAAAGATTATCCATTCCCACATCAGATCACTGGCTCTGGCAAGAATGCTAAGCTCAAGCCCTGTGGCCATATTTTGCCTACTGCTGGCCTGCTGTCCTTCTCCGCTATCCAATTCCAGCATGGTTGGATCTGGGTGACTTGGGGTTATCGCCGGCGTCGCAAGTGCATTTAAGACTGTGGGCAAACGGGAGGGAATTTCCGATGTATAACCATTATGGCTAAGCCGTACTGGGGCAGGGGTTCTCCGTCCGGAGTAACTAATCCTCGTGCTGGAACTCTGGGTATTCCCAGGGGTCATTGTCAGTATGGGGTGCTGCGAGCTAAGGAACTCAAGCCCAATTGGTCTCTGGGCTCCTCACGCCGATTGATGATCCGTATCGTCCTCATGCTGGCTTAACTCGTTCTCCTTCTGGCTCTCCTGGCTCTCCTCCCTCTGGCCAACATTGCCCTCATATTCCCCATCATTAGAGTCTATACTCTCATTCGCCGACTCCAAGACCTGCTTCAGGTGGTTAAGGACAGGCTCTGGTACCTCGAGCCGTAAAGAAGCCAGCTCCAGCACGCCATCCCTCCTCGGAGCTACAGCGGACCCAGCCGTAACAGACTCAACAGTGGGTGATGGTATTATAGTTAATCTATCCCTGGACCCAGATCTCCGGAAACCTCCGCGGAGAACAGCTCTTTGCCTTTGCCTTTCCTGCCTCGATGAACGCGTTCGGTCCGTCATAACCCACCGCTGTTGTTGTGACATAGTATGCAGGTGGATAGTCATAAAATAGAATTGTTGTGTGAGATGTTTGGGAGTAGGTAGTGTCAGGAAGCCTCTATTGGTATGTAGCTAAGGGCACGATATGGGGTGTTAACTTGGAAGATAGAAATGGTCCGTCCGGCTTCCTTAAGAACTAAGAACGTTCATAGTTCATCACTTGCATTTATGTTTGCTGGTGTCGGCAGACACCCGCGTGTCCAAATTGCAACTTCATACCTGACATACGAATTTACACCCGAAGCGTCTAGCTTCAACTTGGCTGCGCCGCTATTTGACTGGGGCAGCACGAGTGTTTGGTACTTGATATTCTTGAGAGTGATGAAAAAAGATTTATCACTATTTACGGACTAATCTAGTTTGAGTAGGTCTGCCAAGCGGACTGTAACAAATGTGGGTAAGGCTACGGCTCGGAGCCCGGACGCTAATCTGTGAAAGTGAAAGCTGCCGCTAAGGCTCAACAGATGGGATATAAGGTGTAAAGCTAGGATAGAAACTGCGATGAAAGGGGCAACCCCCAATGAAACACGAGTTTGAAAAGAATGAGAATGATTCGCACAAATCCAAAGAGCAAATCTCTAAAGCCTGAAGAGAAAACATATTCCAGACGAAAAAGAGCTGGAAAAGAACAAGAACGTTCTGCCAAGATTCCAAGAGCAGGTCCTGGGAGCTGACCCATTAAACGAAAATAGCCTGTGTCCGTAGACTACATTAGGTTTGGGCAACCGCAGCGGGCTAATCCAAACAAGAAATGTGCGGGAAAAAATGCAAGAATAGCTCGCAAAACTCTAAAGGCTAAACTCCAAATGAAAAACACCTAAGGAAATGTCCGCAGGAGATAGTGGCAGGTCTAAATTAAGTGTACTGAGAAGGTGAGCCCAGACGGAGCGGGCTATTCTAAACAGAAATAGTCAGGAAACAGCGAGAAAAACACAAACTCTAGAAACAAAAATGAAAACACAAAAGATAAAACACCAAACAGAAAGGTCGTACGGTCCATCGCGGCCTAGAATCTGTAAATTGCTTGAAATGGGCTTGCACACTCTGCTAGCTAGACATTAGCCACATTGGTCTGGGCAGGAGAGCTTTGTTGGCAGAGCTAGTGAGCCAGGACAGAAACGGACTTGAGCGGGCTCCCAACGCCCCTTTCTGCCGGCGGTACTAGGGTAGACGTTGCCAACAGAATGGATGAAAAACCGGGTAGTTGTAACCGGAACTTACCAGGTGTAGAGTATGCACTTGGGTCGGTTGGGGAGTCAGCGGCAGGGCTTAATTCTCGTCCGGCTTCTCCAGCTGCCAGAATATCTGCAGACACATCGCTTGTAGCCAGATGGGAGGGGGAATGAATTCTGCCGGGCGTACCAACTTGGGTTGGCAATGTGTTGACAGGCTGCTCGCCCCCTGAGGCCAGCATCAAAAGATGCTCGGCGGACCTTCTGGCCTCTGCATGCTCAGAGGGGAACGCCGTATGGCCCAGATAGGGAGTCAACTGTGGAGGACTGTTTGGGGAACCAGGCCGGTCAGCAGGTAGTGGAGTCAGATTAAGCTCCCCATGGAGTGTGTTCGGTTCAACCTCAATGCCGGCATCCATTTGGGCCACCTGGCAGGCGACCTTCCGCCGGGGTTCTGGACTTTCATCCGAACTGTATGGCTCATCAGCCTCTTGCATGACCACCAGGTTGCATTTACCACTATTATTTGGTGGTGTCCGAGGTGCTTTCTTTAAGTCAGTCGCCTGTTCTCTTTGTCTACTAGAACTCAAAACACGAGTGCCCAAGGTAGCACAAGGGACATAAGCTTGCTTACCAGGAGACGATGTTGGGCTGGATTCTGGGGCCGGGATGGCCCCGTTTGCCAAATCGAGGCTCCGATAAGCAGCGACATCGAACTCTGCCAGTGGCTCTGATTCGGCAACGTCCGCCCAATTGATGCAGTGTGTTTGCCCAGTCTTTTTTGTGGTATTACCGCTCCTGGTGGTCCTCGATGAGGAGGTTCGTGTTGTGGCTGCAGCGGACAACTCTGGCTGGTGGCCGTCAGAGTTCGGCTCCTCATCGCTACGGGGGCACTCCTCATCTGAAGGGGTGCCCCGGATATCGCCTGGGTCAAACCGGAGGTCACCGAGGGCTGGGGTGCTATCTTCTGTATTGGTGCTGCGATAGGTACAGAAGAGCAGATCCAGTGGTTCGCTTGGCGGATTCAAGGACCACCATATGCGGACATGCCTGCTATTTGTGATTCGGATCATTGCTGCAAGCGGCAACGGCTCCTTAGCATCGTCTCGCAGCAAACGTGTAGCCTATCCTGTCGCACCAACGAGCCTACGATATCCAAATCCAGGTGACAAGATTCTGTCTATGCCCGCAAGCAGGTTCGCAAGGGTGGCCTCAGTTAGCTCCATCTAGTAAACATGTTCATGGGTTTGCCACTGGATTTTGAGCATCTCGGCAGGAAGTGGGCTGCTTGGATGGACTTCGGATAGCAGATCCATCTAAAGACGGACGGAGCGCAGACCGACGAGACCTGCAGGAGCTGTATTAGCATATATGGTACATAAATGCGGACGCTTAGAGCTAACTTACGTTTATTTTTGGCGGGGGCAGGGTCCCCAACCGTAATGGCGGCAACAGGCTGCACTTTCAACATATTGGTGAAGATACACTAATGTTTTTTTGCTATGTCCGTTAGCAAAAAGTCAATGCATTCGGTAAAATGTTCACCATGGAGGTTATTAGCCTGCCAGAGTCCCGACCTCCGGCTAACAGGCAGGAGGGTAATAGCATATGCCTGGATGGCCGCCCATTGGGCGGCTGTACTCTGGTTCCACCCCGGGATCCTGTCGTGCTCCATCTTACGTTTCATAGCATTTCGCGAGGCTTTATACTCCTGGCCGTAGGTTTGTGGGTGGGAGAAGCCGCAAATGTGCTTACACCAGTTAACATCGCCGGGGTTTTTAAAAGCCGTGGATTTTTCAAAAGTGAGGCCAACCTTTGAGGCTGCCATTGTACTACTGGTTGGGGCGGGGGGTGGTTGCTGGATCGGAAAGAGGCTTTTTTTAAACAAAAAAGGTCCCTGAGCAGATGAAAGATAACCGCTAGCAGATACTGGTCCCTTTGAGGATGAAGGATTGTGGAAGAGCCGAAAATGGAAATAGAGCGGGCCTAGCGGATGGTAAAGGGAGTTCTGCTGATGGTAAACGGCTGCGAGAGAAGGTTATTAGGTAGGGAAATGCAGATAGGTAAATCTGAAATGAGATGAGGATATACTAGTGGGGCTGCAGACGAGTGAGACGTTGTGCTGAGCCCCGTGGGTCCTGGTAGGATGCGCTGGCAGATCGATGATGAGATTGTGATTTGGGAAATGGTTGTGGAGAGAAGATGGAGGAGGGGGAATGAAAGAGCTTATATAGGCCGCACGAGGACGGTTTTAGTGGGGTTCGTAGGATTGTACCCTGTACAAACTTGAATATTGATATCTGGAAAAGTCATGTCATCCAGGCACTAAGACATACCCTAGATAGGCTTCAGATAAGGTTTTAGGCCGCAACGGATCGGTATGCGAGCCGCGACCTGCAAGCCAAGACGGTTCCGGACCTCTGCAGTCTGCCGACAATAGGGTTAGCATCCTCTTAACAAAGAATAGGTTTCGCAAGTTAAACCGTGAATACCGGTTGGCAGCTGGAATGTCCGGACGTGTTTATTATCTGACTAAAGAAACTTCAAGTTTCCTGATTTACCCCTTGAAAGAAACCAACCTTTCACTTTGAAAGATACTAAGTCCACTGCAGTCCGTCTGCCCATCAGCTCACGCATCTGCCAGACTACTTGAAAGAGAAACAAACAAAAACCACACACGATACCCTCCAAGACAACAAAGTGTCCTGATTGCAGGCGACGTTATAAACAAGCCGCTGCATACGAAAAAGACCTTCACACAATGCATCTTGATATTGTTCTATCTGTGAATGTGATGGCGGACACGGCCTCCTTCACGGCACGACCTACTTTTCTTCGTGATGAACTTGAAAACATGACTGACTCAGACTACGAATCGGATCCCGGGCTCGAGATCGCCGATATCCATACAGCAAGTGGTGACATGGACGATATGCACAACAATTCAGACACAGAAGACGTCTCAGACCCACCAGTCCGTGCGCGCCCTTCGGGTCAAGAAACTATTCCCGGTGCCGGCAGACCTCTCGGCGAAGTTTCTGGCTATACAGAGCTCAACAAGGCCATGACCAATGACTCTTGGAGCCCTTTGTCATCTGCAAACGACTTTAATTTGGCGAGGTAGTGTGTCCAGAGCAAGGTAGCAAATTTGCAAATCTATGTGTACCTTGCACAAGGTTTGGGGGGTACCGATAGGAGATCATTCCAGTGCGCCTATACCTTGCAACAACACCTGAACGGACTGGACCTATTTCGTGAATACTGGGTGTGGGCGGAAGCCAGTATTAATAATGCTCGACCTGCAACATCTTTGTATTATCGAAATATTATTGACTGTGTCCGCTACCTGATCCGCCAGGTCGCATATAGCTCGGATATAGTTTACGCACCTATTCGAGAATATGATTCCAGTCGGGAGGAATTACATTCAGAGATGCATACGGCCAACTGGTGGTGGGATATACAGGTATGAGAGAGGTCCTGACAGGTCTTGGGGGAGGTGTTTCCAGTACTCACAGCGCATTCGGTTCCTTGGTAGAAAACCTTGCCCGCTGGGTCAACAGTGGTTCCCATTATCGGATTGTCTGACCAGACGCAGCTTACTAGTTGCTCAGGAGATCAGAAAGCCTGGCCAGGATACATGACGATCGGCAATATCCTTTCGTGGACGAGAAATAGTCCTGCCCAGATGCCAATCCGGGTTCTGGCATTGCTTCCCGTTGTCACAAATCGTGACTTAGCAAGGCAGATTTCACATGACTAATACTTATTGGTCATAACGTATGTTGGATTTTACGCTATGACGTCGTTTGACTCATAGTTCTCACATGACTACGCACTTGCGAGTCATCGTTATATTATGATTGGTTGATTGTTTCATGACTCACGATTGTGACGTCATATGATGTAATGACTTTCGTACATGACTCACATTATGAGTCATGGGTTTCACGCATGTGACTCACTCGAGCACATGACTTGGTTGATGAGTTTTGATTGGTTAACGGAATATGGGCAATGACTCAGATGAGTCATCGATGGAGTTCGCGCTATGACTCACTATGAGTCATAGAGGTTTATGTAGCGCGAGATGATGAGTCACCAGGGTTAGGGTTGTGAGAAGATGCCTATATAAGACACTTGGTTCCGACCAAGGGATAGGCTAAGAACCATCTCTCCTCCACCTCCGGCGATTGAAATCTCAACACCACAGGAAATCATTGTCACTTTCCCCCACCCACCTCTCTTCTCCCACGATGGCTACTGCCTAGGAGTTGACGTTAAGCCATCTACCCTCCTCCCCTGTGGCCACGGCCTCCCCTCCTTGGGGTTCTCGTTCCTGTTCTTCGTTCACTTCCGCTCATGATGTTCGGTTCTTCCCCTTACCCCGCACTTGCTTTGCACCTCGCTTAGCATGTTGCACGGTGGGAAAGCTTCTCCGAGTAGCTTCGCTCACGGTCGGCGTTACGGTGTCGGACTCTCGATCAAAGTCAGGCTTCGGTTCTGCTGGGCTTGTACCTCTGATGGGGAAAGCTTCGGTTAGTAACATCACGGTCTCGCTTGGTCTCGCTGTCGCCCCAAAAGCCCTTGCTATGGCCCATTGGTCGGTTGTGGCTAGCCCGCTCGCGATGCTTCCTCTAGCCCCCTCCCGGTTCCGTCCGCTGACACCGTACTGCCCCTTGAGCTGGCACCTTACTGCTGAAAACTCCTCCCCCGGCTGGCACCCTACTGCGCCCCCCCCTCTGGCTGGCACCCGACTGCTACTCACCGGCTGGCACCCTACTGCTCACCTTCCGGGCTGGCATCCCCTCTGCTCGGTGGCTCCGCTCGCCCTTCTCTCACCCTCCGATCGTTCGGCCCTTCCTCGGTTACGCCTAGTCGTGGTATAGCACTGCCTCCGTGGCTTTGTCCAACGCTGGGGAACGATGTAATGCCCTGCCTGACCGTACATCATGGTTTTTTGCTGGGCCCTCAACCTATGTGTTTTCCCGTGTCGGCGATCATCTATCCGCTGCATCAGGCCCCGAAAGGGCCTTAGCGCAGCTGTCGGTTCTTTTGTTTTGGGGAGCCTGCGGAAGGGTTTGGGTCTTTCTACCTGTACGTTTCTATGTATTGTTTCCTTACGTGTCTGGGGTATATTATCTTAGGTGCTAGGTGGGGGAGACTTTTCCTATGGACTCGGGGTGTTTGATTTTTCCCATGAAGAGCTGAAGCGGGCGGTGGGATTGCATTTATAGGTTTTTTTCTCTTCATAGCTAGCGCTGAATAAGGCTTTTTGTACCTAGAAACAAATAACGCATGATTACAAAAAAAAAAAGAAAAAACGACCAAGGGATAGGCCACGAACCATCTCTCCTCCACCTCCGGCGATTGAAATCTCAACACCACGGGAAATCATCGTCACTTTCCCCCACCCACCTCTCTTCCCCCATCATGGCTCCTGCCTAGGGGTTGACGTTAAGCCATCTTCCCTCCTCTCCTGAGGCACCCACGCCTCCCCTCCTTGGGGTTCTTGTTCCTGTTCATCGTTGACACCAGCTCATGAAGTTCGGTTCTCCCCCTTACCCCGCACTTGCTTTGCACCTCGCTTAGCATTTCGGGCGGTCGGAAAGCTTCTCGCTTCGTTCACGGTCGGTGATATGGCGTCCGGACGCACAGTCGAAGTAAGGCTTCGGTGCTGCTGGGCTTGTACCTCTGATGGGGAAAGCTTCGGTTAGTAACATCACGGTCCTGCTCGGTTTCACTGTCGCCCCAAAAGCCCTTGCTATGGCCCGTTAGTCGGTTGTGGCTAGCCTGCTAGCGATCCTTCCTCTACCCCCCTCCCGGTTCCGTCCGCTGGCACCGTACTGCCCCATAAGCTGGCACCTTACTGCTACAAACACCTCCCCAGGCTGGCACCCTACTGCTCCCACCCCTTCGGCTGGCACCCTACTGCGACGCGCCGGCTGGCACCCTACTGCTCATCGTCGTTGGCTGGCATCCCCTCTGCTCGGTGGCTCGGCTCGCCCTCTCCCCCTCCGATCGTTCGGCCCTTCCTCGGTTGTGCCCAGTCGTGGTATAGCACTGCCTCCGTGGCTTTGTCCAACGCTTGGGAACGATGTAATGACCTGCCCGACCGCACATCATGGTTTTTGGTTGGCCCGCAATCTATGAGTTTTCCCGTGTTGGGGATCACCTATCCTCTCCCCCGGGCCCCGAAAGGGCCTTAGACCAGCCGTCGTTTCTTTTGTTTTGGGGAGCCTGCTGAAGGGTTTGGGTCTTTCTACCTGTACGTTTCTATCTATTGTTTCCTTACGTGTCTGGGGTATATTATCTTAGGTGCTAGGAGGGGGAGACTTTTCCTATGGACTCGGGGTGTTTGATTTTTTCCATGAAGAGGTGAAGCGAGCGGTGGGTTTGCATTTATAAGTTTTTTTCTCTTCATAGCTAGCGCTGCATAAGGCCTTTTGTACCTAGAAACAAATAACGCATGATTACACAAAAAAAAAAAAAAAACGACCAACGGATAGGCCACGAACCATTGCAACAACACCTCCAGCGATTGAAATCTCAACACGACGAGAAATCATCATCACCTTTCCCCCACCCACCTCTCTTCCCCCATGATGGCTACTGCCTAGGGGTTGACGTTAAGCCATCTTCCCTCCTCTCCTGGGGCACGCCTGTCTCTCCTCCTTGGGGTTCTTGTTCCTGTTCATCGTTGACACCCGCTCGTGATGTTCGGTTCTCCCCCTTACCCCGCACTTCCTTTGCACCTCGCTTAGCATTTTGCATGGTCGGAAAGCTTCGCGCTTCGTTCACGGTCGGCGTCACGGTGCCGGACTCTCGGTCGAAGTAGGCCTCGGCTTGCCGGGCTTGTACCTCAGATGGGGAAAGCCTCGGTTAGTAACATCACGGTCCCGCTCGGTCTCGTCGTCGTCCCAAAAGCCCTTGCTATGGCCCATTTGTCGGCTGCGGCTAGCTTCCTCACGATGCTTCCTCCCTCCTCCTCCTGGTTCTGTCCGCTTGCACCGTACTGCTACCATCCTCTCCCCGGCTGGCACCCTACAGCTCATCACTGGCTGGCACCCTGCTGCTACTCACCAGCTGGCACCCTACTGCTACTGACCGGCTGGCACCCTACTGCTCATCGTCGTTGGCTGGCATCCCCTCTGCCCGGTGGCCCCGCCCGCCATCTACCCTTCCGATCGGTTGGCCCCTCCTCGGTTACGCCTAGTCGTCGTATAGCACTGCCTCCGTGGCTTTGTCCAACGTCTTGGATCCAAGTAATGACCTGCCTGACCGTACAACATGGTTTCGGTGGGCCCTCTACTGGAGTTTTCCTATATCGCCGATCAACAATCCTCTCCCTGCGGGCAGCGTTTCTTGCAGTTAGAGTCTTTTCTTTTGTTTTGGTGAGCCTGCCGAAGGGTTTAGGTCTCTCTAGCTGTACGTTTCTATGTATTGTTTCCTTACGTGTCTGAGGTTTTCATCTTATATGCTAGGCGCGGGGAACTTTGCCTATGGATTCAGGGTGCGTGATTTTTCCCATGAAGAGGTGCCAGTGAAGCGGGTCGTGGCTATTGTTTATAGGTTTTTTTCTCTCCATAGCTAGCGCTGCATGAGGCTGTTTGTACCTTAAAACAAATGACGCATGATTACAAAAAAAAAAAAAAAAAAAAAAAAAAACAACCAAGGGATAGGCACACGAACCATCGCACCTCCATCTTGGGCGATTGAAATCTCAACACCACGGGAAATCATTGTCACTTTCCCCCACCCACCTCTCTTCCCCCACCATGGCTACTGCCTAGGGGTTGCCGTTAAGCCATCTACCCTCCTCTCGTGAGGCACGCCTGCCTCCCCTCCTTGGGGCTCTTGTTCCCGTTCATCGTTGATACCCGCTCATGATGTTCGGTTCTCCCCCTTACCCCGCACTTCCTTTGCACCTCGCTTAGGATTTTGCACGGTCGGAAAGCTTCTCGCTACGCTCATGGTTGGCGTTACGGTGTCGGACTCTCGGTCAAAGTAGGCCCCCGCTTTCTGACCTTGTACCTCTGATGGGGAAAGCCTCCGTTAGTAACATTACCGTCTCGTCCCGGTCGCGTCGTTGTCCCAAAAGCCCTTGGTATGGCCTGTGTGTCGGTTATGGCGAGCCCGCTCGCGATCCTTCCTCTACCCCCCTCCCGGTTCCGTCCGCTGGCACCGTACTGTCCCATAAGCTGGCACCTTACTGCTAAAAACCCCCCCCCCCCCCCGGCTCGCACCCTACTGCACCCCTATGGCTGGCACCCTACTGCTCCTCCTCCGATCGGTTGACCCCTCCTCGGTTACGCCTAGTCGTGGTATAGCACTGCCTCCGTGGCTATTGTCCAACGCCTTGGATCGATGTAATGACCTGCCTGACCGTACATCATGGTTGCGGTGGGCCCTCTACTGGAGTTTTCCTATGTCGCCGATCATCAATCCTCTCCATCAGGCTCCGAAAGGGCCTTAGCGCAGCCGTCGTTTCTTAGGTTTTGGGGAGCCTGCGGAAGGGTTTGGGTCTTTCTCCCTGTACGTTTCTATGTATTGTTTCCTTACGTGTCTGGGGTATATTATCTTAGGTGCTAGGCGGGGGGGACTTTTCCTATGGACTCGGGGTGTTTGATTTTTCCCATGAAGAGGTGAAGCGGGCGGTGGGTTTGCATTTATAGGTTTTTTTCTCTTCATAGCTAGCGCTGCATAACGCTTTTTGTAACTAGAAACAAACAACGCATGATTACAAAAAAAAGAAGGAAAAAAAAACGACCAAGGGATAGGCACGAACCATCTCCTCTCCACCTCCGGCGATTGAAATCTCAACACCACGAGAAATCATCGTCACCTTTCCCCACCCACCTCTCTTCTCCCACGATGGCTTCTGCCTAGGAGTTGATGTTAAGCCATCTTCCCTCCTCCTCTTTCGCCTTGGCCTCCCCTCCTTGGGGTTCTTGTTCCTGTTGGTCGTTGACTCCAGCTCATGATGTTTGGTTCTCGCCCTTGCCCCGCACTGGGTTTCCACCTCGCTTAGCATTTTGCACTGTAGGAAAGCTTCTCGCTTTGCTCATGGTCGGCGTTACGGTGTCGGACTCTCGGTCGAAGTAGGCCTCGGCTTGCTGGGCTTGTACCTCTGATGGGGAAAGCCTCTGTTAGTAACGTCATGGTCTCGCCCGGTTTTGTCGTCGTCCCAAAAGCCCTTACGATGGCCCGTTGGTCGGTCGTGGCTAGCGCGCTTGCGTTCCTTCCTCCATCCATCTCCCAGTTCCGTCCGCTGGCACTGTACTGCCCCATAAGCTGGCACCTTACTGCTGAACCCCTCCCAGGCTGGCACCCTACTGCTCTCCACTGGCTGGCACCCTACTGCTACTCACCGGCTGGCACCCTACTGCTACTCTCCGGCTTGCCCCCTACTGCTCCCCCTCTGATCTGTTGACCTTTCCTCGGTTAAGCCTAGTTGTGGTATAGCCCTGCCTCCGTGGCTATTGTCCAACACCTTGGATCGATGTAATGACCTGCACAACCGCGCGAGTGGTTTAAGTGGGCCCACGGTTTCCGTGTTTTCCCCTGTCGCCAATCATCTATCCTCCCCTTCGGGCCCCGAAAGGGCCTTAGCAAAGCCGTCGTTTCTTTTGTTTTTGGGAGCGTGCGGAAGCGTTTGGGTCTCTCTCCTGTACGTCTCTATCAATTGTCTTCTTACGTGTCTGGAGTATATTATCTTAGATGCTAGGCGGGGGGGGTTTTTCCTATGGATTCGGGGTGTTTGATTTTTCCCATGAAGAGGTGAAGCGGCAGCGGTGGGTTTGCATTTATAGGTTTCTTTCTCTTCATAGCTCGCGCTGCATAAGTCTTTTTGTACCTAGAAACAAACAACGCATGATTCAAAAAAAGAAAAAAGAAAAAGAAACCAACCAACCAAGGGATAGGATCTTCACGCAACTATCTAAGTACTTTTCTATACTCAAGATATTGCAATACGATTATTATTTACTCTCTTTACATACACTTCTCCTTTACGAGAGCCTATGGTGTAAGAACCCGGAGACTATTGTGATAGTCTCGACGGGCCGCCCGAACATAGGACTATTGCGATAGTTCTATCAAGCACGACCACCCACCTATCTTACTATCTGACAAGATAGTATCCTCCGACGAATCACGCAAGACAAGCAAACCAGTTCCTTACTATCTGCGGAGATAGTACTTCCCTACTCCGTATCGTAGAATAAGGAGACTTGCTTACTTAGGGGATAACTATCGTTGTCTGTTGCATGCCTACTTAACAATAGGATTGTTACACCCCTACCGCCAATGTTCACTAGCGCATCAGCTCGTGCCAACGAAGCCCAGCGGAAGACAAATGCTGATACCCTGCGGGCTGTCTTCGATCTTGTCCTGGCACGATTACAGCCGGTTGCCCAAGAAGGAACGGTAATGGATTGTGCGGACGGGCAAACACGACTTTGTTTTCCCATTTTGTCGGCCTGGATCGCCGATCATGCTGAGCATGCAGCCTTGCAAGGAATACGCAGTAAGTCATGCCCAAAGTGTGAGGTTCCGTGCGAGGAGCTTGGTGGAGATCCGTGGCGGATATATGAGACCCGCGACTACATGCAATATGTGTGAAAGCCTTGAGGCATGAGCCGGCAGAAGCGGCCGGTATTGCAGAATACTTTCAGCGGTTAGGCGTCAAAATAGGAAACAATGTATTCATTGGACTCGAGCGAGTAAGCCCGCAGACCTGCACAAGCCGGACCTCTTGCACAACATCTACCTTGGCTTATTCACACATATGATAGAATGGGTGAAGGGATTCCTGAAAAAGCATAAAGGACAACAGGCGTTCGACGATGCTTGGAAAGAAATTCCTCCTTACCCCCGATTCAGCGTACGGAAAAAGGCCTATTGTGAAATGACACAATGGCAGGGAAAGGAGATGTGCAATCTCGACCGTTGTATTTCTGCCATATTGGCCTCCGCATTGCGAAATCTCCACAGTTCTCAGTATCATGATTTCAAGAGCGCTTTGAAGTGTGTTAGCGGATTGGTTGATTTCTCTCTCATGGCTCAATATGCGAGTCATACACCAGATACACTTTCCTACATGGAAAGCTACCTGCAGACATTTCACCGGACAAAGGACATTTTTCTCGAGTTCCGTTCCACGAAGGCTACTCGCACCCAAGCAGATCACCAGGATTGGGATCTAAGCGAACTAATGGTGGATCAGCGTGCTAAAGAAGTGCACCATAGAACTGTTGCTGATCGCTGTCGACAGGTTGATCAAGAGAGGGTTGAAAGGTCCGATCGGTGGGCGGATTTGATACAGCGTGAGAACCACTTCAACTTCATCAAGATGCACTACCTGACTCACTTTGCCTCCCACATACGGCATTTTGGATCCTTATCAATAGATTCCACAGAGATTGGTGAACTAGCACAGAAGGATTAGATTAAAGATGGATACCGCAGGTCAAACAAGAATGACGCCGCCCAGCAGATCTTGTCGCAATATGGCCGCCAACATGCCCTAGGAATGAGGTTGCAGACTATAGAAGCACTTTCGAAAGTTAAAGGTGTGATCATGGCTAAAGATAGTGGGATGGAAATGCCGGCTGTTTAAAATGACAATACACCTCGCTGGGTTCTTAAAGGCCATATGAAGAACACCAGCACGCTGACCGAACTATGCACAACCCTCAATATCCATTATTCCGACATGATGCCTGAGATACTAGGTTTTACTCGGCAGACAGCTGCGGATGACCGGCGGTTGCCAGCTGACCCCACCGAACTAGGGTTACTCCCTGTAGAAGGATTTGCTCAGCTTGAAAGTCCAGTCGCCGACTTTCAGGAAACTGACCGGTTCCAGATCCACAGGGCCCGCTGCACAGGAAGAAAGGCATTCCGTAACGGTGGTCCCAGAAACAATTGGGTATGGGTCCAGACTGGTGGGGAAGCGAACTATGGAGATTTACGAGGACGGGTGGTGGCTTGGTTGCTAGCACTTTTCAAGATAAGAAATATTCTCAGTGAGGCGGGAGCTCTCCATCGGTTGGCATTGGTTTGCATACTCAATCCGGTCAATAGTGCCAGATTTCACATTGCGAGCGGACATATTCAAGTCGGCAGGCAGGTCAATAGTCGAGACATGCGAATCGTGAGTACAGAGGTAGTGATCGGACAGGCGCAGGTAATTCCTAGCAGGGAGAGGCAATGGATAGTTAATCACAGGATTGATCTGCGGACATTTAATGAAATATATTAAATTATTCTATCCAATTATGTACAGTATTTATACAAGTTAAGGGTGGGCACTTAAGGTGGCAGTTCCCATATTGAGTGTCCGGCTTCAACTCAGCCACGGGAGTAGTAAACAATCCGCTGGCGTTTAACATATTTTAAATAGGTTGAATTGTTTTGCATGAATATGCGGCCAAGGTGAAGCCGTACACTTAAGATGGAAGTTCGCATATTGAGTGTCCGGCTTCAACTCGGCCGCGGGAGTAATATACGATCTGCCGGCGTATACGAGAATATTTTAAATAGGTTGAATTGGGTAGGCAGCAATGTTGAAGCCAGCGACTTAAGGGAGAGATTCCCTTAGAAAGTGTCCGGCTTCAACTTGGCCGCGTGAGTCTCGCGGATTATTAATAATACCAATTTAGTCTCTCCTGTGGCGAAGCCAACCAAAGTCGGCGGTCTCCATGGCGGCCACGCCGAGCGTCTTGTGCACAGTAAGGGAATTATGGAAGTGACAGTAGGGGGCGGGCTAAGCAACGCACAACATAGGATGTTAGCGGACGGGAGCGGACAGATCTAGGTCGCTAGAGGTGAGAGGGGATCTGGGAGTGCTGCCGGATGCGCGCAGTTGGTAAGAGTAGGCAGGAGGCCTGTAGATGAGAAGATAAGGGGGCGGATACAACTCGAAGGCGCTGGGAGGGGGTACAGTGGCCAGGAGCGCGTCGGACGCTTTGGAGGAAAAGTGCGGTGTCTGAGCGCACCAGACACAAGAGATGAAAGGCAAAGAGGGCTCACGAGATCCGGAAGCACGGGAGGCAAAGAGTGGACTGGCTTCTTCCAGACGCGTGCTCGATACGTCCAGTGTAAAACATTATTTTGCTGATGCATCCCCCTACTTATTTGGGGCCCCTGGCGGTAGTAACAATGCGTGACCGACCACCTGCCCAGGCGGGATTGCTGGATTTGCCACTACCATTTTGCCTTTCTTATTTGTGTCATTCAACTTCCGGCAACTGTTCTTAACCAGTTCCACAACTGCCTGCTCAATTTCCCCTACACGATGCTTATCATTGGCTGCCACGGCGCATACGACAAGATCGCCGGCAGGACACAAGGTCCTCATGCCTGTGTATATTGTCAGGAAGTGGGTGTCAGTGAAATCTTTGGCCATTCGCCCTGCTCGCCTAAAGGTCCTTGCTATCATCTGATCTCTCGCACGGTTCTGCCACTCTGTGGAAATTTTCTTTTGAGCCTGGACCTGTGTGAAGCCCATGTTTAGCTTATGAGCACTAGCCGCGGGACTCCTGGGGTTGGTGCGATGCATGCAGTTTTCCCCTTGAAGCGAACTAGGCAGAGGTTGATCGGTCTGTCCCTGCCCAAGGATTCTGGCATTTTGCCTGAATACATACTGCATGTTGATATTTTGCGCCACGTCCCTTGAGGGTTTGTTTATATTGATAGTTGATTTGGAGATCCTAGTCTTGTGAATATAGTAGATGTTGTGGATGTTGTGGATGTCGCATTAGCCTGGATATGAACTTGCTGCTGTCGTGATCAACCCACATTATATATACAACTCTCAGACATTCAAGATGCTTTGAAAGAATCATGAATTGTTTGAATTGTTTTCAAGAAGTAAGTTGCATCAAGAACTGAGACCTCGGGCGTGCATAACTATTTCAGTTGTTTTCCGTGAACGCAAGATGATAACCAGCGGGTTCCATATGATGTTGCGACACACAACACGAAACCTGTTCGACAGCTAGTGATCGATCAGTGAGCAAAGCGCTAGGCCCAGCATCTCCGAGTCATCCGCATTCATTCACATCGAGAAGACAACAACATCACGTGCCATTCACCCAGACTGGACTCCCGAAATCGGCGGCGCCGAATTCTATTATGCCTGTCAAATATACATTTTGTCGCAAAAGATACGAGCATGCATGTGCAAACGAGATACACTTGCGAAGTGCACATGCAAATCTCAATATCGTACTCATATCCAGCAGACGGAGTCCAGCTGCGGACGTTCTTACCGACCGGGGAACTGACCTCTCTGACGCCAACGAACCTATCGAACACTATGAGTCTGACTACGAATCAGATCATGGTAGAGATAGAGCCAGTAGTAACCATGACGTACCTGATAATACGCTTAGGTGGGAACCCAAAACTGAAGGGCTCGAGGACAACACGTAGCCAGTGGCTGCGGAACAGAAGAAATATCCGGGCACCGGGGAAGCCATTGGAGACGTTGAAGAGTAAAAGGAAGAAAGCAGGGATTTGTGCGAGAACCCCTGGTCTCCTTTTACTTGTGCACAAGGTTTCAAACTTGCATCTTGGTTCATTGAGAGCAAACTCTCAAAGACGTGGATTAACGATTACTTTTGGAATGGTATCGGAAACTTGACATCCATAGGCTATAGCTCTATCATACGTTGGAGAATCTTCTCTGACACCTTGATCTGTATCGCCCGTATCTGTAATGGTTGGAGGGATACGTGAAGGATTGTCAAAAAGCATTACCATTCTTCTATTGGAACCTTCTAGACTACGTGAGATATCTTCTTCGCCAGACAGCCTATCGTGATGACTTGGTTTATGCGCCACGCCATGAATACGACCAGAGCGGACAGAGAATTTATAGAGAAATGCATATGGCTGACTAGTGGTGGGAGGTCCAAGTACTGGTGCATAGTGTAACAATCCTATTGTTAGGTAGTTGTGCAACAGGCAACGATAGTAATTTCCTATAGTGAGCAAGTCTTCTTATTTATAATAAGGCGTAGGGGAATACTATCTCTTCAGATAGTACGGAACTAGCT